>Ga0207706_10000002_pt1 | contig 360309 bp, 348 predicted proteins | sample KBSC53metaG_FD_184318 | JGI IMG/M metagenome (GOLD analysis project Ga0207706, IMG submission 184318) | Corn rhizosphere microbial communities from Kellogg Biological Station, Michigan, USA - KBS C5-3 metaG (SPAdes) (version 2) | ecosystem: Host-associated > Plants > Roots > Rhizosphere >...
CCCGTTCTCCTGCACGAAGTCCTTCAGGACGTCGATGTCCTTGTAGTCGATCTGCTTGACGTTCTCCGCGGTGAAGCGGCAGAACTTCTTGCGCTTGAAGAGATTGTTGCCGCGCTCGCGGCGCCGGCCGTCCTTCTTGAACTTTCCCTTGCCCTTGCCTCTCCCCATGGGACGTGGCATGTCGAATTCCTTTCGGTATGTGCTATGAATCCTGCTCGATCCGCGTCACGTGTAGCGCGAGGCTCGTGCCGGTGCGGTAACGCCGCGCCACGAAGCCCTCGCATCTGACCGCCGAACCGACGTCGATCCGCAACAGCGCCTCCGCGACCGCACCGAACGCCACCGCGCGCATCTCGCACTCGACGCGACGCTCGCCGCCGGCCTCCGGCTGCTGCGACCGGTGCGAGAGCTCGCACTCGATCGCCGGAATGCCTGCCGGCGTGTGCCGCAGGGTTCCGCGCTCGGTGAGGATCGCGTCGATTGCGAACCGGTTCGTTCCCGGCACGCCGCGGCGCTCTTGTCAGCTCTGCGCGGGTGCAGCCGCCTGCGGGGCGGGTGCCTCGGCGGCAGGCTTCTCCGCCCGCTCGCCGCGTTCCCCGCGTTCCCCGCGATCGCCTCGGTCGCCTCGGTCGCCGTCCCGGCCGGTCAGCGACCGCGCCTTCTCTTCCTTCATCATCGGCGACGGCGTGACGACAGCCTCGTCCATCGCGACGATCAGGTGGCGGAGCACCGCGTCGTTGAACTTGTACGCGTGCTCGAGCTCGGTCAGCGTTGCGGCCCCGCACTCGATGTTCATAAGGACGTAATGGGCCTTGTGGACCTTCTGGATCGGGTAGGCGAGCTGCCGCCGTCCCCAATCCTCCAGGCGATGGATCCGGCCGCCCGGGCCGGTCACCATCGTGCGATACCGCTCGATCATCGCGGGCACCTGCTCGCTCTGATCGGGGTGCACGATGAAGACGATCTCGTAATGACGCATGAGCAGAATTCTCCTTTCGGTCGATTGGCGGGCGCGGGCTCGAAGACGCTGCGCCCAAACGGCCTCCCCCGTCTGCCAACGGAAGTGAGGCAAGGAAGCCCGCTAGTCTAGCAGGAAAAGGTGTTGCGGATCAATCGGCTGCGGGGTCCGGCGCGTGCTGCGCCGACATTGCCGCGGTTGCCGCCCGGAGGGACAGCGAGTCGAGTTCGGCCTCGCGCAGAGGTTTGGGCTTGGCCGCCAGCGCACGCACGCGCTCGTAGAACGCCGGGAGATCGTCGTCCGATTCGTGCAGCAGCTCGCGGAACGCCGGCACGCGGTCGGTATAGATGCCGATTGCGGCGAGCGCCGCGTTGTTGGGCTTCTGCGCGAACCAGCGGTCGTAACCGCTCAAGCCGGGTTCGCCCGCCTTCGCAGTCTCGTAGGCCGCCGCCATCGCCGCGATCGTCTCGGCCTTGCCGCGGCGCTTGTCGTCGTCGGACAGCGAGCTCGCGTAGATTTCATAGAGCTTGTCGCGCGTCGTGCGCACGAGGTTGCGGAACTTCGCCCGCAGCCGATCGGCGCGCGCCGCCTGCTTCGCGAGTTGGGGATCCCTGCGCGCCGCGAGCCAGCGCGCGAGTCCCGCTTCCTCGACGGCGGTCGCGAACGATTCGTTGAAGATCGAATCGCTCTTCACGTACAGCAACTGATGCGCGAGCTCGTGGAAGATGAGCCGCGCGACCTCGGTCTCCGGCCAGCGCACGAACGAGGACAGGACCGGGTCGTCGAACCAGCCGAGCGTCGAATACGCCGGGACGCCGCCGATGTAGACGTCGTCGCCGGCGGCCCGCAGCCGCGTCTGCTCGAGCGCCGCCTCGTTCTCCCTGAAATAGCCGCGATAGGTCACGCAGCCGGCGATGGGAAAACACCATTGCCGCGGCGTCATCGAGAGCTCGGGCGTCGCGAAGACGTTCCAGGTCACGAACGGCCTGCCGAGATCCGTGTAGCGCGTGTAGCTGCCGTTGTCGGGCAAGCCGAGCTCGCGGCTCGCGAACCCGCGGATCTCGCGGATGCGGGCCAGGCGCTCGGCAAGCGCCGCATCGCTCTTGCCGATCACGTCGGGGATCGGCTGCGACCGCGAAATCAGGTCCCATTGGCCTGCCGCACCCTGCCAGTAGTAATCGACGGTCTCGAACGTCGCGCACGCCGCGAGCGTGAGGACGCCGGCGAGGCCCGCGAGAACAAGCGGCCAACGCCACCTCCGTGTGCGCCGCGGCGCGGCAGTTGGCGACACATTGCGGCGCATCGGAAGCGCGTGCCGCCGTACCGAATTCAGAGCGGATTTTCCAATCATCAGGACAGGAAGCTGCGCATGCGGGCTATGCCCTCGGAGAGCTTGCCCTCGTCGATCGTATACGCGAAGCGAACATGGTGCCGCGCACGGTGAATGCCGAAATCGATTCCTGGGGTGCAAGCAACCCCCGCGCCTTCTAGCACGTCGCGGCAGAATCGTTCGCTGTCGTCGCCAAACCGCGAGCAGTCGGCGTAGATGAAGAAGCCGCCGGTGGGGGTCACGGGTACCGCGAACCCGATGTCCCGGAGCGCCGGCAGCAGGAGGTCGCGCCGCGCCTCGAACGACCGGCGCCGCGCCTCGACGATCGCCGCGGTTTCGGGGGTGAAGCAGGCCAGCGCAGCCCTCTGCGACGGCGTGGCCGGCGAGATGTAGAGGTTCTGGGCGAGCTTTTCCAGGTCGCGCACGTGGCGCTCGGGTGCGACGATCCAACCCAGCCGCCAGCCCGTCATGTTGAAGTATTTCGAGAAGCTCGAGACCACGAATGCGTCGTCGGCGTAGTCGAGCACGCTGCGCGGGCGCTCGCCGTACGTGAGGCCCAGGTAGATCTCGTCGACGATCAGGCAGCCCCCGCGGTGCGCCACCGCGGCCGCGATCTTTCGCATCTCGTCGTGCGGGATCGTCGTACCCGTCGGATTCGACGGTGTCGCGACCAGGACGCCGCGGGTTTGTGGCGTCCAGTGCCGCTCGACGAGATCGGCCGTCAACTGATATCGCGTATCCGGACCCACCGGGATGCCGGCGGCCTCGCCTTCGAGCAGGCGCACGAACGTCCGGTTGCACGGATAGCCGGGGTCGGCCAACAGGATCCGCTCGTCGCGACCGACGAGCAGCGCCATCACGAGCAGCAGCGCAGCCGACGATCCGGCGGTTACGATCACCCGTTCCGGGCTGACACGCACGCCGTAGTGGCCGGCATAGTGCGCGGCAATGGCCTCGCGCAACTCGGGAAGCCCGAGCGCGGACGTGTAATAGATGCCGCCGCCGGCGATCGCGCGCTGCGCGGCGTCGAGCACCGGCTGCGGCGTCGGGAAATCGGGCTCGCCGATCTCCAGGTGGATGACCGATCGGCCGGCGGCCTCCAGCGCGCGAGCGGCGGTCTGCACCTCCATCACGTGGAAGGGCTCGATCTCGGCCACGCGGGCTGCGATCCGGGTCCGGGAATCCATCGAACGTCGTAGTGCGGAGTACGGGGAAAGCGCTATCGTAACGCCACCGTGCTCACGGGTTTACCTCCGCGCTGACGCGCTTCCGATGACAGCCAATGCCACCGGCGCTATGGGGCGGCCCTTCGGGCTCACTGGCCTACCCGCATGCCGACGATGACAGCCACAACCACCGCCGCGATCCGCCTCGGATTCGCGATGCTGCTCGTCGCTTGCGCGTCGGTGGCGTCGGCCGGCGTCTATAAATGCGCGCGCGACGACGGCACGGTCATGTACCAGGAGGATCCCTGCCCGCCCGGCAAGGAGCTCCGCGATTTCGAGCGGGAGCCGGCGAGCCTTTCCGTAATTCCGTTCCGCATCCCCAACGAACCGGTCGAGCGCACGCCGTCACCGCGCAACGCGGCGTCCTCCGCCAGCAAATCGGATCGGCCGTCGCGCAAGTCGGACGAACGGGGGGGCAGCGCCGCCGAGCGCAAGTTTCTCGTGCCCGGCATCGGCGAAGGCGAGGTCGTCGCACGCATCGGCCGACCCGACGTTTCGAGCGGCGCCGGCCGCAAGACGATGCGCTGGACTTACCTGCCCGTCCCGGACGACCCGCAAACCGTCACGACACTGACGTTCGAACTCGGGCGCCTGGTGCAGGTCGAGCGCAAGGTGGTTCCCAAGCCGTGATGCCGTCGCCGCGCGCTCCGTGCATCGTGCCCCGGGACGCGCCGTGAGACTGCTGGTGCAGCGCGTGCGCGAAGCGAGCGTCGAAGCCGACGGCAATACGGTCGCGCGCATCGGCGCGGGTCTGCTGGTGCTGGCCGGCATTGCGGGCGACGACACCGCCGACGATCGCGAATGGCTCGCTCGCAAGCTCGTCGAGCTGCGCATCTTCGACGACGATCAGGGCGTCATGAATCGCTCGGTGCTCGACGCGGGCGGCGACGTGCTGGCCGTTTCGCAGTTCACGCTCTACGCATCCACCCGCAAGGGCAATCGTCCGTCGTGGTCGCGCGCGGCGCCGCCCGAAATCGCGGCGCCGCAGTTCGACGCGTTGGTCCGCGTACTGGCCGAGCGGCTCGGCAGGCCCGTCGCGACCGGGCGATTCGGCGCCAACATGCAGGTCGCGCTCGTCAACGACGGCCCCGTGACGATCTGGCTCGACTCGCGCAATCGGGAGTGACGGCGGGGCACCGCACATCACGTCACGAACCGGAATCCGGCCGCGACGAAATGATGATCGAATGCAAATGCAATCCGTATACGTGCACGGTTCATGATAACGAAGCTCGTCGCATCCACGGCTGAGAGCTTGCGCAGATCAGACCGCCGGAAGTAATCCCACGACGCGTCGAGATCACGCAACTCGCACGGAAGTATTTTGACCGGCCGAGGCACGTGCATCGAATCTTTCCAGGCCAGCGCGACATCCCGGTGCGCATTGCGCTCGAGAAAAGTAAACGTCTCGATCACGACTGGGACGGACGTGTGAAGCTTTGCACCCGCCCGCTGAAGGTCTTGCCATTGCTCGACCGCCTGCGCGTGGAGCGGGTCCCGTACAAGCGCGAGCGCGATCCAAGCCCCGCTATCGACGAACGCGGCTTCGCTTCGCCGCATCAGGGTTCGTCGTGGACCGTGTCGTGCTCCGTCGAAGGCCGGCGCGGCTCGCCATCCCAGATGGCCACCGGCCCGGCCGTCGACGGTTTGAGCACCTGCTTGCGGATTGCCTCGCGCACGAGGTCCGCCATGCTGCGGCCGGATCTGGCCGCAGCCTTGCGCAACGCGTCGAGATCCTCTTTGGGCAGGTAGACCTGGGTCTTTTCCATGTGTGTCACTTTATATCACCGAGTGACACATGTCAAAGCTCCGGTCTGTCTCCAGGCCGGATCGGCCCTCGCTTCTTTAGCGCATGTCGGTCGCGCGCCGCCTCGGCATCTCGAGCTCGCCTGCGCCCGCGCGGCGCTCGTCGAGGCTGTAGCGGCCAGGCCCCCAAGCGAGCAGCAGGATCATGCCGCCGAGGATCGAGAGGTTCTTCATGAAGTTCGTCTGCTGCATCGTCGCCTGGTCGGCCGGCACGTTCCAGAACGCGTGGAAGATCGGGGTGATCACGATCAGGAACACCATCATGGCGACCGCTGCCCAGCGCGTTTTCCAGCCGACAGCAATCGCGAGCCCGGCGCCGAGCTCGATGGCGATCGCAATGACGAGCAGCACCTGCGGCAGCGGCAGGTCCTGGCTCGCGATATAGCCGACGTTGTCGGAAAAGCCGGTGATCTTGCCCCAGCCCGAGATGATGAACATCACCGCGAGCAGTATGCGTCCGATCAGCGCGGCAGAGTCCTTTTGGGTCGTGGTCATGGGTTCGCTCCGTTCAAGTCGCTTTCATCCGCTTGTTACGCGCGGCAACAAGCCGTGGCCGAAAGCCTCGGAGCGTTCGACAGCGAAAACCTGGTGGCGATCGCCGCGCGTTCGCGTCAGCAGAGCCGGTACGCCTTCTTCGCGAGGCCATAGGCGAGCTGCGGGGCGAGCTCCATCGCCTCGTCTTCGGCCAGGCGGTGCTCGACGACCGACGTCGCGAGGAAGCGGCACGCGACGCGTCGCCACACGTCGTGGCGCGCGGGAATGGACATGAACGCGCGCGTGTCGTCGTTGAAGCCGGCGATGTTCGCGAACCCCGCCGTCTCGATCGTCTGCTCGAGATAGCGCAGCATCCCCTGGAAGCTGTCGTGGAACCACCACGGCGGCCCGAGCTTCAGCGCCGGATAGTGGCCGGCGAGCGGCGCGAGCTCGCGCGCGTAGGCCGTCTCGTCGAGCGTGAACAGGATGCACGTGAAGTCCGCCGCGTTGCCGACGCTGTCGAGCAACGGCTTCAGCGCGTGCACGTAGTCGGTGCGCATCGGAATGTCGGCGCCCTTGTCGCGGCCGAAGCGTTCGAACATGGCCGGATTGTGATTGCGGAAGCTGCCGGGATGGATCTGCATGACGAGCCCGTCGTCGACGCTCATCCGTGCCATTTCGGTCAGCATTTGCGCGCGGAACGATTCCGCCTCGTCGGCGGTGATCGTGCCGGCGAGCGCACGATCGAGCAGCCGCTGGGAGACCCCGGCGTCGAGGTCCAGCGTGCGCGCGGTCGGGTGGCCGTGATCGGTCGACGTCGCACCCATCGACTTGAAATACGCTCGCCGAACGCGATGCGCCGCGAGGTAGCCGCTCCACGTCGCCGTGTCCTCGCCGGTCAGCGCGCCGAATTGCGCGACGTTCGTGGCGAAGCCCTCGAACTGCGGATCGACAACCGGATCGGGACGGTAGGCCGTTACGACGCGCCCCTTCCAGCCGGACTCGCGGATTTTGCGGTGATGCGCGAGCGGATCGAGCGGCGACTCGGTCGTCGCGATGACCTCGATGTCGAAGCGCTCGAACAGCACGCGAGGACGGTACGCGGGATCGGCGAGGCACGCGGCGATGCGGTCGAAGCACCGGTCAGCGCTTTCCGCCGTCAGCCGCTCGTCGATGCCGAACACCGTGTGGAACGCATGGTCGAGCCACAGTCGCGTCGGCGTGCCGCGAAACAGCGGGTAGTGGTGCGCGAACAGCCGCCAGATCGCGCGCGCGTCGTACCGCCGTTGCGCGTCCGTCGTCGCGCCGGACCGCTGCGGCACGCCGAGCGCTTCGAGCGGCACGCCCTGGCTGTAGAGCATCCGGAACACGTAGTGATCGGGCACGATGAACAGCGCCGACGGATCCGGGAACGGCGCGTCGTCCGCGTACCACTGCGGGTCGGTATGGCCATGCGGGCTGACGATCGGCAGGTCGCGCACCGTTGCATACAGCTCGCGCGCCAGCTGCCGCGTTGTCGGATCGGCGGGAAACAGCCGGTCGGGATGCAGTTCGAGCGGGATCATGAATTCGAAGGACGTCGCGGTTGTGCCGTCGCACGCGCGACGGTTTGCGCCGCGCCGTGCGCGAACAACTCGGACAGCCAGCGCGTGACCGGCGCCGCGAAGCGCGGCTCGTTGCCGAGATCCTCGTCGAAGATCGCACGCAGCGCGAGCAACGCATTTGCGAAACCGGCGGGATCGCGGCGGTGGCGCGCGGCGAGTGCGGCGAATTGCGGTGCGAGCGGATCGGCCACGTCGATCGGCCTGCCCTGCTCGTCTTCGCCATGCACGTAACGCATCCACCCGGCGACGGCGAGCGCCGCAAGTTCCACCGGGCGGTTCGCCGCGAGGTTGTCGCGCACGGTGGCGAGGATGCGCTGCGGCAGCTTCTGCGAGCCGTCCATCGCCACCTGTCGCGTGCGATGCGGCAGCGCGGGATTCGCGAACCGGCGCACCAGCTCGTCCTGGTACACCGCGAGGTTGATGCCGTGCGGCGGCACGAGCGCCGGAGAAACTTCGTCGGCCATGAAGCGGCGCATCCAGGCGACGAACGAAGGCCGCGCCGCGACCTCGTAGATGAATTCGAATCCGGCGAGAAAGCCGAGATAAGCGAACGCGGAATGGCTGGCGTTCAGAAGGCGCAGCTTCATCGATTCGTACGGATCGACGTCGTCCACGAGCAGCGCGCCCACGGCGTCCCAGGCTGGACGATCCCCGGTGAAGCGGTCCTCGATCACCCATTGCGCGAACGGCTCGTGCACGACCGGCGCAGCGTCTGCGAAACCGAGCGCCGCGTCGTTCTCCGCAATGTCCGCGGCCGTCGTCGCGGGCACGATGCGGTCGATCATCGTCGACGGAAATGCGACCTCGCGGCCGATCCAGTCCGCGAGCGCCGCATCGTGCTGGCTCGCGAACGCGACAACGAGCCCGCACACGAGCGCGCCGTTCTGCGGCAGGTTGTCGCAGCACAGCACCGTCAACGGCCGTCCATGCGTGCGCCTGCGCTCGGCGAGCGCGGCGGCGAGCAGGCCCGGCACGGTGCGGGCGCTGTCGGGTTGCGCCAGGTCGCGGACGATCTGCAGATGGCCCATGTCGAGGCGGCCGGTCGCGGGCTCGTGGCAATAGCCCTTCTCGGTGACCGTGAGCGACACGACCTGCGTCTCGCGCGCGGCGAGTCGTCGCCGGATATCGGCGTACTGCGTTTCCTGGAACAGCACTTCGCGCACGCTGCCGACGACGCGCCGTCGCACGCCGGCCGGGCTCTTCTCGACGGCCGTGTAGAGACAGTCCTGCGGGACAAGCCGGTCGCGCACGTCCGGCGAGCGCAGGCTCACGCCGCAAATGCCCCAGTTGCCGCCGGCGTTCGCAATGGCGTCGTCGGTGTAGATCGCCTGGTGCGCGCGATGGAACGCGCCGATGCCCAGATGGACGATGCCCGTGGCGAGCGTGTCGATCGGATACCGCGGTCGCGCCACGCCGGAAGGCAGGCGCGAGAGCGCGTGGGCATCGAGTCGGTCCACGCTAGAGCGCCCCGCCTGGGTTCTCCTTGACGCGCGATACGAGCTGCGTCGGGTTGACGAAGCGCAGTGCGATCAGCAGCCACACGAGCGTCACCAGCATGTAGATCATCGCCATCGCGTCGACCGATTGCGGCGCCCGCACGCCGGCGGCGAACACCGCGTAGTAGAGCGCGACGACGAGCGTTTGCGAGTCGGGACCGGCCGTCAGGAACGTCAGCTCGAACAGCGCGATCGTCCGCACGAGCACGAGCAGCGACGCGGCGAGAATGCCGGGCGCAAGTAACGGAACGAGGACGTGCACGAACACCCGCGGCGTACTCGCCCCGAACACGCGTGCCGCCGACTCGAGATTCGGATCGATCTGCTCGATGAAGGGCGTCATCACGAGGATCACGAACGGCGCCGCGGGAATCAGGTTGGCGAGGATCACGCCGGCGAGCGTGCCGCCGAGGTGCGCCTGGTAGAGCACCGTGGCGAGCGGAATGCCGTAAGTGATCGGCGGCACCATCAGCGGCAGCAGGAACAGCAGCATCAGCGCGCGCTTGCCGACGAAATTGCGCCGCGCGAGCGTGTACGCCGCCGGGACGCCGATCAGCAGCGACAGGAATACCACCGCGAACACCACCTCGACGGTCACCCACAGGATGTTCGCGAGCTGAAACTCCTTCCAGGCGTCGAGGTACCACTTCGCAGTCCAGCCCTGCGGCAGCCATGTCCCGAGCCAGCGGCTCGCGAAGGAATTGGTCGCCACGGCCGCGATCATCAGCGCGACATTGACGAGAAACAGCGTCATCACGCCCCAGAGCAGCGCGCTCCATGCCCGGTCGCTCCACGGCGTGCGCGAAGCGACGCGCGCAGTCGCGGCACCGGGCTGACGATTGACCGCTACGCCTGCGTCAGCCATGCCACCGTCCGGGAACGTGAAATCGCATCAGTCAGCCCTTGCCGCCGGTCACCGGACCCTTGTAGAACCAGTTGCGCAGCGAAAGCACGAACGCGACGATCACCAGTTGCACGAAGCCCATGATCATGGCGATCGCGGACGCAAGCGAATAGTCGTACTGCTCGAACGCCGCCTCGTACGCGGCGATCGAGATCACGCGCGTCGGTCCGGCCGGCGCCCCGAGCAGCACGGCGGACGGGAACACCGAGAACGCCTGCACGAACGCGAGACAGAAGCACATCGCCAAGCCCGGTGCGAGCAGCGGCAGGTAGATGTGCCGGAACTGCGCCTTCGAATCCGCGCCGAGGGTCGAGGCCGCGCGCGCGAGCACCGGGTCGATGCCGGTGACGTACGACAGGATCAGCAGGAACGCGAACGGAAAGCCGGAGATCACGAGCGAGATCAGCACGCCCCAGTAATTGTGCGTCAGGCGAATCGCTCCCTCGTAGATGTGCGTGAGCTGCAGGAACTGCGCGAGCCAGCCTTTGGGCCCGAAATACGTCAGCATGCCCTCGGCGATCAGCACGGTGCCGAGCGTGATCGGCACGACCAGCAGCGTGGTGACGATGCGCTGCCAGCGCGAGCGCACGCGCATCTTGTAGGCGATCGGCAGCGCGACGCCGACGTTGATGATCGTCGCCGGCAGCGCGAGCTTCAGCGTCTTGCCGATCGTCGTCCACAGATTGTCGGTGGTGAAGAACTTCTGGTAGTTCGCGAGCCAGCCTCCCTGCGCCGGCTCGAACGACAGGATCAGCCCGTAGACGAACGGGTAGATGAACAGCGCGAGCATGAACACCGTCGCCGGCAGCACGAGCAGCAGCGCGCGGTCGAAAGGCGCGTGAGGTGCCGGCAGCTCCGCAACCACGGTGGGGGTGGCACTCACCGGTTACCCTCCGCGCTCGGAACGATCGCCCGCATCGACGCCGTCAGCCTTCGCTGCCGTCGTACGGGTACACGAGCACGCGCTCGGGCGGGACGTGCACGTGCACGTCGGCGCCGAGCGCGACATCCGTCGGCCCGCGCAAATGCAGCCGTGTGCCGCCCGGCGTCACGATGTCGATCAGCGAATCGCGGCCGCCGTACTCGATGTTGTCGACGCGCCCGGTGATGATGTTCTCGGCAGCCGGGCCGGTCGCGATCGTCACCTCCTCGGGACGCATCGCGACCGACGCGCGAGATCCGGCGAGCGGCTGCTTGCGCACGCCGGTGAGTTTGATGTCGGGCGCTTCGAGCAGCACGCGATCCCCGCGCTCCCCGCGCACGGTCAGATGCAGCACGTTGCGATAGCCCATGAAGCGTGCGACGTGCAGGTTCGAAGGCTGCGCATAGACCTCGTGCGGAGCGGCGATCTGCTGAACGACGCCGTCCTTCATCACGACGATGCGGTCGGCAAGCGACAGCGCCTCGTCCTGGTCGTGGGTCACGTACACGGTCGCGCGGTCGAGCTCGCGATGGATGCGGCGAATTTCGGCGCGCGTCTCGAGCCGCAGCTTCGCATCGAGATTCGACAGCGGCTCGTCCATCAGGATCAGCGGCGGCTCGATGACGATCGCACGCGCGATCGCGACGCGCTGCTGCTGGCCGCCCGAGAGCTGGCCGGGCAGCTTGTGCTCCTGTCCCGAAAGCTGTACGAGGCGCATCGCCTTCGCGACGCGCGGCGCGATTTCCGCCGCCGGCACGCCCTGCATCCGCAGGCCGAAGCCGATGTTCTTCATCACGCTCATGTGCGGAAACAGCGCGTAGTTCTGGAACACCATGCCGAAGCCGCGCCGCTCCGGCGGCAGCGGGTCGATCCGCTCGTCGTCGAGTCGGATCGTGCCGCCCGACAATGGGAGCAACCCGGCGATGCAGTTGAGCGCCGTCGACTTGCCGCACCCGGAAGGCCCGAGCAGCGCGATGAATTCACCGCGGCGGATCGTGAGCGTCAGCTCGGACAGCGCGTTGAACACGTGCCCGCCGCTGCCGGCGAAGCGCCGGGTGACGCGATCGAGCTTGAGCTCCTTGAAATCGTGCTTCATCGAAACCATCCGCGAACGGCGCGCCGAGTCGTGCATCGACGCGCGCGACGCGTCGAGCATCGGCGCAACCGACGCTCGACGTGCCGCGTTATTGCATCGCGACGGGCGGCCCGCCGAAACCGGCGGTCCGCACCGCGACGCAATAACTCACTTGGTCTTTGCCGCTCCGACCTGCTGGTCCCACAGCCGGAACATCTCCACCTGCGCCTTCGCCTCGAGCGACTGCGTATGCGGAAACTCGGAGAGCCACTTGTCGTACTCGGGACGCCCGAATTCCTTGATCGCGTCCTGGCTCTCCTTCGGCGCCATCGACAGCGGCACGTTCTTCACCGCCGGGCCGGGATAGAAGTAGCCCTTGTCGTACGTGAGCGCCTGCGCCTCCGGCTTCAGCATGTACGCCATCAGGTCGAGCACGACGTTCATCTTCTCGGCGGGAACGCCCTTCGGCACCACCATGAAATGCGCGTCGTTCACCCACGTCATGCCCTTGAACGGCGCGACCTTGTACGCCTTGGGGACGATGCCGAGAATACGCGGGTTCAGGTCCCAGCCGGTCATCGTGACCGTCATGTCGCGCGAGCCTTCGCCGAGCTCCTTCATCACCGCACCCGTGCCCGTCGGGTAGTACTCGATGCAGCTGTTGAGCTCCTTCAGGTACGCCCACGTCTTGTCCCAGCTTGCCGGGTTCTTCGGATCCTTGTCGCCGAGCAGATAAGGCAGGCCCATGACGAACGTGCGGCCGGGCCCGGAGTTCGCCGGGCGCGCGTAGATCAGCCGGTTCGGATTGGCTTTGCACCACGCGAGCAGCTCCTGCGGCGTGGTCGGCACCTGCTTCACCTTGTCGGGGTTGTATTCGAGCAGCGGGCCGGCGGGCATGAACGCGACCTCGATGCCGTAGTCGCCCGCGAGCTCCTGCATCTTCGCCGCGGCCGGCTGGTAGTTCCCCATCAGGTTCGGGAACTTGGCCGCGTGCGCCGGCAGGATCTTCTCGAGCAGCCCCTGTTCGATGCCGGCGGCGAGAAAATCGGTGCCGGTCAGCACGAGGTCGATGTCGCTGCGGTTCGCAGCCTGCATCGCCTTCAGCTTGCCCGGCAGCTCGGGCGCGGGGGCCTTGGTGAAGTTGATCTTGGCGATCAGGTTCGGATTTTTCGACGCGAAATTCTGCATTGCATCCTGCGTCAGCGCGAGGTTGCCCGCGACGTCGACGACGTTGATCGTCACCGGGCTCTTCGGGGCCTGCGCGAACGCGCTCCCCGGTCCCAGCGCGAACATTGTGCCGATGACGACCGCCACCGACGCGATCTGGTGCGCCGCGCGTCGCCGTTGCCCCGATTGCACGCTTGCCTGCTTCATGAAACGTCCTCCTGTGATTGGGCGAAATGCCCGTTCGCTTCGATGCTCCATGCATTCCGGGCGCGAACAACGTCCTCGCGCCTCGTGCAGGGCGGCGCCGGCGTCATCCGCGCGCCGCCTTGCGCTGCTTCGGTGCGGCGACCTGACGCGCATCGCGCCCGGCCGCAGCTTGTTGCTTGCCGTCGACGCCACGCTGGAACTCGCGCGCGACGCGGCCGATGTGCCGGTGCATCGCCGCGCGCGCGGCGTCGGCGTCACCCGCCGCGACGGCGGCCGCGATGGCCGCATGATCGCGAATGGTGCGCTCCGCGAGCTCCTGCGTGTGGAAATGCTGCTGCAGGCGACCCCAGAGGTCCGCGCGCTGGTCCCACAATCCCTCCACGACGAGCTCGAGCGAGCTGTTGCCCGTCGCCTTCGCGAGCAGCAGATGGAAATCGCGATCCTCCGCTTCGCGCGCCGCGAAATCGTCGACCTGGGCAACGAGGCGGGCAACGCTGTCGCGCAGCGCGGCCGCGTCGTCTTCGGTTGCGGCCGATGCCGCGAGCGCGGCGACCTCGCCTTCGACGAGCTTGCGCGCAGCGAGGAGCTCGAACGGGCCGGGGCCCGCGTCGCGGCTCTGGCGCGGCGCGGTTTCCGGGCGCGGCGTCACGAAGATCCCGGTGCCGACACGGACCTCGACGAGCCCGCTCATCTCGAGCGATATGATCGCCTCGCGCACCGACGTGCGGCTCACGCCGAGCGAAGCGGCGAGCTCGCGCTCGGCCGGCAGCCGCGACCCCACGGCGAACTCGCCGCTCGCGATCAGCTGCGCAAGCTGATCCGCGATCTGGCGATAGAGTCGTTTGGGTTCGACGGCCTGCAGCGGCAAGGAAAAGGCCCCCCGGTTTGCACCACTCGACGCATGGTAGCCGCGGTCGTATACTGTGGTCAAGTGGCCGGGCCACCCAACCTGCGAGTCACAAACACCATGACCACCGCGTCCCGCACCCGCGTCGCAATCGTCGGTCTCGGCATGGCGGTCACGCCGCACGCGCAAAGCCTGCGCGACCTCGCGGATCGCGTCGAGGTCGCCGGCGCGTTCAGCCGCACACCCAAGCGGCGCGGCGACTTCGCGCAGCGCTTCGGATTTCCGGTCGCGGACGATCTCGACGCACTCGTCGACGATCGTTCGATCGCTGCCGTCCTGATCCTCACGCCGCCGCGCACGCATCTGCCGCTCGTCGAGCGCTTCGCCGCCGCCGGCAAGCACGTCCTGCTCGAGAAGCCGCTCGAGGCCGATACCGCGCGCGCCGAAGCGGTGGTCGAAGCGTGCGAGCGCGCCGGCGTTCGGCTTGGCGTCGTGCTGCAGCACCGGTTCCGGCCGGCCGCGCGTGCGCTTGCCGGCTGGATGCGAGAAGGCGCGCTTGGCGACATCGCCGCGGCGTCGGTCTGCGTCCCCTGGTGGCGGCCGCAGACCTACTACGATGACCCTGGGCGCGGCACGCTCGCGCGCGACGGCGGCGGCGTGCTGATCACGCAGGCGATTCACACGCTCGACCTTTTCCTTTCGCTGACGCCGCCACTGTCCGACGTCGCGGCCTTTGCGGCGACGACGGCGGTGCATCGCATGGAAACCGAGGACATCGCGTGTGCTGCGCTGCGCTTTCGCAATGGGGCGCTCGGCACTCTCGATGCGACGACCGCAAGCTACCCGGGATTCGCCGAGCGCATCGCGATCGTCGGCACGCGCGGCACCGCGCAGCTCGTCGCGGGCAAGGTCGACGTGCACTGGCACGACGGGCGACACGAATCGGTGGGCGAGGAAGCGACACTCGGTGGCGGCGCCGATCCGATGGCCTTCGCCAACGACGCGCACCGCGCCGTGCTCGCGGAATTCCTGGATGCGATCAGGCAGCACCGGCCACCGACGAACGACGGCCGCTCGGCCCTCCTCGTGCACGACCTGATCGATGCCGTGCTTGATTCGTCGCGCGCGCACGCCCCCGTTACCGTACGCCAGCGAACGCCATGAAGATCACCGCCGCCCGCGTCATCGTCACCTGCCCCGGCCGCAATTTCGTCACGCTGAAGATCGAGACCGATGAAGGCGTCACGGGCATCGGCGATGCAACGTTGAACGGCCGCGAGCTCGCGGTCGCGGCCTATCTGACCGAGCACGTCGCGCCGGTGCTGATCGACCGCGATCCCGCGCGCATCGAGGACACGTGGCAATACCTGTACCGCGGCGCGTACTGGCGGCGCGGCCCGGTGACGATGAGCGCGATCGCGGCCGTCGACACCGCACTGTGGGACATCAAGGGCAAGGTCGCCGGGCTGCCCATCTATGAGCTGCTGGGTGGCGCAAGCCGCGACGGCGTGATGGTGTACGGCCACGCAAACGGCGAGGACATCGCGCAGACCGTCGACGAGGTCGCGCGCTACATCGGCCTCGGCTACAAGGCGATCCGCGCGCAGTGCGGGATTCCGGGCCTGCCGTCGACGTACGGCGTCGCGAAGGACCGGCTGTTCTACGAGCCCGCCGATGCCGTGATCCCGACCGAGAACGTATGGTCGACTGCGAAGTACCTCGCTCACGTGCCGAAGCTGTTCGAGGCGCTGCGCACCCGCTTCGGATTCACGCATCACCTGCTGCACGACGTCCACCACCGGCTGACGCCGATCGAGGCCGGCGGCCTCGGCAAGACGCTCGAGCCCTACCGGCTGTTCTGGATGGAAGACCCGACGCCGGCGGAACACCAGCAGGCGTTCCGGCTGATCCGCCAGCACACGGTGACGCCGCTCGCCGTCGGCGAGATCTTCAACACCGTTTACGATTGCCAGCAGCTGATCACCGAGCAATTGATCGACTACATCCGCACCACCGTCGTGCACGCCGGCGGCATCACGCACCTGCGGCGCATCGCGCATCTTGCCGAGCTCTATCAGGTGCGGACCGGCTCGCATGGCGCGACCGACCTGTCGCCGGTGTGCATGGGCGCCGCGCTGCATTTCGACACGTGGGTGCCGAACTTCGGCGTTCAGGAATACATGCGGCATACGCCGGAGACCGACGCCGTGTTTCCGCATGCGTATTGGTTTGCCGACGGCTACCTGCACCCCGGATCCGAGCCGGGCCACGGTGTCACAATCGACGAGGCGCTCGCCGCGCGCTATCCGTACAAGCCGAGCGCGCTGCCCGTCAACCGCCTCGAAGACGGCACGCTCTGGAACTGGTGAGCCGCCGCACCCGCGGGGGGACTCCTCGATCCCGCCCCGCGCCGCCTTTATCGCCTCTCGTCCATCCTCAACAGCAGGCAAAGACATCCCGCCACCATCGCCGCCGTCCCGCCGAGGAACAGCGTGCCGACCTCGAAGCCCGCGAGCGTGTAGCTGCCGCTGACTCGCACGAGCAGCGCGAGCGCGCACACGACGACGCCGATCACGCCCGCCAGCCGGCCCGCCCACAACAGGATGTCGTTCATCGATGCCCTCGCGGTTCATGGGCGTCGTCGCTCGCGCGGTAGTGACCCGAGCGCCCGCCCTGCTTTTCGATCAGATGGACGTCGCCGATGCGCATGCCGCGGTCGACGGCCTTGCACATGTCGTAGATCGTGAGAAGGCCTGTGGCAACCGCGGTAAGCGCCTCCATCTCCACCCCCGTGCGATCGCGTGTCTCGACAGTGACTTCGATCGCGACGGCAGCGTCTTCGCAGGCAAGCTCGACATGCACGCGCGTGAGCATCAGCGGGTGCGCGAGCGGTATGAGGTCCGCCGTGCGCTTCGCCGCCTGAATGGCCGCGATTCGGGCGACGCCGAGGACGTCACCCTTCGCAGCGGAACCGCTGCGGATCATACCGGCGGTGGCCGGGGTCATCGATATCCGGCCGCCGGCGCGCGCGACACGCCGCGTGACGTCCTTGTCGCCGACGTCGACCATGTGCGCCTGGCCGGCGGCGTCGAAGTGGGTAAAATGCCCTCCGGATTCGCGATCGCAGCCGCGCAGCGCAGCTTCGGCACCCGGATCGGGGGCAGCGGATCGATCGCGTGAACGCGGCATTTGTGGATGTCGGCGTCGCGGTGAACTTGCGCCGTGAGCGCGGCATCTTAGCACCATCGCATCGGCACCTCGCTCACCTTGCCTCGCAACGCACTTTCGTCGCCACGCCGCAGCCGCACGGCCGCCGTCGCCCTCGCCGTCGCGCTCGCGCTCGCGCTGCCTCCTGCGCCCGCGCCGCGCGGCGACGCCGCCGCGCAGTCGCTGCCCGACCTGGGCGACGTGTCGCAAGCCAGCTTTTCGCCCGTCCAGGAGCGCAAGCTCGGCGAAACGATCATCCGCCAGCTGCGGGCGAGCGGCGGCTACATCAACGACCCCGAGGTCAACGACTACCTGCAGACGCTCGGGCACCGGATCGTGGCCGCGTCGCCCGAGATCAAGCAGGATTTCGAGTTCTTCGGCGTGCCCGATCCGCAGGTCAATGCGTTCGCGCTGCCCGGCGGCTACGTCGGCGTGCACACGGGCCTGATCCTGCTCACGCAAACGGAATCCGAGCTGGCGGCCGTGCTCGCGCACGAAATCACGCACGTCACGCAGCATCATATCGCCCGCTCGCTCAACGCGCGGAAGGACTCGATGCTGATGTCGCTCGCGGGGCTCGCGCTCGCGATCCTCGCCGCGCGGGGCAGCGGCGCATCGAGCGGCGAAGCCGCGTCGGCGGCCATGGCGGCGACCCAGGCGCTGTCGCTGCAGAGCCAGCTCAACTTCACGCGCGAGAACGAGCAGGAGGCCGACCGCATAGGCTTCCAGCGGCTCGATGCGGCCGGCTTCGACGTCACGGCCATGGCCACGTTCATGGAGCGGATGCAGCGCGCGTTCCGCTTCGTCGAAGGCACGGCGCCCTCGTACCTGCGGACGCACCCGATCACGTACGAGCGCATCGCCGAGGCGCAGGGACGCGCGCAGGGGCATCCCTATCGCCAGGTGGCCTCGTCGCTCGACTACCATCTCGTCCGCGCGCTGCTGAAAAGCTACGAGGGCGAGGCGCGCCAGGCGGTCGCGTTCTTCGACGACGCGCTCGCCGAGCGCAAGTACAACAACGAGATCGCCGTGCACTACGGGCTCGTCGCGTCGCTGCTGCGCCAGCGCGACTTCACGCGCGCGAAAAAAGAGCTGGCGACGCTCGAGAAAATGGCGCCGCCGCACCCGATGATCGACGCGATCGCCGGCCACGTTCTGCTCGATTCCGGCGACGTCGACGGCGCGATCCGGCGCTTCGAGACCGGCGTCAACAAGTATCCCGGCAAGATGCAGCTCGTCTACGACTATCCCGAAGCGCTGCTGCAGGCGGGACGCAGCGCCGATGCCGCGCAGTTCGTCGATCGGCAGCTCGCGCGCTTCCCCGGCGACGGCCCGCTGCAACTGCTCGCCGCGCGCGCGTATGCCGCGCAGAACAGGCAGATGCTGTCCCATCTGCACCAGGGCGAGTACTACGCGTGGCAGGGCAATCTCAAGGGCGCGATCGACCAGTTCGAGATTGCGTCGAAGGCGAAGGACGGCGACTTCTACCAGGCGTCCGTCGTCGACACGCGCCTGCGCACGCTGAAGCGCGAGTTCGCCGAGCAGGACAAACAGGCGTCGGCGCTCGGCGGCTAGCAGCTCGCCAGTCGGCCCATCGCCGCGGCGTTCCGGGCGAGCGGCTCTGCCAGTTTTGACAGCTGCCGCGGGCGTCCCCATTCCGTAGATTCGGCAGCCGTTGCGCCGCCTTCGCGCGCGACCTTCGGGGAGAGGCCGCCATGAAGATCCTGGTCGTCGACGACCATCCGCTGATCCAGCAGGCGCTTGCGCAATCGCTGCCGCATCTGCACGGCATGGTCGAAGTGATCGCCGCCGTCGACCGCGAGGAGACGCTCACTGCGCTCGCGCGACATCCGGACTGCGCGCTCGTGCTGCTCGACCTTACGCTGCCCGGTGCCCACGGGCTCGACCTGCTCGTGCAACTGCGCCGCGATTTCCCGGCGCTGCCCGTCGTCGTGCTGTCGGCGACGCACGATCGCGCGACGGTCGGCTCGGCGATGTCCGCCGGTGCGCGCGGGTACATCGCCAAGACGTCGACGCCGGTCGAACTGCTCGACGCCGTGCGCACGGTGCTCGCCGGAGGGCACAGTGTCACCACCGATATGGCGCCCGCGATGCCGAGTCTCGGCGGCGTCCCCGGTACGTCGCTCGGGCTCACGCATCGCCAGGCTGACGTGCTGCGGCTCCTGATCCAGGGCAAGCCCAACAAGCTGATCTGTCGTGACCTGCGGCTCTCGGAAGGCACGGTCAAGGTGCACGTGAGCGCGATCCTCAAGGCGTTGAACGTGCGCTCGCGCGCGCAGGCGATCGCCGAGCTCACGCGCCGTGGCGTGGTCATCGACGCCTCGACCCGGAACGACGCGCACTAGGGCCTGTTCACACCATGTTCACGAATGCGTTGCATCGCAAACATAGCGTGAACAGGTCCTGACCGGTTGGGCGATGGCCACGCAAGCGATCGCGCCACCGCTCGTCGCGCGTGCGCGCGCGGATCAGGTCGCGACGCTCTACGCGCACGGCCACCTGACGACGCTGTCGATGGCGCTCGGCGCGCTGATCCTGTGCGCCGCGATGTGGACGCAGGTGCCGCCGGCGTGGATGGCGGCGTGGGGCGCGCTGATCGCGCTGAACCAGGCGTGGCGAACGGCGTTGATGCGCGCCTTTGCGCGCGTCCGGCCGGGCGCGGCAGCCGCCCCGCGGTGGGGCGGATATTGGGCCATCGGCTCGACGATCGCCGGCGCGCTCTGGGGCGCCGCGGCGGTCGTGATGTTTCCGGAGGCGCCCGCGTATCAGGCGCTGCTGATCGTGTGCCTGTTCGGCGCCGCGCTCGGCGGGCTCAATCTGACGGCGACGTTCAAGCCGTCGTTCTACGGCTTCGTGCTGCCCGCACTCGTGCCGCTGATCGTGCGCGTGGCGCTCGTCGGCGATCCGGTCCACGTGTTCATTGCCGGCGTGATGAGCGTCGTGCTGGCATTCGTCGTCGGCTTCGGTCACCGTCTGAACGACGTGCTGACGCGCTCGCTCGCAATGCGCTACGAGAACGTCGACCTGATCGACGAATTGAAGGCCCGCACGCGGGCTGCCATCGACGCGCGGGCGGCGGCCGAAAGCGCCAATCGAGCGAAGAGCCAGCTCCTCGCCGCCGCGAGCCACGACCTGCGGCAGCCGCTGCACGCGCTCGGCCTTTACGTCGCCGCACTGTCAGCGCGCGCGTGCGACACCGAGCTGCGTCCGCTCGTCGCGCACGTCGAGACCGCAGCCAATGCGCTCGAACTGCAGTTCGGCCAGCTGATCGACCTCTCGCGACTCGACGCGGGCGTGCTGGTGCCCGAGCGCACGTCGGTGCCGCTCGCCCCGCTCTTCGCCCGCCTGCACGAGGACTTCGCGGCGCAGGCGAGCGCGCGGGGCTTGTCGTTGCGCATCGTGCCGACCCGCCTCACGGTCGACAGCGATCCGTCGCTCCTTGCGCGCATCGTCGGCAATCTGGTGTCGAACGCCATCCGTTACACGCGCACGGGCGGGGTTCTCGTCGGGGCACGGCGGTGCGGCGGCCGCGTGGCCATCGACGTCGTCGACACCGGCATCGGCATCGCGCCCGCGGAACGGCAACGCGTGTTCGAGGAGTTCTATCAGGTGCAAGCCGTCGGGGCTTCGTCGCGCGTCATGCGCGGCATGGGACTCGGCCTCGCGATCGTCCGCCGCTTCGCTGTCCTTCTCGGGCACGACGTCGTGCTCACGTCCGAAGAAGGCGTCGGCTCGCGGTTCCGCGTGCTGGCGCCGCGCACCGAGATCAGTGCGCCGGCGCGCCATGCACGGACGCGTGCGCGCTCCGCGCCACGGGCGACCCGCACGCGTGCCGAGCGCGCGATCGGGGCGGAATTCGCCGGGCGTCTCGTCGCCGTCGTCGACGACGACGCGACGACGGTGGATGCAATGCGTACGCTGTTCGAGACGTGGGGGGCTGACGTCGCTGGCGGCGACACCTGCGGCGCGCTGATCGAGAATCTCGGTGCGTTCGCCCGCTATCCGGACCTGATCGTCGCGGACCTGCGCCTTGCCCAGAACCATTCGGGCATCGAGGCGGTCCGCAGATTGCGTGACGAGCTTGGCTATGCGATACCGGCGATCATCGTTTCCGGCGACACCGGCACGCGCGCCGATCGAGAAGCGCGCGCGGCCGGTTTGACGCTGCTGCCGAAACCGGTGGTCGGCACCGCGCTGCACGCAGCCGCGATCGCGTCGATGCGCCCCACCGCCGGCTAGCAACCCGATGCAGGCTGCTCGCCACCGGCGCGGCGAGGCGCGGGTGATGCTCGATGCTCAGCTGCCGTGGCGCTCGCGCATCTTTTGCCGGAACGCGTCCACGCGCGCGAGCTTGTCCTTCAGCGCGTTCTTCACCACGGTCTTCTGATCCGGCGTGAACGTGCCATAGAGCGCGAGCCACGCATCGCGCACCTGCCGATGCGCCATCGCGCCTGCGTTGCGCGCCCCGTCTGCCGCCGCCGCGACGGCCGCGAGATCGGGCTCGGCCTTCGCGAGTTCGGCGTCGAGCGTCGCGCGGATCTTCTGCCGCTCGGTGCGGGCGTTGTCGCGTGCCGCCTTGCCCGCCGCGATGGCGTTGTCCCACATCGCCTGCTGCGACGTGTTGAGGTTGAGCTCGGTCTTGAGCCCGGCGATGGCCGAGATGAAGTCGCCCCCGCCCTGGTGGCCGTGCGGGCCGTGATTGCGCGCCTGTGGCTGCGCGGCGGCGATACCGCTGATGCCGATGAGCGCAGCCGCCGCGACGGCGGCGACGCGCGAACCCGGTCGATGCTTCATGATTCTCGTCCTCGTCGATGAAAGGGTGGGTCCTCGCCGCCCGCCAGGGAATATCGGATGCGCCGGACTCGTTTGCTTGGTCCGGATTGTCGTCCGCGCGTTCGACCGCGGAGCGCAGCCAATTGCAACCGGTCGTTGCGCGACAGCACCGGCGATACAATTGGTTACAGAACGCGGCCGACGTTTGCGGCGAACGCCGCTCTAATCGTCCGCCATGGCCAAGACCTCTTCACCCAAGATCCTCGTCGTCGATGACGACGTGCGCCTGCGCGACCTGCTGTCGCGCTACCTCACCGAGCAGGGATTTCAGGTGTCGGCGCTTCCTGATTCGTCGCAGCTCGATCGCCGCCTGCAACGCGACCCGCCGCATCTTCTCGTGCTCGACCTCATGCTGCCTGGCGAGGACGGCCTCGCCGTCTGCCGGCGCCTCCGCGGCTCCGGCGAAACGGTGCCGATCATCATGCTGACGGCGAAGGGCGAGGACGTCGACCGGATCGTCGGCCTCGAGATGGGCGCCGACGATTACCTGCCGAAGCCGTTCAATCCGCGCGAGCTAGTCGCCCGCATCCATGCGGTGCTGCGCCGCCACGCCGAGCGGCCGACGCCCGGAGCGCCGACCACCGAAGGCCGCGTGCCTTTCGGGGGGCACATGCTCGACCTCGCCGCGCGCACGCTCGAGCGCAACGGCGAAGTGCAGACGCTGACGACCGGCGAGTTCTCGCTCATCAAGGTGTTCGCAGCGCATCCACGGCAGCCGCTGGCGCGCGAAAAGCTGATGCTGCTCGCGCGCGGCCGCGACCACGAGGTGTTCGACCGTGCCATCGACGTCCAGGTGTCGCGCCTGCGCAAGCTCGTCGAGCCCGATCCCGCGTCACCGCGGTACATCCAGACCGTCTGGGGATTCGGGTACGTGTACGTCCCCGAAGGCACGGCGAACGAGCCCGTGGCGCAGGCCGGCGAGCCGGCGGGCGACAGCGAATGACGCTGTGGCCGCGCTCGCTGTTCGGGCGCCTGATCCTGCTGCTCGTGGCCGTCGTCGGCCTCGTCGCCCTGACGACGTTCCTGCTCTTCAACCGCGACCGCGCCGCGCTGCTCGCGAGCCAGTTCAACGACACCAAGCTCGTGCAGATGAAGGCGCTGCGGGCGGCGCTCGAGAGCGCAGACGCACGGCGCGAGACGTTCACGCGTCTCGAGCGCGAGTACGGCGTGCGCATCGTGCCGGAAAGCGAGCGGCCGACGATCGGCATCGCGCCGATGGGCCCCACGATGCAGGGACTGCAGGAGCGCTTGCGCGAGGGCCTCGGCCAAAGCACCGAGGTGCGCATCGCGCCCCGCTCACGGCAGCTGTTCGTGCACATGCAGGCGGGCAGCGACGGCTACTGGGTGGGCTTTCCCCTCCCGCCGCGCCAGCAGGAGGACATTCCGACCCGCATCATCCTGCTCGCTGCGGCGATCATCGGCCTGATCCTGCTTGCGGCGTTCGCGTTCGCGCGTTACCTGGCCCGGCCGCTGCGACAGTTGCGGATGGCGGTCGACCGCGTGAGCCGCGGCGAGACGCCGGGGCCGCTCCCCGAATCGGGCACGTCCGAGATCGCCGCGGTCAATCGCGGCTTCAACACGATGATCGCGAACCTGCGGCAGGTCGAGCGCGACCGTGCGATTCTCCTGGCCGGCGTGTCGCACGACCTGCGGACGCCGCTTGCGCGCTTGCGCATCGGCATCGAGCTCTCGGCTGGCGATGCAGTCACGCGCGAAGGCATGGTCGGCGACATCGAGGAGATGGACCGCATCATCGACCAGTTCCTCGACTTCGCGCGTGACGACGCCGCGACGGCGACCGAACCGATCGACGTCAATCGCGCGCTCGCATCGTGCGTAGACCGCTATGCGCGAGCGGGCCGCGATGTCCGCCTCGAGACCGGGCCGCCGGCGCTCGTGCGCATCAAGCCCGCCGCGCTGTCGCGGGTAGCGAACAACCTGATCGACAACGGTCTCGCGTACGGCCTGCCGCCGCTCGAAATCTCGACGCACGTGCGCGACCGGGACATCGTCGTCGACGTCGCCGACCGGGGCAGCGGCATCCCGCGCGAGGACGTCGAACGGCTGAAGCAACCGTTCACGCGAGCCGGCGAAGCACGCACGCGCGACGACGGGGCCGCGGGCGCGGGGCTCGGCCTCGCGATCGTCGATCGGATCGCGCGGCTGCACGGCGGCCGGTTCGACCTGCTGCCGCGTGCCGGCGGCGGGACGATCGCACGCGTGATCCTGCCGGCGGCGGCCCTGCCCGCTTGAATCCGGTCGCGTGACGTATCAAGCGCGCCGACGCGGAAGCAGCGGCGCCGGCGATCGATCATCGCGCGCAGAAGTCGCGTGCTATGCTCGCTGTCGATCGGGAATGACCATGCGCCGATACGAGCGCCGTACCGTCAGGGAGGAGATTCGTGCGCCGACGCGACGTCGTGACGCTTGTGGCCGCAGCGCTCGCCGCGCCGCGCGCGCTGCATTCGCAGTCGAACGCCGTCCATCGCATCGGCTTTCTCGGTAACTCGACCGCGGCGCTCGAGGCAAACCTGATCGGGCCGTTTCGCGAGGGCCTGCGTGCGCTCGGGTACGTCGAGGGCAAGAATCTCCTGATCGAATACCGATGGGCGGAAGGCGACTACAAGCGCTTTCCGGCGCTCGTTTCGGAGCTCGCGCGTGCCCATGTCGAGATCATCGTCACCGCCGGCACGCCAGCGTCGGTCGCCGTACAGCGCGGTGCGCCGTCGATTCCGCTCGTGATGGTGGCGGTGGGCGATCCCGTGGGGACGGGACTCGTGAAAAGTCTCGCCGTGCCCGGCGGCAACAGCACCGGCCTCACGTCGATCGCGCCCGATCTCGAAGGCAAGCGCCTGCAGTTGCTCGCCGAAATCGTGCCGAAGCTTGCGCATGTCGCGCTGCTGATGAACCCGGGCAATCCGTTCCACGTGACGGCGGAGCGGCAGGCGCAGGCGGCCGCAAAGACGCTCGGTGTTCGGCTCGACGACGTCGGCGTGCGCGAGACGGCCGAGCTCGGACGCGCCTTCGACACGATCACCCGCAACCGCCCGGATGCGTTCATCATGCTGGCCGATCGCGTGTTTTTGCACGACCGCAAGCAGATCGCGGATTTTGCCGCAAAGAACCGCCTGCCCGCCGTGTACGCGTACCGCGAGCTGGTGGAAGCCGGCGGACTGATGGCGTTCGGTCCCAACTATGCGGAGATGCACCGCCGCGCCGCGGCATACGTCGACCGCATTCTGCGCGGTGCGAAACCCGGCGACCTGCCGATCGAGCTGCCGACGAAGTTCGAGCTTATCGTCAACATGAAGGCCGCAAAGGCGCTCGACCTGACGATCCCGCAGTCGGTGCTCGTGCGCGCGGACGTGATCATCCGCTGATCGATGCAGGCGCCTCGCTGCCGCGGGCGCGCGGCGCGCGGCGCGCGGGTGTTATAAGACCAGCGCGATCCGCTCTTCGTCGAGGGGCCGGTAGCCGAGCCGGGCGTAGAACCGCCAGGCACCGGCGTTGCCGCGATGACACGCGGTGTCGATCCGGCCGATGCCGGCCTCGCGCAAGTGCCGAGCGAGCGCCTCCAGCATCGCGGTACCGACGCCCTGCCCCTGATACCGGCCATCGATCGTCACGTCGTCGAGCTTGGCGACGAGACCGCCGCGCGACGTCGAGATCGCGTGACAGACGACGCACGCCCCGGCGACCTCACCGCCCACGTTCGCAATCCACACGAAGCCGAGCTCCGGGCGTGCGAGAAAGAGATCGAGCGCGCGCGCGAGCGCCTGCGGGCCGCCGTCGCCGTATGCGCTCGCCGAGGCGCGGTAGTGCTCATCCGCGCCGAGGAATTGCGCGAGCAGCCGCGCAGCACCGGGGCGCGTGACGGTGGTCATCGGCGCGCACACGATGCTTTGCGCCTGCATTACGTGCGAGGCGCCTGCATTACGCGGACTCCGGATTCGCTGTCCGCAACGGCACAAGGGCGGCGCGGATCGGCGGCGGCACCTCGACCGGCCGCCGCGTCGCCCGGTCGACCCAGACGTGCACGAAACGGCCGGTGGCGGCGGCCGTGCCTTCGTCGCGACGGAACAATCCGATCTCGTAGGCGACCGACGAGCGGCCGAGATGCGCGACGCGGAGACCGGCGTCGATGACCTCGGGAAACGACAGCGGCGCGTGAAACCTGCACGCGGTCTCGACGACGATCCCGATCGCCGCGCCTTCGCGAATGTCGAGCCCGCCCGCGCGGATCAGATGCTCGTTCACCACGGTGTCGAAATACGAGTAGTACGTGACGTTGTTGACGTGCCCGTACGTATCGTTGTCCATCCAGCGCGTGGCGATCGCGAGGAACCACGGATACGCGTCCCGCGACGCCGGTGCGATGGGCGCTGTCATCGAGTGCCGGTCGCCGACCGACCTGCAATCGCGAGATCGACAAGCTCGATCCAGTGCCGGATCGGCGTGTCGGTGCCCGATTGCAGATGCGTCATGCAGCCGATGTTCGCCGTCGCGATGAGGTCCGGCCGATGGGCGGCGAGCGCCCGGAGCTTGTTCGCCTTGAGCTCGCCGGCGAGCGCGGGCTGCAGGATCGAATACGTCCCCGCCGAGCCGCAACACAGGTGTGCGTCGGTCACCGGCACGAGCGTGTACCCCGTCTCGCCAAGCAGTCGCTCGACCTCGCCGCGAATCGCAAATCCGTGCTGCAGCGTGCACGGCGGGTGGAACGCGAGTCGCGGACGCGCAGGACGATTCGCGAGCTGCGGCGCCAGCGTGCGCCATTCCGCCGCGACGATCTGCACCGGGTCCTTCACGAGCGCAACGATCTTCGCGGCCTTCGCCGCGTAGGCCGGGTCCTGCGCGAGGACATGGCCATAGTCGCGCAGCATGACGCCGCAGCCGCTTGCCGTCATGACGATCGCCTCGGCGCCGTTCTCGACGTGCGGCCACCAGGCGTCGATGTTGCGTCGCGCGAGCGCCCGCGCCTCGTCGTGCTCGGACAGGTGATACGGCAGCGCGCCGCAGCAGCCGCCGCCGTCGACGGCGATCGCGGAGATGCCCGCGCGATCGAGCACGCGCGCCGCGGCGGCGTCGATGTTCGGCGCAAGCGAAGGCTGCACGCATCCTTGCGCGACGACCACTTTGCGCGAATGCCTCGGCGCGGGCCACGCGCCCGCTTCGCGCGCCTGCGGAATCGACGACGCGAGCGCGCGCGGCAGGAACGGGCGGGCGAGTCGCCCGAGCCCCAGAGCGACGCCGAACAGCGATTTGGAGAGCAGTCCCCGGCGCAGACCCGCACGCGTCGCCGCCTCGAGCGGCGTGCGGCCGACGCGATCGTCGACGAACTTGCGCCCGATGTCGACGAGGCGTCCGTAGCGCACGCCCGACGGGCAGGTCGTCTCGCAGCTTCGGCAGGTGAGGCAGCGGTCGAGATGGAGCTGCGTGCTCGCGCTCACCTGGCCGCCTTCGAGCGCATGCTTGATCAGGTAGATGCGCCCGCGGGGCCCGTCGAGCTCGTCACCGAGCAGCTGGTACGTCGGGCATGTTGCCGTGCAGAATCCGCAGTGCACGCACGCGCGCAGGATCGCGTCCGCCTCGCGACCTTCGGGCGTCGCGAGGAACGCGGGCATCAGCTTCGTTTCCATCTGCGCCTGCTCGAGCGATATTCATCCATGCGTTTCGGCACCCGCCGCCGTGCGCAGCGAGTCGTCACAGCGCCGCGTACATGCGGCCGGGGTTGAGAATGCGCTTCGGGTCGAACACATCCTTCAACCGGCGATGCAGCCCGAGCATCGTTTCGGAGAGCGGTGCGAATGCGCCGCCAGCAACCTTGTCGCGGCTGCGATAAAGCGTCGCATGCCCGCCGTGCTGCGCGGCCCATGCGCGGAGCGCGGTCCCGGCACCCGCCTCGCGCGTAATCACCCACCGCAGCGCGCCGCCCCACTCCATCAATGGCTCGCCCGGAAGATCCGTCCACGGCGCCGTCGACGCGACGGACAGCCGCCACAGCGCCGCGGCGCCCTGCGCGGCCGGCGCGAAATAGTCGAGCGTCTGGTCGCGCACGTCGCGCCAGAATGCCGCCCCGTCGATTTCGGCGCCGCCGATCTTCGTGCGCGCGGCGTCGATCGCCGCCGCGGCCCCCGAGAGCCGCACCCACAGGCGGCCGTCGCGAAAGCACGTCGCCGATATCGGCAACGGCTTGCCGCCCCACTCGTTGACGAGGCGGATCGCATCGGCGCCGCTGCAGTCGACGACGCGCGTCGACTCGACTTTCGGCCGCGGCAGGCACTTGAGCGAAATCTCGGTCAGCACGCCGAGCGTGCCGAGCGCGCCCGTCATCATCCGCGACACGTCGAAGCCGGCGACGTTCTTGATCACCTGGCCGCCGAACGCCAGCACCTCGCCGGTGCCATCGACGACGCGCACGCCGAGGACGAAATCGCGCACGGCGCCGGCATGCGGCCGGCGCGGGCCCGAGAAGCCGGCCGCGACGATTCCGCCGAGCGTCGAATCGGCGCCGTGGTGCGGCGGCTCGAACGCAAGCATCTGTCCGTGCGCGGCAAGTGCATCCTCGATTTCGGCAAGCGGCGTCCCGGCACGCGCCGTCACCACCAGCTCGCCCGGCGCGTAAGCGACGATGCCGCAGAGCGCGCGCACGTCGAGCGGATCGCCCGCGAGCGCTTCGCCGTAGAAATCCTTCGTGCCACGGCCCTGGATGCGCAGCGGTCGGCCGTCGGCCGCCGCGGCGCGGATGCGATCCCGTATGCGCTCGACCTCGACGGACTCCACGAGCCGGTTCAGCTCGACGCGAGCTTGTCGCGGTAGATGTTGCGCGGCTCGTCGGCGTCGACGATCGTCGGATCGGCGAGCGCGCCCTGCTCCCATTCGTGCACGAATGGGTGCGCGAGCAGCGCGTCGCAATAGGTGCGGGCCGCGCCCTCCGGCCTGACGTCGTACGTCCGGAACCGGAACGCGACCGGCGCGTAGAAGCAATCGGCGATCGAAAAGCGCCCGCACAGGAAAGCGCCGCCCGCGCCGAAACGCCGTCGCGATTCGTCGAAGATCCGGACGACGCGCGCGATGTCGGCGGCAAGCGCGTCGGACCACGGGCGCACGTCCACCCGCTCGCGTATGCACATCGTCATCTGGCTGCGCAGTGCTCCGAATCCCGAATGCATCTCGGCGCTGATCGCACGTGCCCACGCGCGCGCCGCGGCGTCGTCCGGCCACATCTGCGGATGCCGCTCGGCGAGGTACCCGGCGATCGCCATCGAATCCCAGACGATGACGTCACCGTCGTGCAGGCACGGCACGAGCCCCGACGGCGAAAAGCCGAGGTTCGACGGATTCGGCGTATGCCCGGTCAACTGAACCGGCACTTCCTCGAACGGCTCGCCGGAAAGCTTCGTCACCAGGAAGCCGCGCAGCGACCACGACGAATAATTCTTGTTGCCGAGGTAGAGTTTCATCACGGCGGCACCGTCTTTCCGGGATTGAGAATGTCGTGCGGATCGAGCGCCCGCTTCACCGCCTGCATCAGCGTAACGGCGTCGCCGTGCTCCGCCACGAGCGCGTCGAGCTTGTGCATGCCGACACCGTGCTCGCCCGTGCACGTGCCGCCCATCCCGATCGCCCGCATGCCGACGCGCGCGGCCAGCGCCTCGGCTTTCGCTCGCTCGTCCGAACTGGCAGGATCGAACAGCACGACGAGATGGAAGTTGCCGTCGCCGACATGACCGACGATCGGCGCGATCAATCCCGTCTGCACGACGTCCGCCTGCGTTTCGAGCACGCAATCGGTCAGCCGCGAGATCGGCACGCACGCGTCGGTGGCGAAACCCTGCTTGCCCGGCGCGAGCGCGAGCGCCGCGTAGTAGGCGTTGTGACGCGCCTTCCACAACCGCGAGCGATCCTCGGGCTTCGTCGCCCACTGGAAGCGGCTGCCGCCGTGATCGGCGGCCAGCGATTCGATCGTCTCGGCCTGCTCGCGCACGCCCGCCTCGCTGCCGTGGAACTCGAAGAACAGCGTCGGCTTCGCCGCGAACTCCGTGAGCTGCGAGTAGCGGATGCAGGCGTCCATCTGCACGTCGTCGAGCAGCTCGATGCGCGCCACCGGGATGCCGAGCTGCATCGCGACGATCACGGTGTCGACGGCGCTCTTGAGATCGGGAAACTGGCACACCGCCGCCGAGATGGCTTCGGGCAATCCGTACAGCCGCAGCTGCACCTCGGTGATGATGCCGAGCGTCCCCTCGGAGCCGACGAGGAGCCGCGTGAGATCGTAGCCGGCGCTCGACTTGCGCGCGCGGCCGCCGGTTTTCACGATGCGGCCATCGGCCGTGACGACGGTGAGGCCGAGCACGTTCTCGCGCATCGTGCCGTAGCGCACGGCATTCGTGCCCGATGCGCGCGTCGACGCCATGCCGCCGATCGTCGCGTTGGCGCCCGGATCGATCGGGAAGAACAGCCCGGTGCCCTTGAGCTCGGCGTTCAGCTGCTCGCGCGTCACGCCCGCCTGCACGCGGCAGTCGAGGTCGGCGTCGTTGACCTCCAGCATCCGGTTCATCTGCGAGAAGTCGAGACAGACGCCGCCGTAGAGCGCGGCGACGTGGCCCTCGAGCGACGTGCCCACGCCGAAGGCGATGACCGGGATGCGCGCCGCGTGGCACACCCGCACGATCGCGGCGACTTCGTCGTTGGTATGCGGAAACACGACGACGTCGGGCAGCGCGGCGTCGGCCAGGCCCTCGCCGTGCGAGTGTTGCTCGCGGACCGCCTGCGTGGTGACCGCGCGGTCGCCGTAGTCGTCGTGCAAGCGACGCGTCAGCGACTCGATCGCCTTGGGCTGCGGACGGGCGCGCGTGGTGGTGGCTGCAGTGGTCATGAGGGCGTTGGCGTGGAAATTCGTGGTCAGAAACGCGGCAGCTCCGGATGCGCGAGCCGGCCTTCGTGCACGAGCATGCGCCCGAACTCGGCGCAGCGCGCGAGCGTGGGCACGGCTTTGCCAGGATTGAGCAGCCCCTCGGCGTCGAACGCGCGTTTCACGCCGAGGAAGCGCTCGAGCTCGGCCGGCGCGAATTGCGCGCACATGCCCGCGATCTTTTCGACGCCGACGCCGTGCTCGCCGGTGATCGTGCCGCCGACGTCGATGCAGAGCTCGAGGATCCGGTCACCGAACGCGATCGTGCGCTCTCTGTCACCGGGCTTGTTCGCATCGAACAGGATCAGTGGATGCAGGTTGCCGTCGCCGGCGTGGAACACGTTCGCGCACGGCAATCCGAACTCCCGTGCCCAGGTCTCGATCTGCCGCAGCACGCGCGGCAATGCGGCGCGGGGGATCGTGCCGTCGATGCAGTAGTAATCGGGCGAAATTCGGCCGACGGCGGGGAATGCCGCCTTGCGGCCGGACCAGTACAACAGGCGCTCTGCCTCGTTTTCCGAAACACGGACCTCAGTGGCGCCGCTCGCCTTCAGCACGTCGATGATCTCCGCCATTTCCGCGGCCACTTCGAGCGGCGTGCCGTCAGCCTCGACCAGCAGCACGGCCGCGGCGTCGAGCGGATAGTCGGCATGCACGAACTGTTCGACCGCGCGCGTCGCCTCGCGATCCATCATCTCGAGCCCACCGGGAATGATGCCCGCGCCGATCACGGCACCGACCGCGGCGCCCGCCTGCTCGAGGTCGTCGAATGCGGCCAGCGCCACCTGCGCAAGCTGCGGCTTCGGCAGCAGCTTGACGGTGATTTCGGTGATGATACCGAGCAGCCCCTCGCTGCCTGTGATCAGCGCGAGCAGGTCGTAACCGGGCGCATCGAGCGCATCGGCGCCGAACTCGACGATCTCGCCGGTGATCAGCACGGCGCGCACCCTGCGCACGTTGTGGACGGTCAGCCCGTACTTGAGACAGTGCACGCCGCCGGCGTTCTCGGCCACGTTGCCGCCGATCGAGCATGCGATTTGCGACGACGGATCGGGCGCATAGAACAGCCCGTGGGCCGCGGCGGCTTCGGAGATCGCCAGGTTGCGCACGCCCGGCTGCACGATCGCCGTACGCGCCAGCGGATCGATCGCCAGGATGCGACAGAACTTCGCGAGCGACAGTACAACGCCCTGCGCGATCGGCAGCGCGCCTCCCGACAGGCTCGTTCCGGCGCCGCGCGCGACGACGGGCACACGCGCGGCATGGCAAAGACGCAGGATGTCGACGACCTGCGCCTCGTTGTCGGGCAGAAGGACGGCACCCGGCAGCTCGCGGTAGAGCGTGAGGCCGTCGCACTCGTACGGGCGCGTGTCCTCCACCGCGGTGAGAAGCGCAGTCGGCGGAACGACCCGGGCGAGAGCCGAAGTGAAGGCGCGATCGAGCATGACCGGGAAGGCGCCGGCAACCGGCGCCCCCTGCTCCGGATTATTTCACACGGGCGTCCCGGCGCTCCGCAGCGCGCAGCGGCCACTCGCCCGCCCCGCTTGCTATTGCTAGAATGCCGCCCCAATTTGCCGATGCGGCCACCGGGGCCGCGGCAACCTGATTTTTCACGGAGAAACGACGATGCGTCCATTCCGATCGCTGTTGGCAGCCGCCGTCGCAGGCGGCGCTTTGCTCGCGGAGCCCGCAACGGCGCAGACGGCGCTGCGGATGAACATCTCGCTTGCGCAGAACTCGCACTACGGCGTGGCGATCGACACGTTCGCGCGCGAGGTCGAGAAGCGGACGACCGGCCGCTACAAGATCCAGAACTTCTATTCCGGCGCGCTTGGCGCCGAGCGCGAGTCGATCGAAGCGCTGCAGCTCGGCACGCTGGATCTCACGATGACGTCCACCGGCCCGGTGCCGAACTTCGTGCCCGACATCGCGATCCTCGACATTCCGTTCCTGTTCCGCGACTACGCGCACGCGCGCGCCGTGCTCGACGGCCCGATCGGCCAGGACCTGCTGAAGAAGTTCGAACCGAAGGGCATCCACGCGCTCGCATGGGGCGAGAACGGCTTTCGCAACATGACGAACAGCAAGCACCCGGTCAACGGGCCGGAGGATCTCAAGGGACTCAAGATGCGCACGATGGAAAACCCCGTGCACATCCAGGCCTACCGTGCGTTCGGCATCATTCCCACGCCGATGGCGTTCACCGAGGTGTTCACCGCGCTGCAGCAGGGCACGGTGGACGGCCAGGAGAACCCCCTGTCGGTGATCACGTCGGCCAAGCTCGACCAGGTGCAGAAGTACCTGACGCTGACCGGCCACGTCTACTCGCCGGCGCTGATCCTGATGAGCAAGGCGCAGTGGGACAGGCTCTCGCCCGCCGACAGACAGGCCTTCGACGAGGCCGCGAAGGAAGCGGTGAAGGCCAATCGCGCACGCATCGACGACGACGAGAAAAAGGCTGTGGCCGACCTGCGCAGCAAGGGCATGCAGATCGTCGAGCATCCCGACAAGGCGAAGTTCCAGGCCGCGCTCGGGCCGACGTTCGCCGAGTTCGGCAAGAAGTTCGGCCAGGAGAACATCGACCGGATCAGGAATTACAAGTGATTCGCGGATCTCCGTGTGCGTAGCGAGCGCGCGTCGTACGCCGGCACAGGGCCGTGGCGTTCGTGCCGAAATTCTCGCCGAAGCCCGGCTGCAGCCGTGGGACTAGCGATACCCGAGCGCGTTCGGAAGGCCCGCGGACAGAAAGGGGAACAGCGACAACAGCACGAGGACGGCGAGCTGCGCCCACAGGAACGGCCACAGCTCGCGGACGAGTCGCGCGAGCGGCACTTTTGCGACGATCGACGTCACGAACAGCAGGCCGCCGACCGGCGGCGTGATCATCCCCATCGTCAGATTGACGACGACGATGATGCCGAACTGCAAGTCGTCGATGCCGAGCGCATGCGCGATCGGCGCGAGAATCGGCACCAGCACGACGATGCCCGGAAGCGGCTCGATGAAAATTCCGAACACGATCAGCAGCACGTTGACAGCGAACAGGAACGCGAGCGGCGACAGCTGCATCGCGACGATCCACTCGGTCAGATGTTGCGGCACGCGCGAAACGGTCAGGACCCAGGCGAACGCGGCCGACATGCCGACGATGATCAGCACCGAAGCCGTCATCAATGCGGAGCGCGCCAGGATCCCGGGCAGCATCCGCCACTGAAGCGTCCGGTAGATCACCATGCCGGCGAAGAGCGCGTAGAACACCGCGACGACGGAAGCCTCGGTTGGCGTGAACGCGCCCGATGCGATGCCGCCGAGGATCAGCACCGGCAGCACCAGCGCCGGCAGCGCGCGCCAGGTGTTGCGCAGATAATCGCGCCAGCCGAGCCGCTCGTGCGAGCCACGGTAATTGCGGCGCGCCGAGACGACATGGTTGATCGCCGCCATCGCGGCCGCGATGAGAATCCCGGGCACGACGCCCGCAATCAGCAGGCCGACGAGATTGACCTCCGGGTACGCAAGCGCGTAGATGATGACGCTGATCGACGGGGGAATGATCGGTCCGAGGATCGACGTGGCGGCCGTGAGCGCGGCGGCGTAGGACGGCTCGTAGCCGTCGTCGCGCATCATGCGGATCATGATCGCGCCGGGTCCTGCCGCATCGGCGAGCGCCGAACCGGAGATGCCCGAGAAGAACGTGATCGTCAGGATGTTCGTGTGGCCGAGTCCGCCGCGGAAGCGACCGACGAACTGCGACGCGAACCGCAGCAGCACGTTCGACAACTCGCCGCCGGTCATCAGCTCGGCGGCGAGAATGAAGAACGGCACCGCCTCGAGCGCAAACAAGTCGATGCCCGAGAACAGATACTTCGGCAGCGCGACCAGCGGCACGTTGCCCGAAGCCATCGCGAACAGCGTCGCGCCTCCGAGCGCGAATGCAACCGGCACCCCGAGCGCCAAAAACGCGATGCAAGCGACGAAAAGCAGCGTCACCATTTCAGAGCCTCGCTGCGTCGGCATCGAACTCGCCGTCGCCCAGCAGTTCGCGGCGTGCGACGTAGCCGCGAAACATGAACGCGAGGTGAACGAGCAGCAACGCAAAGCCCACCGGCATCGCGAGATACACCGCACCCACCGGTATCTCCATCACCGGCGTCGTCTGCGCCCACGTGAGCGTCGCATAGCGGACGCCGACGACGACCATTACGCCGAAGAAAATGGCGAGCAGCGCGAAGATCACCGCGCGCAGCGCGGGGCCCGCGCGCGGCAGCGCCTGCTGCAGCGTGTCGATGCCGATGTGGCCGCCGTAGCGAAGCACGGGCCCGGCACCGACGAACGTCAGCCAGACCATCGCGTAGCGCGACGCTTCCTCGACCCACAGGATCGAGTGATCGGTCAGGAAGCGCAGCGCGACGTTCGCGAACACCATCGTCGCCATTGCCGCGAGCAGCGCGATCACGAGCCAGCGATTGACGGCGAGCAGCAGGCGGTCGAACGTTTGCAGCATCACTTGTCGCTGTTTCGAGGGCGGGCCGGGCGGCGGATCGGGTGCACGAAGCGGCGGCGGATTCTCGCACGCCGCGTGTCCGTGTCCTCGACGATGTCCGGAGTCCACGCATGCCCGTCCGGGCCCGGCGGTCGTGCACTACGCCGGCGGCAACGAGTGGCACTATAATTGCTGGCCCCATCCGCATGATCGAAGCGAGCCCACCCCTCTCGTTGCAGATGGACCCCTCCGAAATCTATGCGAAGACGGAGCTGGGCTTGCAGGAGCTCAAGGATCGCAAGCTCAACCTGCCGATCGCATTACGGGGACTTCTCATCCTGATCGACGGCAACCGCACCGTGGCCGAAGTCCTCGCGAAGGCCCGCATGTTGAAGCTGGACGAGCGTGCGATGATGGCGCTGGAGCGGGGCGGCCTGATCGCCAAGCGCTTTTCGGCACCTTCGGTCGCCGCAGGTCCGGCCTCGGCCGCGACGCCGCAGCGGACCGAAGACGAGATCGAGCGTTACATGCAGGCGCAGCAAATGATGAGCGACGCCATCAACGCGCACCTCGGCTTTCGCGGTTACGGAATGATGATGCGGCTGCAGAAGACGGCGACCGTCCGCGACCTGCATGACCTGCTGCCGGATTTCGCGAAAGCGCTCGTCAAGCGGCTCGGCATCGAGCCCGCGGCGCCCATCGTCTCGTCGATCGAGCGACTGATCACGGGGACGTGACGCGCGGCGGCATGCGTCCGCTTGCCGGCATCCGCGTGCTCGAACTGGGTGCGCTGATCGCCGGCCCGTTCTGCGCGAAGATCCTGGCCGAATTCGGCGCGGACGTCGTCAAGCTCGAGCCGCCGAAGACCGGCGATCCGCTGCGCAAGTGGCGCCATCTCGAGCAGGGAACCTCGCTTTGGTGGCACGTGCAGTCGCGCAACAAGCGCTCGGCCGCCGTCGACCTGCGCACGCCCGAAGGCCAGGCGATCGCGCGCGCGCTCGCGACGCGCGCGGATATCGTCGTCGAGAATTTCCGTCCCGGCACGCTCGAGGGCTGGAACCTGTCCTACGAGTCGCTGGCCGCGGTCAATCCCGGCCTCGTCATGGTGCGCATCTCGGGCTACGGGCAGAGCGGGCCGTACCGCGAGCGGCCGGGCTTCGGCGTCATCGGCGAAGCTGTCGGCGGCATGCGCTACGTGACCGGGACCCGCGATCGTCCGCCGTCGCGCGTCGGGGTGTCGATCGGCGACACGCTGTCGGCGCTGTACGGCGTCATCGGCGCGCTCGTCGCGCTGGAATCGCGGCGCGCGAGCGGGCGGGGCCAGATCGTCGACGTCGCGCTGTACGAGTCAGTGTTCTCCGTGATGGAGTCGATGCTGCCGGAGTTCGACCGGTTCGGTGTCGTGCGCGAGCGCACCGGATCGATCCTGCCCGGCATCGCGCCGACGTCGGCGTATCGCTGCGCGGACGGCTCGTTCGTGCTGATCGCGGCGAACGGCGATTCGATCTTCCAGCGACTCTGCCGCGCGATGGGCCGCGCCGATCTCGCCGCCGACCCGGCGCTTGCGCACAACGACGGCCGCGCCGCGCGGCAGCAATGGCTCGACGACGAGATCGAGCGCTGGACGTGCGCGCGCACGCCTGACGACGTCGTCGCTGCGATGGAGGCGGCCGACGTGCCCGCCTCGAAGATCTACACGATCCGCGACATTGTCGCGGACGCGCAATACCAGGCGCGCGAGATGATCCGCGACATACGCCTCGCGGACGGCAGTGCGCTCAAGGTGCCGGGCGTCGTCCCGAAGCTGTCGGCGACGCCGGGTGGATTCGAAGGTGGCGGGCCCGCGCTCGGCGAGCACACCGACGAGATCCTGCGCGAGATCGACTACGACGCCGCGGCGATCGCCGCGCTGCGCGCGCGCGGCATCGTCGGTTGATCGCTACCTGTCCCTGACGAGACGAAAGCTCGCGAACGCCGCGACCGAAGCGGCGGCGATGGCGAGCGCCATCGGCCTCGCCGTGCCGTCGAAAGTCAAGCCGACGATCAGCGCCGCCGTCGACGCGGCGAGGAACTGGCAGAAGGCGAGCAGCGACGATGCGCTGCCCGCGATCTGCGGGAACGGCGTCAGGGCACCGGCGGTCGCGGGTGGCATCGTCAGCATGAACGAGAGCATGTAAACGAACATCGGCACGATGATCGCGAGCGGATGACTCGCGCCCGCGAGCGCAAGGCCACCGAGCGCGGCACCGGCGACCGCCATGAGCGCCGTGCCGATGCGCACCATGCGTTCGATGCCGAGGCGCGGCACGAGCCGGCTGCCGAGTGTCGAGCCGGCGATGTTGCCGAGCATCACCACGCCGAACATCAGGCCGAAGCCGCGCTCGCCCTCGCCGAGCACCGAGACGAACACGAACGCGCTGCCGGCGATGAACGCGAACAGCCCGCTGAAGCCCGATGCCGCCACCAGCATGTAGCCGCGGAACGTGCGTGAGCGCAGCAACCGGCCGTAGTTGGCGAGAATGACCGCGGGCCGCGTCGCGGCCACGTCGCGCCGGGCGAGCGTCTCGGGCAGCGTGCGCAGCACGAATGCCCACAGCACCGCGCCGTACAGCGCAACCAGGACGAAGTTCGCCTGCCATCCGAACAGCACGTGGACATGGCTGCCGATGATCGGCGCGGCGACCGGCGCGATGCCGAGCACGACGCCCATCAGCGTGAGCATGTGCGCGGCCTTGTCGCCGCTGTGCAGGTCGCGCACGATCGCGCGCGGCACGACGGCGATCGGCGCGAGGGACAACGCCTGCACGAGCCGCGCCGCGATCAGCACGTATACGTTGCGCGACAGCGCGCAGGCGACCGACGCGGCGACGAACACGGCGAGTCCGAACAACAGCGCCGGCCGGCGGCCGTGGCGGTCGGACAGCGGCCCGGCGACGAGCTGTGCAAACCCCCATCCGTACATGTACACCGACAGCGTGAGCTGGACTTCTTCCGGCGTCGCGGCGAGCGCGTGCGTCATCGACGGCATCGACGCCAGGTAGATGTCCATCGTGAACGGCGCGATACCGATCAGCGCGCCGAGCAGCAGCGTCATCGCCGCGGAATCGGTCCTCAAATACAGCGTCCGCCGTCGACTTCGAGACACGCTCCAGTGATGAACGCGGCCTCCGCGGAAGCAAAGAACACCGCCGCGGTCGCGACGTCGGAGGGCTGCGACAGTCGGCCCAGCGGAATCGACGCGACGAACTGCGCGCGCTTCTGCGGCGTGTCCTCGCCCATGAAGTCGGCGAGCATCGCCGTTTCGCCGGCGACCGGGTTGATGATGTTGACCCGAACGTTGTCGGGCGCGAGCTCGGCGGCCATCGACCGCGACGTCACGATGGCCGCCCCCTTGCTGCCGTTGTACCAAGTGAGCCCGGGCCGCGGCCGCACGCCGGCGGTCGACGCGATCGTGACGAACACGCCGTCGCGCTGCGAACGAAAATGCGGCACCGCATGCTTCGCGGTCAGGAACAGGCTCTTGACGTTGACCTGGTAAATGCGGTCGAACATCTCCTCGGAAACGTCGAGCATCGGCTGGTTGCGGTGCGTCGTGCCGGCGTTGTTGACGACGACGTGCAGGCCGCCGAAGTGCGCGAGCGCAAACTGCACCAGGCGTGCGACGTCGGCGTCGCGCGACACGTCGCCGGCGCACGCCAGCGCGTTTCCGCCGCGCCCCGCGATTTCGCGCGCGATTGCTTCCGCGCCGGACTCGTTCAAGTCGTTGACGACGACGCGCGCGCCCTCCTCCGCGAAGCGGCGGGCGATCCCGGCGCCGAATCCGGAGGCCGCGCCCGTCACGATTGCAATCCTGCCGTCAAGCCTCATGCTCGATGCCCGAGTCCGATGTGGAAGTGCCTTGCGAAGCGCGCCGACGCCTGCTCGCCGCAGTAGCCGGAGACGTCGGTGCAGCCCACGCCCGCGCGGTAGAACGCCTGCGCGCGGGCGGGCCAACGCCTGACCAGCGCGATCGCGGCGAGGATCAGCGCCGGGCCCGCGAGGCGCAACGGCCATGCGGCCACGAGCCCCGCTGCCGGGGCGCGCAGCCAGCGGTAGACGGGATGCCGCACGCGCGGGCGTTTCGCGCCGTTGCCGGCTTCCGCGTAATGACGCGCCTTCGCGCGTCCGGTGGCGACGAGCAGCCGCAGCAGCCAGGAGAATCCGAGGTCGTTGTGGTGCGTGCAAAGCACGGCGTCGATCGCGTCGATGCGCACGCGCGCCGCAAGCGCACGCTCGTAGAGCACCGTCTCGCCGAAGCGCGCAAAGCGCGCGTCCAGCCCGCCGAGCGCGACGAACGCATCGCGCCGGATCGGCGAGTTCGCGCCGAGCGTGAAGTCGCCGTGCCGCTGCGCGTGCGCTTCGTGCGCGTCGTTGTTCCCGCCCACCAGCAGCCCGAGACGCGTCCGCGCATGATTGCGCCGCCGGCCGCATACGATGGCGCAGCCGGGCTCGCGCTCCAGGTGATGCGCGATGGCGGCAAGCGCATCGGCGTCGAGCACCGTGTGGCCTTCCGTGAAGAACAGCCAGTCGCCGGACGCCGCCCGGCTGCCGGCGGCAAAGAGCGCGATTTCCGGTTCTACGGCGCCGAAGTCGGCATCGCTCTCGACGACGCGGTCGCACTTCGCGAGCAGCGCATCGGGGCGCGCGCGCGCCCCGGCATCAATGACGGCAATGACCTCGAAGCGATGGCGCGGCAGCGTCTGGGCAAGGGCTGCCCGCAGCGCATTCGTGCCGGCATCGCGGCAATCGTACAGCGGCACGATCACCGAGAACGTGCAAGGCTCGCGCGCAGCCGTCATGCGTCGGATTGCGGCTTCGCGAGCCCACCGCCGGCGAGCAGCGGCGTCAACGCGCCGGCGATGATCTTCGCGAGGCGGCGCTGGCTCGTCTCCGACGGATGCAGGCCGTCGTTCGAGAACATGTCCGGCCGCGGCGAGAAATGCACCGGGATGTGCATGACGTTGGGCACGCGCGCGAGCGCCTCCCGCGCAGCGGCGTCGAACCGGCGCACGCGATAGCCGACGATCCAGCGCAGCGGGCGGCGAAGCTTCGGAAACTGGTCGAGCGGCGGCAGCCCGAGGTACGCGATCATCGCTTCCGGAGAATGCACGCGCAGCTCGTGCAGCAGCTTCAACAGCTGGCGGCGAAAGCGGCCGCTGCGCTCGAGCTTCAGCACGTCGTTCACGCCGACGGAAACGAGGATCGCGTCGAAACGCTGCGGCGGCAGCGCCGGAACGACGTCGCGCCGCACGCGCCGCGCGCCGGCGCCGATCATGCCCGCGGCGCGCCAGTTGATCTCGCGCGACAGCCGTCCGGACATGAAGCGCGCGACGTGGCCGACCGTCGACTGCTGGATGCGACGCGCACCGACGCCGGCGATGATCGAGTCGCCGATCGCCAGGAAATGCAGCGGCTCGCCGCGCCCGATGCGTCCCTCGGGCGGCCCGATGGCGGGATCGAGCTTCAGCGCATGGCGGCGCAGCGCGAAGGCCTGCGAGAACACGACGGGGAACAGCGCGTAGATGACGAGCCGGCCCGCCAGCTTGCGGGCGAGCCTGGCGGGGGTGAGCCGCTCGGCTTCGTCGTCGCCGCCGGCCGGCGCGTCGCCGGAGGCGTGTCCCGGACGTTTCGGGAATCCGCGCGCGGATGCCGCCGGCCGCGCGTCAGCCATGGCGCAGCACCACCGTCTTCAGCGTCGTGAAGCCGTACAGCGCCTCGAAACCCTTTTCGCGTCCGTGCCCGGAATGCTTGACGCCGCCGAACGGCAGCTCGACGCCCCCGCCTGCGCCGTAGTTGTTCACGAACACCTGCCCGCTTTGCACCGCGCGGGCCATGCGAAGCTGCCGGGCGCCGTCGCGCGTCCAGACGCCGGCGACGAGACCGTAGTCGGTGCCGTTGGCGAGCGCCACCGCGTGCGCCTCGTCGTCGAACGGCATCGCGGCAAGCACGGGGCCGAACACCTCGTCGCACGCGATGCGCGCATCCACCGGCACGTCGCGCAGCAGCGTCGGCGCCACATAGAAACCACCTGCCGGCGCGTCGTCCGCGATGCGCCCGCGCGCGACGGTGCGGATGTCCTCCTGCTCGGCCTGCGCGAGGAAGTCGCGCACGCGCGCGAGCTGCGAAGCGCGGATCAGCGGACCGCAGTCGCGATCGGCGAGTGCGGGCCCGGCGACGAGCGCTGCGAAGCGCTCGCCGAGGCGCGCGAGCAGCGGCTCGTACAGCGAGCGCTCGACCAGCAGCCGCGACCCGGCGCTGCACGTCTGGCCGGCGTTCTGCACGATCGCGTTCACGAGCGCTGGCAGCGCGAGCTCCAGATCGGCATCGCCGAACACGATCTGCGGCGACTTGCCGCCGAGCTCCAGCGTCACGGGGCAGTGGCGGCGCGCTGCGGACGCGGCGACCGCAGCGCCGGTCGCAGGCGATCCGGTGAACGACAAATGCTGAACGCCGGCGTGATTGGCGAGCGCGGCGCCGGCTTCCGCGCCGAGTCCCGTGACGATGTTGAGCGCGCCCTCCGGCAAGCCGGCTTCCGCTGCGAGCTCGGCGACGCGCAGCAGCGACAGGCAGGCATCCTCGGCCGGCTTCACGACGCACGCGTTGCCGGCGGCGAGCGCGCCGCCGACCGAGCGTCCGAAGATCTGCAGCGGATAGTTCCACGGAATCACGTGCCCGGTGACGCCGTGCGGCTCGCGCCAGGTCAGCACCGTGTAGCCGTCCGGGTACGGGATCGTCGCGCCGTGCAGCTTGTCGGGCGCGCCGGCGTAGAACTCGAAATAGCGCGCGCACGCCGCAGCATCGGCGCGCGCCTGCGCAAGCGGCTTGCCGCAGTCGCGCGCCTCGATCAGCGCGAGCTCTTCGCCGTGGGCGGCGATCGCGTCGGCGATCATCGCGAGCGCCCGGCCGCGCGCCGCCGGTGCGAGCTTTCCCCATGCACCGTCACGCGCGCTTGCGGCCGCCCGCACCGCGTCGTCGACGTCGGCCGAGCTGCCGCGGGCAATGGCCGCGAATGCGTCGCCGTCCGATGGATCGATCATCGGCAGCGTTTGGCCGTCGTGCGCGGCGACGAACCGGTTGGCGATGAAATGCCGCGCCGGCACCGTGATGGCCGGCCAGCGGCGATCGGGTGCGTTCATTGGATTTATCCGGCCGGCTGCGCGCCGGCGCCCTTCGGCTTGAACTTCCACGCGAGCGTCGTCTCGTCGACGCGCGGGACGTACGTGATCCCGTTGCGCGTCGCCCACGTATTGACCTGGAAGTGCAGCGGAATGATGCCGGTGTCGTTGATGACGATCTCGGTGGCGCGCTGCAGATACGCCGCGCGCTTCACGTCGTCCACCGTCTGCATCGCGTCCTCGGTGAACACGTCGACCTTCGCGTTGGAGTAGCGGCCGCGGTTCGTGCCTCCGAAGCCCCGCTCCTTGTTGAACGTCATCAGCAGCGCCTTGAGCGACGACGATGCCTCGCCCGTGCCGGTGCTCCAGCCGAGCAGCATCGTGCTGAACTTGAGCTCGGTCGCTTGCGGGAAATACGTCGCGGACGGCATCGCGGTGACCTTCGTCGGCACGCCGATTCGCGTCCACATCTGCGCGACCGCCTGCGCGATCTTCGCGTCGTTGACGTAGCGGTCGTTCGGCGAGTGCAGCGTCACGCCGAAACCGTTCGGCCACCCGGCGTCGGCCAGCATTTTTTTCCCGCCTTCGGGGTCGAATGCCTCGACCTTGAGGTTCGGCGTCGACCCGAACAGGAAGTCCGGCACGAGCTGGCCCGACGGCACCGCCTCGCCTTCCATCACCCGCGCGACGATCGCCTTGCGGTCGATCGCCTTCGACAGCGCCTTCCGCACCCGCGCATCCTTGAGCGGATTGCGCGTGAGCGCCCCGCCGTCCTTGTCGGTGACATACGGCGAGACGTCGCGGTTGCTGTCCATGTGGATGTAGATGAGCCGGTCGACGACTTCGCGGAACAGCGACAGCCGCTTGTCCTGCTTGAGCCGCGCGATGTCGGCGGTGGGAACGGACTCGATGACGTCGACGTCGCCCGCGAGCAGCGCGGCGACGCGCGCTGCGTTCTGCGGCAGTAGTCGCATCGTCACCTTCTCCCACGGCGTCTTCCCGCCCCACCAGCCGTCGAAGCGCGCGAGCTCGATGCGGTCGCCCTTCGCGAAGCGCACGAGCTTGTAGGGGCCGGTGCCGTTGGCCGCCTTGCCCGAATTGAAGTCGTCGGTCGTGGCCGTTTCCGCGGCTTTCGAAACGATCGCGACCTGCGTCAGGTCCGACGGCATCAGCGGATAAGGCGTGGCGGTGTGGAAGCGGATCGTGTACGGATCGACGACCTCGATGCGCGTGATCTGCTTCGTGTACGCGGTGAATGGCGACGGGCTGTTCGGCACCTTGGGAATGCGGTTGATCGACGCGACGACGTCGGCGGCGGTGAAATCGCTGCCGTCGTGGAACTTGACGCCCTTGCGCAGCGTGAACTCCCACGTCGTCGGCGCGATCGCCGTCCATTGCGTCGCGAGCGACGGCTCGAGCTGCTCCTTCTCATTGCGCTGCACCAGATAGCCGTAGACGTGCTGCGCGATGTTGTTGTTCGGCGTCAGGTTGTGATAGTGCGGGTCGAGCGAGGTGACGTCGGTCGCAAGGCCGATCGTCAGGTTCGCGGCATACGCGGGCAGGCCGCACACCGCCAGCAACGCGGCGAGCAGCAGGTGCGCGAGGCGCATCGGAAACTCCTTCCGAGGAAGAAGCGGACACTGTAACAAATCGTCACCGGCGGCGGGATGCCGTCAACGACCCGGCTGGCGGGTGCGTTCCTGACGCGAAGGGCCGCCGAAATCGCCGGAACCCCCGCGATGGCGGCGCGGTCTCAATGTTGTCCTGCAAGGAGAAAAGCCATGCTTCGACGCACGACGCAGCTAGTCCTCGGAACCGCGCTGGTCGCGGCTGCCGCCACGTTTGCACCCGCGGTGCACGCCGGCGGCGTCGGCTTCAACGTCTCGATCGCGGGACCCGGGTACGGCGTCTCGTTCGGCAACGCGCCCTACTACGGTCATCGTCACTACTACCAGCCCTACTATCGCCCGGCGTACGTCGCGCCGCCGGTCGTCTACGCACCCGCGCCCTACTACGCCCCACCGGTGGTCTACCCGGCGCCGCGGGTGGTGTACCGCGCGCCTTACGTCGTGCGGCGCCCCGCCGTCGTGTATTACGGGTACTGACGTCCGGACCTCCGGGCCGTAGATGCATTCGCCCGGAATGCGTCTCCGGCCCGTGATTCATTAGGCGCGACAGCGCAGCCGATAGGTCGCGCCGGCCGAATCGTCGGCAATCACCAGCGAGGCGATCTGCCCGCCGCTCGGGGCAGATGATCGTTCCTTGGAGCGCGCGCCGCGCGCGGCGGTTCAGTGCCCGGTGCTATCCTGCCAGCTTCAGGCAATTCCAGGCATGCGCCCCCATGAACGCTCCCGAATCGCATCGAAACCTGTCATCCCCGGCGATTCGGCCAGAAGACATCGCCGGGCTGGACATGATCCGCCGGCTGGTCGCGTTCCCGACCGTGAGCCGGGACTCGAACCTCGAGTTGATCGAGTGGGTGCGCGGATACGTCGAGGGTCTGGGCGCCACCACCACGCTCACATTCAACGACGAGCGGACCAAGGCGAACCTGTTCGTGACGTTCGCGGCCCGTGACGGCAATGCCACGCAGGGTGGCATCGTGCTGTCGGGTCACACGGACGTCGTGCCGGTCGACGGCCAGCCCTGGGACACCGATCCCTTCGAGGCGACGCTCGTCGGTCACCGGCTGCACGGCCGCGGCGTGACCGACATGAAGAGCTTCTCGGCGATCGCGCTCGCGTTCGTGCCGGAGTTCCTGCGGCGCGGCCTGGCGCGCCCGCTGCACTTCGCGCTGTCCTACGACGAGGAGATCGGCTGCATCGGCGTGCGCCGCCTGATCGGGGACGTGGTTGCCAAGGGGATCGCGCCGACCGGCTGCATCATCGGCGAGCCGACCGGCATGCAGGTCGTCGTGGCGCACAAGGGCAAGAAGGCCTGGCGCTGCCGCGTGCGCGGGCACGAGGCGCACTCGTCGCTGACGCCGCAGGGCGTCAACGCCGTGCAGATCGCGTGCGACATCGTCTCCTTCATCGCCGACCGGGCACGCGCGTTCCGAAGCGGGCACCGGCAGGATCCGGCGTACGACGTGCCGTTCACCACACCGCACGTCGGCGTCATCCGCGGCGGCACGGCGCTCAACATCGTGCCGCGCGATTGCATGTTCGAGTTCGAGATCCGGCATCTGCCCTTCGACGATCCGGATGCGTTCTTCGCCGACGTAGAGCGTTACGCGCAATCGCTGCTGCCGGCGATGCGGGCCGTCGCGCCCGACACGCACATCGAGTTCGATCACCTGTCGACGCTGCCGGGTTTCGACGACGACGGCCGAAATGCGATCGCGGACATCGGACGCGCGTGCAGCGGTGCGCACGGAACCCACAAGGTTTCGTTCGGAAGCGAAGCCGCGCTGTTCAACAACGCAGCGATGCCCGCGATCATCTGCGGCCCCGGCCACATCGAGCAGGCGCACCAGCCGAACGAGTGGGTGAGCCTCGAGCAGCTCGCGCGCTGCGAAGCGTTCATGGAGCGCCTCGCAGGGCATCTCTGCGCCGCGTAGCGCGTCGTCATCGGAAAGGGCCAACCCGGTGACCTCTGCTGCGTCCACGCCGGTGGTGGACGTCGCGCTGCCCGACCTCGAGCGCTGGGCGGCCGGCAACGCCGGCATACCGTACGTCTGGCGGTTCTCGTCGGGGACGGGTGATCCCGCCGTGACGGTGCAGGCGCTGACGCACGGCAACGAGGTGTGCGGCGCGATCGCGCTCGACTGGCTGCTGCGCTCCGGCTTCCGGCCGGTGCGCGGAACGCTGACGATCGTGTTCGCGAACGTTGCCGCCTACCAGACGTTCGACGCCGTCGACCCGTTCGCCGCGCGCTGCCTCGACGAGGATTTCAACCGCGTGTGGGATGCGGACGTGCTCGACAGCGCGCGCGCATCGCGCGAGCTCGCGCGGGCGCGTGAACTCCGGCCCTGCTACGACGCGACGCAGTTCCTGCTCGACCTGCATTCGATGACCGATCCGTGCGCAGCACTCGCTCTCGCCGGGCGGCGGCGCAAGGGCATCGATCTCGCGCTGGCGATCGGCATGCCGGAGCACGTCGTCGTCGACGCAGGACACCAGGCGGGGCGGCGGCTGCGCGACTACGCGCACTTCGACGACCCCGGCGATCCGCGCAACGCGCTGCTCGTCGAATGCGGGCAGCACTGGGAAGCGTCAGCGCCGATCGTTGCGCAACAGGTGATGCTCCGGTTCCTGCGTCATTTCAGGATGGCGGAGGCGGCGTTCATCGACACCCACCTCGACACCGCCGCGCTGCCGCCGCAGCGGACGATCGCCGTCACCGACGTCGTCACGATCGAGACCGCCGCATTCGAATTCACGATCCCCGTGGCCGGCATGCTCACCGTTGCCGCCGGCGGCACGCTGATCGCGCGCGACGGCGCTCGCGCCATTCGCACGCCGTACGACGATTGCGTGCTCATCATGCCGACGCGGCGCCCGCGCAGGGGCGAAACCGCGGTCCGGCTCGGTCGCTATCTGGACGCCGCGTCGATGGCGTCGTACCAGTAACGTCGCCGCCGGTCGCGCTCGCCTTGCGCGAGTGGCACAGTACGCGAGTCGAGCGTCAGCGTGATCGCTCCCGAAAGATCGGTGCGCACGAGTGCGGCCCCGACGCGCCGATACCGCGCGATAATTTCGGACCGCGGATGGCCGAACCGGTTGCGATACCCGGCCGCCACGATGGCAACGCTCGGCGCAACCGCGGCGACGAACTCGGCGGTGGACGACGTGCGCGACCCGTGATGCGGGACGACGACGACATCGGCCGCGAGCGCGGTGCCTTGCGCAAGCAGATCGGCTTCGCTTTGCGCCTCGATGTCACCGGTCAACAGCAAATGCCGATCGCCGGCTTCGATGCGCAGCACGCACGACACGTCGTTGCTTTTGCGCGCCGGCTCGTCATAGTGGCGCGGCCGCGGGTGCAGCAGCGTGAACGTCACGCCGTCCCAGGTCCATTGCATGTCCGCCGCGCATCGTGTGCGGCGTACGCCGGGGCCGGCGTGTACGAGGACCGGATGATTGTCGGGGAGCGAGGAGACGACCGCCTCCACCGGCAGCGCACGCATGAGCGAAAGCGCGCCGCCGGAATGATCGCTGTCGGCATGGCTTACGATCAGCATGTCGATCCGGGGGATGCCGGTGGCACGCAGGAACGGCACGACGATGCGCGCACCGGCGTCCGCGGCATCGCCGTAGCGCGGCCCGGCGTCGTAGATGAGCACGTGGTGTGCGGTAGCCGCGACGACGGCGAGTCCCTGACCGACATCCAGCACCGTCACGCGGACGCTTCCCTGCGGCACCTCGCGCGGCGTCAGCAGCACCAGCGGCAGCAGCCACGCCGCACCCAGCACGCGCCCGGGCAGTCCGCGCGGTGCGAACAGCCAGACGATGCCCGCGATTGCCACGATGACGGTCCACTCGCGCGGCGCATGGGTTGTCCATGCGGCCGCGGGCAATTCGGCCAGCCATTCGAGCCAACGCATCACGATCTGCAGAACGGCGTGCGCGGCGCGAAGCAGCAGGTCGACCGGCAGCGCCACCGCGACGAGCGTCAACGGGACGACGGCCAGCGTAATTGCCGGGATGGCGATTGCGTTCGCGAGCGCCGACACCAGCGACACCTGCTGGAACAACGCCAGCGTACCGGGCACGAGGCCTAGCGTTACCACCCATTGCGCGCGTGCCGACTGGCTGATCGCTTCCAGCATGCTCGCGCCGCGGGTCGCGTGCGGGGGCGGCGGCAGACGTCCGCTCCCCGCATAGAGCAGCAGCCCCACGGCGCCGAACGACAGCCAGAACCCCGGAGTCAGCGCGGCCCACGGATCCCACGCAAGCACCACGGCAAGCGACCAGGTCCAGACGACGACCGCCGTTCCGGGACGCCCGAGCCACAGGCCGGCCGCCGCGACGCACAGCATCAGCAGCGTGCGCACGGCGGGCACTTCGCCGCCGGCCAGCAGGACGTAGCCCGATGCGCAGAGCGCGCCCGCGACCACCGCGAACTTACGCGCAGGAATGCGCGAGGTCAGCGCCACGCTGCGGCGCGCGAGGAAGAACGCGCAGCCGCCCGCGAGCATGGCGAAGATCGTGACGTGCAGTCCGGAAATGGAAACCAGGTGCGTGACGCCGGTGCGGTTGAACACGCTCCATTGCGCTTCGAGGATCGCGCGCTGGTCGCCGATTGCAAGCGCGGTCAGGACCCCTGCATAGGGCGCTCCCGGCAACGCCTGCGCGATCCGGTTGCGAATGCGCTCGCGCGCACGCTGCACATAATCCGTCGCGCGGCCGGCGAACGCGCACACCCGCCGGTTGCCGGGAGACTCGCGCACGTACCCGGTGGCGCGCAGGTTGCGCTCGAGCAGCCACGCTTCGAGATCGAAGCCGCCCGGGTTGACGTTGCCGTGCGGTCGCTTGAGGCGCACGGTCAGCGACCAGCATTCGCCGGCGTGCACGATCGGTGCCGCCGCTGCGACCGATGCCCGGTGCGCATCCGACGGCGGCTGGTCGCGGCGCGGAGCGAACCAAGCGAGCGAGATGCGGCTCGCCACGATGGCACCGGAAGTTTCGATGCGCATGACAGCGAACGCGAAGCGCGTGCCTTGCGGGCCGTCGTGCGGCAGGTCGTCGACGACACCCGTGATGCGGATGTCGCGCTCCTCCCACGCAGGCGGCAGCTGATCGGCCAGCCGCATCTCGGCGCGCCAAGCCGCGTAGGCAAAGCCACAAAGACCGCAGGTGACCATCGATGCAAGCATTGCGATTGCATGGATGCGCGCAGCGCGTGCCGGGTGGCGATCGGGCCGGCGCGCGGCGCGCCGCGCCAGCAGCAAGGTGGAGGCCGCGAGAAACGCCGCCGACGCGAACAGCCAGCCCGCAGCCGGTGGCAGCCGCGGACACGCCTGCAGCAGCACGACGCCTGCTGCATAGGCGAGCAGTGCGGCGATTGGGCGCTTCACCCGCGGGCGTGGCAGTGCTCATGGCGACGATTGTCGCCGTCCTCTGTCGCGGCACGCCATCGGCCATTCGGCCGAATCAAACCGCCGCGCCGCTTGCACGCGGATTGCCGCGCAACCTGCGTCGAGAGGCTGCCTAAATCTTGTCGTGCCGGGATTTTGCGAAAGTCGGCAGGCGGTCGCCGAAGCGCACCCACGCGAGGTCGTGACTTAGCCACGAATGGTGCGTGGGTGGAAACGATTCGGGATCGTCGAGGCTGCACGTCGTGACGTCGACGTATTCGGACGAGTCAGCGTGCTCGTACGTGAGCGGCGTGCCGCAACTGCCGCAAAACGTCCGGCGCACCGGCGCCGTCGAATGGAAAGCGGAAGGCTGCCCCTGCAGGAACCGGAAGCGCGCCCGCGGGAACGTCACCCAGGCGACGACCGGCGCCGCCGCCACGCGCCGGCAGGTTTTGCAATGACAGATCATGCTGTTCGCCGGTGAGCCTTCGACGCGATAACGGATCGCGCCGCAAACGCAGCCGCCGTCGGCGGGGAGCAGCGTCACGGCGCACGCTCCACGCTGCCGGGCTCGAACGCCACCTGCATGCCTTGCCGCAGCGTATTCTGGATCTCCGCGACCCGGTCGACATGCAGCATCAACTCGCGGATCGCGGGCTCGTCAGCCTTCGCGACGACGTCTGCGCGGTAGTGCAGCTTGCGGGCCGCCTCTCCCTCGCCGCCGAACTCGGCTTGCGCTTCGACGACGACGCGCACGACGGCGATACCGCGTCGGTCCGCTTCGCGATAGACATCATTGCAATAGCACGTGGCGAGGGCGAGGCAGAGCAGCTCGCCGCCGTTCGCGCTCGAACCGAAGCCGCCCGCTCGCGGCGCGATCGTCAGCTCACGGGCAGCACCGGCCGATGCGAGCGACACCGAATGCCGCTCGAACGCGTTTTCAATACTGGCGGAGACCTGCATGCGCGTCGTTCAGAAGCGTCGAAAGAGATCCTGCTTGATACCCGCGGCGTCGAACACCCGATCCCGCGATGCCTCGAGATCCCGACGTAGCTTCGCAAGATTCGCGTCGAGCAGCTTGCCCTTCCATTTGCGCACCTTGCCCGCGACGATCACGGTCTCCACGTTCGAGCGCTCCATCAGCGATACCACCGCACCCGGCACGTTGTTGAGCGGCGCCACGTTGATCGCCTCGGCGTCGAGCAGGATGATGTCCGCCTCCTTGCCCGGTGTCAGCGAGCCGGTCCTGTGATCGAGCCGCAGGTCCTTCGCGCCGTTCACGGTCGCGTAGCGCAGAACGTCCTGCGTCGTCAGCATGTCCGGCGTGTCGGCAGGCGGCGCCGGCCACCAGTTCGGCGGATTCTCCGCGAATCCGGCGTCGAGGATCATCTGGTTCACGAGCGAGCGCTGCAGCCCCATGGCAGAGCGCATCTGCGTGAAGAAGTCCGCCGTCATCGTGCACTCGACGTCGACGCTCAGCGACGGCTCGATGCCGAGGCTCTGCGTCTTGAGCAGCGGCGGCGTGCCATGGCGCATCACCATCTCGATCGGGACGGCGATGGAGACGGAGGCGCCGACATCGGCCACCCGTTGCCACGCCATGTCCGACATGCCCGTCATGTGGACGAACAGGTTGTCGGCGCCGATGCCGAGCGTCTTGCTGTCCCCACCCTGGTTCTGTGCAAGCGCGTCGAACGTCGGCCGCATGCCGAACGGCGAGAGGATGTGCGCCGCGACCGGGATCCCGAGCTCGCGCCCGATGTTCCACGCAGCCTCGTATCCCGGCAGGTAGATCTCCCCTCCCATGATCATCGTGACGAGCTGGTCGTCGGACGAGAACCATTGTTGCTTGATGCGCGGCGCATCGAACGGATACTGGTTGCCGGCGACCGCGCCTGCGCTCTCGAAGTAGCCGAACGCAGTTCGCCGACCCGATGCGATGATGCCCTCGATCGCCGCATCGGAATGCTCGGGCGAATGGTGGATCTGCGAGATGTCGTGCGTCGTCGTGACCCCGGCATCGAGCTGGCTGAGTGCGCCGAAGAGTTCGTTAATGTAGACGTCTTCCGGCCGGTAGACCGGCGCGAACCTGAGCAGGATGTACTGGAAGTAGTTGATCGCGGTGGGCAGCGTGCCATCCGGCAGCAGCACGCCGTTGGCGAGGAAGCTGCGCAACGCTGTCTCGAACTGGTGATGATGCGTGTCGATGAACCCCGGCATCACGATGCGGCCACTGGCGTCGATCACGCCGGCGCCCTTGACGTCGAGATTGCGCCCGACATCGACGATCATCTTGCCGTCGACGAGCACGTCGGCCTGCTCGAAGTCGCCGACCTGCGGGTCCATCGACATGACGTACCCGCCGCGGATGACGTAGCGCCGCCCGGGTCGCCCGCTGTCGACCGGACCCGTATCGTCGGGCCGCGCGGCCGAGGCCTGCGACGTCGTCAGCAGGCCGGCGCCCGCTCCGGCAACCGCGGCCGCCGTCGTGTTCTTCAGGAATTCCCGTCGCGACGGGCGTGGCGGATCGTCGCGCGAAGATGCATGGTCCTGCGGCCTGCCTTCCTCGCACAGCCTGCACATTTCGTCCTCCCGGGTCGAGTGATGATGCGGTGTGACGACTGCCGTCGCATTCTCGCGCCGGTGGGCGCGGTTGTAAACGCCGCTGCGAGTGGCGAGGGACGGCCAACACCCTAGAAGCGATAGATCCTGCCGACTGCAGACGGCACGACGGCATCGCCGAATGCCGACGCGAGCGCGCCGGTCGCGCGCCATCCGGTGCAATGCGCGGTCGCGATGGTTTCGAGGTCGAACACGCGCAGCGCGTCGACCGTTTGCGGAATGATGCGTTCGTTGCCGCCGGCGAGATGGAAACCTCCCATGACGCCGACGAGCGCGGTGTCCGGAAAGCAGTCGCGGGCATGCGTCATCACGTTGACGACGCCGGCGTGCGAACACGCGGTGAAGACGACGATGCCCCGCTTCTTCACCCGTACTGCTACGAACCGCTCGTCCACGAGCAGCGAGTCGGGCTCCCATCCCTGCCCGTCCTGCGTGCGACGGAATTGCCCGGGCATCCCTGGCTCGAACGCCGTGACCCGCGGAATTTCGCCGCTCACGAAGAACAGGTCGTCCAGCACGAGCTGCGATGCCGTGGCCTCGATCACGCGCGCGCCCTGCGCCTCGAGCATCGCGCGCGTCGGCACGTCTTCGAACAACTGCATGGCGCCGTCCGCGGCCTTCATCGCCCGCGTGCGATACATGTCGGGATGCATCCAGACCGGTGTCGCGCGGCCGCCGTTTCGCAACTGGATCATCTCCAGCGCACGCAGCATCGCGCCGCAATGGTCCCAATGACCATGCGACAGGACGATGCCGTCGACGCTGCCCATCGCGAAGTCGAGCCGATCGACGTTGCGCTCGAAGACCCACGCATCCGGTCCCGTGTCGAACAGGAGCGTGCGCGCGGCATCGCCGCGGACGGCCGTGATCGCCAGCGAAAGCCCATGCGCCCCGCAGCACAGGCAACGACCCGACAGCCGTCGCATGCCCCGCGTGCGAAGACGCGGCAACTCGTGCGTCACGTAGCCGGGAACTGTGGAGAGATTGTCGGTGACGTTGTCGACCAGGACGAGCACCTCGATCCCGTCGGCTGCAAGGAGTTCGGGCATCGCACTCCTCCATCGGCTTCAGCAGACGCGGCGGCCGCGCTGCCGAGGCGTGCACTAACGCGTCGGGTAGAGAATCATCTGCGTGCAACGGAAGAGCGCGATCGTGCGCCGATCGTCGCGACGATACACGGTGGCGTCCCAGACGTGCGTGGTGCGGCCCAGGTGCACGGGACGCGCCGTGCAGGCAATCGTCCCCTCGCGTGCCGTGCCGAGGAAGTTCGTCTTGAGCTCGATCGTCGTGAAGTTGGCGGCGTCGTGCGGCAGATGCGCAAGGCAACCGTAGCCGCAGGCCGTGTCGGCCAGCGCGACCACCGTCGCCGCATGCAGGTAGCCGTTCGGCGCGAGGATCTCCGGTCGCACGTCGAGCTCGGCGTCGAGGGACTTATCGCTGACGGCCGTCACGCGGAAACCGAACAGGCCCGGCAGGCGGCCGGAGCCGCGCTGGTTCGCCGCTTCCAGCGTGAACTCGGGACGAAGCGCCATCGCTGCTGCCTCCGATTTCGGACGTGTTCGCGGCGCAGGCGGCCCGGTCGATCAGCGCTGAACGGCTGCCGCAGGCTTCGCGAGCGCGCCGCGCAAATCCGCGACGAAGCGGTCCACCGCTTCGACCGGCGTATCCCACGCGCACATGAGGCGCACGCCGGTTTCGCCGACGAACGCATAGAAATGCCAGCCGGCGCCGTGCAACGACTCGATCACCGAGCGCGGCAGGTCGACGAATACGCCGTTCGCTTGCACGGGCGCGAGCAGCCGCGCTTCCGGAATCGACTCGAGCGCGCCGGCGAGGCGTCGCGCCATCGCATTCGCGTGCGCCGCGTGCCGCAGCCACGCGCTGTCTTCCAGCGCGCCGAGCCACGGCGCGGCGAGATAGCGCATCTTCGACGCGAGCTGGCCCGCCTGCTTGCGCCGGCGCGCGAATTCGTCGGCAAGCGCGCGATCGAAGAACACGATCGCCTCGCCCGCCGGCAGGCCGTTCTTCGTGCCGCCGAGGCAGAGCACGTCCACCCCGGCCCGCCAGGTGATGTCGGCGGGTTTGCAGCCGAGCGCCGCGACGGCATTGGCGAAGCGCGCGCCGTCCATCTGTACCTTCATCCGGCGCGCGTGCGCGGCGTCGCACAGCGCGGCGATCTCGGCGGCCGAGTAAACGGTGCCGAGCTCCGTCGCCTGCGTCAGCGACAGCGCGCGCGGACGCGACGAGTGCTCGTCATGCGGCGTGACCGCAGCGGCCACCACCGCGTCGGGCGTGAGCTTCGCATCGGGCGCGTCGATCGGCAGGAGCTTCGCGCCGCCGCTCATGAACTCGGGACCGCCGCATTCGTCGACGTTGATGTGCGCCTGCGCGTGGCAGACGATTGCATCGGTGCTGCGGCACATCGCGGCAAGCGCGAGCGAGTTGGCGGCCGTCCCCGTGTAGACGAAGTACACGTCGCACGCGGTCTCGAACAGACCCGAGATCGCGTCGCGCGCCGCCGCCGTCCAGTCGTCGGCACCGTAGGCCGGCGCGTGCCCGGCGTTCGCGCGCTCGAGCGCGCGCCACGCTTCGGGGCAGATCGCCGAATTGTTGTCGCTCGCGAACTGGACCGCGCCCGGACTTAGGCGAGTCTCGGCTGCGCTCGTAGCAGAGCCCTTCGTGCTCACAGCCGTTCGCCGACCCAGCTTTCGACCGACTGCAACGCCTTCGGCAGCGCCGCGGCATCGGTGCCACCGGCCTGCGCCATGTCCGGGCGTCCGCCGCCCTTGCCGCCGACCTGCTTCGCGACGTGATTGACGAGGTCTCCCGCCTTCACCTTCGCCGTGAGGTCGCTCGTGACGCCGGCGATCAGCGTGACCTTGCCGTCGCTGACGCTCGCGAGCACGATCGCCGCGCTCTTGAGCTTGTCCTTGAGCTTGTCCATCGTTTCGCGCAGGGTCTTGACGTCGCTGCCGTCGAGCGTTGCGGCGACCACTTTCGCACCCTTGACGTCAACCGCGTTGCCGGCGAGATCGTCGCCCGCGCTCGACGCGGCCTTCGCCTTCAGCCGCGCGAGCTCGCGCTCGGCAGTGCGCGCGCTCTCCTGCAATTGCGCGATGCGCGCCTCGATCTCGGCGATCGGCGCCTTCAGCAGGTGCGCCGCGCCCGCGAGCTTCGCCTCCTGCGCCTGCACGTGCGCGAGCGCGCCCTTGCCGGTGACCGCCTCGATGCGGCGCACGCCGGCGGCCACGCCGCCTTCGCCCACGATCTTGAACAGGCCGATGTCACCGGTGCGCGAGACGTGCGTGCCGCCGCACAGTTCGCGCGACGTCCCGATGTCGAGCACGCGCACCTCGTCGCCGTACTTTTCGCCGAACAGCATCATCGCGCCGGACGTCTGCGCTTCGGCGATCGGCATCGTGCGCGCGACCACACCGGCGTTGTCGAGGATTTCCGCATTGACGATCGCCTCGACGCGGCGGATCTCGTCCTCCGACAGCGGCGCGCCGTGCGCGAAATCGAAGCGGGTCTTGTCGGGATCGACGAGCGATCCCTTCTGCTGCACGTGCTCGCCCAGCACTTCGCGCAGCGCCTTGTGCATCAGATGAGTGGCCGAATGGTTGCGCATCGTGCGCGCGCGCGCCTCGTGATCGACGGCCGCGGCGACCGTGATGCCCTCGCGCAACTCGCCCGTCTTCACTTCGCCGAAATGGCCGACGACGTCGGGCTGGATCTTCTGCGTATCTTCGACGGCGAAGAGCGTGAGGCACGCGCCGCCTTTGGAAAGCTCGCCGCGATCGCCGACCTGGCCGCCCGCTTCGGCATAGAACGGCGTCCGGTCGAGAACGACGACGCCGCGCTCGCCGGTGACCAGCGAATCGACGCGCGCGCCGTCCTTGTAGAGCGCGACGACGCGCCCTTCTTCCGACAGCGCGTCGTAGCCGCGAAACGCCGTCTTCGGGCCCGAGTACGGCAACGCCTCGCCGCTCTTGAACTGCGACGCGGCGCGCGCGCGTTCGCGCTGCGCATCCATCGCGCGGTCGAAGGCCGCCTCGTCGACGGTGACGCCGCGCTCGCGCGCGACGTCGGCGGTCAGGTCGAGCGGAAAGCCGAACGTATCGTAGAGCGTGAACGCCGTTTCGCCATCGAGAATCTTCTGCGGACTGCCGGCCGCGCCGGTCGACGCGGCGCCGTCACCAGCGCCGAGAGCGGCAAGCGCGGCGTTCAGCATCTTCATGCCGTTCTCCAGCGTCTCGCCGAAGCGCTCCTCCTCGGCTTTCAGCACTTGCGCGACGCGCGCCTTGTCGCGCGTGAGCTCCGGATATGCCTCGCCCATCTGCCGGTCGAGATCTTCCACGAGCCGGTGGAAGAACGGCGCCTTCTGTCCGAGCTGATAGCCGTGGCGGATGGCGCGGCGGATGATGCGGCGAAGCACGTAACCGCGGCCTTCGCTGCCCGGCATCACGCCGTCGACGATCAGGAATGCGCACGCACGGATGTGATCGGCGATCACCTTGAGCGACGGGCTGTCGAGATCCTTCGCACCCGTTTCGCGCGCCGCGGCGGCGATCAGCGCGACGAACAGGTCGATCTCGTAGTTCGAGTGCACGCGCTGCAGCACCGCGGCGAGCCGCTCGAGGCCCATGCCGGTGTCGACGCAGGGCTTCGGCAGCGGCGTCATCGTGAAGCTGCCGTCGACGCCCTTCTGCCGCTCGAACTGCATGAACACCAGATTCCAGATCTCGATGTAGCGGTCGCCCTCCGCATCCGGCGAGCCCGGCGGGCCGCCGAACACGTCGGGACCGTGGTCGTAGAAAATCTCCGAGCAGGGCCCGCACGGCCCGGTGTCGGCCATCTGCCAGAAGTTGTCGCTGGCGTACGGCGCGCCCTTGTTGTCGCCGATGCGGATGCACCGCTCCTTCGGGATGCCGATGTCCTTCGTCCAGATGTCGTAGGCCTCGTCGTCGTCGATGTAGACGGTGGCCCACAGGCGATCGGCCGGCAGCTTGTACTGCTTCGTCAGCAGCTCCCAGGCGTAGCGGATGGCGTCGCGCTTGAAGTAATCGCCGAAGCTGAAGTTGCCGAGCATCTCGAAGAACGTGTGGTGCCGCGCCGTGTAGCCGACGTTCTCGAGGTCGTTGTGCTTGCCGCCGGCGCGCACCGAGCGCTGCGACGTCGTCGCGCGCACGTACGGGCGCTTTTCCGCGCCGGTGAACACGTCCTTGAACTGCACCATGCCCGAGTTCGTGAACAGCAGTGTCGGGTCATTGGCGGGCACGAGCGAGGAACTTGGCACGTGCGTGTGCCCGTTCGCGACGAAGTAGTCGATGAACTGGCGGCGGATGTCGGCGACTTTCATGTGGGGAAGACGGGCGCGGGCGCCCGGCACGGGTCGAACCCGGCGAATCAAAGCTTTATATTCTATCGCGTGCGTCGTCGCGGCTGCCCCGGCAAGGTCTACGATGACTACCCCACCTCGACCCTCGCGCAGTATGCCTCGACGGAGACGCTAGTCCTGAAGGTCGTCGGTGCGCGCGCCCGCGGCTCGCAGCACGCGGAACGCGATGGCGGCACTGAACCCGCGCGAGACGAGGAAGCGCACCTGCCGCGCGCGCTCGCGCTCGTCGGCGGGCGGCTGTCCGAATCGGCGCTGCCAAAGCGCCGTGGCATCCGCGATCTCGTCGCGGTCGGCAAGCGGGGACAGCGCGGCCTTCGCGTCGTCGGCCGCAATGCCCCGCTCCCGCAAATCGCGCGCGATGGCGCGCTTGCCGAGATGCCCGACGCGGTGCGCGACGAGCGCCTGCGCATAGCGCGCATCCGACAAGTACCCGAGGCGCTCGAAGTCGTCGAGCGCAGCCTCGATGTCTGCAGCGCCGAGCCCGCGCGCGCGCAATCGCTGCGCGAGCTCGGAGCGGCTGTAGTCGCGTCGCGCGAGCAGCCGCAACGCGACAGAGCGTGCGCTCGCCGGCGGCTTATCGCGTGCCGCGCGCATCGCCGGCTACCGGTGCGTGCGCAGCGAGCGTCGCCGCGCGTTCAGGTGTCGGCGCCGTTGCCTTCGCCCTTGATGCGGCCCGGCGAAGGCACGCCGACCGCCTCGCGGATCTTCGCCTCGATTTCGGCCGCCGTTTCCGGATGCTCGCGCAGGTATTCGCGCGCATTGTCCTTGCCCTGGCCGATCTTGTCGCCGGCATATGCATACCAGGCGCCCGACTTCTCGACGATGCGGTGGTTGACGCCGAGCTCGATGATCTCGCCCTCGCGACTGATGCCCTCGCCGTACAGGATGTCGAACAGCGCCTCGCGGAACGGCGGCGACACCTTGTTCTTCACGACCTTCACGCGCGTTTCGTTGCCGACGATCTCCTCGCCGCGCTTGATCGAGCCGATGCGGCGAATGTCGAGCCGCACCGACGCGTAGAACTTGAGCGCGTTGCCGCCGGTGGTGGTTTCGGGATTGCCGAACATCACGCCGATCTTCATCCGGATCTGGTTGATGAAGATCACGAGCACGTTGGCGCGCTTGATGTTGGACGTGAGCTTGCGCAGCGCCTGGCTCATCAGGCGCGCCTGCAGGCCTGGAAGCTGGTCGCCCATCTCGCCTTCGATTTCCGCCCTGGGCACCAGCGCCGCGACCGAGTCGATGACGATGATGTCGACGCCGCCCGAGCGCACGAGCATGTCGGCGATCTCGAGCCCCTGCTCGCCCGTGTCGGGCTGCGAGATCAGCAGCTCGCCGACATTGACGCCGAGCTTGCCCGCATAGACGGGATCGAGCGCGTTCTCGGCATCGATGTAGGCGGCGGTGCCACCCGCCTTCTGCACCTGCGCCACCACCTGCAGGCACAGCGTCGTCTTGCCCGACGATTCAGGTCCGTAGATCTCCACCACTCGACCTCGCGGCAGGCCACCCACGCCGAGCGCGATATCGAGCCCGAGCGAGCCGGTGGAGACGACCGTGAGGTCGTTCTGGATCTGCGACTCGCCCATTTTCATGATCGAGCCCTTGCCGAATTGCTTCTCGATCTGGGCGAGCGCGGCGGCGAGCGCCTTGCCCTTGTTGTCGTCGACGTTCAGCATGTAAATTGTTCCGCGGGGTGATGCGGCGCGGAAATGCGCCTGCAATGGCCGCGGATTATGGCACGAACGATCGTTCGACGGAAGTGGTCTTTCGGCCTATTTTTTCGACGCTTACTTCTGCGCACGAGCGCGAGCCGCCGGCACGAGCGCGCGTTCGAATGTTCGCGATACTCGATTGACGACCGCGCCCGCCCGTCATGGAACACAACCGGGCGGCACCGGCCCGATGCGCGTCAGCGCGATCGTTCCGGCCTTGGCGGCGGCACTACCGGCCGTGAAGTTGAACTCCAGCTGCGCTGACGAACAGCTCGCGAACGTGATCGTCGCGACGCCGACGGGATCCGTCACGGGGGCTGGGTTTGCGGCCTGGTCGAAAATGCCACCCGTCGTCTCGAAGAGCGTTGCAGTGATCGTCCGGCTGCCCGGCGAATAACCTGCCTGCGCCGTGAACCACCGTTGTCCCGCCGCCCCTGCTGCCCGGCCGCTCGGCGCATACGTGTACCAGGTGAGGAAGAAATACGGCAGCGCCGGATTCACCTCGACGACGATGCCTTGTCCCGACGTCGCGACATCGAACCAGTTCCCCGAAAGCGCGAAGTCGGCGCTGAGCGGCGGCGTCGATCCCTTCGCGCACGTGACGTTCTTCAGCAGCCGCGTCAGTGCGACCGTGCCGTTGCGGCCGCTGCCGTCGGAGAACTGGTACGCGAGCGTGCCGTTGTCGCAGTCGGTGAACGCGAGCGTTCCCGAGCCGACGGCCGTGGCGCTGGTGATCGGCGCCGCGTTGAAATTGCCACCGACGTTGCGATAGATCGTGATCGGCACGTTCGTCTGACCGCGCACCGCGTTGCCGCTGAACGTGTACCAGCGCTCGCGATCGGCGCCGCCGCGCGGTGCGACGTCGAACGTGAACCAGGCGCCCTGCACGAGCGCGGTGCCCGGAGCGACGAGATCGGGAAAGAATTCCACCTCGATACCCTGGCCGCTCGTCGCCGCCTCGTACCACGAGCCGGTCAATCCATGCTGGTCGATGTCGAGGCCCGCCGGGACGCCGGCGCCGAGCGACGAAAGCCAGGCGGCGATATCCGCGAGGTCCGTTGCGTTCTGCCCGAGCGTCGACTTGAAGCGGTTCTTCATCGGCGTGACGAAATTGATGATGTTGAGGAGATTCGGTCCGGTCAATGCCGGCGCGAACCCAGGACCGGGGTTATCGCCATGGCACTCGTTGCAGCCGTACGTCGCGTGATACAGCGTGTCCCCGCGCGTCGCATCCCCTGCTCCGGACGCGACGCCTGCAAGCATGAAGGCAGCAACGGCGAGCAATGCGAGGCCGGTCGATGTGAAATGGCGCATGGCGGAGCCTCCCCTCGTGCTTCGTGATGGCGCGCAAGCTCGCGGCTGGCGAAGAGTCTAGGAAGCGCATCCCCAATGCGCGGGCGAATGCGACGGGGCCGGCTGCGGGCGGCGCGAACGTACCCGCGAATGGCGCGAATCGGGGAGTCGCGACTCATGTGCGACGGCGAGCCGCGATGCGGCGCCGATCGACGCCGAATTCCGCCGCACGGCCATTGCAAATCCGGCGGCAACCGGTGCAATAATGCAGCCGCTCTGGCGTTCCGGGGAGTGTCCCACGATGCGCGAGGCAACCGGTTCCGCACTCCGTTCGACGCCGCCTGCGCGGCTGCCATCCGGCGACCTCGGCAGTCTCGCCGTTTTCGCGGAACGGCTCGCGCGCGCCTTGCGCTCCGAGCCGCGGTGGCTGCGCGGCGTGCATTGGCGTCTCGTCGGAATGATCGGCCTGATCGTTCTGATCACGTCGGGGCCGGGCGCATACGGCTTGCTGCTTCCGGCAAGCGATCCCGGGCGCAATGAAATCGCGTGTTACCTGTTCGAGTTGCTGTTCCACGCGTCGAGCGGGCTGTTCACGCTGCTGATCGCAGCTTTCCTGACGACGCGTGAGCCCATGCGGTTGCCGGTGCCAGTGTGCCTCGCGCTGGCTGTTGTGGTTGGCACGCTCGGTTCCTACGCGATTTACGCGTCGGCCTTCGCATCCACACCGGACGAACGGTTGTGGATGTTCATGCTTTTGGGGCGCCGCGATCTGATCCTGTGGTCGCTCGGAGCGGCCGCGTGGTACTCGCTGCATCGCGCGACGCTGCGCGAGTCGGCGCTGCGTGCGAGCGAGGTCGGCAGGCGCAGCCTCGAGACCGGCATGCTGGAGGCCCGGCTGCAGGCGCTGCAGGCGCAGGTCGAGCCGCATTTTCTCTTCAATACGCTCGCGCACGTCAGACGGCTGTATCGAACCGATCCCGCGCGCGCGCGCCGGATGCTCGACAGCTTTCGCGACTATCTCGAGTCGGCGCTGCCGCAGATGCGCGACGGCTTCGCGACGATCGGCCGCGAAGTCGACCTTGCCCGCGCGTACCTCGACGTGCAGCAGGTGCGGATGGGGCGACGGCTGCAAATACAGATCGACGTCGCCGACGAGTTTCGCCACCTCGCGTTTCCGCCGATGATGCTGATCTCGCTCGTCGAAAATGCGGTCAAGCACGGGCTCGATCCGGTTCCCGCCGGCGGAAGGATCCGCATCGTCGTGAAAACGCACGACGGCGGTCTCGAAGTCGCGGTCGTCGACACCGGAAGCGGCATCGGCGAGATGATCGGGAGCGGCGTCGGCCTCGCGAACATTCGCGGAAGACTCTCGGCGTTGTTCGGCTCGCACGCGGAGCTCTCGCTCACGGCCAACGTCCCGCATGGCGTACGCGCATCGATCCGCGTGCCGGCGAAGGAGACGCCTTCGCCGCGCGGCGTGGCCATCGACGAAACGCTCGCCGTGGTCGCCTGACCGGCGGCACTCGAAGCACCCCCTCGACCGCCGTGCCCCTCCTGCGCCTTCCGTCGTGGCTACCCCGCGCGCTGCGAAGCGACGTGCGCTGGCTGCGCGGCATGAGCTGGCGCATGATCGGCGGCCTGATCATCGTTGCGCTCGGCTTTGCGGCCTATTCGGTTCCCATGGCGATGGTCACCGGCGACGGCCTCGCCGCATCGCGGAGCTGGGTCGACTATGGCGAAACGTTTTTCAGCTGGTTCGTCCGCTACCTCGTCGGATTCGGGCCGGTGCTGCTCGCCGTGACGGTCGCGGACAACCTTCCGGTCATGGGCCTTGCCCGGATCGCCGCGCTCGCGATCGCCATCCTGATCGGCGCCCAGGTGCAGTGGCCGCTTCGCTGCCTCTTCGAGCCGGGTACCGAGACGGCATGCGCTGACCTCGCGGCATCGCCGTGGCTGTCGTGGCGCGAAGCCAACCGATACATCCTGTCGACGGTCGGCTTCGCAGCGCCGATCGCGCTCGTTTACTTCTACCGCCGCCGTGACGCGCGCGTCGCCCTGGCGCTGCACAACGCCGAGCTCGCGCGCGCCGACGTTCAGCGCCGCACGTTGACCGCCGACCTGCAGGCGATGCAGGCGCGCGTCGAGCCTTCGTTCCTGCTCGACACGCTGGCCGACGTCGGCGCCTGCTTCGAACGCGACCGCGCCGCCGGCGAACGGATACTCGACGAGTTGATCGCGTACCTGCGCGCCGCGCTGCCCGACATGCGCGTGACGAGCTCGACGCTGCGCAAGGAGATGGCGCTTGCCCGCGCCTACCTCGGAATCGTGCGGCTGCGCGCCGACGACCGGCTGCGCGTCGCCATCGACGTCGACGAAGCCGTGGAGAACGTCGCGGTACCGCCGATGATGCTGTTGCCGTTGCTCGCGGCAGCAGTCGGCCGCATCGAAGCAGACGCGGCGGTGACGTCGATTCGCGTGACTGCGGATGTCGCGCCCGATGGCGTCCGGATCGCGATCGAAGGCGAAGGGCACGCTCTTCGCGACGTCACGGCGATGACCGCGGCGGCCGCGATCCGCGAGCGCCTCCACGCGCTCTACGCCGGCCGCGCTTCGTTCACCGTTGTCGCGAACGCGGGCGCAACGCTCCTCGCGACGCTGGAATTGCCTCGCGAGCATGCCTGACCGCGCGCCCCGGCGAAGTCACACGCCTACCGGCCTCCGGCGGCGCCGGGCCCGTCGATGAAAACATTGACGGCCGTCCTCGCCGAAGACGAGGCGAACCTGCGCGAGGAGTTGCGGGAGACGCTCGCGGCGCTCTGGCCCGAGCTCATGATCGTGGCCGAGGCGGAGGACGGCGAGGACGCGCTTGCTGCGCTCGACGCCCACGCACCGGCGGTCATGTTCCTCGACATCCAGATGCCGGGCATGAGCGGCCTCGACGTCGCCCGGCACGCCAGCGGACGTGCGCATGTCGTGTTCGTCACCGCGTACGACCAGTACGCGATCGCGGCCTTCGAGGCGGGCGCCCTCGACTACGTGCTGAAGCCGTTCACCCGTGCGCGGCTCGAGGAGACGGTGAAGCGTCTGAAGGCCCGCGCCGGCGAAAGCCCCGCCGATCTCACGGCCCTGCTGCGCACGCTGCTCGAGCAGGTCGGCGGCGGCCGCGACTACATGCGCTTCATCACGGCGCTTCACGGCGCGGAGATCCGGCTCATCACCGTCGACGAGGTCTGCTATTTCCAGGCCGACAACAAGTACACGCGCGTGGTGACGGTGGAGCGCGAATCGCTGATCCGGCAGCCGATCGGCGACCTCGCGCTGCGCGTCGACCCGCAGAAGTTCTGGCGCATCCACCGCGGGACGATCGTCAACATCGATGCCGTCTCGGGCATCACGCGCGACTTCCATGGACACATGCGCGTCAGGCTCAAGGCGCGCAAGGAAACGCTCGCGGTGAGCGAGCGCTACGCGGCTCGCTTCCGCGCGCTATAACGGAACTTCGCCGACCACCTCCAGCAGGCCGGAGAGCGCCGCATCGACGGAAGCGTCGCGCACCGCTGCCCGATCGCCCGGCAAATGGAGTGTCGCCGTGCGCGGCGGCCTTCCGCGCACGATCCAGCCGAAGCACACCATGCCGACCGGCTTCGTCGCCGTGCCGCCGCCGGGACCGGCGACGCCGGTCACCGAGAGCGCGCAATCGGCCGCACTGCTCGTGACGGCCCCCTCGGCCATTGCCGCGGCCACCGGCTCCGACACCGCGCCGTGCCGGTCGATCAACTCGGCGGGGACGCCGAGCATTTCGCTCTTCGCCGCGTTCGAGTACGTGACGAAGCCGCGCTCGAACCAATCGGAGCTGCCGGCGATCGCGGTGATGGCACCGGCGACCAGTCCACCCGTGCACGACTCCGCCGTCGCCACGCGAAGGCCGCGCCCGAGCAGTTGCCGCCCGATCTCGGCCGCGAGCCGCATCTGCGCGTCGTCTAGCGGCATTCGTCGGGCCTCGCACGGTAGTGGTACGCGTAGGTCGTCGCGAAGCCGAACCGGCGGTATACGGCGAGCGCCGGTGCGTTGTCGTCGTTGACCTGCAGGAATGCGTGCGTCGCACGCTGGCGCGCCGCCCATGCGAGCAGCGCGTCGGCGATCAGCGTCGCGAGCCCGCGGCCGCGCCACGCCGTGGCCGTCATCATGTCGTAGATGCCTGCGAGACCGCGGTCGATGGCCGCTTGACCGGCCGCGACCGCGCGGCCGTCGATGCTCGCCACGATCGCGTGCCTCGCGAGCGGCGTCGAGGAAAGACGCTCCAGATGCGCCGCGCGCTCCGCGGCCGTCGAGCCGCGCATTTCGCCCACCGCCTCCACGAACTCGGCGATTCGCGGCGAAGCGAGCACGACGTCGGTGCGCGGCGCGAGGCTCGGCACTTCAGTGAGGCGGCGGATCTGCACGAGTGTCGGGTCGAATGCGACGTAACCGCGCGCCTCCAACGCCGCCTCGAGCCCGTCGGGCCTGGCGAACGGCGTCATCCGGAACAGCACTGGCAGCGCGCGCTCGCGATAGACACGCTCGCAGTGGTCGATCTTCGCATCCATCGGCAGCGACGAGCCGAAATGCGGGTTCACGCTGCGCGCGCGCTTCGCCTTCCCGGGCGACACCCGCAGCAGCCAACCGTCGTAGAAAAGCTGCTGCGCCGTCTGCAGCGCATTGAGCCCCGCCTCCTCGATGCGGATCGGATCGACCGCCGCGGTCATTCGAAGAACATCCTTTGCGCGATCGCGAGGACGACCAGCGCGTACCCGGCGGCGATGAAGTCGTCGGCCATCACGCCGATGCCGCCATGCACCGCCTCGTCGACCTGCCGGATCGGCGGCGGCTTCGCGATGTCGAAGATGCGGAACAGCACGAAGGCGGCCGCCTGCTGCAGCGCGCCGGTGCCGGTGAAGAACAGCACGAGCAGGAACGCCGCGATTTCGTCGATGACGATCGCGCCGTGGTCCGCGGCGCCGAGGTGCCGTCCGGTCACTTCGGCGGCGAGGACGCCGGCCACGGTGATCGCCGCGACAGCCGCGAGAAAGCCGAGCGTGCCGGCGTGCATGTGCAAAAGCCACGCGATCGGAAAGGCGACCAGCGTTCCCACCGTGCCGGGCATCACCGGCGAGAGGCCCGCGCCTAAGCCCAAGGCCACGAAATGCGCCGGATGCGCGACGAGAAACGCGAAGGACGGCGGTGCGAGCGTCGTGCGCATCGCGGGCGCTGCGGTCAATGCGCGCGGATCGCGTGCACGCGCATCACGCGAAATGATCGAATGCGCGCGGGAGCGACGGCAGCGGCTTGCCGTGCTCGTCGCGCACCGCAAGCCCCGCGTCGACGGTGATCGAGCCGATCGGCGTGAGCGGAAGCCCCAGCGCGAGCGCGATCGTGTCGATGCGCTCGCGCAGCGCCGGCGATGCGGTGAAGCATAGCTCGTAGTCGTCGCCGCCCGCGAGCAGGCAGCGCAGCGCGAGGGCGCGCCCGGAACCGCCAAGCCGCGCGCGAAGCTCGTCGCTGCAGGGGATCGCCGCGACATCGAGCGTCGCGCCCACGCGCGAGGCCGCGAGAACGTGACCCAGATCGCCGGTCAGCCCGTCGGAGATGTCGAGCGCCGCCGATGCCACGCCGCGCAGCGCCACGCCGAGCGCGACACGTGGCTGCGGCAGATCGAGACGCCGCTCGAGCGCATCGAGCGTCCCCGGATCGATTTCGATGCGGGCCGCTTTCGCGGCGAGCGCAAGCGCGGCGTCGCCCACCTGTCCGGAGACGTAGACGACGTCGCCGGGGCTCGCGCCGCTGCGCCGCAGCGCCGTACCGGCCGGGAGCTCGCCGATGGCCGTGATGCACAGCGTGCGGGGTCCGCGTGTCGTGTCGCCGCCGATCAGCTCCACGTCGTACTCGCTCGCGAGCGCATCGAAGCCGCGCATGAACTCCGCAACCCAGGCCTCGTCGGCGTCCGGCAACGCACCGGCGAGGAGCGCGAACCGCGGCAACGCGCCCATCGCGGCCAGGTCGGACAGGTTGACGGCGAGCGCCTTGTGCCCGAGCGCGCGCGGATCGCAGCCCGCGCTGAAATGGCGGCCCTCGACCAGCATGTCGACCGTGACGACGTACTCCATGCCCGGCGAAGGCGCGAACACCGCGCCGTCGTCGCCGATGCCGACCCGCACGTCGGCATTGCGCGGCTCGCGCCGGAAATGGCGGTCGATCAGCTCGAACTCATTCATCGCGCGAAGCCGGGCGGACCTCCGCGGCGCGAAGCCGGGGCACGATCTTGTCGAGAACGCCGTTCACGAACTTGTGGCCGTCGGTGCCGCCGTACACCTTCGCGAGTTCCACCGCCTCGTCGATCACGACGCGATACGGGATGTCGAGGCGATGCGTCAGTTCCCACGCGCCGATCGCGAGCAAGCCGCGCTCGATGGGTGCGACGTCCTTCAGCTTGCGATCGACGTTGGGCTCGACCACCTCGAGCAGCGCGTCGTACTCGCGGCACACGCCGTTCCACAGGTCGCGGAAATACTCGGCGTCGGCCTTCGCATGGCCGGGGCTTTCCGTCAGCCCGGCCGCGATCGCGTCGTCGGCGCTGCGCCCGACCTGTCGCTCGTAGAGCCCCTGCAGCACCAGCTCGCGCGCGCGGCGGCGTGCCGTGACGGCGCTCATCGCTCATCGATCGCATCGAGCAGATTCGCGAGCTCGAGCGCTGCCATCGCCGCCTCGAAGCCTTTCGCGTCCATCCGCGCCGCGGCTTGCGCATCGGTGTCGCATGTCAGGATGCCGTTGCCGATCGGGATCCCGAACTCGAGCTGGACGCTCGCGAGCCCCGCGGCGGATTCGTTCGCCACGATCTCGAAGTGAAACGTTTCGCCGCGGATGACGGCGCCGAGCGCGACCAGCGCGTCGAAGTCGCCGCTTTGCGCGAGGCGCTGCAGCGCGAGCGGCGTTTCCAGCGCGCCCGGCACGGTGACGACGGTGACGCGCTCGTCGGGGACCTTCGCTTCCTTCAGCGCGCGCAACGCGCCACGCAAAAGCCCCCGGCCGATCTCGGGATTGAACCGCGACTGCACGATGGCGACACGGCGCTGCGCGCCGTCGGTCGACGGCTCGATCCGGCGGATCACGCCGGCGGTCATTGGACCACCTTCGCGCTCACCGGACTACCCTCCGCGCTGACGCGCTCCAGGGCCTGTTCGCGCTCGGGGCGGCCCAGCGCGCTCACGATGCCGCACGCGCGGGCGGCGCCTCGTCGTAGCCGGTGACCTCGAGGTCGAAACCGGCCATGCTCGGCATCTTTCGCGGCCGCGCGAGCAGCCGCATCTTCCCGACGTGCAGGTCGCGCAGGATCTGCGCACCGATGCCGTAGTTGCGCAGGTCCATCTTCTGCGACGGCGACGATTCGCCGGCGATCGCGCGCCGCCGCAGCTCCTGCGCGCTCTCGGCGCGGTGCAGCAGCACGATGACGCCGCGCCCGGCCGCCACGATCGCTCGCTGCGCCTCGAGCACGCTCCACGAGTGCGAGTCGCTCTCGGCATCGAGCAGGTCGATGACCGACAGCGGCTCGTGCACGCGCACGAGCGTCTCGGTGTCGGGCGAGATCGGCCCCCGTGTCAGCGCGAGGTGCGTCGCGTCGGACAGCTTGTCGCGATAGACGACGAGCCGGAACGCGCCTGCGGGCGTCGTCAGCGGACGCTCGGCAACGCGCTCGATCAGCCGCTCGGTGCGACTGCGATGGTGGATCAGGTCGACGATCGAGCCGATCTTCAGGCCGTGCGTGCGCGCGAAGACCTCGAGATCGGGCAGGCGCGCCATCGTGCCGTCGTCGTTCATGATCTCGCACAGCACCGCCGCAGGCGAGTGGCCGGCGAGTTGCGCGAGATCGCAGCACGCCTCGGTGTGGCCGGCGCGCGCCAGCACGCCGCCCGGCTGCGCGATCAGCGGAAACACGTGGCCCGGCTGCACGATGTGGTCGGGCGCGGCATCCGCGGCGGCCGCGACGCGAATCGTGTGCGCGCGGTCGGCAGCCGAGATGCCGGACGAGACGCCGTGCGCGGCCTCGATCGACACGGTGAAATTGGTTCCGTGCACCGAGCGGTTGACGGGGGTCATCGGCGCGAGCGCGAGCTGCCGCGCGCGCGCCTCGGTGATCGACATGCAGACGAGCCCGCGGCCGAAGCGCGCCATGAAGTTGACCGCGTCCGCCGACACGCAATCGGCGGCGAGAACGAGATCGCCTTCGTTCTCGCGATCCTCCTCGTCGACGAGGATGACCATCCGGCCGGCCTTCATCTCGGCGACGATCTCGGTTATCGGTGCGACGGGCATCGGGACGCTCGATCGGGAAATCGGTGAGGCGTGCATTTTACCGCAGCGCCTCCCGCGCTCCGCCGGCGGCGCGGGCAGCCAAAGCGCTGCGCTGACCTCGTGCACGGACATCGCTGCGGCGATGTTCGGGCGCCGAGTGCTACGCGCGCGCGGCAAACAGCGCGAGCGTCGCCTGCGTCAGCGCACTCGCGGGATCGATGTAGTCGAGGACGACGTTGAAATGATGGCGCTGCGGAATCGCGAGGATCGCTTGCATTCCCGCGGGGCGGTTGCGTGGCCACGCGTCCCACATGAGTTGCGACTGCCGGACGAACTCGGACGTTTCGTCGGCGCCGACGGCGATCACGAGCGGCGCGGCGCTCAGGGGCTCGGCATGAATCGGCGACAGGCGCCGCGCTTCGGCATCGTCGAGGCGAAAGTCGGCATTGAGCGAATAGAGTACGAGCGGCGTCAGGTCGTGCACGCCCGACAGCGAGACGCCGCCTGCGAACGGGGCCGCGGCGAAGCCGCGTTTACGCCAGTCGGTGGCGTACATCATCGCCGCCAGGTGGCCGCCGGCCGAATGCCCGGCCATGACGAGCGGCGCCGGGGCGCCGTGCTTCCCACCTTCGCGCGCGATCCATTCGACCGCACGGCGCGCCTGCTCGACGATTGCCGCGATCGTCACGTCGGGACAAAGGTCGTAGTTGACGTTCGCGACCGCGTAGCCTGCCGCCACGAATGCCGGCGCGACGAATGCGTGCTCGGACTTGTCGAGCGCGCGCCAGTAGCCGCCGTGGATGAACATCAGCGTTCCGCGCGCGGGCTGCTCAGGCACGAACAGGTCGAGCGTCTCGTTCGGGCCGGGGCCGTAGCGGATGTCCTGCACCGGGCGCAGCGCGTCGACCGCGGACTTCGAGCGGACGGCGAACTGCTCGAACCAGTACGGATGCGCGGGAACGGCGGCGCGGTTGTTGTAGCCGCGCTCGACTTCTTCCGGCGAAAGGTGCGCGCCCGACACCTTAGGGGTCTTGCGCGACGATCTCGATCGACAACGGCGTCAGGCCCGCGATGCGGCCATCCAGCCGGTCGCCCGCCACCACCGCTGCGACGCCCGCCGGCGTGCCCGTGAAGATCAGGTCGCCCGGCTCGAGCCGGTACATCCGCGACAGGAAAGCGATCATCTCGGGGACCTTCCACACCATGTCGGACAGGTCGCCTCGCTGTCGCGGCTGGCCGTCGACGTCGAGCGCGATCTCGCCACGGGTCAGCACCCCGGTCGCGGCCGCCGGATGGATCGGCGCGATCGGCGCGGCATGCGCGAACGACTTGCCGATGTCCCACGGCCGCTTCTTCTCGCGCATGTCGTTCTGCAGATCGCGCCGCGTCATGTCGAGCCCGACCGCGTAACCGTAGACCAGCGCCTGCGCATCGCGCGACTCGACGTTGACGCCGCTTGCGCCGATCGCGACGACGAGCTCGATCTCGTGGTGCAGATTCTTCGTCGCGAGCGGGTACGGCATGCGCCCAACGGCCGGCGGCACCACCGGCATGATCGCGTCGGCCGCCTTCGTGAAGAAGAACGGCGGCTCGCGGGTGGCGTCGCCGCCCATCTCCTTCGCATGCTCGGCGTAGTTGCGGCCGACGCAGTAGACGTGGCGAACGGGAAAGCGCCGATCGGTGCCATGCACCGGAATCGACGGCAAGTCCCAGGCGGGGATCACATATTGCATGGCGGTTGCCTCGGATCTTTCACTCGGCGTCAGGCTGGCGCTCGGGTGCCGCGGCCGCGAACGCGGGCAACGCGAGGCACGCAGCCTCGATGCGCGTCAGCGTCGGATACGGCGACAGGTCGATGCCGAACCGCCTCGCGTTCGCGATCTGCGGCACGAGGCAGACGTCGGCGAGCGTCGGTTCGTTGCCATGGCAGAACACGCCCGTCTCGCGCTCCTGCGCAAGCTTCTTCTCCAGCGCCTCGAAGCCCACGTCGACCCAGTATTTGTACCAGCCGTCCTTCTGCTCCCGCGCGACGCCGAGCGTGCCGATCAGGTAGTTCAGCACCCGCAGGTTGTTCAGAGGATGGATCTCGCATGCGATCGCGAGCGCGATTGCGCGTACGCGCGCACGCGAAGGCGGCGCCACCGGCAGCAACGGCGGGTCGGGATGCGTCTCGTCGAGGTATTCGATGATCGCCAGCGATTGCGTCAAAACCAGCCCGTGGTCGAGCGCGAGCGCCGGCACCAGTCCCTGCGGATTGAGTGCGAGATAGTCCTGCGCGCGCTGATTGCCCATCCGCAGATGGACGAACGTGCGCTCGTCGGGCACGACGCCCTTCAGGTTCAGCGCGATGCGAACCCGGTAGGCGGCGGACGAGCGGAAATAGTCGTACAGCTCCACGCCGCGCACCCCTTCTAGGCCTGTTCAGGCCCTAAAACGCCGAGATTCCCGTCTGCGCGCGGCCGAGGATCAGCGCGTGGATGTCGTGGGTGCCTTCGTACGTGTTGACGGTCTCGAGGTTCAGCACGTGGCGGATGACGTGGAATTCATCGACGATGCCGTTGCCTCCGTGCATGTCCCGCGCGGTGCGCGCGATCTCGAGCGCCTTGCCGCAACTGTTGCGCTTCATGATCGACGTGATCTCGGGCGCAGCCCGGTTCTCGTCCTTGAGGCGCCCGAGCCGCAGGCAGCCCTGCAGCGCGAGCGAGATCTCGGTCTGCATGTCGGCGAGCTTCTTCTGGATCAGCTGGTTGGCCGCGAGCGGGCGGCCGAACTGCTTGCGGTCGAGGACGTATTGGCGCGCCGCCTGCCAGCAGAATTCGGCGGCGCCGAGCGCGCCCCAGGCGATGCCGTAGCGCGCGCTGTTGAGGCAGCCCATGGGCCCCTTCAGGCCCTCGACGTTCGGCAGCAGGTTGTCGGCAGGCACGAACACGTCGTCCATGACGATTTCGCCGGTGATCGACGCGCGGAGCGAGAACTTGCCCTCGATCTTCGGCGCCGACAGCCCCTTCATACCCTTCTCGAGGATGAAGCCGCGGACGACGCCGTCGAGCTTCGCCCATACGACGAATACGTCGGCGATCGGCGAATTGGAAATCCAGGTCTTGGCGCCCGTCAGCCGGTACCCCCGGTCGACGCTCCGCGCGCGCGTTTCCATCGAGCCGGGATCCGAGCCGTGATTGGGCTCGGTGAGGCCGAAGCAGCCGATGCGCTCGCCGCGCGCGAGCTCGGGCAGGTAGCGCGTGCGCTGCGCCTCGCTGCCGTACGTGTAGATCGGAAACATCACGAGCGAGCTCTGCACGCTCATCATCGAGCGGTAGCCCGAGTCGACGCGCTCGATTTCGCGCGCGACGAGACCGTAGCAAACGTAGTTCAATCCGGCGCCGCCGTACTCCGTCGGAAGCGTGAGCCCGAGCAAGCCGAGCTCGCCCATTTCGCGGAAGATCGAAGGATCGGTCGTCTCGTTGCGAAAAGCGTCGCGCACGCGCGGCAGCAGCCTTTCCTGCGCATACGCGTGCGCGGTGTCGCGGACCATCCGCTCTTCCTCGGTCAGCTGTTCGTCGAGCAGCAACGGGTCGTCCCATTTGAACGACGGCTTGGTCGACGGGATGCGTTCGGGCGCGTTCATGGCGAAAAGCCTCGGACGGGGAGAAACCGATGATAAACCCGGCAACGCCGGCCCGTCCCGGCGAGATCTTGCAAAAAATCAACTATTGCTGCGAGTTTTCCGGGTCGGGCACGATCGCCGTGACCTCGATCTCCACGCGCGCCCGGTCCTCGATCAGCGCCACGACCTGCACGGCGGTCATCGCCGGATAGTGCGTCCCCATGATTTCGCGGTAGGCCTGGCCGAGCGCGCGCAGGCTCGCAAGATACTCGTGCTTGTCGACGACATACCACGTCATCCGCGCGACATGCTCGGGCAGTGCGCTCGCCTCCGCAAGCACCGCGACGACGTTCTGCAGCGCACGCCTGGCCTGCGCGACGAAGTCGTCGGATTCGAACTGCTGCCGCTCGTCCCAGCCGACTTGGCCGCCGACAATGACGATCGTGCCGCGGCCGGCGACGCCGTTCGCGTACCCCCTGGGCGGTGCCCAGGCGCGCGGTTGCAGCGTGCGAAGCCCCATGTCGTCCTCTTCTTTCGCGCGCCGTGCGCCGTTTCAGCGAGCGCCGCCGTCCGCGCCCGACATCGCGCGCAGCCTGAAGCGCTGCAGCTTGCCGACCTCGTTGCGCGGCAGGCTCGCGAGATATTCGACGGCGCGCGGATACTTGTACGGCGCGATCGACCGTTTGACGAAGTCCTGCAGCTCGGCGGTGAGCGCGGCGCTGCCCGTGAAGCCCGGCTTCAGCACGACGAACGCCTTGACGATCTGCCCGCGCTCCGGATCCGCGACGCCGACGACGCCGCATTCGGCCACGGCCGGGTGCAAAAGCAGCGCGCTTTCCACCTCCGGCCCCGCGATGTTGTAGCCCGCGCTCACGATCATGTCGTCGGTGCGCGCCTGGTAGATGAAGTAGCCGTCGGCGTCGACGGAGTAAGCGTCGCCGGTGTAGTTCCAGCCGTTGCGCACGTAGCTCGCCTGTCGCGCATCGGCCAGGTAGCGGCATCCGGTGGGACCCTTGACCGCGAGCTGACCGATTTTCCCCGGTGGCAACGGTCGCCCGGCGTCGTCCATCACGCATGCGCGATAACCGGGAACCGCCTTGCCCGTCGAGCCCGGACGTGCGCTCGCCTCGTCGTGCGAGATGAAGATGTGCAACAGCTCGGTCGAGCCGATGCCGTCGATGATCTCGATGCCGGTAGCGTCCTTCCACAGCTTGCGCGTGGCCGCCGGCAGCGCCTCTCCGGCCGACACGCACTTGCGGAGCGACGACAGGTCGTGCTTCGCCGCGTCGGCCGCCATCGCGCGATACGCAGTGGGCGCGGTGAACAGCACGGTGGCACGCTGCTTCGCGATCGCCGAGAACAGCGTGTCGGGGGCGGGTCGCTCGACGAGCAGCGTCGCCGCGCCGATGCGTAACGGAAACAGCAGCAGGCCGCCGAGGCCGAACGTGAACGCGAGCGGCGGGCTGCCGGTGAACACGTCGTCCGCCGTCGCCCGCAGGATCGTCCGTGGCCAGCAGTCGCAGGCCGCCATGACGTCGCGGTGGAAGTGCATCGTGCCCTTCGGTTTGCCGGTGGTTCCCGACGTGAAGCCGATCAGCGCGGTGTCGTCGGCCGCCGTATCGACGTTCGCGAACGTCGCCGGCTTGCTCTTCGCGCGCGCCTCGACGCCGTCGGCCGAATCGGACGCGAACCATGCGGTCTCGCGCAGCGTCGGGCATCCGGACCGAGCCTTGTGCAATTCGTCCGCAAGGCGCCTATCGCACAGCGCGTGCGAAATCTCGGCCTTGGTCACGACGTCGGTCAGTTCCTTCGCGCGGAGCAGCGCCATCGTCGCGACCGCGATCCCGCCCGCCTTGATCACGGCGAACCAGCAGGCGGCCATCGCGGGCGTGTTCGGTCCGCGCAGCAGCACGCGGTTGCCGGGAACGAGGCCCATGTCCTCGACGAGCACGCGCGCGATCCGGCTCGATTGCGCGTGCAGCTCGGCGTACGTCCAGCGCACGCCTTCCGGCGCGAGGATGGCGGTGCGCTCGCCCCACCCACGCTCGATCGCGCGGTCGACGAGCTCGGTCGCGCAATTCAACCGCTCGGGATATTGCAGCTCCGGCAGCTCGAAGACGAGCTCGGGCCAGGCGGCGCGCGGAGGCAGGTTGTCGCGCGCGAACGTGTCGACGTGTGCGCTCGCAGTCATGGCGATCCTACGCGGCGGGCGGCCGCAACAGCTCACGGCCGATGATGAGCTTCTGTACTTCCGTCGCGCCTTCGTAGATGCGCAGCGCGCGGATCTCGCGATAGAGCCGCTCGACCGACTCGCCGCGCGCGACGCCGCGCGCCCCGTGCAGCTGGACGGCATTGTCGATGACGCGTTGCGCCGATTCGGTGGCGGTCAGCTTCGCCATGGCCGCCTCTTTCGTCGTTCGTCCGCGCTTCACGTCGCGCGTCCATGCGGCGCGATACACGAGCAGCGCGGCGGCGTCGATGTCGGCGGCCATCTCGCCCAGCATCGCGCGCGCGATGTCGCGCTCGCCGAGCGTCCCGCCGAGCATCTTGCGCGAGCGCGCGTGCCGGATCGCCTCGTCGAGCGCACGCCGCGCGAAGCCGACCGCAGCCGCGCCTACGGCTGCACGAAAGATGTCGAGCGTGCGCATCGCGAGCTTGAAGCCCTCGCCCGGGTTGCCGAGCAGCGCACCGGCCGGCACCCGGCAGCCGGCGAATTCGAGGCGCGCGAGCGGGTGCGGCGCGATCACGTCGATGCGCTGCGCGACCTTGAGGCCCGGCGCATCGGCGGGCACGACGAATGCGGAAATGCCGCGTGCGCCGGGCTCGTCGCTCGTGCGCGCGAACACGCAATAGAAGTCGGCGATGCCGCCGTTCGAGATCCACGTCTTGCAGCCGTCGATGATCCAATCGCTGCCGTCACGAACGGCGCGCGACGTCATCGCGCCGACGTCGGAGCCCGCGTCCGGCTCGGATAGCGCGAAGGCCGCGACGGCGCGTCCCTGCGCGACGTCGCCGAGCCAATGGGCCGCCGGATGGTCGTCGCTGTCGACCGCGAGCGCGATCGGGCCGGCGCCGAGGCCCTGCATCGCGAACGCGAAATCGGCAAGTCCGTCGTGCCACGCGAGCGTCTCGCGCAGCACGCACAGCGACCGCGAATCGACGCGCGGCGAAGCGCCGCCGAAGCGCGCCGGCACGCAATGGCGCAGCAACCCGGCGGCTCCGAGCGAGGCGACGTGCCGGCGGCAGATCGCGTCGACGTTGGCCTTCAGGTAATCGTCGTGCCGCGCCCGGCTGCCCGGCTCGCGGATCTCCGCCTCGGTTTTCCGCCGCTGCACGGCGCCCGTGGCCCAGCGGTCGGCTTCGGCCGCGAGCGCGCGATGCGCTGCGTCCAGGAACGGCCAGTCGAAGTGCGAGCGATCCACGGTGTCCGTTGCGTGTCGATCCGCGCTACACGTCCGGAATCCGCGGCGCGCCGAGCGCGGGCGCGAGCGCGGCCTTCAGCCGCGCGAGTGATTCGCCGAGCGCCTCTCGCTCGTGCGCCGGAAAACGCTCGAACAGCGCGACGATCCAGGTCTCGTGCTCGGCGGCCATCGCCTCGAACTGGCGCTTGCCTTTCGGCGTGAGCCGCACGTTGTAAGCGCGGCGGTCGCCTGGTATTCCGCGTCGCGCCACGAGGCCCTCGGCGACGAGCTGGTCCGTCAATCCGGTCACGTTGCCGCCGGTCACCATCAGCCGCCGCGACAGCTCGCTCATCTTGAGCCCCTTGGGCTCGCGATCGAGCTGCGCCATCATATCGAAGCGCGAAAGCGTGATGTCGAAGCGCTCGCGCAACCGCTCGCGCACATGGCGCTCGATCAGCGCCGTGCTGGTCAGCAACTGCAGCCAGACGCGCAGCGAGGCGTGCAGGTCCTCGCGCGTGCGGCGGGTCGTTTCCGGCTGCGGCACTTCGACGATCGAGCTCATCGCATCATCCCGTCATCACCTCGCCACCGGACAGCGAGATCGCCTGTCCATTGATCGACTGCGACTCCGGCAGACAGAGCCAGGCCACCGTCGCCGCCACCTCGTCGGGTGCAATCAGGCGCCGCTGCGGATTGCGGCGTTCCAGTGCCTCGCGTGCCTGCGCTTCCGACCGCCCCGTGCCGCGGGCGATATTCGCGATCGCTTCGGTGGCGATTGCGGTATCGGCATAGCCGGGGCACACGGCATTCACCGTCACCTGCGTGCGCGCGAGCTCGAGCGCGAGCGCGCGCGTGAAGCCGATCACGCCGTGCTTGGCGGCGCAATACGCCGCGACGTGCGGGTAGCCGATCAAGCCGGCCGTGCTCGCGACGTTGACGACGCGCGCGAAGCGAAATCCCAGCAGCGACGCGAGCGCTGCGCGCGTGCAATGAAAAACGCCGTTCAGGTTCACGCGCAGCGTCTCGCCCCACAAGTCGTCCGACGTGTCCTGCACGCGAGCGCTCGTGGCGAAGCCGGCGTTGTTGACGAGCAGTTGCGGCGCGCGCCCCTGCCGGCCGAGCTTCTCGAACAGCGCACCGACGGCGGCCGGATCGCCGACGTCGCAGGTCATCGCATCATGCGCAGCGCCCGGCAGGTCGCGCATCGCGTGCTCGAGCTTGCGCTGCTCGCGTCCCACCAGCGTGAGCGCGGCGCCCATGCCGGCGAGCCTGTGCGCGATCGCGAGCCCGATGCCGCTGCCGCCGCCGGTGACCAGCGCGTGGATGCCGGCGAACCCGGAGCGCGCGTCAGCCATTCGCTTCGGCCCGCTCGTTCGCCATCGCCGCCGCGCGCGCGAGATTGCGCTCGAGCTGTGTCTTCCCCGACAGGTATTGCACGGGCCAGGGCATCGCCTCGTAGCCGAGTTGCGCCGCCGCGTGCAGCGTCCAGTAGGGATCGGCGAGATGCGGCCGGCCAAGCGCGCACAGGTCGGCGCGGCCGGCCATCAGGATACTGTTGACGTGATCGGGCTCGAAGATCGCTCCCACCGCCATCGTCGCGATGCCGACCTCGTTGCGGATGCGATCGGCGAACGGCGTCTGGTACATGCGGCCGTACACGGGACGCGCCGCGCGTGTCGTCTGGCCCGAGCTCACGTCGATCAGGTCCGCCCCGGCCGCCTTGAAGAGGCGCGCGATCTCGACGGCGTCCTCCGGCGTATTGCCGCCCGGCGCCCAGTCGTGCGCGGAAATCCGCACCGACATCGGCCTGTCGGCCGGCCAGACGACGCGCATCGCGCTGAACACCTCGAGCGGATAACGGCAGCGTTTGGCGAGCGTCCCGCCGTAGTCGTCTTCGCGCCGGTTGGTCAGCGGACACATGAATGCCGACAGCAGGTAGCCGTGCGCGCAGTGCAGCTCGAGCCAGTCGAAGCCGCATTCGATCCCGCGGCGCGTCGCGGCGACAAATTCCTCGCGGACGCGTGCCATGTCCGTGGGCGACATCGCGTGCGGCAACTGGTTGCGCGGCCCGTACGAGACCGCCGACGGTGCGACCAGCGGCCAGTTGCCGGCGGGCAGCGGCTCGTCAGCCTCCTCCCACCCCAGCTGCGTCGAGCCCTTCGGTCCCGCGTGCCCGAGCTGCAGTCCGATACGCGCCGGCGTGCGCGAATGAACGTAATCGACGATGCGCCGCCACGCCACCGCGTGCGCGTCGTTGTACAGGCCGGCGCAGCCGGGGCTGATCCGCGCGTCCGGCGCCACGCACGTCATCTCGGTGAACACGAGCCCCGCGCCGCCGTGCGCGCGGCTGCCGAGATGAACGAGGTAGTAGTCGTCCGGCAAGCCGTCGACACACGAGTACTGCGCCATCGGCGAGACGACGACGCGATTGAGCAGCGTGACGCCGCGCAGCGTGAACGGCGTCAGCATCGGCGGCGGCGCGGGGCCGGCTTGGCCGCCTGCATCCGCGCCGCTGGCTTCGCCGCCTGCGTCCGCCCGGCCGGCGAACCAGCTCTCGGCGCGCGCGACGAAGCCGGCGTCGCGCAGGCGCAGGTTCTCGTGCGAGATGCGCTGGCTGCGCGTGAGCAGGCTGTATGCAAACTGCAGCGCCTCGAACGATGTATAGCGGTCGACGTTCTCGAACCACTCGGTGGAATTGCGCGCGGCGTTCTGCAGCTTCAGCACTTCGACACTGCGCTTTTCCTCGTAGGCGGCGAGCGCGGCGCGGATGTCGGCCTGGCCGGACAGCGCGCGCGAAAGCTCGATCCCGTCCTCGAGCGCGAGCTTGGTGCCCGATCCCACCGAGAAGTGCGCGGTGTGCGCGGCATCGCCGACGAGCACGACCGGGACATCCTTCCCGCCGATGCGCGTCCAGTGCGTCCAGCGGCGGCAGATCACGCGCGGAAAGCGGATCCAGATCGCTGAGCCACGCAGGTGCGCCGCATTGGTCATCAGGCGATGGCCGTCGAGGTAAGGCGCGAACAGGCGCTCGCAGAACTCGACGCCTTCCTGCTGCGACATGCGATCGATGCCGGCAGCCTTCCAGACCTCTTCCGGCGTCTCGACGATGAACGTCGACGTGTCGCTGTCGTATTGGTACGCGTGCGCCTGGAACCATCCCCATTGCGTCTTCTCGAATGCGAACGTGAACGCGTCGAAGCGGCGCTTCGTGCCGAGCCAGACGAAACGGCAGCGGCGCAGGTCGATGTCCGGCTCGTAGGTCGCCGCGTAACGCTCGCGCAGACGGCTGTTGATGCCGTCGGCCGCCACGATCGCATCCGCGCCGAACGCCTCGGCGGGTGCGCGCTCGTCGTCGACGTTCGTCTCGAAAACGAGCTCGACGCCGAGCGCTTCGCAGCGGTGCTGCAGGATGTTGAGCAGGCGCTTGCGGCCGATGCCGCAAAAGCCATGGCCGCCGGACGTGATCGTGCGGCCCTTGAAATGGACGTCGATGTCGTCCCAGCGGTTGAACGACTGGATGATCTGCTCGGCGGTCTCGGGATCGGCGGCCGCGAGGTTGTCGAGCGTCTGGTCCGAGAACACGACGCCCCAGCCGAACGTGTCGTAGGGCCGGTTGCGCTCGACGACGCGCACCGCATGGCGCGGATCGGCGCGCTTCATCAAGAGCGCGAGGTAGAGTCCTGCCGGTCCCCCGCCGACGCAGACGATGCGCATGCTGTTCGCTTTCGAGCCCCGCCGCACGGGACTCCCTCCCCGGCAAATAGTTTAGACGTCAAATATCCGGTGTCAAGCAGCTGCATCGGGCCCAATGCGTAGTGCACGGGTCGGCAGCGGAACCGGGTCCCCAGCCTCGGCACCGGCCGGCGCCGGCGGTTCGCCTCGCAATCGGCCACCCGGCTTAGGCCAAAGCGCCGATGGCGCCACCGCAGCGCGGTTCGCGAGAATGCGCCGCATGCGACCCCCGTCGATTCACGGTTTCACCCTTGTCGAGCTCATTGTGGCGCTCGCGCTTGCCGCCACGGGCGTCCACGGGCTCGGCGCGTGGCTGACGGAGCAGCAGCTGCGCGACCGTGCCGACGCCCTGCTGCACGCGCTTCGGCTTGCGCGCAGCGAGGCGATCAAGCGCGGGGCACGGGTCGACGTGTGCCCGGCAGCCGGCGCCTGCGCCGGCGGCCCGCTGCCGTGGGAGGACGGGTGGATCGTCGTCGCCGACGCTGCACGCGAGACGCAACCGCCCATCCTGCGGGAGCGCCGGGCGGCCGACGGCATCACGATCCGCGGCAACCGCCCGGTCGCCGACTACGTGTCCTATACGAGCCAAGGCAGAGCGCGACGCCTCGATGGCGCGCTGCAAATGGGCACGTTCACCGTGTGCCGCCCGGGATTGCGCGCGCGCAAGGTCGTGCTCGCCAGCAGCGGGCGCGCCCGCGTCGAAACGGTCACCGAAACATGTCCATGAGACGCGAAGGGCCCCGAGCGACGAATTCCGCCCCCACCGGCGGCAGCGAAGCGCGCGAGCCCGACGGGCCGCCCCAAGGGCGAGCACGTGAGTGCCAAGCACGAACCTCGTCGAATGAGCCGCGAGCGTGGGGGGAACATACAACCGCGCGCGGGTTCACGCTAATTGAGGCGATGATCGTGACGGCGATCATCGCGATCCTCGCGGCCGTCGCCGTCCCTTCCTACGCGACGTACGTCCGCCGCAGCCACATCCTCGAAGCGGTGGCACGGCTGGCCGACGCCCGCGCGCGCATGGAGGAGTTCTTCCAGGACGAGCGAACGTACGTCGACGCGGGCGGCAGCTGCGGTGCCGCGCCCAACGCGCCTGCGCCTTCCGATGCGTTCGTGATCACGTGTTCCGCCACGGCGGCGACTTTCACCTACACCGCCACGGGCCGAGCCGCGCTCGGCATGAGCGCCTTCGTGTATTCCATCGACGAGGGTGGCGCACGGGCAACGGCTTCCGTCCCGTCCGGGTGGCGGCGCACGGCCGACTGCTGGACCATCCGCGCCGATGGGTCGTGCGTGTGAGCGCGACTTATCGCCTCCTGACGCGATACCGTCGCACCGCGGGCGCGCTCCTGCTCGAGGCGCTGGTGGCGGTTGTCGTGTTCGCAGTGGGCACGCTTGGCCTGCTCGAACTCATCGGCGGCGCTGCACGCGAAAGCGGCAACGCAAGGTGGCGTGACGAAGCGTTCACGCTCGCCGCCTCCGCGCTGTCCCGAATGTGGACCGACGACCCCGCCACGCTGGACGCTCGCTACGACACCACGAACGGCGCCGGCTACCGCGCGCTGCACGCAGCCGCGGAGCGCCTGCCCGGCGTGGGCAGCGGCGTCAATGCGCCGCTCGTCGCCGTCGACGGGTCGATCCCGGGCCGTTGGCAGGTGGCGATCACGGTGTTCTGGCAGCAACCCGGCGAGCGTCGTGCGCACCGCGCCGTCGCCGCCGGCATGCTGCCGCGGCATTGAACGATGCGTCGGGTGCGCGGGCATCGTATGCGTCGGGCCTGCGCGCATGGTGCATCGCTGATCGACGTGCTCGCCGGCCTCGCGCTCGGCCTGCTTTGCATGGTCTTCATGTACCAGGCTTTCATTGCGCTCGACGCGGCACGCCGCAACGCAACCGCGGCTGCCGATGCGGAGTCCGGTGGCGCTTTCGCACTCCATGCGCTGGCGATCCATGCAGGCAATGCCGGGGCCGGCGTTGCGATGACGGCACCATGGCTCGACACGTGCCCGGCCACACCGGATGCGGCGACGACACTGCGACCCATTCCCGTCGTCGTCACCGATGGCGGCGCGGCCGACCGCCCCGACAGCATCGTCGTCCGGCAATCGCTTGCGCCTTTCGCAGGGCCGGCCGCGCTCGCGAACGCGACGCCCGCGGGCGCGCACCTGCGCGTCGAGGGCATCGGCGGGTTCACGGCCGGTGACCGCATCGTCGCGATCAGTCGCACCGGCGCGTGTGCCACGGCCGATATCACGACCGTTGTCGCGGCAACCGCCGGCGTGACGGAGCTCACGTCCTCGCCCATCGCCGTCGATCTTCCCGCGAGCACGGTGCTGGTGAACCTCGGCCGGGCCGGCGAATCGGCCGTCACGCGCTACGACGTGGTCGCAGGCAATCTGCGCAGCACCGACGTCGGCAACGGCGACGCTCCGGCGCCGATCGCGGCCAATGTCGTCAATGCAAAATTCCAGTACGGCATCGACGTTGACGGCGACGGCGCACTCGACACGTGGACCTCGGCGACGGGCGCGTGGAGCGCGGCGAACGTTCTCGCCGCGCCGCGTGCGACCCTCGCGCGGATCAGCGCGGTTCGCATCGGCCTCGTCGTGCGCACCGAGGAGCGGGAGCGCACGCGAACACGTTCCGAACGCTGGGTGCTATTCGATTGCGAGCTCGCGGACAAGACGGCGTGCCCGGGACGGCTCGAGGGAAGCATCGCGCCGACGTCGGCGGGCGGCTACCGCTATCGAACGTTCGAAAGGGTCGTCGCGCTGCGCAATGCCTTATGGAACCGGCCGCCATGAGGCCGCGCGAGCAAGGCGTCGTGCTGCTGGTGGCGGCGGTCGTCACGCTCGCGCTGGCGGCGGTCGGCATGGGAATGCTGCGCGCCGTGACGACGGGCGCCGCGGGGGGTGTGAACGTCGCGTCGCAACAATCCGCGACGCTCGCGGCGTCCATGGGGCTCGAACGCGCCGTCGCGACGCTCTTCGAGGCCGGCGCCGTCGATCCTGCGATCGACGATGTCGCTCGCAACTATTTCTCTGCGCGAGCCGGCGGCGACGACGCGCGCGGCGTACCCCGCGCGTTGCAGGCGCTCCCCGACTATCCGGAAGCGGCGCAGGTGATCGACGCTGGCAACGGCTATCGTGTGCGCCACCTGATCGAACGGTGGTGCATTGCACCCGGCACGGCGTCGATCGCCACCTGCACGCTTTCCCCGCCGAGCGTCGAGGCGGCGCTTGGCATGCCGCCGCCCGGCGAGCCGCCGCGCATGCCGTACTACCGCGTCACCATTCGCGTCGATGGTGCGGGCGGCGCGACCGCGTTCGTGCAGGCGACGCTGTGCGCCGCGAACGCCAACCCACGGTGCTCCTGGCGCGCGCTCGACGAATGATGGCGCGGGCGCCGCCTGCATCCCGCCTGCCGCGGAAGATCCCGTGGCAGCCGCCCGGACGCCCGTCCTATCCCATCAGCGGCATGTGGAATCCCGGTGCGGCACTGCCGTCGTCCGGCCAGCGCGACGTCACGGTCTTGAGACGCGTGTAGAAGCGCACGCCGTCAGTACCGTGCACGTTCAGGTCGCCGAACAGCGAATTGCGCCAGCCGCCGAACGAGTAGAACGCCATCGGCACCGGAATCGGAACGTTGATGCCCGCCATGCCCACCTCGACGCCCTGTTCGAACCGCCGCGCCGCATGTCCCGAGCGCGTGAACAGCGCCGCGCCGTTCGCGTAGGGATTCGCGTTGATCATCGCAATGGCTTCGGTGAGCGATTCCGCGCGCACGACGCAAAGCACCGGCCCGAAGATCTCCTCGCGATAGATCGCCATCGCGGGCGTCACGCGATCGAACAGCGTCGGCCCGACGAAGAAGCCGGACGGGTGACCGGCGATGTTCGGCTTGCGGCCATCGACGACCAGCGTCGCGCCTTCGCCGACGCCTTTGTCGATGAGTCCGGTGATCCGATCGCGGGCCGCGCACGTGATCACGGGCCCCATCTCGACGTCGGCCGCGTCGCCCGGGCCGGTTGCGACGCGCTTCGCGCGCGCGGCGAGCCGCTCGACCAGCGTGTCGGCAACGTCGCCGACGGCCACCACCGCCGAAATCGCCATGCACCGCTCGCCGGCCGAGCCATAGCCCGCGCCGATGATCGCCTCGGTGGCAAAGTCGACATCGGCATCGGGCATCACGATCGCGTGATTCTTTGCGCCGCCGAGCGCCTGCACGCGCTTTCCGTTGCGCGCTCCGGTCTCGTAAATGTACTTGGCGATCGGCGTCGAGCCGACGAAGGAAACTGCCCGCACCGCCGGATGCGCGAGCAGCGCATCGACCGCTTCCTTGTCGCCATGGACGACGTTGAAAACGCCGTCGGGCAACCCCGCCTCCTTCAAGAGTTCCCCGAGCCGCAGCGACAGCGTCGGATCGCGCTCCGACGGCTTCAGCACGAACGTGTTGCCGCAGCCAATCGCGACCGGGAACATCCACATCGGCACCATGGCCGGGAAATTGAACGGCGTGATGCCCGCGCACACGCCGAGCGGCGCACGCACCGACCAGCTGTCGACGTCCGTGCCTACGCTGTCGCTGTGCTCGCCTTTCAGCAGATGCGGAATGCCGCTCGCGAATTCCACCACCTCCATGCCGCGCGTGATCGACCCTTCGGCGTCGGCGAGCGTCTTGCCGTGCTCCTGCGTCACGATACGCGCGAGATCCTTGCGGTGGGCATCGAGCAGATCGCGAAACTTCATCAGCACACGCGCGCGCCGCAGCGACGGCGTCGTCGACCATGTCTTGAACGCGCTGGCCGCGGCGCTGACCGCGGCGTCGACATCGGCGGCGTTCGCGAACGGCACGTGGCGAATCACTTCGCCCGTCGCCGGATTGGTCACCTCGCCATAGCGCGTCGTCGATGGCGAATAGGCACGGCCGCCTACCCAAAGCGGCAGGCGTTCGAGGGTGGTCAAGTCCATGGTGGCTCCTTCTGGAACGCGGCTCTTGCGACGCGGCCGCGGTGCGGATCGGCGCCGGCTGCAGCGCGGCGACGACGCGCTTCGCGAAAACTCTTCGAAAGCGCGCTCGGATCTGATCCTGCCGATTATATGCCGGCGCCCAACGCCATTCGCCCGGCGGCATGCGCAGCTCGTGCGTTGCATAACCGTTCAATGTGCGCGACACCTTGTAACCTACATTGACACCCTTTCATTCGCCGGCTTACGATCGTCGTGCGCGCGCTCGCGAGGGCTCGCGCCGGCGTGAAATCGCAATTCCTCGCTGGCCGTTCCGCGCACCTCGCGCGCGCGGACCCGGGCGCCTCCACTACCCACGGCGCTGGATAAACGGCACGACAGGCGAGGCTCGTCGATCTCGGCCGGCGCGCGCAGACGCGAGCGGGGAGCGAACAAGCCTGCGCAGCGATACGCCCTGGGGAAGGGCATCAAGACAGGTCTCGCTCGTCCGGCATCCGCCGGATCGTCGTCCCCAAGAACGACGGAGGTATCGACAAATGATTTCCAAACGCATCCTCTACGCGGCATGCGTCGCCACCGTTGCGGCCGCCGGCGTGGGACTCTGGACGGCGAGCAAGGCGGATTCGCCGCACAAGAGCAACGCTCCGAAGTACGTCGTCGACAGCAACTGGCCGAAGATGCCGCTTCCGGTCTCAGGCCAGTTCGGCACGCCGCTCGTGATCAGCACGTCGACCGGCAAGCCGAAGCCGTGGTCCACCGGCGAAGTCGCGGGCACCTGCGTCGATTCGCAGGACCACGTGTTCATCGTCACTCGCGGCAATCTCGTCAACTCGCCCGAGACGCTGGATTCCATACCGGCACCGCCGGTCATCGAGTTCGACGTCAAAGGCAACGTCGTCAACGCATGGGGCAACCGCAACGTGCTGCCGAACGGCATTCACGGCTGCTTCGTCGACTACCAGGACAACATCTGGATTGCCGGCAACGGCGACGGCATCGTCCAGAAGTATCCGCACGATGGCGCGGCGACACCGCTGCTGCAGATCGGCACGCGCGGCGTGTGCGACTTTCCGGCGAACGGCAATGCATGCGGCAATTCCGGCGCCGACCCGACTGCCAACCAGAGCAAGACGCTGCTGAATGAACCGGCGGACATGTGGATCGATCCCAATCCCGATCCCGTCACGGGACAACGCGGCAGCATCTACATCGCCGACGGCTACGGCAACCATCGCGTCGTCGTGTTCGACGCGAACGGCACGTGGCTTCGGCAATGGGGCGGCGTTGCGGGGACCGTGAACGTGGTGACGGATTCGCCGGGGCTTTTCGCATCGGGCGACGGCGGTCATCCACATTGCGTCGTGGGCGGCAACGACAACCTCTTGTACGTGTGCGACCGTGCCGACGATCGCGTCCAGGTGTTCACGAAGACGGGCGTCTTGCAGCGAATCATGCCCATCGTGCCGGGTACCGGTGTCACGCTCGGCTTCGGCGGCGCACCCGGTCTCGGAACTGCGGGCTCGGCATGGGACCTCGATTTCTCGCGCGACGCGCAACAGCAGTTCATGTACGAGGCGGACGGCGGCAACGAGATCCTGCACATTTTTGATCGCATGATGGGCACGATCCTGTCGGAGTTTGGCCAGCCGGGCCTGCAGGCGGGGCAGTTCACGTTCCTGCACACCGTGGCCAGGGACTCGAAGGGGAACCTCTACACCGGCGAGACCATTAACGGCCGACGGGTACAGAAGTTCACGCCCACGGAGTGCAGCGACGAACCGGGCAATGGCAATGGCAATGGCAATGGCAATGGCAATGGCAATGGCAATGGCAACGGCAATGGCAATGGCAATGGCAAGGGCAACGGCAACGGCAACGGCAACAGTAACTGTTAATGATCTGACGTCGTGATACGGGCCGGGGCGCACGCGCTCCGGCCTGCGTCGCGCTCGCCGGCCTCGAAAGGTCTGCCATGAAGCCTCGCCTCGTGCTGGCGCTCGCCGTCGCGCTGTTCGCGCTGACCGCGCAGGGTCACGAGTTCAAGATGGACGCGCTCATCAATGCGTTCGTCAGGATCGACGGCAATGAAGCGCACGTCGTCGTGCGCGCGCCGCTGTTTCTGCTGGGCTCCGCGCGTTTCCCGGTGAAGAACATCGAGATCGACGTGGCGAGCGCGACCGCCGCGCTCGACCGCTCGGCAGGAGCCATCGCCCAATCGATCGTCTTGTACGAGAACGGCCGCGCGGTCGTGCCCACGAGTGCGCATGCGCGGCTGTCGCTTCCGTCAGACCGCTCCTTCGAGACGTACGAAGGCGCCACCGCGCACGTCGCACAACCGCCGGCCGCGGATACGCAGATCTACATCGACCAGGGCTACGTCGACGCGCACCTGGTCTATCCGATCGCTGCGCCTGAGTCGGTGTTCAGCGTACGCACGATGGCGGCACGCGAACTCGGCGATTACGTGAAGCTCGCCGTGCGCTACATGCCGGCGCGCGGCGACGAACGCGCGCTGCTGATCAGCAGCCGCTCGGGCATGGTCGATCTGAACCCGACATGGTGGGGCGCGGCCGCAGGCTTCGTGGGGCTCGGCATCGCGCACATCCTCACGGGCATCGATCACCTGCTGTTCCTTCTATGCCTGCTGATCCCGCTGCGCAGCTGGCGGCCGATGGTGGCGATCGTGACGACCTTCACGATCGCGCATTCGTTCACGCTGATCGGCGCGGCGTTCGGCCTGGCGCCATCCGGCTCGTGGTTTCCGCCGTTCGTGGAAAGCGCGATCGCGGCGTCGATCGTATACATGGCGCTCGAGAACATCATGGGCGCCGATCTTCGGCGACGGCTCGTGATTACCGGCCTTTTCGGCCTCGTGCACGGCTTCGGCTTCTCGTATGGCCTGCAGGAGAGCCTGCAATTCGCGGGCACGCACCTCCTGGTCTCGCTCTTCGCCTTCAACGTCGGCATCGAGCTCGGCCAGCTCCTGGCGCTGACCGTCATGGTCCCGCTGCTCGTCGCCGTGCGCCGCTACGTGCTGCGCGGCCGCGTGGGCATGATCATCCTGTCCGCGCTCGCCGCGCAGGTCGGGTGGAACTGGATGCTCGAGCGCGGCGAGGTCCTGTGGAACACGCCGTGGCCGCGACTGACGCTCGCGGGCGCGGCGACCACCGCATTCTGGATCGCAGGAATCCTGCTCGCGGCGGGCATGATCACGCTGGCGATGCGCAAGCTGCGCCTCGCCGATGCGCCGGTACAGGTCGCGGCGGCCCCGCGGTGAGCGCCACGTTCCCGGCACTCCCCGCGGTGAACGCTACGTTCCCGGCGTGCTCCACGAAGCGGCGACGATCCGCTCGACATAGCGCGCGATCAAATCGACTTCCAGATTGACTCGTGCGCCCGGCGCGAGCTGCGCGAGCGTCGTCACGTCCAGCGTGTGCGGGATCACGTTCACCGTAAATCGCGCGCCGTCGACTGCGTTGGTCGTGAGGCTCACGCCGTCCACGGCGATCGATCCCTTTGGTGCCATGTAGCGCCGAAGCTGCGCCGGCGCGTCGATCGCAAGATGAAAGCTGCCGGCCGCATCGTCGACAGGGTCGAACGCGGCAACCGTTCCCACGCCGTCGACATGCCCGCTCACGAGGTGGCCGCCGAGGCGATCGGCAAGGCGCAGCGATCGCTCTAGATTCACGCGTCGCCGTGCATCGAAGCCCGCAACGCAGCGCAGCGTTTCCGCCGACACGTCGAAGTCCAGGCGATCGCCGTCGCGCGCGACGACGGTCAGGCAGCAGCCGGACACCGCGATGCTCTCCCCGATCGCGATGTCGGCGGTGCCGAGCGCATGCACATCGACGCGCATGCGAATACCGTCGCCGCGGCGATCGCACGCGATGATCTCGCCCGTGGCCTGCACGATTCCCGTGAACATCAACGACGCTTCAACGAGCGATCGCCGTTCTGCCGGCGTACGCGTGCGACGAGGCGCACGTCGTCGCCGATCTGGTCGATCGCCGTGAATTCCAGCTCGACGCGCTCGGCGAGCGACGCGAGCGGCGCGCCGATGTCGAACATCCCGCGCGCCGGATCGCCGAGCACCGCCCCTGCGAGATAGACGACCAGCTCGTCGATCAGGCCGGCCCGCAGAAGCGCACCGTTGAGCCTGGCGCCCGTCTCGACATGCACCTCGTTCAGGCCCCGGCGGGCGAGCTCGCGCATCATCGCCGCGAGGTCGACGCGTCCTTCGGCGTCGGGAAGCGCGACCTGCTCGACACCGGGGCCGAAGCCGCCGCCGTGCGCACCCGCCGTCACGATCAGCGCATTACCGCCGGCGAGCGCGCGCGCGGTGCGCGGCGTCTCTGCACGACGATCGACAATCACGCGCAATGGCTGGCGCGGCGTCGCGACGTCGCGCACCGTGAGCTGCGGATCGTCGTGAAGCACCGTGCCGACACCCGTCAGCACGGCGCACGCGCGGGCTCGCCACGCGTGGCCGTCGGCGCGCGCCGCCGCGCCCGTGATCCACCGGCTTTCACCGCCGGGCAGCGCGGTGCGGCCGTCGAGACTCGCGGCGATCTTGCTGCGCACCCATGGCGTTCCGCGCGTCATCCGCGCGACGAAGCCCGCGTTCAGCTCAGATGCCTCGCGCTCGCACAGTCCCACTTCGACCGCAACGCCGTGCTCGCGCAATCGCTGCGCGCCCGAAGCCTGCGCCGGATTGGGGTCGTGCGCCGCGGCGACCACGCGCGCGATGCCGGCGGCGAGCACGGCGTCTACGCAAGGCGGCGTGCGGCCGTGCCGGTTGCACGGCTCGAGCGTCACGTACAGCGTTGCGCCGCGCACGTCGTGGCCGCTGGCGCGCGCATCCGCCAGCGCCGCGACTTCCGCATGCGCGAGCCCCGCGCGCTCGTGGAAGCCTTCGCCAAGTACGCGCCCGTCGCGCACGATCACGCAGCCGACGCGCGGGTTGGGCGTCGTGGTGAACAGGCCGCGCGCGGCGAGCCCCAGCGCGCGCGCCATGTGGCGGCGATCATCCTCGGTGAAGGTCAGCTGCGCTCCCGGTGCCTGCGCTCCCGCCGACTGCGCGGCCAATGCCGTGACCGGTGTGGGCACGCCCACCGTCACCCCGGGCGACGTGCGCCCTTGCGCGGCGCCGGAACGGCCTCGACTTCCTTCAGCGCGTCGCGAAAATCGGAAACGTCCTGGAACGACCGGTACACCGACGCGAACCGGATGTACGCGACCTTGTCGAGCTTGTAGAGCTCGTCCATCACCATCTCGCCGAGGTGGCGGGACGCGATCTCGCGCTCGCCCTGCGAAAGCACGCGCTGGACGATGCGGTCGATCGCGGCGTCGACGAACTCGGTGGGCACGGGCCGCTTGTGGAGCGCGCGCGAGAAACCCACCCGCAGCCGCCCGGTGTCGAATTCCGCGCGCTCGCCATTTGTCTTCACGACCTGAGGCAGCCGCAGCTCGACCGTCTCGTACGTCGTGAACCGCTTCTGGCACCCGGTGCAGCGACGGCGGCGGCGGATCGAATCGCCCGCCTCCGACACACGGGAATCGATGACCTGCGTATCCGCGCTACCGCAGAAGGGGCATTTCATGCCCGGTAGACGGGATGCTTGCGGGTAAGCGCTGCGACGGCATTGCGTGTGCGCGTCGCGACGGCCTCGTCGGCAGGCGCGTCGAGCACGTCGGCGATCAGGTGGCCGAGTTCCTCGCACTCGATCTCGCCGAAGCCGCGCGTCGTGACCGCCGGGCTGCCGATGCGGATGCCGGACGTGACGAAAGGCTTCTCCGGGTCGTTCGGGATCGCGTTCTTGTTGACGGTGACGTGGGCACGCGAGAGCGCGGCCTCGGCGTCCTTGCCGGTCACCTGCTTCGCGCGGAGATCCACCAGGAACATGTGCGAATCCGTGCCGCCCGAAACGATGCGCAGGCCACGCTCGGCCAGGACCTTGGCGAGCACGCGCGCGTTCTCGAGCACGCGCTCCTGGTAGATCTTGAACTCGAGCGTGAGCGCTTCGCCGAAGCCGGCCGCCTTGGCGGCGATCACGTGCATCAGCGGCCCGCCCTGCAAGCCCGGAAAGACCGCCGAATTGAGCGCCTTGGCGTGCGCTTCCTTCATGAGGACGAAGCCGCCGCGCGGCCCGCGCAGCGTCTTGTGCGTCGTGCTCGTCGTGTAGTCGGCGATGCCGACCGGGCTCGGGTAGACGCCGGCTGCGATCAGCCCTGCGTAGTGCGCCATGTCGACCATCAGCAGCGCGCCGACTTCGTCGGCGATCGCGCGAAAGCGCTTCCATTCGATCACGCGCGAATAGGCTGACGCGCCGGCGATGATCAGCTTCGGCCTGTGCTCGCGCGCGAGCCGCTCGGCTTCGGCGTAGTCGATGAGCTCGGTCGCCGGGTCGAGCCCGTATGAGACGACGTTGAACCACTTGCCCGAGAGGTTGACCGGCGAGCCGTGCGTCAGATGGCCGCCGTGAGGCAGACTCATGCCGAGGATCGTGTCGCCGGGCTGGAGCGCGGCGAAGAACACCGCCTGGTTCGCTTGCGCGCCCGAGTGCGGCTGGACGTTGGCGGCTTCGGCATGGAACAGCCGCTTGACGCGGTCGATCGCGAGCGACTCGACGACGTCGACGAACTCGCAGCCGCCGTAATAGCGCCTGCCGGGATAGCCTTCGGCGTACTTGTTGGTGAGCTGCGTACCCTGCGCGGCCATGACGGCCGGGCTCGCGTAGTTCTCCGACGCGATGAGCTCGATGTGCTCTTCCTGGCGCCGGTTCTCGGCGGCGATGGCCTGCCACAGCTCGGGATCGGACTGCGCCAACGTGGAGGAGCGGCTGAACATGACCGATGCACCCGGAAACCGGGCATTTTAGCATCGGGGCGCAAGGCAGCCGGGCGGAACGCTGCGTTCCGGGACCCGACCGCGCATTGCGGAGGCGATCGCATCTATAATTCGCCGTCCTTCGCGGCCGCGAAGGGCATCCGGCCAGCAAGCGGCGGCGCGCGGGAGACGCCGCAAGGAGGAATCGTGAACGCCCTGCTCGCGCTCTCGCGGGCGATCGACGCCGTCACCGAGCGCGTCGGCCGCATCGTCTACTGGCTCGTGCTCGTCGTCGTGCTGATCAGCGCGGCGAACGCGACGATCCGCAAGCTGTTCGACTACAGCTCGAATGCGTACCTCGAAATCCAGTGGTACCTGTTCTCGGTGATCTTCCTGTTCGGCGCCGGCTACACGCTGCTGCGCAACGACCACGTGCGCATCGACATCATCCAGGGGAGGCTCTCGCCGCGCGCCCAGAACTGGATCGACGTCGTCGGCATCGTGCTGTTCCTGTGGCCGATGTCGTTCGTCATCATGTCGCTCGCGTGGCCGCTGTTCGTCGACTCGTATACGCGCGGGGAGGTGTCGTCCAATGCCGGCGGCCTGATCATCTGGCCGGCGCGGCTGATGATCCCGGTCGGCTTTGCGCTTCTGATCATGCAGAGCGTGTCGGAGCTGATCAAGCGCATCGCGTTCCTCCGCGGCCGCATACCCGACCCGCTCGAGAAGCATCAGGGTAAATCCGCCGAGGAAGAGCTCGCGGAGGAGATCGCGCGCGAGCGCGGCGTCGAGGCGCCGGTGCTCGAGGGGAAGACACCATGAGGGCAAATTCAGCGCTGATATCCATCACGCCAGGAGCGACGCGATGACCGCCTGGCTCATCGCCAACATCGCGCCGCTCATGTTCTGCGGCCTGATCGTCACGCTGTTGCTGGGATTTCCGGTCGCGTTCTCGCTCGGGGCCGTCGGCATCGCGTTCGGGCTGCTCGGCATCGAGCTCGGGCTCCTCGACACGTCGCTGCTGCAGGCGCTGCCGGAGCGGGTGTTCGGCGTGATGTCGAACGACACGCTGCTTGCGGTGCCGTTCTTCACGTTCATGGGGCTGATTCTCGAGCGATCGGGGATGGCCGAAGACCTGCTCGACACGATCGGCCAGCTCTTCGGGCCGCTGCGCGGCGGCCTCGCGTACGCGGTCGTGTTCGTCGGCGCGCTCCTCGCCGCGACCACCGGCGTCGTCGCCGCGAGCGTGATCTCGATGGGCCTGATCTCGCTGCCCATCATGCTGCGCTACGGCTACGACCGGCGCCTCGCGACGGGCGTGATCGCGGCATCGGGCACGCTCGCGCAGATCATCCCGCCGTCGCTCGTGCTGATCATCATGGCCGACCAGCTCGGCCGATCGGTCGGCGACATGTACGCCGGCGCGTTCATCCCCGGCATCGTGCTCGCCGGCCTCTACGCGCTGTACGTGCTCGGCACGACGATCGTCAAGCCGCACTGGGCGCCGGCGCTGCCGCCCGAAGCGCGGACGATGCGCGAGCCCGACGGCGGCAGCGGCACGCCGTCGCTGATCGTGCTCGTGGTCGTCGCCGTGGTCGCGGCCGTCGCGTACGCGAAGCTGCGCATGGCCGGGCATCCGCTCGACGAAGTGCTCGTCATCGCGACGTCCGTCGGAACCGGCGTCGCGTTCTTTGCGGCCGTGCTGAACCGCATGCTCAAGCTCGGGCTGCTGTCGCGGATCGCGGAGCGCGTCGTGTTCGTGCTGATCCCGCCGCTCGCGCTGATCTTCCTCGTGCTCGGCACGATCTTCCTCGGCGTGGCGACGCCGACCGAGGGCGGTGCGATGGGCGCAACCGGCGCGCTCATCATGGCGACCGCGCGCCGGCGCCTGTCCTGGAAGCTCCTGCGGCAGGCGATGGACACCACGGCCAAGCTGTCGACGTTCGTCGTGTTCATCCTGGTCGGCGCGCGCGTGTTCAGCCTGACGTTCTACGGCGTCAACGGCCATGTGTGGGTCGAGCATCTGCTCACGAGCCTCCCCGGCGGCCAGCTCGGCTTCCTGATCGTCGTCAACATCCTGATCTTCATCCTCGCGTTCTTCCTCGACTTCTTCGAGCTTTCGTTCATCATCATTCCGCTGGTCGGGCCGGTCGCGGAAAAGCTCGGCATCGACCTCATCTGGTTCGGCGTGCTGCTCGGCGTCAACATGCAGACGTCGTTCATGCACCCGCCGTTCGGGTTCGCGCTGTTCTACCTGCGCAGCGTCGCGCCGGCGAAGGACTACGTCGACCGGATTTCGAAGAAGGTGATCAAGGGCGTCACCACCGGGCAGATCTATTGGGGGGCCGTGCCGTTCGTGGTGATCCAGGTGATCATGGTGACCCTCGTGATCGCGTTCCCGCAGATGGTGATGGTCTACAAGGCGGGCGAGAAGAAGTTCGACATCGAGAAGATCCAGATCATCGTCCCCGAGGAGCAGCCGATCTTCCCGCCGGATGCCGCCAAGGGCACGCAGGCACCGCTGTCCGGTGGCGCGCAGCAGGACGCGGCCGAGAAGGCGCTCGAGCGCGCGTTCGGCGGCGGCAAAGATACGCCTGCGACGCCGGAGACAGCCCCGGGCGCCGCCACGTCGGGCGCCCCTGCGCCCGGCGCAGCGGAGCCGGACGACGATCAGAAGGCGCTCGAGAAGGCGCTGCGCGAGCAGATGGGCGAGCCCGGCAAGGACGCGCCGAAGCAGTAGCGCTGCACAAAAACCAAAGCCCCGACGAAGCGGGGCCGTCTTGTGCTAGCCGTGACACCCAAACTTCTACTAGCCGTGACACCCAAACGAAAGCCCCGCCGAAGCGGGGCCTTCGCGCATCAGGCGAACGCTTTCGCGGCTACTTGCTCGGCGCGCGCTGCGACATGCGCCCGGCGGCGATCATGAAGTTGTCGAAACGGTTCTCCGCGACCTGGAACCACGAGATCTGGTCGTTGCGGAAGGACTTCCACGGTTCGTAGACCTTCTTGAACTTCGCGTTCTTGGTCGCGATTTCCTCGTAGACCTCGTTCGTCGCCTTGAAGCAGGCGGCCATGATCTCGTTGGAGAAAGGCTGCAGCTTCACCCCGGCGCCGATCAGCCGCTTGAGCGCGGCCGGATTCAGCGCGTCGTACTTCGCCGGCATGTCGACGTTCGCCTCGTAGCACGCGCCTTCGAGGATTGCCTGGTAGTTCTTCGGCAGCTCCTCGTACGCCTTGTTGTTGACGAAGAGATCGAGCTCCGGCCCGCCTTCCCACCAGCCCGGGTAGTAGTAGAACTTCGCGACCTTGTAGAGACCCAGCTTCTCGTCGTCGTACGGGCCGACCCATTCCGCCGCGTCGATCGTGCCCTTCTCGAGCGACGGATAGATGTCGCCGCCCGGGATCTGCTGCGGCACGAGGCCGAGCTTTTGCAGCGGCAGGCCACCCGTGCCGCCGATCCGCATCTTCAGGCCCTTGAAATCGTCCGGCGACTTGATCTCCTTGCGGAACCAGCCGCCCATCTGCGCGCCCGTGTTGCCGGCCGGGAAATTGATGATGTTGTAGTCCTTGAAGAATTCGCGCATCAGCTGCAGACCGCCGCCGTGATACATCCACGCGTTCTGCTGCCGCACGTTCATCCCGAACGGCAGCGCACAAGCCAAGGCGAACGTCGGATCCTTGCCGAAGAAGTAGTACGGCGCCGTGTGCGCGCACTGGACCGTTGCGTTCTGGACGGCGTCGACGACGCCGAACGCCGGGACGATTTCACCGCCCGCGAACACCTGGATCTGGAACTTGTTGTCGGTCGCGGCCGCGACGCGCTTGCTGATCGTCTCCGCCGCGCCGAAAATCGTGTCCAGGCTCTTCGGGAAGCTCGACGCCAGCCGCCATTTCACTTCGGGGGCCGACTGCGCGAATACCGGCGCGGAAGAAGCCGCCAGGATGCCGGCCAGGCCGGTGTGCTTGATGAACGAACGACGCTCCATCCGATGTCTCCTCGCTTTCTCTTTGATGATTCGCCGGCGTGCCGGCGACGATTTCGACCCGGGCCGCAGGCCCGCTTCCACCTCGTGCGGGGACCCGCCCCCGACGACCCTCTCGCAGGTCAGTCGGGCATTTTAGCAGCCGGCCAACACCCCGTCATCGCTCGGGAGACGGACGTATCCGGCCGGCGCACGCACGAAATCGCGAATGGCACCTACGGCGCGAGCTTGCGGACCGCGTTGAAGAGGGTCCACGTCCAGCCGGTCTGCCGCTCGAGGGTCTGCGTGAAGCGGATCAGATAGCGCGCGCTGCCGGTGTCGAGCTCGATCATGCTGCCCGGCGTGAAGCGGTCGTCCGGGCCGATCAGGCTGCGCTGCGATGCCTGCCGGTTTTCCGGCGCCGCGGGCAGGTAGATGCCGAAGAATGGCTTGTCGTAACCCGCCCCGGCGGCGCGTGCGGCTTCCGCCGGCGCGGCCCAGTTTCGCAGCAGCACGCGCACGAGCCGCCGCGCGATGATCTCGACGCCGACGGTCATCTCGTCCACCTGCTGGCGCTGCATGCGCCGAACGACACCCAGGATCCAGTTGCCGCCGTCGTTGATCGCGAGGAGCTCGCCGAGCTTCGCCGGCGCTTCCTTCGCCGGAGCCATCAGGCGGCAACCGCTCTCGCTGCGGTCGACCATCTTCCAGCGCGTGCCGCGCACGCGGCGCTCGATCGACGCCGGGTTGATGCCGGGATTGACGAGCGTCACCTCGTCGAAGCTCGTGACGACGCCGGGGGTGCGCGCGGCTTCCGGAAGGCGATCGATCTCGGCGACTGCGCGCGTGAGCGCATGGAGCCCGCTGACGACGCGGACGTGCTCGTCGGCCGACTGCCTCGTCGCGCGCGGCGCGTGCGCGATTGCATCGGGACCGAACAGCGCGGCCAGCCGCATCAGCAACAGGCGCTGCTCGCGCGGCGGCAGGTCGCCCGGTGCGGGTGCCTCGTCGTCGGTTTCGGGCAGCCAGCGCAACCGCTCGACGATCCGCGTGTAGACAGGGCCCGCATCGACGTACATGACACGGCCGCCCACGACCGGCTTGTCGCGCCGGCGCAAGCCCTGCGCGCCGGTCAGGTCGACGTAGAAGCCGGTGGTCTCGGTTGGGGTAGTCGAGAGCGTCAGCGTTGGCGCCCAGTCCTCGAGCTGGTGCGCGACCCATTCGACCTGGTCGGGCGTGAAATTGCCCGAGTCGAGGCGCATCAGCAGCAGCATGTTCAGATACACCTGCTCGACGAACACGCCGCGCTTGCGAAACGCGCCCGCGCCGAACACGAGCTGCTCGCGCTGCCACGAGCGTGCGCGCGCGAGCTCGTAGACCTCGTGGAACTCGCGCCATTGCGCGGGAATCCAGTGACTGTAGCGGAACAGCCGGAACTTGCCGTCGAGCCCGCGGTAGTGCGCGAGGCGCACGAGCGCCCACGGCAGGATCACGCGCCAGCGCCGGTTCTCGACGTGCGGAAAGCCGGCCTGCAGGGCCGCGTTATAGGCGCCGACAAACCCCTTCACCAGGTCGAAAACGGCGTGCCACAGCCGCGACTCGACCGTCGAGCTCTTCTGGTAATTGATCGTGTACTGGCGCGTCAGGTCGCGAACGATCGGCTCTAGCCGCGCGTCGAGCTCGAGCAGCGCCTCGAGCTGCGCCGCCGTCGCATCGCGCCCGCCACCCGGAAAGTTGGCAAGCAGCTCGAGCGCCTGCCGCTGGATTTCCAGCACGTCGCCGGCAGGCAGTCGCGCGATCCAGCGTCCGATCTGCGTCGTGTTGCGAAGCGGATCCTTGAGTCGGCGCACCCAATCGACAACGGGCTCGATCGTCGAAGCCATCTGCCGGAGCGCTAAGGCCTGAACATGTGGACAGGCCCTAGCTGCCGGCCACCGTCATGCTCGATACCAGCATCGACCCGATATGCCGCGAGCCGCGGCGGTCGAGGTCGTCGCCGAGCGCCACGATGTCCATGAACATCCGCTTCAGATTGCCGGCGATCGTGATTTCCTCCACCGGATACGCGATGTGCCCGTCCTCGATCCAGAAACCCGCAGCCCCGCGCGAATAGTCTCCGGTGACCGGATTGACGCCCTGGCCCAACTGCTCGGTGACGAGCAGCCCGTGTCCCATGCGGCGCATCAGCGCGGGCAGATCCTCCGTGCCCGGCACGACGAGGTTGTGCGCGCCGCCGGCGTTGCCGGTCGAGCGCAGACCGAGCTTGCGCGCCGAATAGCTGCCGAGAAAATAACCCTGCAGCACGCCGTTCACGACGACGTCGCGACGCGCGGTGGCAACGCCCTCGTTGTCGAACGGCGCGCTGCCGCGTGCGCGCAACAGATGCGGCTCCTCGCGGATGTCGACATGCGGCGCGAACACCTGCTGGCCGAGCGAATCGAGCAGGAACGATGATTTGCGGTACAGGCTGCCGCCCGACACCGCGTGCACGAACGAGCCCAGCAGATCGCCGGCCTCGGGTGCTTCGAACAGCACCGGGCATTCGAGTGTGCCGAGCTGGCGCGCATTGAGCCGCCGCGCCGTTCGCTCGCCGGCGATGCGACCCACTTCGGCCGGCGGCAACAGATCCTCCGGCGCGCGTGCCGCCGAATACCAGTAGTCCCGCTGCATGGCGCCGCCGTCCTCGCCGACGACTGCACAGTCGATGTGATGCCGGGAGCTGCGGTAGCCGCCGCGAAATCCCAGCGAGTTCGCGTACACGAATTCGGATTCGCCGCGCGACGCGCTCGCCCCTTCGCTGTTGGAGATGCGCGCGTCGACGGCAAGCGCCGCCGCTTCCGTCGCCTGCGCGATCTCGATCGCGTCGTCGACGGAAAGATCCCACGGGTGATAAAGATCGAGATCCGGCCACGCGTGCGCGAGGCGCTCGGGATCGGCGAGGCCGGCGCACGGGTCTTCTGCCGTGTAGCGCGCGATGGCAAGCGCCTTGTCGACGGTCGCACGAATCGCGCCGTCGGAAAAATCGGCGGTGCTCGCATGGCCGCGCCGCGCGCCGACGTAGACGGTGACGCCGACGCCCTTGTCGCGGTTGTACGCGATCGTCTCCACTTCTCCCTTGCGCACGGTGACGCTCTGGCCGACGGCCTGCGACACCTCGGTTTCCGCGCTGGTGGCGCCGCCCGCGCGCGCCGCGTCGAGCACGGCCGCCGCCACGCGTTCGAGCGTCGGGGTCGGCACGGGAAAACGCGATTCTGAAATGCCGGATCCGGTGGGCGGCTTCGTGTCGCTGGCGGTGGTTGCTTGCGCGGAAACGGTCATCGTCGAGATGGAAGGAGGCGTCGGCTATCATAACAAAGGCCCGTGCTCGCCAGCGCGGCCGCGGGCCTGTCGTTGATTCCGAGCGACCGCCCCGCGCATTGTCCCAGCAGGCGCTTCCCGATGAATGCTTCCGCCTCCCTGCCGCCGCGCGAAGACGCGCCCGATGCGCCGTCGAAGACGAAGCGCAAGCGGGACATGCACGCGCTGCAGGATCTCGGCGTCGAGCTGGTCGCGCTCGACGCGAAGCGCCTCGCGAAGCTCGATCTTCCCGAGCTCCTCGTCGACGCCATAGCGCTCGCGCGCACGATCACACGGCACGAAGCGCGCCGCCGCCAGATGCAGTACATCGGCCGGCTGATGCGCGACGTCGATCCCGAGCCGCTGCACGCCGCGCTTGCCGCGTGGGCGCGTGGATCTCAGGCTGAGCGCGCGCAGTTCGCGCTCGTCGAGAGCTGGCGCGACCGCATGCTGCAGGAATCCGATGGCATAAACGCGTTCGCCGACGCCTATCCGGGTGCACCGCGCGAGTCGCTTGCGAGCCTCGCCGCTGCCGCGCGCGATGAACGGGCACGCGGCGCGCCGCCGCACAAATCACGCGAGCTGTTCCGCGCGCTGAAGCGGATCATCGAGGGCACGCCGCGGTGAAATCGCGTCGCAGCCGACATGAGCCGAAGCGCGACGCTGCAGCCGTCGCACACGTCAACCTGGAGCTGATTTCATGCCGGAACGTCCGCTCGTAGTCGGCCTGGTCTCGATCTCGGATCGTGCTGCGGCCGGCGTGTATGTCGACCAGGGCCTGCCGGGACTTACCGCATGGTTCGACGCGGCACTCGCGACGCCTTATCGCTTCGAGACGCGCCTCATTGCCGACGAGCAGCCGGTGATCGAGCGCACGCTCGTCGACCTCGTCGATACCATCGGCTGCGATCTCGTGCTGACCACCGGCGGCACCGGACCCGCGCCGCGCGACGTGACGCCAGAGGCGACGCTCGCCGTCGCGCACAAGGTGCTGCCCGGGTTCGGCGAACAGATGCGGCAGGTCAGCCTGCGCTACGTGCCGACCGCCATCCTGTCGCGGCAGGTCGGCGTCGTGCGCGGCCGTGCGCTGATCCTCAATCTTCCGGGCCAGCCGAAGGCGATCAAGGAAACGCTCGACGGCGTCTTCCCGGCCGTGCCCTACTGCCTCGACCTGATCGGCGGCCCGTACGTCGAGACGCGCGAGGACGTGTGCAGGGCGTTCCGGCCCAAATCGGCGATTCGGCCCGCGGCGTCCTGAATGCGCATTGGCGCGATCACCCTTCGCCCGGGCCGCTCGCGAGGAACCGGATCACGCTTCGTCCGGGCCGCTTGCGAGGAAACGGCACAGCAAGCGGTGGAAGTGGTGCACGCCGCGCTCACGCGTCGGCGAATAGCGTCCGCGCCGATAGAAGCGCGAGCGCACGCCCCTCTGCACCGCCTGCACGACCGCCTCGTCTTCCGCTTCCACGCGGTCGAGGCTGCTGCCCGCGCCGCGGTCGAGCAGCGCCGCGTCGCGCACGTAGCTGCGAAACGACACGCGTGTCCGATCGATGCCCTCGGGCTGCACGAGGTTGAGCGATAGTCCCCACGGGTAGTAGTTGAGCATCAGGTTCGGAAAGATCCACCAGTACAGCGCCGCCACGCGCCGGTCCGTACCCGGCATGGGCTCGAACGCAACCTCGCCCGGCCTCGCGAGCGCGACTTGCAGGCACGAGAGCGGAAACAGCCGGTCCTCGTAGCTTGCGTATTCGACGCTTGCTGCGAGCGTCGCATGGACGAACGGAAGGTGAAATCCCTCGAGATAGTTCTCGACGTACAGCGCCCAGTGCGCATCGAGCCGGTACTCGCGGTCGCGCGCGGCGTCGTGCCGGAGACCGGCCACCGCCATCGCCTCCGTATGCGCGACCATATCGCCGAAGAAATCGGCGAGCGGCGCGGCCGGCTCCAGCGCGACGAAGCCATGCCCCGCCCAGGCATCCAACGGGATTTGCGCGAGGTCGTCCTCGCGAGAGGGAAAATTTCGCGCGTCCCGGAACTCCGGCATGAACGTCATGCGACCGGCGAGATCGAAGCGGCGCGAGTGGTAGCCGCAACGAATGTGCGAGCCGCGGCCCGGCGCGTGCACGAGAATGTTGCCGCGATGCGTGCAGACGTTGGAAAGGCACCGCAGCGCACCGGATGCGTCGCGCGCGAGAAGCAAGGGCTCGTCGAGAAGACCCGGCAACAGCTCGCGCGGCGCGAACGACTCGATGGCGGCAACGTCGCCAAGGTCGCCGATCCATTGCCACGTCCGCGCGAACACGCGCTCGCGCGTCGCCACATAGGCTGCCTCGTCGCGGTAGAACGCGGCGTCCAGCGTCGCGGCGACGCCGATGTCCGCGTCGACCGCGTACGTCACCGGCAGCTTGCGGTTCGCGCGTTCACGCCGGGAAGCCGCCGCGATCCGCTTCGCGCGCTCATTGGCCCAGCCTTCGCGCTAGCGCGCTTTCGATGACAGCCAGTGCCACCGGCGCTGCGGGGCGGCCCTTCGGGCTCACGCGCCGTAGCCGCCCGCCTGGCGCGAGCGCATTTCGGCGTGCGCGCGAACGCCGTTGAAATACACGTTCAGCACGACGGAGGCGATCGCCGCCAGCAGGATCCCGCTGTGCAGCAGCGGCGAAAGCGCCGTCGGAAAATGCTGGAAGAACTCGGGCGCGGTCAGCGGGATCATCCCGAAGCCGATGCTGATCGCGACGATGAACAGGTTGTGCCGCGTGGTCTTGTAATCGACGTCCGCGAGAATCCGGATGCCCGTCGCCGTGACCATGCCGAACATCACGATGCCCGCGCCGCCGAGGACGAATTGCGGCACCGCCTCGACGAGTGCGCCGAGTGCCGGAACGAGTCCCATCGCGACGAGGATGACGCCGCCGGCCACGCATACGAAGCGGCTGCGAACGCCGGTGACGCCGACGAGCCCGACGTTCTGCGAGAACGACGTATAGGGAAACGTGTTGAAGACGCCGCCGAGCAGCGTGCCGAGGCCGTCGGTCCGCAGCCCCCGGGCGAGATCGTCGCGCGTCATGCGCTTGCCGGTCATGTCGGCGACCGCGAGGAACATGCCGGTCGATTCGATCATCACCACGATCATGACGAGCGTCATCGTGACGATCGCGACGACATCGAACGTCGGCATCCCGAACTGGAACGGCGTCACCAGCGCGAACAGTTTCGCCTGTGCCACCTTCGCGAAACTCATCTGGCCGAGCAGCGACGCGACTACGCACCCGAGAACGATGCCGAGCAGGACCGCGATGTTCGATAGGAATCCCTTGCCGTATTTCGCGATCAGCAGGATCGCGATCAGCACGAACAGCGCGATGCCAAGATGCTCCGGCGAGGCGTACGCGGGATTGGGAATCAGCGGCGGCGCCGCGGCGCCCGCGGCAGCCGGATCCGGAATGCGCGGCTGGATGGCAGCGCCGCCGACCGCCCATTGAATCGCGACGCGCATGAGCGAGATGCCGATCACCGCGATGACGGTCCCGGTCACCACCGGCGGAAACAGCGGCAGCATCCGGCTCACGAACGGGGCAATCAGCATCGACACGATGCCGGCGCCGATCACCGCTCCGAAGATGCCGGTGATGCCGAGTCCCGGGTTGGTGCCGATCGCCACCATCGGCCCGACCGCCGCGAACGTCACGCCCATCATCACGGGCAGCCGGATGCCGAACCAGCCCGTGACGCCGAGCGACTGGATGATCGTCACGAGGCCGCAGCAGAACAGGTCCGCGTTGATCAGGAGCGCGACCTGCTCCGGAGGCAGCTTGAGCGCACGCCCGATGATCAGTGGCACGGCGATCGCCCCCGCGTACATGACGAGCACGTGCTGCAGGCCCAGCGGAACGAGCCGGGCAAGCGGCAGTCTTTCATCGGTCGAGCCGATCGGCTGGGCCATCGTCGTAGCGGTGGCGCCCGCTGCCGCTTCGAAACTAGTGCTCACCTGGCAGTCCTCCCGTATCGACGCGCCACGAGGTCGTTCACCCCAAACGGGCGCTGCCGTATGCTGACCGGCGTACGACCAAAGTGACGCCGCGGACGCCGAACGGACGCGAGTTTTCGGCCGGCGGGACGATATGTCAATACGCGGTTTTCGTAAATGAATCTTCTTCCCGATCGACCGTGAGCACATCCGATTTTCCCAACCAGCCGCCGCCGTTCGAGGGTACCGACCTCCTCGCTTGCGACCTGGCTCTGCAGGCGGCCGTCGAACGACACGTTCCCGAGGCCATGCCGACCCTTCGCGACTGGTCGGCGACGCTTTCCGCGCCCGACACGTATGCGCTCGCGGATGCCGCCAACCGCAATCCGCCGACATTGCACACGCACGACCGCCGCGGGGAGCGCGTCGACGAAGTCGCTTTTCATCCTGCGTGGCACGCGCTGATGCAGCTCGCGACAAGCGCGGGCGAACATTGCGCGCCGTGGCAGGCACCCGGTCCCGGCGCGCAGGTCGCGCGCGCGGCGATGTACTACCTGCACGCGCAAGTCGAGAACGGGACGCAGTGCCCGCTGACGATGACCTTTGCGAGCGTTCCGGTGCTCGCCCGCCATGCGTCGCAAACAGTGCCGGATGCAACACGGTGGCTGTCGCGTGTACTGACCTCGGGCTACGACCCACGCGCGCTGCCGATCGCACAGAAACGCGCAGCGCTGATCGGGATGGGCATGACCGAGCGCCAGGGCGGATCGGACGTGCGCGCGAACACGACGCGCGCCGAGCCCGATGCCGGCGGCGCGTTTCGCATCACGGGTCACAAGTGGTTCTTCTCGGCGCCGCAGTGCGATGCGCACCTGCTCCTCGCGCAAGGCGCGGAAGGCCTCGGCTGCTTTCTGTTGCCGCGCTTAGAGCCCGGCGGGCGGCGCAACGCCATTCGCATCAACCGGCTGAAGGACAAGCTCGGAAACCGCTCGAACGCGTCGGCCGAGGTCGAGTTCGAGCGCGCGCTCGCGTGGCCGCTCGGCCCGCCCGGTCGCGGGATCGCGACGATCCTGGAGATGGTGCAGTGGACGCGGCTCGACTGCGTGATCGGCAGCGCCGGCATCATCCGCGCCGCGACGGCGTTTGCGCTCCACCACGCGCGGCATCGGACGACATTCGGCCGCACCCTCGCCGATCATCCGCTGATGACGACCGTGCTTGCGGACGTCGCACTCGAAAGCGAGGCGGCGCTCGCGCTCGCGATACACGCCGCCCGGAGCGGCGAGATGCGCGCCGAAGCGACGCTGCGTGCGGCGATGCGGATCGTCACGCCGGCTGCGAAGTACTGGGTGTGCAAGCGTGCCATCGCGGTGACGGCGGAGGCGATGGAAGCGCTCGGCGGCAACGGCTACGTGGAGGAGCAGCCGCTGCCCCGCCTGTATCGCGAAGCGCCCGTCAATTCGATCTGGGAAGGCTCGGGGAACATCGTCTGCCTCGACGTGCTGCGCGCGATGCTGCGCGAGCCGGAGGCAGCCGACGCGCTGCGGCAGTGGCTTGGCGCAGCACGCGGCGCGAACGCGCATTACGATCGTCACCTCGATGCGCTCGATGCGACGCTCACTGCACGAAACGCGGACGAAGCCGGCGCGCGCGCCACTGCTCAGGCCATCGCGCTCGCGGTGGCGGCCGCCGAGCTGCTGCGGCACGCACCGTCGTTCGTCTCCGACGCCTACTGCGCGTCGCGCCTCGCGCCCGCCGTCTATGCCGGAGCAGCATTCGGAATGGTGCGCGACTCGGGTGCCACAGCGAAGATCCTGTCGCGCGGGCTGCCGGGATAAGAAACGCCACGCGCGAGCGCGTGGCGTTTCGTGACTGCAACTCCGGGGTCAGATGCCGAGGATCTTTTCGGCCTTCCCCAGCGTGTCGAGCGATTCCTGATGCTTGCCGGCCTTGTGCAGCGCCTCGCCTTCGGCACGGTACTTCTTCACTTCGGCGAGCTTCGTCGCGTCAAGCTTCGGATTCTTCGCGAGCGCGTCGTCGATCTTCTTCATGTCCTGCGGGCAATGGAACGCGAATGCGCTGCCGGCCGCGAAGACCAGCGCGGTGGCGAGCGCGATGCTGCTCTTCCTCATTTCGGTGCCTCCCTAGTCGACCTGATGCGGTTTCCGGGCGCCGGCGGAAAGCAGGCATGCGTGCCGGCAACGCGGAAGGATACGCCGGATGGACGCCGGGTCAACCGGACGCCTTCGCCGGCTCCTCGCCGAGCGCGATGTCGACCATCATCTCGTTGGCGAGCGCACTCAGCGCCTGCCGCAGCTTCTCGTTCGGCAACGATTCCGGCACGACCAGCAGCGCCTTGACCTTGAAGAGATGCTCGGCGGAGGTGTTGCCGTCGACGATCTCCGTGTGAAGGTCGTCGATGCTGACGCCCTGCTGCGCGAGGCTTCGCGACAGGTCTCGCACGATGCCGGGGCGGTCGAGCCCCGTGAGCTCCAGTCGGACGATGCGCCGGCCGGCCGGCGCAGGCAGAGTCTCGACTTTCTCGATCACGACCCGCACCCCCGAAGCCTCGAGGCTGCGCAGCGCCTGCGCGAGCGGCTCGGCGTTCTGCGGCGGGACTTCGAAGTGCACCATGCCGGCGAACTGGCCGGCGAGATTCGCCATCCGGCTGCCCGCCCAGTTGGCGCCGAAGCCCTGCGCGCGATCGGACAGCAGGCTGACGATGCCCGGCCGGTCGGCGCCGATGGCGGTCACGATCAGCGACGTGCCGACAGCCTTGCCTTCCTCGGACAGCGAGATCGTGCGACGAATCATCGGCGCCTTCGTCGCGAACCGCTCGTCCTGCGGGTGCGCGGGCAATTCGCGGTGCTCCGCTGCATGGCGCACGACGCGCGTCAATAGCGCCAGGCCCATCGGCGCGAGCGCGCGTTCCCACAATTCGCGCGCGGTTTCACCCTTGGCCACGAAGCACCAGTCCTGCGCCGCGACCGCCCCTGCGTCCCAACCGGCCGCCAGGTGATAGACGGAACCGCCGGCAATCGCATCGCCTTCCAGAATCGTCCATTCGACGGCGGCAATGCCGCGATGGCGCGGCAGCAGCGACGGGTGATAACCGATGCCGCGCAGGCGCGAGCGTGCAAGCGCTTCGTCGCTCACGCGCGCATGCGTGTGCGCGGCCACGATCAGATCCGTGCCGTCCGGAATGGCGTCGCCCGGGACGATCTTCGGGTTCGCGAGCACATGCACGGGAACTCCCTTCGCTTGCGCGGCGAGTGCCAAGCGATCGTCCGCGGCGGGTGCAACGACCTGCACGACGTCGACGCCGTCGTTGACGAGCGCGTCGAACACGGTTGCGCCGAAATAGCGGGAGCCGACGAGGGTGATCTTCATAAGACCGGGATTAGGGGGAAGAGATGAGCGCCGAGATGGGCAGGATGGAGGAGCGGCGAGGTGCGAGGATAGCCGATCACGAACCACGCGCGGCGGCGGGGTCCTGGCGGTAGAAACGCGTGAACTCGCGATACACGGCCGGGTACTCGTTCACGAGCAACCGAGGCTCCGCAAAGAACACTTCCGACAGCACGGCGAAGAACTCGCCGGGCGTTTCCGCGGCATAGGGGTCGATGGCGGTGTCCTCGCCCGTGTCGACGCGCGCGCCGAAATCCTCGTACGCCTCGCGCATGACTTTCTGCCATTCGCGGCGTGCGTCGGCATCCGGCAGCGGCGGGCAGCCGTTTGCGTCGCCGTTCTGCATGTCGATCTTGTGCGCGAACTCGTGGATGACGAGATTCATCTGGGTACCGTCCCAGTCGGCCGAGGCGGCGACGTCGGGCCAGGACAACACCACGGGCCCGCGGTGCATCGCCTCGCCCGCGAGCGCTTCGTCCTGTCGATGCACGACTCCGTACTCGTCTTCGTATTCCCATCCCGGGACGAACTCGCCCGGATAGACGAAGATCGTCTCGAATCCGTCGTACAGCGCGAGGTCGAGATTCAGCACGAGCACGCACGCCTGGATCGCGATGATCGTCCGTTGCAGCGGCGTGACGTGGTGGCCTTGCGCACCGACGATGCTCTTCGCGTCGAGGAACAGCACGACGAGATCGCGCAGCCGCGTGAGGTCCTCGCTTCCGTAGATAGCGAGGAACGGCAACGCCACGCAGGCTTCGCGCCACAACTCGTCTGGCAGTGCCGCGGTGCGCAGGATTCGCTTTTGCCGATAGCGGCGCAGCGCATCGAACACTCGAAAGCTCTCCTCGATTTCAGCCGCACACAGGCTGCACTTCGCTCGATCGCCCCGGCAGTTGCGCGTGGTGCCGCGAAGTCAGTGAACCGGCGGCTCCGCGAGCTGCGGCACGGTGGGTTCGTCGGCGTCGAGATCGATCACACCCGGCTCGTCCGACGTCAGCAACCGGTCGGCCTCGCGCTCGGGCAGCGCCTCGACGTCGCGCAGCTTGCGCGCGATCGTCGTGCTCTTGCGCCCCGCCTCGTCGAGCGTGTTGCTGACCTGCACGAGCTTGTCCTTCGTCTTCGCGAGCAGCGCGCCGAACCTGTCGAACTCGGTCTTCACGGCGCCGAGCACGCGCCAGACTTCCGTTGACCGGCGCTCGATCGCGAGCGTGCGAAAGCCGAGCTGCAGGCTGTTCAGCAGCGCGGCGAGCGTTGTCGGGCCGGCGATGGTGACGCGGAACTCGCGCTGGAGGACGTCGGCGAGGCCCGGCCGCGACATCGCCTCCGCGAACAGGCCCTCCGTCGGCACGAACAGGATCGCGAAATCGGTCGTGTGCGGCGACTCGACGTACTTGTCGCGAATCATTCGCGCCTGCGCCTTGAAGAACTGGTCGAGCGCTCGGCGGCTCGCGTCGACGGCGTCGGCGTCGGCGCGCTCGATCGCGACTTGCAGGCGCTGCCAGTCCTCGAGCGGAAACTTGGCGTCGATCGGCAGCCAGCACGGAACGCCGTCCTCGCCGCGGCCCGGGAAGCGCACCGCAAACTCCACCGGCTGCTTCGATCCCGGACGCGTGACCACGTTCTGCGCATATTGCGAAGCGGGCAGCAGGTCGGCGAGCAGCGCGCCGAGCTGCACTTCGCCCCACGTCCCGCGCGACTTGACGTTGCTCAGCACGCGCTTCAGATCGCCGACACCCGTGGCGAGCGTCTGCATCTCGCCCAGTCCCTTGTGCACCTGGTCGAGCCGCTCCGACACCTGGCGAAACGACGCGCCGAGTCGCTGCTCGAGCGTCGTCTGCAGCTTCTCGTCGACGGTGGCGCGCATCTGCTCGAGTTTCTGCGCGTTGTCCGTGCGCAGCACGTCGAGGCGCTCCTCGAGGGTGCGGCGCAGCGCGTCGAGGCGCGTCTCCGATGCCTGCGAGACATGTGCGAGGCGCTCGCCGAACGCCTTCAGCTCGGTCGCCTGCGCATTCGCCGCCGCGGCATGCAGTTGCGCGTTGGTCTCGGCGTAGCGGGCCATCACGTCGCCGATCTCCTGCCGCAGCGCCGTTCCCGCGCCCGCCGATTCGTTGCGCGCAATGGCGAGATCCTGCCGCACGTCGCGCTCGTGATCGGCGACGCCGCGACCGAACGCTTCCAGCCGGCCGCGAAGCTCCGCGCCTTCGCGCGCCGCGGCGTCGCGGTCGCGCGCGAGCGCGCCGAATCGCAGCAGCACCGCCACCAACAGCGCGATCACGACGACGAATCCTGCGGCGATCAAGACGATCTCGTACATGACGTCGGAGTTTAGCAGGGGAGGTTACGCATCGAGCGCGAGCAGCGCGAAGCTCGCGAGCCAATGCGCGCCGGCGAAATCGCCGCTTGCGAGGCCCCTCCGCCCTGCTGCGAGATGGACGTCGGCAGCCTCACGCGCAACGATGCGGCGGACGTCATCCAGGGGCAGCGCGGCCGCGATGCCGCGCAGGCACCATGCACGCGAGAGATTCAAACCGTCGAGATGGACGAGCTGCGGATCGCTGCGGTCGGTCACGTCGACGGGCGCGAACAAAGTCGCAGGTGCGCCGCGGTCAAACGCAGGCAGGAAGCCTGCGAGCCAGGACGGGAACGCATCGGACGGCAGGACGCGACGCATGAGCTCCGCCTCGATGAGCGCGGGCGACAGGAAATCGGCGCCCGATGGCTCCCACGCGGCCGGGACGTCGCAATCGTTGCCGAACCATTCGAGCGCTTTCGCGCATACGGCCGCGGCCAGCGGCTCGTCGTGAATCGCACGCGCGTAGTCGAGCGCGAAGGCAAGCGCGAATGCGCTGTTCGAATGCACGCCGTGGCGAACCGGATGACGCGTGCGCGGCAGGAACTCTACGAAGCGCGCGGCGAACGCTTCGGCGAGCGGCTGCAATGCGTGCGACCAGCGGGCGAAGGCACTCGCGCTGCCGTCGCGCGCTACCGATGATCCGTCGGAAGCCGAAGGATTTGCCGGTTCACACAACTCCTCCGCGAGCTTCAGCAGCCACGCCCAGCCGTACGGACGCTCGAACGACGCACTGCCGGGAAGCGCGAGATACGCGACCTCGGCGGCGATCGCGGCGGGGGAGAAGTGGCGACCGAAAAGCGCGCGGATCGCCACGCTCGAAGGCAATGCGGGAAAACGGCGCAGCACGCGCGCGAGCAGCCAGTGCATGTGCACGCACGAATGCCAATCGAAGCTGCCGTGGAATGCCGGGTGCAAATCGCGCGGCGTCTGCACGTCGGCCGCGCCCGTGAGGACCTGATCGAGCTTGTGCGGAAACTCCCTCGCGACGTTCGCGAGCGCGAGCGCCGCGAACCGTTCAGCGGTGGCCGCGTCCAGTGCGCCCCGCATCGATTCCGATCACGCCGCGGCGCGGCTCGCGCGCTTGCGCTCGTGCTCCTTCAGGTACCGCTTGCGGATGCGGATCGACTTCGGCGTGATCTCGACGAGCTCGTCGTCGGCGATGAACTCGACCGCGTACTCGAGCGTCAGCGCGATGGGCGGCGTGAGCAGAATCGCGTCGTCCTTGCCCGCCGCGCGCACGTTCGTGAGCTTCTTGCCCTTGATCGGATTGACGACCAGGTCGTTGTCGCGGCTGTGGATGCCGATCACCATGCCTTCGTAGAGCCGCTCGCCGGGCGAGACGAACATCCGGCCGCGTTCCTGCAAATTCCACAGCGCGTAGGCGACCGCCTCGCCGTCTTCCTGCGAGACCAGCACGCCGTTGCGGCGCTCCGGAATGTCGCCCTTGGCCGGCGCGAATTCGTCGAACACGTGACTCATGAGGCCCGTGCCGCGCGTCAGGTTCATGAACTCGCCCTGGAAGCCGATCAATCCGCGCGCCGGAATGCGATAGTCGAGGCGCGTGCGGCCGCGCGCGTCGGACGCCATGTCGACGAGCTCGGCCCGCCGCACGCCGAGCGCCTCCATCACCGCGCCCTGGTGCTGTTCCTCGACGTCGACCGACAGCGTCTCGTAGGGCTCGCACGTGACGCCGCCGATGTCCTTCTGCACGACGCGCGGACGCGACACGGCAAGCTCGTAACCTTCGCGTCTCATGTTTTCGAGCAGGATCGTGAGATGCAGCTCGCCGCGGCCCGAAACGAGGAATACGTCGGTGTCTTCGGTTTCCTCGACGCGCAGCGCCATGTTGGTCAGGAGCTCGCGCGTCAGGCGGTCGCGCAGGTTCCGCGACGTCACGTACTTGCCCTCGCGCCCTGCAAGCGGCGACGTGTTGACCTGGAAGTACATCGACAGCGTCGGCTCGTCGACGGCGATGCCGGGCAGCGCCTCCGGCGCGTCCACCGCGGCGAGCGTCGTGCCGATGCGCAAGTCGTCGATGCCGGTGACGAGCACGATGTCGCCCGCAGCGGCGCGCTCGACCGGAACGCGATTCAGTCCCTCGAACATGAACACCTGGCCGACGCGTCCGCGCGCAGGCACCTCGCCTTCAGCCAGCGGATGATCGAGCAGCGCGACTTCCTGCCCGGGCACGAGGCTGCCGCGCCTGATGCGGCCGATGCCGAGCCGGCCGACGTAGCTCGAGTAATCGAGCGCGCTCATCTGGAATTGCAGCGGGCCGTCGACGTCGCCGTCGGGTGCGGGAACCGAGCGCAGGATCGTCTCGAACAACGGCCGCATGTCGCCGCGCTGCTCGCCGGATTTGGCCACCGCCGCGTCAAGCGTCGTCCAGCCATTCAAGGCGGAGGCATACACGACCGGGAAATCGAGCTGCGCGTCGTTCGCGCCAAGCCGATCGAACAGGTCGAACGTCTGGTTGACGACCCATTCCGGACGCGCGCCCGGCCGGTCCACCTTGTTGACGACGACGATCGGACGCAAGCCTTGTCGCAAGGCCTTCAGCGTCACGAAGCGCGTCTGCGGCATCGGGCCTTCCACCGCGTCGACGAGCAACAGCACCCCGTCCACCATGCCGAGGACTCGCTCGACCTCGCCGCCGAAGTCGGCATGGCCGGGCGTGTCGACGATGTTGATGTGGGTGTCGCGATAGCGGATCGCGCAGTTCTTGGCGAAGATCGTGATGCCCCGCTCGCGCTCGATGTCGTTGCTGTCCATCATCCGCTCGCCGACGTGCTGGTGCGCGGCGAACGTCCCCGCCTGGACCAGCAGCTTGTCGACGAGCGTCGTCTTGCCGTGATCGACGTGCGCGATGATCGCGATGTTGCGAAGATCGTTGCGAGGCTTGGACATGGGTGGGCTGCGAGGCGGCATAGACGCCAGGCAAAACAATCGATTATAGCGACCGAAGGCGTGCGAAGTCTCGAAAATGTTGGAAAATCCGCCGGTTGGACGCGGGCCGGTCACCTGATCACGGGTGAAGCTGCAGAAAAGCGGCCGCAGCATCGCGGGCGCGTCTCGCGCTCTCGCGCACGTTCGGCCGCTCGACGACGCCGAGCAGCAGACTCACCATCAGGTCGCCCCAGAGCAAGCCCCTGAATTCCTCGGCCAGTTCGGCAGGGCGCCCTTGGAGCAGTCCGCACGCTTCTGCCTGCCGCATGATGTTCTCCAAGACGGCACTGCCCGCCTGGCGCCCCATGGAATCGAGGGTACGCGCCACCTCGGGTGCCTGGGCCGCCTCCCCGATCGCCAGTCGGAATACGGCGATGACCGCCGGATCGCTGACTTCGCGGATGAGCTGCGTCCCAAACGAAGCGAGCAGTTGCGCGAGACTCTCGCGGTCGCGCGGCACGGGCAGGTCAGCGGGAACCTGAAATCGCCTGGCGCGCTCCCCGATGCAGGCCATGAGCATTTCCTGCTTGTTGCCGATCAGCGCATAGAGCTCGCGCTTCGAAACGCGCGCGCGCGTCGCGATCTCGAGCGTACTGGTCGCCGCGTAGCCGCCTTTCGTGAAAGCCGCGAAGGCCGCCTCCAGGATGCGTCCGCGCACGGCAGTTTCATCGCGGTCGCCGAGATTTCTCGACACCGATCTCGTCGCCATGAACCCCCCTTGACATTGGTACCAGATAGTACCACACTGCCGGCAAGTTGGTACCTGTCAGTACCAACGGGAGAACGTGCCACTGCACGGCAATGAGTCCTCGCAGGAGACGAACATGACCAAACCCGGGATCACGCTCTCCGGGGGACTTTCTTAATTCTTTTCATGGAGAGATTCATGCTGTCACAACTGCCATTCTTCGCGAGCATCGCTTTCGGCTTCATTTCGTGGGGCATCCTCACTGCAAGATACATCTGGCCCACGCTGCGCATCCTGCCACGTCCCGACGCGTTGGCCCCTGTGCTCGTCCTTCACAGCTTCCGCTTCATCGGCTGGGCGTTCATGGTTCCAGGCGTCGTATCGCCCGATCTGCCCTCCGCTTTCGCGCAGTCCGCGGCCCGGGGGGACGTCATCGCGGCGGCGCTGGCCCTGCTTTCGCTGCTCTTACTGCAAAGCCGCGCCGGTGTCGTCGTCGTGTGGATCTTCAATCTCTGGGGGACGTTCGATTTGCTGAACGCGTTCTACCAGGCCAATCGCGGCGGGCTCGTGCCCGGGCAGTTGGGAGCCATGTATTTCGTTCCGACTGTCATCGTGCCGCTACTGCTGATCACGCATGGACTCGTGTTCCGGATTCTTCTGCAACGTCAAAGCGAGCACTCGATACGAGAGAGCCGGCTCCCGGCATGACCTTTAACGGTAGGCTATAATGCTGCTTCGGGCGGCCGTTCCGGTCACCGCCCACCCGTCTGGTGCAAACCCAGTTCCATCGCGCCGGCGCAAATCCAGCAAACGACACTTCCGCTGCCTGGACCGGAAACCGCGAGAAGCGGTAGGCCGCGCTACCAGGAGCATTGAATGCACGCAACGAGCTTTATCGAGCTCGGCTTGCGGCCCGAAATTCTGCGGGCCGTGACCGAAGCCGGTTACACCACACCCACGCCGATCCAAGCGCAGGCGATACCCGAAATCCTTGCCGGCCACGACATCATGGGCGGCGCGCAGACCGGCACGGGCAAGACCGCGGGCTTCGGCCTGCCGATTCTGCAGAAGCTCGCGCCGTACGCGAATTCCAGCCCATCGCCCGCGCGACACCACGTGCGCGCGCTGATCCTCGCGCCGACGCGCGAGCTCGCGATCCAGGTCGAAGAGCAGATCAAGGAATACGGCAGGCACACCAACCTGCGCTCGACCTGCGTGTTCGGCGGCGTCGACATCCGCCAACAGCTTCCCATCGTGCGCGGCGGCGTCGAGATTCTCGTCGCGACGCCCGGCCGCCTGCTCGATCACGTCGAGCAGAAAAGCATTCACCTCGGCCAGGTCGAGATCTTCGTGCTCGACGAAGCGGATCGAATGCTCGACATGGGCTTCATTCCCGACATCAAGCGCATCATGGCGCTGCTGCCGGCGAAGCGGCAGAACCTGCTGTTCTCCGCAACTTTCAGCAACGAGATCAAGCGACTTGCCGACGAGCTGCTCAACGCCCCCCGCCTGATCGAGGTCGCGCGCCGCAACACCGCAGCGGAAACGGTGTCGCAAAGCGCTTACAAGGTGCCGCAGGATGCCAAGCGCGTCTTGCTCGAACACCTCGTGCGATCGCGCAACGTCTGGCAGGTGCTGTGCTTCGTGCGCACGAAGCACGGCGCATCGAGGCTCGCGCGCCAGCTCGAGAAGGACGGCCTCGCGACGTCGGCGATCCACGGCGACAAGACGCAGGCGGCGCGCCTCGAGGCGCTCGCGAAGTTCAAGGAAGGCAAGCTGCAGGTGCTGGTCGCGACCGACGTCGCCGCGCGCGGCCTCGACATCGACGACCTGCCGCTCGTCGTCAATTACGAGCTGCCGCACGTGCCGGAAGATTACATCCACCGCATCGGTCGCACAGGGCGTGCCGGTGCGACCGGCGAAGCGGTCTCGCTCGTTGCGCCCGAAGAAGAGCGATATCTGGCCGAGATCGAGAAGCTCCTGAAGAAGAAGATCGCCATCCAGATGACCGACGGGTTCGACGCCACCGCCGCGGCGCAAGCGGTGCGCGAGCGGCCCGCGCGCGGGACCAGCGAGGCGCGGGGTGGCCGGAGCGAGCGCAGTCCGCGCAGCGCAACACGTCAGACCGCCGCGGGCGGCCGCAGCGACGGCAAGGAGCCCCGCGACGTTCGCGGCGAGCGCGAAGGACTGCCCAAGGTCCGGCGCGAACCTGCCATGAATGGCGATACGCGCCGTGCCGAGCGGGAAGCGGCCTACGCGAAGAATCCGGACCAGCCGATCGTCAGGCCCCCGCATGCAAGCGCCGAAAAACACCCGCACGCGCACATCCATGCCGCACGCCGCGTGAAGCCCGTCCCCGCGCTGCTGCAGAAACGCAAAGTCCCGCAGACCGAAGACGCATAAGCCTTCCTGCTGGGAATAGCAATGCAGAGCCCGACGTCAGGCGGTGAACCTACCATCACCGCTTGATCGTACGCGGGAGCACTGAAGTGCTGCGATCGAAATCGGAATCCGACTGGTAGTACCGGCCATCGAAGCTGTACCAATACTGGCAGCGTGCAGGTAGCGTGACGCGCCCGATCCACATGCTGGCGCAGATCTGCGCGGTATCCTCGACCCTCCACGAGCCACGAATCCCGTATTGCACGTTCGGGGCGAACTCTCCACCCATCATCGTGTTGGCGCCGATCCCCTGAATCTGGCCGTCGTCGAGGTAGACGAGCTCGAGCACGTTACCCGAGGGCCCGGGACCCACCACCACCTTGCCCACGAGCTCGTGGCGGAACTCTTCCGCGGACATCTTCCTTGCACCTGCATCCAGCAGTTCTCCCAGATTCTTTTGTGCCGACGCGCCCGACGCGCAAAGCGTCAACGCCAGCAGTACGGATCGTGCGACCGAAGGCGACATGGGGCGGCTCCTATTGCACGGTGTCGGCCAGCATGACGAGCGCAGGCGGAAGCGTCAGGCCCAGCGCACCGGCCGTCTTCAGATTGACGCTGAGCTCGAATAGCGTCGGTCTCTCGACGGGTAGGTCCATCGGCTTGGCACCCTTGAGAATGCGGTCTACGTAGTACGCCGCGCGGCGCCGCTGAGCCGACAGATTCGCGCCGAAAGCTACCAGCACGCCCGCATTTACATACTCGCGCAACGGTGCCACCGTGGGCAGCTTGTGCGTCAATCCGTACTCCGCGATCGCCTGCGCATTCTTCAGCGTGGCATCGTCCCAGCAGACGGCGACCGCATCGCCAGAATTGCGCGGTGCGATGGAACTCTCGCGTGCCAATCCCCATTCGCGCGAAAAACCGAGATCGACGACTTCCAGTCCGAGGCCCCGCGCGGCTCGGCGGATTTCCAGAGGACAGGACGCATTGCCGAGATCCATGCCGTTCGAAACGACGATGATGCGCGACACGCTTGGCATGGCTTCCTTGAGCAGGCCGAGTCGCTTTTCCCACAGCTCGTCGCTCTGGCTGGACAGTCCCGTCACGTTGCCGCCTGGGCGCCCGAGGCTCGCGATGAGGCCGGCCTTGACCGGGTCCTGCTTCAGGTCCGTCATGACGATGGGAATCGTGGTGGTCGCGTGCTTCGCGACGAGCGCCGCCGATTCGCCCACGGTGACGATGATGTCGACGCGAAGCCGCATCAGCTCGGCCGCCACGTCGGCGAGGTGATTGACGGTTCCGTCGCCGTAGCGATATTCGAGGGTGAAGTCCTTGCCTTCGATGTACTTGAGATCGCGGAGTCCCTGCCGAATGTCGCTGGCGACCTCGCTCGTGGTGGTGCCATCGCCCGGGTCCAGCAAGCCTACTTTGTAGGCCCGCGCCGTCGGCTGTCCGTCGGCGTTTGCGCCGGTGCCGAGCAGGAACGCCGCCAAGACGCTCAGCAGTGCATTCCATCGGCGTGGCATTTGCGCACTCCCCGGTCACGATCGCCGCGAGACGCAGCATCGCCTCATTCCGCGTATACGCTCGTTGCCATGTCGCTCACAGCGAATATTCGCGCGCGGACCACCCTCGCGCAGGCGAGATAATTGCTACCATGCCGCGGTGGCTGCGCCCACCCCCGCCGCGACGGTCCTCGAGATCGCAAACCTGTCGGTCGACTTCGTCACGGCCGACCGCGTCGTGCACGCCGTGCGCGACCTGTCGTTCGCGATCGGCCGCGGGGAAACCATCGCGGTCGTCGGCGAATCGGGTTCCGGCAAATCGGTGACCGCGCTTTCGGTGATGCGCCTCGTCGAGCACGGCGGCGGGCGCATCGTCGATGGCAAAATTCGCTTCGCCCGCCCGGGTGGAGAGACGTTCGATCTCGCACGGCTCGACGCGGCGACGATGCGCGACATCCGCGGCGCCGAGATCGCGATGATCTTCCAGGAGCCGATGACATCGCTCAATCCGGTGTTTCCGGTGGGCGAGCAGATCGCCGAGTCGATCCGGCTGCACCAGAACAAGGACGTTGCCGCGGCGCGCGCCGAGGCGCTGCGGATGCTGGAGCAGGTCCGCATTCCGGAGGCGCGCTCGATTCTCGACCGCTATCCGCATCAGCTTTCCGGCGGAATGCGCCAGCGCGTGATGATCGCGATGGCGCTGTCCTGCCGACCTGCCCTTCTCATCGCCGACGAGCCGACGACTGCGCTCGACGTGACGATCCAGGCGCAGATCCTGACGCTGATCCGCCTGCTGCAGGACGAGATGCACATGGCGGTGATGTACATCACGCACGACATGGGCGTCGTCGCCGAGGTGGCCGATCGCGTCGTCGTCATGTACCGCGGCGAGAAGGTCGAGGAAGGTGTCGCGGAGGCGATCTTCAAGGCGCCGCAGCATCCGTACACACGCGCGCTGCTCGCTGCCGTCCCCAAGCTCGGGGCATTGCGAGGCGAAGACTCGCCGCGCAAGTATGGAGCGACGGCGCCCAATGCGCGCGCACCCGCTTCGGCGATCCGCCGTGCCGACGGCGCACCGCTACTGCGCGTGCGCCGGCTGACGACGCGCTTCGACGTCAAGTCGGGATTCCTGGGCCGCGTTCGCCGCCGCGTACATGCCGTCGAGCAGGTGAGCTTCGATCTCGCAGCGGGCGAAACGCTCGCGCTCGTCGGCGAATCCGGCTGCGGCAAGTCGACGACCGGCCGCTCACTGCTGCGCCTCGTCGACATCGCCGGCGGGAGCATCGAATTCGAGGGCCGCGACATCGCGAAGCTCCCGAGCGACGAGCTGCGGCCGGTGCGCCGCGACATCCAGATGATCTTCCAGGATCCGTTCGCGTCGCTCGACCCGCGACTCACCGTCGGCTTCTCCATCGCCGAGCCGCTGTACGTGCACGGCGTGGCGAGCGGCCGCGAAGCCGAGCAGCGCGTCGCGTGGCTGCTCGAGCACGTGGGGCTCGCGGGCGACCACGCGCGCCGCTATCCGCACGAGTTCTCGGGCGGCCAGCGGCAACGGATTGCGATCGCCCGTGCGCTGGCACTGAATCCGCGCATCATCGTCGCGGATGAAGCGGTGTCCGCACTCGACGTGTCGATCCAGGCGCAGATCGTGAACCTGCTACTCGACCTGCAGGCGGAGCTCGGCGTTTCGTACATCTTTATTTCGCATGACATGGCGGTCGTCGAGCGCGTCAGCCATCGCGTAGCCGTCATGTACCTCGGCCAGATCGTCGAGATCGGGCCGCGCCGCGCGATTTTCGAGGATCCGCGGCATCCGTACACGCGCAAGCTGATGGCCGCGGTGCCGGTGGCGGATCCCGCCCGCCGGCGCCGGGAAAGAGCGCTATCATCGGAAGAAATACCGAGCCCGATCCGGGCGCTGGGGGACGAGCCCAACGTCGCGCCGCTCGCGGAGGTCGCGCCCGGGCATTTCGTCGCGACGCATCGCGTCGGCGGCGCATACTGATCCACCGGCCGCACGGCCACATCGATCGATCCGCCAAGGAGCCTTCCAATGAAATCGCTGTTTCGCATGCTCGCCGCAGCGGTCGCGGCCTCGGCACTCGCCGCGCCGGCGTTCGCGGCGAAGGACGTCGTGTTCGCCGTGGCGTCCACGTTCACGACGACCGATCCGTACGACGCGAACGACACGCTGTCGCAGGCGATGGCGAAGTCGTTCTACGAGGGGCTGTACGGCTTCGACAAGGACATGAAGATGATTCCGGTCCTGGCCGAGAGCTACGAGGTCAGCAAGGACGGCCTCGTCTACACGATCAAGCTGCGGAAGGGCGTCAAGTTCCACGACGGCACCGACTTCAAAGCCGATGCGGTCAAGGTCAACCTCGACCGCGTCACGAATCCCGAGAACAAGCTCAAGCGCTACGGCCTCTACAACAACAACATCGCCAAGACCGAGGCCGTCGACGATTACACCGCACGGATCACGCTGAAGACGGCGTTCTCGCCGTTCATCGCGCAGCTCGCGCACCCGTCCACCGTGATGATCAGCCCCACGGCCCTCAAGCAATGGGGCAACAAGGACATCGCGTTCCATCCGGTGGGTACCGGCCCGTTCAAGTTCGTCGAATGGAAATCGACCGACTACCTGAAGGTCGCCAAGTTCGACGGCTACTGGCGCAAGGGCTATCCGAAGGTCGACACGATCACGTGGAAGCCGGTCGTCGACAACAATTCGCGCGCGGCGCTGATGCAGACGGGCGAGGCGCATTTCACGTTCCCGGTCCCCTACGAGGTGGCCGAGGTGCTGAAGGGCAAGCCGGACCTCGAAGTGGTCGCCGCGCCGTCGATCGTGCTGCGCTACCTGTCGATGAACACCCAGCAGAAGCCGTTCGACAATCCGAAGGTGCGGCAGGCAATCGCCTACGCCATCAACAAGGAGGCGCTCGCCAAGGTCGCGTTCAACGGGTACGCAACACCGGCGCTCGGCGTCGCGCCGCAAGGCGTCGAATACGCGGTGAAGATCGGCCCGTGGCCCTACGACGTCGCGAAGGCCAAGGCGCTGCTGAAGGAAGCGGGTTATCCGGACGGCTTCGAGACCGAGCTGTGGTCCGCGTACAACCACACGACCGCGCAAAAAGTGACGCAGTTCCTCCAGCAGCAACTGCAGCAGATCGGCATCAAGACGAAGATCACGCTGCTCGAGGCGGGCCAGCGCGTCGAGAAGGTCGAGAGCTGGCAGGATCCGAAGACGGCGCCGGTGCGCCTGTACTACGTCGGCTGGTCGACGTCGACCGGTGAGGCCGACTGGGCGCTGCGCCCGCTGCTGTACGGCGACTCGTGGCCGCCGAAGCTCTTCAACACGGCGTACTACAAGAACGACAAGGTCGATGCCGACATCAAGGACGCGCAGCTGACGACGAGCTCGACGGAAAAGGCGAAGCTCTACAAGGACGCGCAGGAAACGATCTGGAACGATGCGCCGTGGGCGCCGCTCGTCGTCGAGAAGCTGCTGTCGGCGCACAGCAAGAAGCTTTCGGGCGTCTACGTGATCCCGGACGCGTCGTTCAACTTCACGGAGATCGATCTGAACTAAGGGCGATCCGGCAACCGCACCAAAGCGATCGCGCCTCGCATGACGCTCGATTTTTCCTAGCCCTTCCGCACCGCCGCCGCCGGGCCGTCCCAAGGCGGCGGTGCTCGCGTTCCCCGCGCAAAGTATCGTGCGAGCGGAGCGAGCGAAACTTTGCGCGGATGCCCCAATACATCGTCAAGCGCCTGCTGGGCCTGTTGCCGACGCTGTTGCTGGTCGGCTTTCTCGTCTTCCTGTTCGTCCATTTGCTGCCCGGCGATCCGGCGCGGCTCGCGGCCGGCCCGGACGCCAACCTCGAGACCGTCGACCTGGTGCGCAAGGACCTCGGGCTCGACCGGCCGGTGCCGCAGCAGTTCCTGAGATTCGTCAACGGCGTCCTGCATTGGGACTTCGGCACGTCGATCCGCACCAAGCGGCCGGTCGCGCAGGAAATCGGCGACCGCTTCATGCCGACGTGCTGGCTGACCGTGTGGAGCATGCTGTGGTCGGTGCTGATCGGGATGACGATCGGCATCGTATCGGCGGTATGGCGCAACCGCTGGCCCGACCGGCTCGGCATGACGCTCGCAGTATCGGGAATATCGTTTCCCGCGTTCGCGCTCGGCATGGTGCTGATGCAGTTCTTTTCCGTGCAGCTCGGGTGGCTGCCCACCGTCGGCGATGACACCTGGCGCCATTACATCCTGCCGTCGCTGACGCTCGGTGCCGCGGTAGCGGCAATCATGGCGCGGTTCACGCGCTCGTCGTTCGTCGACATCCTGGGCGAGGACTTCATTCGCACCGCGCGCGCGAAGGGCCTCGACGAGCGGCGCGTGGTCATCAAGCACGGGTTGCGCAACGCGCTCATTCCGGTCGTGACGATGATGGGGCTGCAATTCGGTTTCCTGCTCGGCGGCTCGATCGTCGTCGAGAAGGTTTTCAACTGGCCGGGACTCGGACGCCTTCTCGTCGACGCCGTCGACATGCGCGACTATCCGGTCATCCAGGCGCTCGTGCTGCTGTTCTCGCTCGAGTTCATCCTGATCAACCTGATCGTCGACGTGCTGTACGGGTTGATCAACCCGACCATTCGGTATCGCTGATGGCGACGCTGCCCGCCTCGCCGCCCCTGCTCGCCGACGAGCACGTGCGCACACCGTGGTCGGAGTTCTGGCGCAAGTTCAAACGTCAGAAGATCGCGATGATCGCCGGCGCCTTCGTCGTCCTGCTCGTCGTGGTCGCGATTGCCGCGCCGTGGATTGCGCCGTTCGACGCCGAGAACTTCTTCGACTACGACCAGTTGAATGCTCGCCCGAACGCGAAGCACTGGTTCGGCGTCGACGCGCTTGGCCGCGACATCTTCAGCCGCATCCTGATGGGCGCGCGCATTTCGCTCGCTGCAGGCTTCCTGTCGGTTGCCGTCGGCGCGATCGTCGGCACGCTGCTCGGGCTCATCGCTGGCTACAAGGAAGGCTGGTGGGATCGGATCATCATGCGGATCTGCGACGTGCTGTTCGCATTCCCAGGCATCCTGCTCGCGATCGGCATCGTCGCGATCCTCGGCGGCGGCATGGCGAACGTCATTGTCGCCGTCGCGGTGTTCAGCATCCCGACGTTCGCGCGCCTGGTTCGCGGCAACACGCTGGCGCTCAAGCACCTGACGTTCATCGAAGCGGCGCGAAGCCTCGGCGCATCCGACCGCGCGATCGTGTTCCGGCACATCTTCCCAGGGACGATCTCCGCGGTCGTCGTCTATTTCTCGCTGCGCATCGGCACGTCGATCATCACCGCCGCCAGCCTGTCGTTCCTCGGCATGGGTGCGCAGCCGCCGACGCCGGAGTGGGGTGCGATGCTCGATGCTGCACGCGCGGAAATGCTGACGGCGCCGCACGGTGCCATTTTTCCCGCGCTCGCGATCTTCCTCACCGTGCTCGCGTTCAACCTGCTCGGCGACGGACTGCGCGACGCGCTGGATCCCAAGATCGAGCGGCGTTAGCGAGCGTGGTTCAGTTGCTGACGCCGCCATGATCGAAGCGCCGAAAATCGGCTTTCTCCGCGCAGGTCCACGCGATTCCATCGCCGACGTCGCAGGCGTCACCGTAGGTCACGTCACGCTCGCCGAGGGTGGCGTGCAGACGGGCGTGACGGTCGTGCGCCCGCACACGGGCGATGCGTATCGGGCTCCGGTTCCTGCGGCCGCTGTCGTGATCAACGGTTTCGGCAAGACGGCCGGGCTCGTGCAACTGAACGAGCTTGGGCTGCTCGAATCGCCGATCGCGCTGACGAACACGTTCGCCGTCGGCGCGATCTATACGGCGATGGTGCGGCACGCTGTCGCGGCCAATCCTGCAATAGGTCGCACGGCGCCTACATTGAATCCGGTCGTCGGCGAATGCAACGATGGCTGGCTCAACGATCTGCAGCGTTTCGCGGTGCAGGAAGGGCATTACGCGCAGGCGTTCAATGCTGCGGCCGCCGATTTCGCGCAGGGTGCCGTGGGCGCGGGCCGCGGCATGTCCTGTTTCGGCGTCAAGGGTGGCGTCGGGTCGGCATCGCGAACGGTGCAGGCCGGCGGGCAGCGCATGACGCTCGGCGCACTCGTGCTTGCAAATTTTGGAAGACCCGCGGCCCTCACGGTGCGAGGCGTGCATTTCGGCCGCCTGCTGACTCAGGCGACGCCGGACGGCCCCGGACCCGAACGCGGGTCGATCATCGTCGTGCTCGCGACGGACGCGCCACTCGATCACCGTCAGTTGCGGCGCATTGCGATGCGCGCCGCGGCCGGCATCGCGCGCACCGGCTCGAGCTTCGGCCACGGCAGCGGCGACATCGCGATCGCCTTCGCGTCGTCGGGTGGCTCCGCGCAAGGCGATCGCGCCCGGGCATCGATGCGCGCCTACGTTCTCGACGACGCTCTGGACCCGCTGTTCGACGCTGCTGCGGAAGCGACGGAGCAATCGATCATTAACGCATTGTTCAGCGCGCAGACGGTCACCGGGCATGCCGGTCACGCGCGGCACGCGTTGACCGAGCGCATTCCGCAGTGGCACTCGCTCTTCGACGACGCGAAGTAGCCGGCAGTATGAAGATCCTGATCTCCGTCGACATCGAAGGCATTGCCGGCGTTGTCCATCCCGAGCAGACACGCCCGGGCAATCCCGAATACGAGCGGGCACGGCGACAGATGACTGCCGAGGCGAGCGCCGCCGTCGCCGGTGCATTCGAAGGGGGCGCCAGCGCGGTCGTCGTCAACGATTCACACGGCGACTTTCGCAATTTGCTTGCCGAGGACATGGACGCACGGGCCGAGTTGCTGCTCGGCAAGCCGCGCGAGCTCGGCATGATGGCGGGCGTCGACCAAAACTGTGCGGCGGCCCTTCTCGTCGGCTGGCACGCAAAGGCGCGTTCCGCCGGCGTGCTCGCGCACACGATCAACGGCTTCGCGTTCGCTCGCGTCCTGGTGAACGGTGTGGAGACGGGCGAAGCCGGCCTCTACGGCGCGGTGGCGGCCGAGCATGGCGTCCCGGTCGCGCTGCTGACCGGGGACGACGTTTTCGTGGCCGAGACGTCACCGCAGTATCCGGGCGCGGTGGCCGTCACGGTCAAGCGCTCGCACGGCAACCGCGTCGCGACCAGCCTCTCCCAGCAGGCCGCCTGTGAAGCGGTGCGCGCCGGCGCGCGCGAAGCGATGCAGCACTGCGCCACGCTGCGAATACCTCCGGCTCAGACACCCGCGGCTATGCGCCTCGAAGCGACAACCGTCGCGCTCGCCGATTTGTTCGCGCTGTTGCCGCTCGTGCGACGCGTGGACGCCGTTACGATCGAGTGGACATCACCGACGATGCGGCATGTGGTACGCGTGCTGAACAGCCTGTCGGCGATGTCAGCCGTGATGCGCTGACGTCCGGCCGCTTTCGACGGGGCAGTGGCTGTCGGCCCCGATTGATTCTGCGAGTCGAGCACGCTCGTGTAAGCTGCCTCCATGGTGGCCAAGACCGTCTTCAGGACCCTCGGCGCGCTGCTCGCCGCCACTCTGTTCGCCGCCGCGGTATTTCTGGTCAACCTCATCTGGTTCCGGCCCTTCAGCCTCAATCTCTTCTACGAGAAGATCTTCATCACCTTCGTGCTGGAGAACCCGGAACTGCTGACCTCGATCGGCATTGCCGAGCAGTTCGGTTACCGCAGGCACAATGCCCACCTCGACGATGTCTCGATCGCCAAAGGCGACCACGACTTCGCCCTCTGGCACGGATTTCTCGGTGACCTAAAGTCCTACGACCTCTCGACCCAGACACCGGCCCAGCGGCTCTCCACGCGCGTTCTCACCTGGTACATAGAGAGCCAGCTCGAAGGCGAGCGGTTCCGCTTCCACGACTACCCGGTCAGCCAACACTTCGGCGTGCAGAGCCAGACTCCCGACTTCCTCATCAATCAGCATCGTATCTCCGACCAGCGTGGCGCCGAGGACTACCTCGCACGACTCGGTCAGGTGGGCCGCAAGTTCGACCAGGTACTGGAGGGGCTCGCGCGGCGCGAGCAGAAGGGCGTGGTCCCGCCGCGCTTCGTGATCGAGCGGGTGCTCACCGAGATGCGTGCCTTCGCTGGCAAACCGGCGGTCGATAACCCGCTATACAAGAACTTCGCAAGCAAGGTAGAGAAGCTGCCCGAACTCACGGCAGCCGACAAGAACGCCCTGGAGGCGCGCTGTGCTCAGGTGATCGAGAGCGGTGTGGTGCCGGCCTACCACAAGCTGATCGCATTCTTCGAGAGTCAGCTGACGCGGTCCACCACCGATGACGGCGTCTGGAAGTTGCCCGACGGCGATGCGTACTACGCCTATCGCCTGCGCAGCGAGACCACCACGCGCATGACGCCGCAAGAAGTGCACGACCTCGGGCTGTCGGAGGTGGCGCGCATCGATGCGGAGATGATGGCGATTCTCGCGACGCAGGCACAGCTGCGGGCCGGTGAGACACCGGCCCAGGCCCTCTCGCGGCTTGCCAAGGACCCGCGTTTCCTCTACCCGAACACCGACGATGGTCGCAAGGCAGCGCTCGCTGACTACACCAGGATGATCGAGGATCAGCTGGTCCGCTCGCGCCGGGTGGTCGGGCTCGCTCCCAAGGCGCCGATCGAAGTGCGGCGTGTCCCCGAGTTCAAGGAGAAAAACGCGCCGGGCGCGTATTACTTCCCGCCCGCGATCGACGGCACGCGGCCCGGCGTCTTCTACGCCAACCTGCGCGATATGAACGAGGTGTCGAAATTCGCCATGCGTACGCTTGCCGTGCACGAGGGCGTGCCCGGGCACCACTTTCAGATCGCCTTGGCGCAGGAACAGGAAGGCGGACCGACCTTCCGGAAGGTGCTCCCCTTCACGGCCTATGCAGAGGGGTGGGCTCTCTACGCCGAGTGGCTCGCAACGGAGCTGGGAATCTACAAGGACGACCCGTTCGGCGACCTCGGCCGGCTACGGGACGAGATGTTCCGCGCGGTACGCCTGGTCGTCGATACCGGCATCCATTACAAACGCTGGACGCGCGAGCAAGCCATCGCCTACATGCAGGAGAAGACCGGCAAGCAGGAAAGCGAAGTCGCCACGGAGATCGAGCGCTACATCGTCGATCCGGGCCAGGCTTGTGCCTACAAGGTCGGCATGCTGCGGATCCGGGCGGCGCGCGAGCGGGCGGAGAAGGCGCTCGGGCCACGGTTCGACACCGAGGCGGAGAAGGCTTTCCACGACGTGGTGCTGGGCGGGGGAGCGCTGCCACTCGAGATACTAGACGAGCAGGTCGACGCTTGGATCAAGACTCGTCAGTAGGAGCTGCGCGGGGATCGGCAGAACTACAACGGAGACGCAATGCCGCGCGGGTTAGGCACCGAATTGTGAAGCACAGATCAATGAATGCTCCAACCCGCTTGCGAGTGTTTGTATCGATGGCGATCGTAATCGTGCTAGGTACGTTGAGCTCCCACGTTGTCGCGCAGCCTTCGCCGAGAGTGCATCGAATCGGCTGGCTCTCGCAGGCGAGTACCCCGATTAAGACCGACCCTGACTTCGGAGATTTTCAGCGCAGCCTGCGAGATCTGGGCCACGTCGAGGGAAAGAATCTTACGATCGAATATCGCTATGCCGCGGGGCAGCTCAAGCGCCTGGACGAGCTTGCCCGTGAGCTTGCGGGCCTCCCCGTCGAGATCATCGTCGCGTCGGGTGAGTCGGCGGCGCTCGCGGCGAAGCGTGCCACCATGACGATTCCGATCGTCGCCACCGAAATGAGCTGGGATCCAGTGAAGGCAGGACTGGCAGTGAGCCTTCCCAGACCCGGAGGCAACCTGACCGGAATTGCCGGCGAGGAACTCTGGGAGAAGCGGTTGGCGCTGCTGAAGGAGCTGGCTCCGAAAGTTGCGAAGATTGCCGTGCTATGGAATCCGGCCAACGCTGGCAACGGTGCCTGTAGGTCGGAACTTAACGCTGCGGCGCCGCGATTTAAGATCGATGTCCGATGGGTTGAGATTGCGGACTCGGCCGCACTCGACCAGGCGTTGACCACGCTCTCGACTGACTCGCCCGATGCGTTGGCAATGTGCTGGGACATCGTCAGCATGGAGAAAGCCGAAACGATCGCTCGCTTCGCCTCAAACATCAGAATCCCCACGCTTGCGCCGCTGACGGAATACGTACAGGCAGGGGCACTTCTCTCCTTCGGGACGAGCCTGTCGACGCAGCGGCGCAGTGCAGCGCGCTACGTCAGCAAGATCCTTCAAGGGACGTCGCCTGGCAACCTCGCGATCGAGAATTTGCAACCCAAATTGGTGATCAATGAGAAAACGCTGCAGGGGCTCGGCCTCAGCGCCCCTGTGTCGCTACAGGTCAGAGTGGACGAGGTGTATTGATGCATACGTCATGCAGTGCCAAGCGCGGTTCATTCGCTGCGCGCTGCGGCCGTTCGGGGTCATGGCTCATGATCGCGATGCTCGTTGCCCCGACGGCCTTGGCACAGAGCACTCTGGGAGAGGTGCTCGATGCTGGCGGAAAAATGCTGTCATCAGCCGAATTCAGGCAAGAGGTCGTCGGTCGGCCCGTCTCAGGGATGGCCGCCGGGACGCGCCTGGAGTTGTTCTACGTCGACGACGGTCGCCTGTCCGGCGCCGGGTTTCGGACGATCCTGGGAGGGGCAACCGGCGGAGCAAACACGTTCGCCATCAGCGGTTCCTGGAACGTCGACTCCAACCAGAGAGTTTGCACGAGCCTCCGCGTCGACCTTCCTGCGCAGTGTCACTACTGGTTCAAGCACGGCGACATCTATTTCCTGTCAGACTCGGATTGGGATCGCCAAACAAAGGTGGTTCGTCGCTCGGTGAACCGGTAACAGTTATAAACTCTTCACGCACACCGCTCTGCGGCCGTCCCGGAGCCTGCCACGCGCGCGCCGCTCGGCATCGCTATTGCCGGGATTGCATTCGCCCGGCGACGCACCATGAACTGAATCAGCGCAGATCGCGCACAGAGGAACGCTGCAGGCGATAGTTGTTGCACGCTTTTCGCTGTATAGGAGTTCAAAACGCATTTAGGTCCGCTTCCGGGCCGTTCAGACAGGTCGGGAACGACCGCTTCTCAATCGGGCAAATGGGCTGAAACGGCTCGAAAGCGCCAGCTCGATCCGCCGCCGGCAACGGCTGCAATCCCGTCTAAAGCCTAAAGCGGTCAGCCAGTGGGCTCCCGCAGCGACGACTGATGGCCGATCTCTACCGGTGAAGCTAAGTTGATCTGACGTGGACCGTTGGATCAAATCATGGCGTTTACACTTAATGAGAGAGGTGGGGTCGAAGGTGCCGTGGTGGCAGGCGCCCGGTTCCACCCACGGGCCCACGGACATGGCGGGGACGCGTACCCCATAGCGGCCGAATTCGGCAGGATTGTCATCCGCAGCGGATCCGGGCGGAACGTGGTCAAAGAAACCATCGTGCTCGCACGAAGAGTGTCTTGTTCTGAACGAAGCCTTCCCATTTTCTTCGCGATCTGCTGATCGACTCAGGCACCTAAGTGACAGGGTCCTGACCGCGTGCCATTGCCGGCGACGGCGTCGAATGGATGGAGATCGTCTGCTTCGGACCACCGCTTGAAGGCTGGAACGTGTTCGTCATGCATCACGGCGCGTCCGGCTCGTCCGCGCAGCCGAGGCCCGCCAACGGATCGCTGATCCGCGGTTGGCACGTATTGTCCCGGCGGCCGCTATTCGACCTCAGCCGCCATTCGCGTGTGTAGCCACTGAATGCGCCAGGTTTAGCACTTCTGCAACATCGCGAACAACGTCATGCGGCCTTCGAGTTGCGGTACGATTCCTTCATGTCACTGCTGCGAAAACTTGCGCTCCTGCTCACGGCAGGAGCGCTATTCGATGGGACCATCGCGGCCGATTCGCCGAGTTCCTCGAATGCAGTTCCCCCGGCGCAAGCAATAACTTCTCGCGCCGTGATGACGGGCGAGCAGGTCGTGCGGATCCTCGATGAGACCGTGGACTGGTACCGCACCTTGGGCGCCCAGCAGCAATCGGCTACTCAGCCGAGCGACCTCCTAATCCTGTACGCCAATCGACAAATCGCCGACAGGGCCATCGGCCTCGCCTTCGAACTCGCCAGAGCCAACGCAGAGCTGCTGAGCAGCGAAGCAGATGTGGCACAGAAAGCCGCTGCGGATGCGGCTTCCTCGCCGCAGGCGCTGCAGCGGGTGCAACAGCAACTGGATGCGCGGCGCGCGGAAATACAGGCGGAGATCGCATCCACGCAGCGTCGCCTGGCTGCCGCTCCCAAAGCGCAGGACGCTGAGGTCCAAACGAGAATCTCGGAGCTGCAAAGCGAGCTCGACCTCGTGAACGCGCGCCGCAATTTCCACGGCTCGATGTCGCAGTTCACCTACCAGAGCGATGCCAACGGCACTGGCGTGAACGCGCTGAAGGCGCACATCGATGCCATAGCGGTATCGATTCCCTCCTCGAGCGGCGGCGCAGGGCCGACGGGTGCCGCAGCGGGTTCCGCGTCAGTGTCGGCTGCCGCGCCGACAGCCTCGAGCCCGCTAAGCTCGGGAGGCGACCACGGTTCCGAACGCCTCGGCATCTGGGACCTGGCCGCGAACGTGCTGCGGCTCTCGGACAAGCTCCGCACCATCGATATCGTCGACCGCCGCACCGCCGCTCTGCAGGACACGTTCACGCAAATACGCACTCCGCCGCAGGAGAAGATCAAGGCGCTGTCGGCTCGCGGTGACGCCCTCGCGGAGCAGGCCGATTCGTCCAACGGCGCAGCCTTGAAAGGCGTGCGAGATCAGTTCGACACCCTGGCGTGGCTCTTCAAGCAGACCGCCGGGATTGTTCTCCCGCTGAGCCAGGAAGGCGTGCTGCTAGATGCGTATCGACGCAACCTCAGCAGCTGGCGCGACAACGCCAAGAATCAGTACTTCGACGCACTGAAAGCGCTGGGAGCGCGCCTCGCGATATTGCTGGCATTGCTGGCAATCGTGTTCGTAGCGGCGGAAGCATGGCGACGCGGGGTGCTTCGCTACGTTCAGGAGCCGCGGCGACGCTATCAGTTGCTGCTGGTGCGCAGAATCGTTTGCTGGGCGCTGGTCGTGGCCATTGTCGGCTTCACCTTCGCCACGGACCTGGGGTCGCTCGCCACGTTTGCCGGCCTTCTCACGGCCGGCGTCGCAGTGGCCATGCAGAGCGTGCTCGTCTCCATCGTCGGTTATTTCTTCCTCATCGGAAAGTACGGCATCCGGGTGGGTGATCGAGTGCAGATTGGCAGCGTGACCGGCGAAGTCATCGACCTCGGCCTCGTGCGGCTGCATTTGATGGAGCTCAGCGGGCAGGGGTCGCTCGGGCCGACCGGCCGGGTCGTCGCATTTGCGAATTCGATCGTTTTCCAGGCCTCGGGCGGCATCTTCAAGCAGATTCCCGGTGTCAACCTGGCGTGGCACGACATCACGCTCACGCTGCCTCCGAAGTCCGACCCCTCTGCGTTGAAGGAAAAGCTTCTGGCCGCTGCCAACCAGGTGCTCAGCGAATACCGTGAAGACATGGCACGCCAGACCCGGGAACTTCAGAAAACCACGTCGCTGCATGCTGGCGGCGAAGCACAGGCGCAAGTGCAGCTGCGCTTCTCCGCCTCGGGCGTCGAGGCGCTCGTGCGCTATCCCGTGCAGCTGCAGCGTGCCGCTGAAATCGACGAGCGCATATCCCGCGAGTTGCTGAAGGTGATTACGGACGCTGCCGCATGAACGAGCCCTTCGCACCCGCTCTTGGCCGCCCGGTTTTGCTGCAGCACCATTACCCGCGAGGCTATGCCATTTCCATTTCCATGGCAGTGTCGCGGACGCCAAGCTTGACGAGATCACAACCGCGTAGCTTGCTGTCGCTACCTAAATCGACCAGTGCAAGATCGCGGATGCGCCGCTGCAATTGCAGCCGAACACGGAGGGCCCAGATGTCCTTTACCTTTAACGGCGCCTTCTGGGCGACCAGCCTGCCCTTATTCCAGGGCTGGCGATAACGGATAGTGCTCGATGCGTCCATGGTCTCCTCCGCTTCTGTTGAAGGGAGAGACCATGGTGCGCGCATCGAAATTAGCGCTCGACCGGGCCGACGGTCGCTATCCGACCCTAACCGGCCGGTGGCCTCTGACGAAGCTGACGTTCATTGTTGGCGCTCTTCGTCCATGCAATGATGCGTCGAGCGTGACTGGGATGCCAGACTATGACTCAACACGATGTCCTGCAATGTGCGCAAGCACATGCCACCCGTTACCTTGAGAGCCTGCCCGACCGCCCGGTGGGGGCGACACTCGATGCCGCAGAACTTCGTCGTCGACTGGGCGGTCCCTTGCCGCGAAACGCCACGGACGCCGTTGAAGTCATCGACCGCTTGGTGCGCGACGTAGATGGCGGTCTGCACAACTCCACGGGCGGGCGTTTCTTTGGCTGGGTCATCGGTGGTGTGTTGCCAGCCGCCTTGGCTGCGGATTGGCTGACTGCCACTTGGGACCAGAACGCGGCGTCAGCCGCCGCGGCTCCGGCGGAGGCCGTGGTGGAAGAAGTCTGTGGGGCTTGGCTACAGGAGTTGCTTCGCCTGCCACGGTCCACATCCTTTGCCTTCGTCACGGGCAGCCAGATGGCCCATACGACCGCTCTCGCGGCGGCGCGGCACGAGCTGCTGCGCGCGCGAGGATTCGATGTGGAAGAGGACGGTACGGCCGGTGCTCCGCCGCTGCGATTGCTAACGAGCGAGAACCGGCACGAGTCCCTCCTGCGCGCGGTGCGGCTGCTCGGCATCGGCACCAAGGCAGTGGAAATCCTGCCATGCGACGACAGCGGTGGGATACGGCTCGACGCCCTGGCCGTTGCTTTAAACGCATCTGCAGATCGTCCCACGATTGTCTGCCTGCAGGCCGGTGACCTAAACACTGGCGCGTTTGACCCGTTCGAGCCAGCTTGCAGCCTAGCCCATGCAGTTGGTGCCTGGGTGCACGTCGACGGCGCTTTTGGACTCTGGGCCGCAACGAGTGAACGACACTGCCATTATCTTGAAGGCGTCGCGAACGCCGACTCATGGGCAACGGATGGCCACAAATGGTTGAATCTACCCTTTGACAGCGCCTTTGTTTTCGTAGCTGATGCGGATGCACACCGGGCCGTCTTCTCTCAAGCCACAAGCTACGCGAGGCCGGTGCATGGTGTTCGCGAACAAAAAGACTGGAATCCCGAGTGGTCGCGGCGGGGTCGGGGTTTCGCCGTTTACGCGGCGATTCGCGAACTGGGCCGCGCAGGCATCGGCGAGATGGTTGCGCGATGCTGCGATTTTGCAACTCAACTAGTGGAAGGCCTGGCGGATATGCCGGGCGTTGAGGTGCTCGCCAGACCGATCGTCAATCAAGGACTCGTGCGTTTTTTGGACGGTGGTGGCGACCACGACGTTCGTACTGATCGAGTCATCGCCGCAATTCAAGCATCTGGCGAAGCCTGGTTTGGCGGAACCACCTGGCGTGGCATACGGGCCATGAGAATATCAGTGTGCAATTGGAGAACCACAAGGGAGGATGTGCGGCGAACCTTGGCCGCATTTCAGAAAATTCTTGGTTGATGATCGTCGAGGCGACAGTGGGGAGCGTTCCTATGGGAACAGAATGCGAATGGAAGAATTTTGGCCGGATTCGGTCTGATGATCGACGGTCGCAGTTCGACCCAAAGGAGTCCTTCGTTAATCCGGAAGGCAGTCATCCAAAAACAATCTAGTTGACTCGGCGGTGATCGCTCGGATGTCGTCGTCCGTGCTCCAGCGCTACGTTGTCGGTGCTAATGCGCGCAAACGAGGTGGTGATTCAGTAGTAGACCACGCGGCGAGCACGTTGCTGCCGGTGCCCGCGACCTCCTCCTTCGGTCGGAAGCCGAGTTTGTCTTCGTAGAATCGGCGCGCGCGGGCCACATCCTTGGCGGGAATGCAGGCGTAGAGGGGAAATCGTTGCAGCATGACTCACTCCGCGTGGCGGTTTATCCCGGCGACGACGCGGCATCTGCGACTATTTGCCTTGCGCCTACGGTAATGGACTCAGCGGCATGACATCGATGGATGCCTGAGGGATTCCGAAATGGGGGTGACCCTCGAACGCTCTTGCGGCCGCATCGTGCGATTCGGCTTCAACGATGGCATACAGCATGATGTCGTTTCTCGTGTCGGCGACGCCTTGTGCCGTTACACGCTTGGGCTTGCCCACGCCCGCGCCCTTGTCGGCGAAGAGCCTGGCGTGATCCGCCATCCAGTTCTTCCAATCCTGCATCATCTTCTCCTCCGCCGCCTTCCGCTTCTCGGCGGGAGTCTTCATCCATTCGTCGATCACTGCGGCGGGTGCGCTGTACAAGACGAGAAATTTGCTCATTTTCGAACTCCTTCCCAGAGAGGCCCACGGCACGCGGGCTCACTTGGCCCCGGGCCTACGAGGATTGGGCACGGCCATTGAGGGCGGAGTTCCATGGGTGTCATATTCAGGCAGAATGCACGGCTCAACCCACCCCGCGGAACCCACAAGACCATGAAGCTCCTGATCTTTGGATTCGTTGGCTTGCTGTTGCTTCCCTTCGCTTCGCTTGCGCAGAACGCTGACGCTATCGATGGACGTCTGAAGAAGATCCGAGACTCGCAATCCATAGGAATCGCCTACCGAGCCGATGCCGCTCCGTTCTCCTTCGAGGAAAACAAGCAGATCACCGGATACAGCATCGACCTGTGCCGGCGCGTGGTGGCGGCGATCGAGCGTCAGCTTGGCGTCAGCGAGCTAAAGATCCGTTGGGTCCCCGTAAACAGCCAGACCCGGTTCGAAGCGATCGCCAAGGGACAGGCGGATCTGGAATGTGGCTCGAGCACCGTGACGCTCGGGCGCATGAAGACGGTTGACTTCTCGAGCTTTACGTTCATCGACGGTACCGGCCTCATTGTCAAGGCCAGCCTGGCAGCGAATGCGCTGAGCGACCTCGGCGGCAAGAAGATCGGCGTGATCAGTGGAACGAGCAACGAGCGGGCGCTCAACGGTGCGCTGAAGGAGCGCGTCATCAACGCGACGGTCTATCCGGTCAAATCGCGTGAGGAGGGACTCGAGCAAGTCGAGAGCGGGGCAATCGACGCCTTTGCCAGCGATCGGGTGCTGCTGATCGCTCTCCTCGGGAAGTCGAAGAATCCAGCGGGGTTGGCATTGCTGGGTGACGCACTTTCATTCGAGCCGTATGCCATCGGGCTGCCGCGCGGCGATTGGCAGATGCGGCTCGCGGTGAATAGCGCGCTTGCCCAGCTTTACCGCGGCGGTGCAGTCAGGGAGATCTTCGGTCGTTGGTTCGGCGCAATCGGACGCCCCGGACCGGTGATGGAGGCGGCCTTCCTGTTCGGCGCGCTACCGGAGTGATCTGTACGAAGCGCGCAACGCCTCGTTCGCAATGATCTTCCGTGCCGTCGTTCACGGCGCGGTTGGAATGCTAGCGATGTCGGCTGCAGCGCAAATCGCCGTCGCATCCGATCAGCCGGTTTCCGTCACCGAGCCCCCTACGGAGCCGACGATGATGCGGATCGTCCCGTATCCGGACGAGTTGCAGGCGTTGCTTGGGTATGCGCCTGCGTCGTGCTACCGCATCGGACGCTGCTCCGCGTACGACCTCTACCGCTTCAGGGACCGGCCGAACAGGCTGACGAGGCTGGCGCCGGAGGCTCCCCCGGAAGATGCCGCACGGCTGTCCTTGTTCCAGTACCGGTGGGTGCTGGTTCCCGTTACGCCCGAAGAGAACATCCGTCCCAAGTATCGGACAGCGAGCCAAGTGCGTGAAGAGTACCGTGCCGTAGGCACGCCGACTGACGGGCCCAACTGACGTCCCTCTTGAGCGAGCCGAGCTCCCTGCGGGGGTCTCCCCCGCAGGCTTCGATTCCGTGCCGCCAACCCCCATCGAGACGTCGCCGCGGCGTCAGGCGATTCGCCTTACCTCAAGCCGAAAAAAGACAGAATCGCGATGACGATGACGACGAGACCGACGATGTAGATGATTCTATTCACGCGTTCCTCCTCCGGTGAACATCACCAGCTGCAAGCGGCAACCTTCGTGATCAGACTTTTCCCTTGTTTGCGTTCTCCGCTGCCTGCTGCGCATCGCCCGCGCCCTTCTGGAGCTTGCCCTCGACTTGCTTCGCTCCACCTTTGACCTGCTGCTCGATGCTGCCGGTCGCTTCACCGATTTTCCGCTGCGCTTTCCCTGCGATGTCCTTGGCCGTGCCAGTGATCTGGTCCTTGTTCATCTAGGTTCTCCGTGAAGCAGGCGACGGTGCCTGCGTCCGTCATGAGACCGTCCGCGGACTGCGGGAGCAAGGTTGTCGCTTCCGATAGCGGCGTAGGCGAAACACCGATATGACCACCGTGCCGTGGCCCGCGCGGGCGGCCCGACGAGAGACCGACAGAACTCAGGACGATCGCAGACGACTTCGTATCGACAATACGCAGGTCACTGTCCGTGGTCATTTGCGACGCCGCTTGCGCAGGCCGGCACGTTGCCCCAATGGCCTTCGCAGAACTGTCGACGCACGCGCTGATCGCACACGATACGGGCGAAAAGATCACCGCTGCAGCGCGCCAGGCTTACATGCATCGCCTCCCACCGATCCGACCCGGGTTTTTTACCGATTTCCGCAACCGACGCACCGACAGGTGCTGCGAGAGACCTGTGTGCAGCCCTTGGATTCGCGCTCACCGGTGTTCGTCGCTCGGGCGCCGGGGGTTTATGTGCGCTCGCACGCTTCGCGGCGGAAACAGTCACCGGACGTTGTCGCGCACTTGCGCGCTTCGGCGCGTCGGAGTCGGTAGCGGGAATGGGCGGCTGGAACGCGGCTAGAGTCTCGGGTTCCACAGGCTTCGTTTCCACCGTCGAAGCGACGGCCGGCGCCGGTGCGAGGGCGTTGTGCGCAGCAGCACCGACCGGATCCGACACGCCTTCCATCGCGTCGGGTGTCACCGCGTTGATGTAGCGCGTGGTATAGGCACCCGCGATTAGAATTGTCGCGAGCCCAGCAAGGAGGAACAGGCCGGGCGTGCGCGAGCGCCAGTACGCTCGCAACGCCGGGGGAATAACCGGTTGCGTCGCGGTTGCCGTGCCGTCTGCGTCGGCTGGTGCTGCTCGCGCAGGCGCAAGGTCAGCGGGTGGCAACGCTTGCATGCCCTCCGATGTACTGGACGGCGCTGGATATGCCGCGCCGCATTTGTAGCAATGGCTCGCGGCCTTGTCATTGACCCCATTACATTGGTTGCACGGCTTCAAATGCAGCGGCGCGGCGCAGTCGTTGCAAAACTTGGCACCCGGTGGGTTACGGTGGTCGCAGAAGGGGCACATCCGGTCGCCAAAATACTCGGCGCGCGCGGCGAAGGTCCAGTGAGGGGGGCATGGAGGATCCATGCGGCCATTTTAATCCGCCGCAACGGACCAAGGCGCACGGTTGCCTCGACGATTTAGGCGGCAAGCCTGACCTACCCCTATTGGCCGGTCGGCGAAGTCACTTCACGACAGTGGGGATGTATGATCCCTCGACGTTTGCAGACCTCCCAGGACTGACAGGACCGCGCCGTGACGGTTACCCTCGTTTCGCCTGACCTTGTTCGTGGACTCGCGCTCGCGCTGTTCTTCGCTCTCGCAGGTTGCGCAACGAAGCCTGCGCAACCGACACCGGAGCAACGGGCGCAAGCGGTCATCGCCAGTCCGATTCGCACGGACCAGGATCGGCGCATGGACACCTCGCGCAATCCGGCCGAGTTCCTGCCCTTCACCGGCGTGGAACCGGGCATGGTGGTGCTCGATGTGTCTGCGGGCGCGGGCTACACGTCGCAACTTCTTGCGCTCTCCGTTGGATCGGAGGGGAAACTGCTCGCGCAGCGCCCGGCACCTGGTGATGCGCTCACCAAGCGACTTGCCGACCATCCTCAAGCCAACTTCGTTCCCGTGTACCGGCCGTTCGAAGACCCGGTCCCGCCCGACGCGCCCGAGCTCGATCTTGTCACGCTCGTCAACAACTACCACGACATCGTCTACCAGCCGATCGATCGCGCGAAGATGAACCAGCGCGTCTATGCAGCATTGAAGCCGGGCGGCCGGTTCGTGATCGTCGATCACTCGGCCAAGGCAGGCGCCGGCATCAGTGTGGCCCGGACCCTGCATCGCATCGACCGGGACGTGGTCGTCGCCGAGGTTACGCAAGCGGGGTTCGTGCTCGAAGCAGAGGGGCAGTTCTTGCGCAATCCTTCGGACACGCGCGATATCTCGTCTGGCGATGGCCGGATCAATACCGACAAATTCGCGTTGCGGTTCGTGAAGCCCAGGTGACACAGTAGCTCGCTCCATGTTGACACCACGCGAGAAACGACAGCTGGACGATCTCGGCTATCTCGTCCTCCCGAACTTCGTGCCACCGCCGTTGCTCGACGAGCTGCGGGATCGCGTCGAGAAGTTGTGGGCGGAGGAAGGCGAAGAGGCCGGATCCGAGTTCCGCTACGAGCCCGGCACCCGGCGCCTCGCCAATCTGATCGACAAGGGTGCGATCTTTGCCGAGCTCGTCTCGATGCCGAGGATCCTCGACTGCATCGAGCACGTCATCGGGCCGGGCTACAAGTTGAGCAGTCTCAACGCCCGATCGACGAATCCGCAGAACGGTGAATCGCAGCCCTGGCATGCCGATGCCGGTGCGATTGCCGACGAACGCGGCTACTGGGTGTGCAATTCCGTTTGGATGCTCGACGACTTCACCGGGGAGAACGGCGCTACGCGGATGATTCCTCGCTCGCACACGTGGCGCCGCCTGCCCGAGCCCGGCAACGCAGACCCGCTGGCGGACGAGGAGCTCGTCACGGGCAAAGCTGGAACCGTGGTGATCATGAATGCTCACATGTGGCACGGAGGGACCGCGAATCGCACCGATCGGTGCCGCCGCGCCTTGCACGCGTTCTATACGCGGGACGACAAGCCGCAGCAGCAGTATCAGAAGGCGTCGCTGCGCGCCCAAGCGATTGCCGCGCTGACGCCGTTGCAGCGTCGCGTGCTCGCCATCGACGATCCCGAAAACGACCGGCTGAGTTCTGCGACGACGCGGGTGAGCGGATTCCTGAAGTAGCGCTGAAGGTCAAGCCTCACAAGGATGAAGAGATGACAAACCGACGCGAGTTCATCGTCCGATCGGTGGCCGCGAGCGTTGCGATCGCTGCGACGCCGGCGCTCGGCGCCGAGGCCGTCGTCGAGACGGACGTCCTGATCAAGACCGAGGACGGCACCTGTGATGCCTGCTTTACCCATCCTTCGAGCGGTTCGCACCCTGGGGTGCTGATCTGGCCGGACGCATTGGGCTTGCGGCCGACCATGCGCGCCATGGCGAGGCGGCTCGCGGCAGCGGGTTATTCCGTGCTCGTGCCGAATCCTTTCTATCGCCTGTCAAAGGCACCGCAGTTCGAAACGGCTGCCAACCTCGACTTCGGCGACGAGGCCGTCATGAACAAGCTGCGCCCGCTGATGGCGTCGGTCACCGCGGCGGGTCTGGCCGAAAAAGACGCGCGCGCATACGTCGCCTTCCTCGGCTCGCAGCGCGAGGTCGACCCAAGGCGGAAGATCGGGGCACAGGGCTATTGCATGGGTGGCGCCCTCGTAGTCCGGACCGCCGCCGCGGAGCCCGGGCGCGTCGGCGCCGCCGCGTCGTTTCATGGCGGCGGCCTCGTCACCGACAAGCCTGACAGCCCGCATCTCCTCGCACCCCGAATCAGGGCGCGGATGTATTTCGGCATCGCGTCGAACGACGACGAACGCCAGGCCGCGGCCAAGACCGTGCTGAAGGACGCGTTCGCCAAGGCCGGCGTACCAACCGAAATCGAGGTCTATCCCGCGAGGCACGGCTGGTGCGTGGCCGACATGCCGATCGAAAAGGGCGCGCCCATCTACAACGCCACGCAGGCGGAGCGCGCGTGGGGCAAGCTGCTGGCGTTGTACAAGGCAGCGCTGGTCTGAGGTTTCGGCGCGCGTTGTGCCTCTCTGCAAATCGGCGTCGCTGCGCGCCGAAACCATTCCTGAACGCCGGACTTTTCACACCGCCATCAACACCGATTTGGTCTCCGTGAACAGGTCGAGCGCGGCTCGTCCCATCTCGCGCCCGATGCCCGACTGCTTGAAGCGGCCGAACGGCAGGCTGCTGTCGAGCATGCTGTGGCAATTGACCCACACGGTTCCCGCCTTGATGCGCGGAATCAGCCGATGCACGCGTGCGAGATCGTTCGACCATATCGACGCGCCGAGGCCGTACATCGTGTCGTTCGCGAGCCTCACCGCGTCGTCGACGTCGTCGAACGGCAGCGCGACGACGACGGGTCCGAAAATCTCCTCCTGCACGACGCGCATGTCCTGCCGGACGTTCGTGAGCACCGTCGGCTGCACGAAATAGCCGCGCTCGCCAACGCGTCCGCCGCCGGCCGCGACAGTGGCGCCCTGACCCACGCCGCTTGCGATGTAACCGCAAACACGATCGCGCTGCACGTCGGACACGAGCGGCCCGAGCTCGCTCGACGGATCGATGCCGGGACCGAGCTTCATCTTCGACGCGATCGCAACGAGCTCGGCGACGACGCGGTCGAATGCCTTGCGCTGCACGTAGAGCCGTGACCCTGCCGTGCACACCTGTCCCTGATTGAAGAAGATGGCGTTGGCCGCGCCCGCGGCCGCGTGTGCGGGATCGGCATCCTCGAGCACGATCACCGGCGACTTGCCGCCGAGCTCCAGCGACACGCGCGTCATCCGGTCGACGGCCGCGCGCTGCACGTGCTTGCCGACCTCCGTCGAACCGGTGAAGGCGATCTTGTCGATGCCGGCGTGCGCACACAGCGCAGCGCCCGCTGTCGGTCCGAGTCCGGTGACGATGTTGACGACGCCGGGCGGGATGCCCGCTTCGCCGATCAACTCGCCGAGACGAAGCGCGGTGAGCGGCGTCTCTTCGGCCGGCTTGAGCACTACGGTGCAGCCTGCGGCGAGCGCCGGTCCGATCTTCCACGCCGCCATCAGCAGCGGGAAATTCCATGGAATGATCGCGCCGACGACGCCCACCGGCTCCTTGCGCGTAAACGCGAAGAATGTGGCCTGCGGGATGAACGGGATCGAGACGTCGTGCGTCGAACCCTCGATCTTCGTCGCCCACCCGGCCATGTAGCGCAGGAAGTCGACGGCCATCGCCATGTCGACGTGCTGCGCGAGCACGACCGACTTGCCGTTGTCCAGCGCCTCGATTTCCGCCAGCGATCGCGCCTCGCGCTCGATGAGATCGGCGAGTCTCAACAGCAGCCGCTCGCGCTGCGCGGGCCGCGCATTCGGCCAGTCGCCGCCTTCGAATGCCGCGCGCGCGGCGCGCACTGCACGATCGACGTCGGCGGCGCCGCCGGCCGGCACGCGATCGAATGCTTCCCCCGTCGCGGGGTCGTGTACGTCCAGCGCCGCACCATCTGCCGCCGGAACCCATTCGCCGCCGACCAAAAGGCGCTTCGGCGCGTCCAGAAAGCGGCGCGTCGCCTCGGACAGCAATTGCCGGGTGTTCATGTCCATCTCGATGCCCCTCGCGGATGTAGTGCGTTGACGGATGACTTCGGATTGGGTGCGTCGGGGTTACTTCTGCTGCGCGATATCCTTCACGACACCCGGCATTCCGATCAGAACGAGCTTTCCCGGCACGCCTTCGGCCACGCCGGTCAGCGTCTGCCGCTCGGGCCGCACGCTCGCCTCGTAGCTGCGGCCGCCGTCGCTGCTGCGCAAAAAGGCGCCGCTCAAGCCCACGAGGATGACCGTGCCGTCGGCGCGCTCGATGCCGCCGGTGATCGAGCGGTCGGTACCGGTCGGGACGTCGGTCCATCCGCCCTCGCCGGTACGGCGCAGGACATGGCCGCGCATGCCGAACACCAGCGCGCCGCCGCCGCGCAGCGCGAGACCACCCCACAGTGATCCGCTGTACGGCACCGCCTCCTTCGTCCATGTCCGTCCGCGGTCCGTCGAGCGGAACAGCGTGCCGGCTTCGGCCGTGATCAACAGCGAGCCGTCGGCGAGCGCAAAGATGCCGTTCAGATGGCGATCGCGGTGACGCCCGGCAGTTTTGTCGGCACGCTGCACGAGGTGTGCTTCGGCCGCGTGCAGATCTTTCGCGAGACGACCAGCCAGTCGGTGCACGAAGCGGGCGGCGCATGCAAGAGCTGGCGTTCACTCGGCGTGCCGCTCGCGATGGCGGGAACCGGGTGGTTTCGCGGCGATCCGGTACGGCCGGGGGTCGTCATGGCGCTCGCGCCCGGCGAGGATCTCGAGTTCTATGCGCCGCCGGGGCTCGACGCGCTTCGTACCACGCTGCTGTGCATGCTGGAATCGCTCGACGCGAACCCGACCGCGCTTCTATTCGCGGCCGCGCGGCGGCTGCTCGAAGAAACGGTGCTCGGCGCGATCGTTGCAATGGTCGACGGCAACGGCGAAGCAGCCTGGCCGACGCCCGTCGGGGGGCGCTGCAGGGTCGTCGAGCGCGCACGCAGTTTCATGCACGCGCACATCGACGAGCCGATCACCGTCGCCGAACTGTGCAAGACGCTCGGCGTCAGCCGGCGCACGCTGCAATACAGCTTCCAGGACGTTCTGGGACTGAACCCGGTGCGCTTCCTGCGCGCGCTGCGGCTGAACGGCGTGCGCCGCGAGCTGCGGCATCCGCCGCCCGCCACGACCGTGCAGGATGCCGCGGCCCGCTGGGGCTTCTGGCACCTCGGGCATTTCGTCACCGATTACCGGCACATGTTTGGCGAGCTGCCGTCGGAGACGCTCCGCGGGCGGTGGCTTCAGGGCCCCCGCCGCGGCACGCCGAGCTGCTCGTAGATCGGGCGCAGCACGTCGCGGACCATCGGCAGCTGCCGCCGATACCACGCCGCGGCCAGCATCGCGAGACAGCCGTTCAACGCGAATGTGAACGGCGTGCCGAACACGCCCGCGATCGCGCCGGCGGCAAGATTGCCGAGCGGCGCGACCCCCAGGAAAGCGAGCGTATAGAACGATGCGATGCGCCCGCGCAGCCGGTCGTCGACGATCGTCTGCAGGATCGTGTTCGCGGACGCGGCGGCGAGAATCGTCCCGCCGCCGACCAGCACCAGCAACAGCAGCGCCAGCGAATAGATGCGCATGTAGGCGAACGCGGCCAGCGCGATTCCGCTCGTTGCCGCCGCGTACAGGATCACGCGCCCGAGGCCGCGCACCGTTGCCCGGCTCGCGAGATACGCCGTCGACACCAGCGCGCCGAAACCGGCCGCGGACAGCAGCCATCCGAGCGTGTGCGGCCCGCCGCCGAAGATGTCCTTGGCGTACACCGGCATCAGTGACGAATACGGGGCGATCGTCCACGCGAGTGCCGCCACCATCGCGAGCAGCGCGCGAACCGGCTTGAGCCCGTGCGCATAGCGAACGCCCTCGACCCAGCTCGCCCACCAGCCGGAGGACGTGGCGGGCCGGATGTCGGCCGGCCAATGCATGCGCAGGATCGCGACGATGACGGCGAGGAACGACAGCGCGTTGAGCGCGAAGCACACGGCCTCGCTCGTCAACGCGAGCAGCAGGCCGGCGATCGCGGGGCCGACGACGCGCGCCGTGTTGACGAGCATCGAATTGAGTGCGATGGCGTTCGCGAGGTCGCCGCGGTCGGCGATGAAGTGCACGTACATCGACTGCCGCAACGGCAGGTCGAATGCCGAGCACGTGCCGAGCCACAGCGCCAGCACGATCAGATGCCAGGTCTCGATCCAGTGGAACGCGACCAGGACGGCCAGTACGACCGCCTGCACGAGCATCAGCGACTGCGTCAGCAGCAAACCGCGCCGGCGGTCGATGCGATCGGCGACCACGCCGGCGAGATTGCCGAACAGCAGGATGCCGACGTTGGCGCAGAACGCGACGACGCCGAGCAGCCACGCCGATCCCGTCAAGCGGTAGACGAGCCAGCTCATCGCCACCTGCTGCAGCCAGGTGCCGATCACCGACAGCCCCTGGCCGGTGAAGAACAGGCGGTAGTTGCGGTGCTTCAGCGCCCGGAACGTGCGGCTTACCGTAGGCGGCATCGATCGAGTCGATAGATGCGCGCTTCGCCGTAGCCCTTCGCGAGCGGCAGCGTGCCGACGTATTCGAGCGCGTAGTCCTGCGGGCCGGTCGACGCGAGCGTCGCGGCGAACGCCTCGCTGGCGTACACGGTCCCGGGCGGCGTCACCGGCTCGATCCGCGCCGCGCGCGTGACGCTCGCGCCGAAATAGCCGTCGCGTCGCATGACCGGATCGAAATCGCAGAAGACCGGGCCCGCATGCAAGGCGATGCGGACCTGGCTCATCGGGTCGAGTCCGGTGTCCGTCCAGTCGACCGCCAGCATCCGCTCGAGAAAGCGCAGCGCGAAATCCGCAGCGTCGCGCGTCGAATCGAAGACCGCGTAGAGCGCGTCGCCCCATGTCTTCGCTTCCAGCGGCTTCGTCGGCGACGCGTCGATCGCGGCTGCGCCGATCTCCAGGAACTGCCGTTGGAACAGCGGAGCACGGGCATCGTGCAGGCGACTATACCCGGCGAAGTCGGCGAACAGCATCGACTTGAGCGTCCGGCGGGCGCTTTCGGTCGCGAGCGGGCCTTGCGGCGATCCGCCCGGGATGGCAGCCACCGTCCCACTGCCGGCGGACGTCGAGGCCGCCTGTCCGTCGCAGCCCGCGCGCTCGCGCAGCCCTCGCAGATCGATGATCTCGGCCGGCCCGACATTGCGCTCCCATCGCGCAAGCGTCGCTCGCGTGCCGCCGACCCCGCCTCCGCCGCCCGCGTCGATCACGCACAGCAGCGACGGCCGCGTCTGCAACTGCGCGGCGCGCAACATCGCGAAGCCCTCGACGAGCAGCGCCGCATGCTCGAACAGGACGTCGTCGCCGAGGTGACCCTCCTCGGTGGCCATGATGACGCGATGCGCGCGCGCGAGCGCGCGGTCGAAGCGCGACACCCATTCGTCGCCGCCGACAGCGACGCTCGTCCGCACGAAATCCGCCTTGTCGAACGGCAGCACGACGTTCACTTCGGCGCCGAGCTCCAGCCCGATCTCGATGCACAGGAGATCCGCGCCGCAGGCAGCGGACGCGAACACGATCGGTGAGCGCATGGCGCTGAGTCGCTCACGCAAGGCCGCACTCACCGCCGGGACGAGCGCCGCGGGAAAGCGCGGCGCTGCGCGCTCCGTCGTGTCGAGCATGTGGCCTGCGAACGCAACGACTGCGTTGACGGGAAGCTCGCGCAAAAGCTCGGCGGCCTGCGGCACGACGCGCGCAAGCAGCTCGACCTGCCTGCGCATCGTCGCGACGACGCCGGCATTGCCGCCCGCTTCGGCAAACGCACCGGCGTAGCAGCGGGATGCCGCCGGGAAGTCGCCGACGATCGTGTGCGCCTCGCCTTCCGTGGCGAGATCCCATGCGGTCCGCGGCGGCGCCTGCGACGCGAGGCGGGCAAGAACGTCCCGTGCGAGCGCAACCGCGACGTCACGCTCGTCCAGCAGCAGCGACAGCGTCGCCGCGTTGATGCCCGGATACGGATCGCGCGCGATCGCGTGCGCCTGCAAGTACTGCTCTCGCGCGCGCTGCGCCGCTTCGGTCGCCGCGGAGCCGCCCGCCTCGCGATGCACGACGTCCTTCCAGAGCCGTCCGCGCAGGCTCAGGATGTCGGCAAGCCGTACGCTGCCGCTTGCCGCGCCGGCTTCGGCGCGAGCGAGGAGTGCCCGTGCCGTCTGCGCCGCGCCGGCGCGGGCATGCGCGAGCGCACCCCAGTAGAAAAGCTCCGGATTGTCCGGTTGCGCGAGCGCCGCCTCGCGAAACGCGTCGCACGCTTCCCATGGCGCGCCACGGTCGAGGTGCGCGCGAATCGAGTCGATGCCCGTGGTCAGGATCCCTGCGCTTCGGCGATCCACGCGCGAAGCCGCCGCGTGCTGACGAGATCCCGCATCGGCTGCGGCAAGCGATCGATGATCGCGGCGGCCTGGGCCAACTCGGGGGACCTGCGGCTCGGATTGGCAAGCGCGTAGGCGTAGAGCGCCCGCGCGAGTTGCACGTGCTGCGTAAAGTCATCGTTGCCACGCGCGTAGAGCGACCGATGATAAGCGAGAGCCGGGGTGATGATCCGTTGCGCGTCCTCGTGATTGCCGAGGCGGGTGGCGATCATCGCTGCAAGGATCTGCTCGTCGTTCGCATCGCGCGCGTCCTGCGTGGTTCGCCGCGGAATGAGCTGTCTGTATTCGATCGCTTCGCCGATCGCACGCCGCGCCGCCGGATAATCCTGCACGCGATAGCAGGCGTCGGCGAGAACGTAAGCCGCTCCGGCAAGAAGCCTCGTGCGATTCAGCTCCTGCGAAGCATCTTCGGTCTTTCTGACCTTGATCCGGGCGAGCGCCGCCTCCGCCATCGCCCGTACGGTCTGGTAGTCGCCTGCGGCCATCGGGAGCGCGTATCCAAACACCTGTTGCGCGAATTCGCGCAACAAGAAGCGCCCGAACGCATCCTGCGGCAGCCCCCTGACCGCGATGTCCAGCAGGCGCGCGTTCTCGGCGAGCCCTGCCTCGGCTGCTTTGGGGTTGCCGACATCCGCCTCGAGGAACGCAAGGCCGCCGGCAGGATACGAAAGGGTCCGCGCAAGGAACGCAGACAGCCTGACGTTGCGCTCCAGGGCAAGCGCCGCTCGCGACATCGTCCGGGCGTCGCCGATGCGGCCCATGCGGGCCAGCACAAACGATCCCTGCGTCCTCGAATTGGCCAGGTTATTCCATGCGATCTGGTTGCTTGGATCGATTCTCGCGATCGCTTCCCAGTCGCGCACGCTGTCCTCGCGATGTGCGACGCTGGCCGCGAGGTGCAAGTCGTCGGCCTCGGCGTCGGCGAGCGACTCGTTGATCAACCCGCGCGAGCGCAGGGCGCCCATGTGGTTCGGACGCTGCGCGACAACCTGATTGGCCACCTCGAGCGCTTCCTTGCCGATGCGCCGTGTCTCGTCGACGAGGCCCAGCGCCTGCAGCGCGGACAGTTCCCACGCCGTCGATTCGGTGTAAGCGGCGGCGGCCGGAGAGTCGTCCAGCTTCAGGTCGTCGATGCTCCGGTAGGCAGCACGCGCCTCTTCGAGCGTCTTCACCGCCGCCTCTTCGCGGTCGCTCGTCAGCTGCGAGTAGCCGAGGTAGTTCAACGTGGCGCCGTAGGCGCGGCGCAGCCCGACCGACGGTTGCGGCCGGGCCATCATCGGCTTGAGCACCGCCACCGCTTCCGCGCCAAGGCGCCGCGCATCCGCAAAGTTGTTCAGGCTGTCGCTCACGCGCGCCTGCGACATGAGGCCCATGCCGAGGCCGATCGCGGTTGGCTCGCTCTGGTCCCCGCCGGCGCGCAACGTGCCCAGGACAGCCACCGCGTCGGCGAGCGCCTTGCCACCTTCGTCGAGCTTGTTCTGCGTGCGCAGCACCGCGCCGTACCGCACGAGGGCGAGCGCACGGTTGCGCTCCGTCTCCTCGGTGCGAAGCTGCGCCGGCAGTGCATCGTAGTAATCGAGCGCACGCTTCGAGAGTTGCGCCACGATGTCGAGCCGCCCTACCGGCTCGAGCTCCAGATAGAAGTCGTCGAGCAGGTAGACGATCAGCTTTTCCGACTCGCCGCGGGCGCTTTCGGCGAGTGCGCGCGTCTGCTGGGCGAGTGCCTCGGCGCGCTGCGCGCGATGCATGCTGACGTAGCCGAACACTGCGCTCGCCACCGCGCCGATCGCGAGCACTGCGCAGACCGCCGCGATCTGCCGCGCTCGCACCAGCGCCTTGCGCGTGGCGCGCTCCCGCGCGCGCTGCTCGGCGAGCTTGCGCTCCGCCTCGTCGCGTGCCTCGCGCTCACGGCGCAGGTTGCGGCTCGCGCGCACGACGCTGCACAGCACGTCGTGCGTGAGCTCGACGCGACGCAGGTCGAGCCGCTCCTCGATGCGCAACAGCCGCCGGTTGACGAGCGTGGCGAGCGCATCGGGAGCAGCACCCGCCGCCGTGAATGCGTTATGCACGCGCTCCTCGGCGATGCTTTCGCGAAAACCCGATTCCGTAAGCAGGTCGTCTTCGATGAAGTGACGCACGGCGAGCGGCTGGTCGGCGAGCGCGCGCTCGTAGAACTCGGCGAGAATCGTGTCGTGCGAGCCGGCGAGGAGATCGGCCGAGATCTCGCTTCGTCCCTGCGCGATACGCGCATTGTTGAGCTCGCGGCAGATGAGCGACAGAAGCGAGGGCTCAACCTCGGCGTTGCGCAATTCCGACCCGCCGGCGGTGAAGCGGACGATGGCCTCGGCCACCTCCTGCGAAACGAGCTTGCCGCCGGGCTTCAGCACGGCGGCAAGCGCCTGCTCGCCGGTCATCGGCGCGAGCCGCATGCGGTTCTGCGTGATCGAGGGCATCGCTGCCTTGAACGCCTCGAGATGCGCCAGGTAATCCTCGCGGAGCGCGATCAGCACGCGGTAGTCGCTGCGCGTGAAATCGAAGCGCTCGGCGGTCGTCTCGTCCTGCTCGATCGCCGCTTCGAGCGCCTTGGGCGGGCGATTCTCGACGAGGTCGGCCAGGTCCTCGATGAACTCGGCCGCGCGTGCGCGCCCGAACGAGTCGCCCTGCGCGAGCGTGAATATTTCCTCGAACTGGTCGAAGATCAGGAGCGGCGTGAGCGGCCGGCCGGAGGCGTCGTGCAGCACGTCACCACGATGGTGCAGGAACTCCCACAGCGATTCGCCGGCGACCGCCACGCCGGCCTGCGTCCACTGTCCCGATTCCCCCGTCGCGCGAAAGATCGCGGCCTTCAACTGCTCCGAAGGCGACGGGGTTTCCGGCGAATAGTCGATCCGCAGGTACACCGGGCAGAATCCGAGCCCGCGCAGCTTCGGCACGATGCCGGCACCGAGAATCGACGTCTTGCCGAGCCCCGATTGCCCGAAGAGCAGCGTCAGCGTCTTGCGCTGCACGCGGCGCGCGAGCTCGGCGACTTCCGCTTCGCGACCGTAGAAGTACGCCTGCGTCTCCTCAGTGAACGACGCGAGGCCGAGCCACGGATTCTCGGCGTCGACGGACGTGGGCGGAACCGGGCTGTCGAGCGGCGCCATCGCTTGTCGCTAGCGGCGTGGCGACAGGAAGTCCTGTAGGTGGCGCACGAACTCCGGCGTCACTTCGCCGCCAGGCAGTTGCGTAATGTGCAGCGCCTTGAACTTGTCGGGCACGTGGGCATGTGTCGCGCTCGTGTCGTCGATGCACACCGGCAGGATGAAGAGCGCGCCTTCGGCGATGTTGCGCGAGCGGTCGATCGCATAGCTCCACTCGCGCCGGAAGTAGCCTTCGAGCCGCCGCTCGGTGGTGGCCGAGACGACCGGGATGAAGTACGAGCAGCGGGCGACGTTGCGCTGGATCTTGCGATCGTAATCATCGCCGCTTTCGAGGCGGTCGAGATCGAACCAGGTCCGGATGCCCGCCGCGTCGAGTCCCGCCTTGATGCGCTGCACCGCGGCGAGATCCTCGCGGGCGTAGCTGATGAATACGGCGTTGTCCGGCATCTCGAGCTCCGGAGGCAGGAAACGCTTGGGCAACCCGAGATCGACGACCTCGCCTGGTTTGCGGCGCGTTGTCCAGCGCCGATGCAGCTCGTCGACGAACTTGCCGGCCCCGCTGTAGACCCGCGTGCGCACGCTCACCTGCTGCAGGAAGTTGATCAACCGCGTATCGCCGACCGAATGGCTGTCGGCGAGCACTTCGCCGACGTCGCGGGGATCGGACAGCCGGTGCCGCTTGGCGATGCGCAGGAACAACCGCGCGAGCCAGTTCGTGAAGCTGCTGCCGATGAATAGCAGGTGATTGTGCTCGAGCTCGTGGAATAGCTTCTCGGGCGTCAAGTGCTCGCTTTGCAGCGCGCAGATGAACTCGAGCGTGTCCTCGTCGGAGATCACGTACGTCGGCGACGCCGACAGCCGTCCGAGCAGATGGTAGATGACCGGCCGCGTCAGCTTCTCGCGTTCGGCCGGCAGGTCGGCGACACGGTTCGGTGCATACGCGATGACTTCGGTCGACTGCGCTCCCGCAAAGCGCTCCGCGTTGATCGCCTGCTCGAGCAGCGGATCGAACGTCGTCGTGACGAAGAGGTCGAAATCGCTGATCTGCGCGAGCTGGCGCAGCGCGAGGGGCGGCGCGAAATTGGCGTCGCGGAAAATGCTGCGCAGGCGGGTGTACGCCTCTTCGCGCCGACCGCGTGAAGCGAGGAACCAGCAGACGACGTCGTTCAGCGTATACGGCTTCGGCAGCACTGCGGTGTCGACGCCGAGCTTGCCGGCGAGCCGCTCCGCGACCCATTCGTACAGCAGGCGCGGGCCGGTCTCGGTATCGACCTGCAGGAGCTCGGGCCCGATGATCGGGACGACCCGATGCTCCTCGATGAAGTTGAGCAGATCCTCCCACGCGTCTTCGTCGAGCGTCGGAAGCGCAGGATGCAGAGCCAGCGGGCTATTCATCGCGCGGCGGCGGGCGGCCGCCTCTCTCCCATGCGTCGTATCCGGCGGCGAACGCTCGATGACCGACGCTGCGAGCGAAGTGTCCACGATTCGACAGGGGCGGTCAAACGGCCGGCCTGGACCATCGTGGCAGCGCATCGTGCCCCGCGGCGGGCGGCACCACTTGCTCGAACCCACCGCATCGCATAGCCTGTTCGCCATCGCATGGCCGGCGGCACGCCGGACCGGCGGGGGAGGCGATGAGTCCGGTTGCCAAAGCGGGGGCCAGCAGGCGGCGCGGCGTCACATCGCGCGCCGTCGCGAAGGCGTCCGACGCGTCCGCCGGCGCGCGGGATCGCGAGGGCGCGAATGAGCTCCGCGAATCGCTTGCGCAACAGCAGGCGATGAGCAATATCCTCCACGTCATCAGCCGTTCGCGGCATGATGCCCAGCCGGTGTTCGACACGATCGCGAATTCCGCGCTCGCGCTGTGCCGCGCGAGCTCGGCGGTGGTCTTCACCTTTGACGGCGCGCTTGTCCATGTGGCGGCACTGGCCAGCGTGCATGCGAAAGGCGCGGAGGCCATTCGCAACGCCTTCCCCCGGCCGCCGGGCCGGGATTCGGCCGCCACGCGCGCGGTGCTGACGAGACAGGTGGCCGCGATACCGGACGCGCTGCTCGACCCGGAATACGCGATCACGGACCCGGCGCTGGCAGCGGGCTTTCGCAGCACCGTTTCGGTTCCGTTGCTGCACGAGGGCCGGCCGATCGGCGCGATCAACGTCGGCCGTCCTGAACTCGGTCCCTTTTCCGAGCGCCACATCGCGATGCTGGAGACATTCGCCGACCAGGCCGTTATCGCCATCGAGAACGCGCGGTTGTTCAACGAGCTCGAAGCCCGCAACCACGACGTGACCGAGTCCCTTGCGCAGCAGACCGCCACGAGCGAGATCCTGCGCATCATCAGCGGCTCGCGCCGTGACGTGCAGCCGGTGTTCGACATCATCGCCGAGCGTGCCGTGAAGCTGTGCGACGCCGAGGTCAGCGTCGTGTCGAGGGTCGACGGCGATCTGCTTCGGCTTGCCGCCCTGTTTGGCGTCACTGCAGAAGGCACTGCGGCCATCGGGCGGGCGTTCCCGATGCGGCTCGCCGCGAACACCAACACCGTGAGCGCGCGGACCGTGCGCGAGCGCGCCGTCGTTCATGTTGCCGACGTTCTCGCGGACCCTGGATACGAAACGAAGGAGGCGGCGCGTGTCGGCGGGTTCCGGGGCAGCCTCGGCGTGCCGATGATCTGCGAGGGTCAGGTGATCGGTGCGATCTTCGTCGGGCGGTCGCGGCCGGGATTGTTCACCGAACGGCAGATCGAGCTCCTGAAGCTGTTTGCGGAACAAGCGGTCATTGCCGTGCAGAACGTCACGCTTTTCAACCAGCTCGAAACACGGACGCACCAGCTGACGCGCTCGGTCGACGAGCTGAAGGCGCTGGGCGAGGTTGGCCAGGCCGTCAGCTCCACGCTCGATCTCGAGACGGTGCTCGGCACGATCGTAAGCCGTGTCGCCCACCTGTCCGGCATGGACGGCGGCTCGATCTATGAATACGACGAAGTGCGCGAGGAGTTCCATCTTCATTCGGCACACAGGATGCCCGACGAGCTCGTGGAAGCGCTGCGCGCGACGCCCATGCGCAAGGGCGAAGGTGCTATCGGACGAATGGCGCTGACCGGCGAGCCGGTCGAAATCCGCGACGTCGTCGACGAAGGGACTTATCAGAGCCGGGTTCGCAAGCTGCTCGTTCGATTGGGCTACCGATCGCTGCTTGCCGTGCCGCTGCTGCGCGAGGATCGCCTGCTCGGGGGACTGGTCGTGAACCGCTCGATCCCGGGCGCCTTTCCGGCCGAGGCGGTCGATCTCCTCAAGACGTTCGCGACGCAATCCGCGCTTGCCATCCAGAACGCGCGCCTGTTCCGGGAAATCGAAGAGAAGAGCCGGGAGCTGGAAGCGGCGAGCCGCCACAAGTCGGAGTTCCTCGCCAACATGTCGCACGAGCTGCGCACGCCGCTCAACGCGATCATCGGGTTCTCCGAGGTGCTGGCGGAAGGCATGTTCGGCGACGTCAACGGCAAGCAGGCCGAGTACCTCGCCGACATCCTGGAGTCGGGACGCCACCTGCTTTCACTGATCAACGACATCCTCGACCTGTCGAAGATCGAGGCCGGCCGGATGGAGCTCGAACCGTCGTCGTTCCACTTGCCGACGGCGATCGACAATACGCTGATCCTCGTGCGTGAGCGGGCGCAGCGGCGCGACATCCGGCTTGCGTGCACCGTCGACGATCACCTCGGCACGATTCGCGCCGACGAGCGCAAGGTGAAGCAGGTGCTGCTCAACCTGCTGTCGAATGCGCTCAAGTTCACCCCCGAAGGCGGGAACGTCGACGTGCGCGCTCGCGCAAACGACGGCGTGGCCGAACTTTCGGTGGCCGACACCGGCGTCGGCATCTCGCCGGAGGATCAGCAGGCCGTGTTCGAGGAATTTCGCCAAGTCGGCGCGGCAGCGAAGAAGACCGAAGGTACGGGCCTCGGACTCGCGATCTCGCGCAAGCTGATCGAACTGCACGGCGGGCGATTGTGGGTCGAAAGCACGCTCGGCGCCGGCTCGACGTTCACGTTCACATTGCCGCTGCAAAAATAGCTTATTTTTCGAGGCGCGCGTACTGCTCGCGCAGCTTCGCGAGCGTCGCGGTGAATCCGGCAAGGCGCGTCCGTTCCTGCTCGACCACGCCGCCGGGCGCGCGCGCGACGAACCGCTCGTTGGCGAGCTTGGCGCTCGCCTTCGCGATCTCGCCCTCGTGCCGCGCGATGTCCTTCGCGATGCGTTCGCGCTCGGCCTCGACGTCGACCTGCACGTCGAGCATGACGCGCATTGGCTCGACAACCTGCACCGGCGCTTCACGCGCAGGAAGTGCGTCGACGACGCGTACGTCGGAGAGCCGGGCAAGCGCCTTCAGGTAATCGACGAGCGCGCTGACGCCGACACCACCGCCTGCTTCCCCCTCGGTCGCGATGAACGCGTCGACCTTCTGTCCCGGCGCGAGTCCCATCTCGCTGCGCAGCGAGCGCACGGAATCCACGAGCGCCTTCAGCGTCGCGATTTGCGTGGATTCCGAAGGCGCCAACTTTTGAAATTCGGGTTTCGGATAAGGTTGCAACGAGATCGTTTCCCCGGACTTGCCGGCGAGCGGGCCAACGGTCTGCCAGAGCTCTTCGGTGATGAACGGAATGAATGGATGCGCAAGCCGCAGGATCGCCTCCAGCACGCGCACGACCGTGCGCCGCGTGCCGCGCTGCGCGGCTTCGTCGCCCCGCCCGAGGTCGACCTTGGCGAGCTCGAGATACCAGTCGCAGAACTCGTTCCAGACGAATTCGTACAGTGCCTTCGCGGCGAGATCGAACCGATATTCATCAAGTCGTTTCCGGATCTCGTCCTCGGCGTTCTGCAGTTCCGCGACGATCCAGCGGTCGGCGATCGACGGCGACACGGGCAGCTGTTCGTCCTGGCCGACGTCCTTGCCGGCGACGTTCATCAATGCGAAGCGCGTTGCGTTCCACAGCTTGTTGCAGAAGTTGCGGTAGCCCTCGCAGCGGTCGAGGTCGAAGTTGAGCGTCCGGTTGAACGTCGCGAGCGAAGCGAACGTGAAGCGCAGCGCATCCGCCCCAAACGCCGGAATGCCGTCCGGATAGTGCGCGCGCGTGCGCTTCGCGACCTTTTCCGCCTGGCGGGGATCCATCATGTTGGCGACGCTCTTCGCGACCAGCGCGTCGGCGTCCACGCCGTCGATCAGATCGAGCGGGTCGATGACGTTGCCTTTCGACTTCGACATCTTCTGGCCCTCGGCGTCGCGCACGATCGCGTTGATGTAGACGTCGCGGAACGGCACCTTGCCGGTGAAGAGCGTCGTCGTCATGATCATCCGCGCGACCCAGAAGAAGATGATGTCGAAGCCGGTGACCAGCACCGATGACGGGAGAAACGTCGCGAGCTCGCGCGTCTGCGCCGGCCAGCCGAGCGTCGAGTGGCACCACAACGCGGACGAGAACCACGTGTCGAGCACGTCCTCGTCACGGATGAACGACGCTGGCGTGCGCCCGAGCTTCTTCGTCGCCTGCTCGCGCGCGTCGTTCTCGGTGCGCGCGACGTAGACGTTGCCCGCCTCGTCGTACCACGCCGGAATCTGGTGGCCCCACCAGAGCTGGCGCGAGATGCACCAGTCCTGGATGTTGTTGATCCAGTGGAGGTAAGTCGCAATCCATTCGCTCGGCACGAAGCGCACGCGACCGGCTTCCCCGGTCTGCGGGTGCACGATGCCGGCGTCGCTCACCGCGTCGAGGCATAGCTGCTGGATCGTCTTGCCCGGCCACAGCGGATGCAACGCGGGCGCGGGCGTGCGCATCGCGACGTACCACTGGTCGGTCAGCATCGGCTCGACGACCTCGCCGGTGCGGCCGCAGCGCGGCACGATCATCCTGTGCGCCTTCTCGGAGACGACGAGGCCCGCCGCCTGCAGGTCCGCGAGCACCGCCTTGCGTGCCGCGTAGCGCTCGAGGCCGCGATACTTCGCCGGCGCGTTGTCGTTGACGGTGGCGTCGAGATTGAAGATCGCCAGTGCTGGCAAGCGATGCCGCTGGCCCACGATCCAGTCGTTGAAGTCGTGCGCGGGCGTGATCTTGACCACACCGGTGCCGAATTCGCGATCGACGTACTCGTCGCCGATCACCGGGATCTCGCGCTCGGCGAGCGGCAGGCGTACCGTCTTCCCGATGAACGACCGGTAGCGCTCGTCCTCGGGATGCACGGCGACGGCGGTGTCGCCGAGCATCGTCTCGGGCCGCGTCGTCGCGACCACCAGCGATCCCGATCCATCCGCGAGCGGATAGCGCAATTCCCACAGCCTGCCCTGCTCCTCCTCGCTGTCGACCTCGAGGTCCGACACGGCGGTCATCAGCTTCGGATCCCAGTTGACGAGCCGCTTGCCGCGATAGATCAGGCCATCCTCGTACAGGCGCACGAATGTTTCGCGCACCGCGGCGGACAGGCCCTCGTCCATCGTGAAGCGCTCGCGCGACCAGTCGGCCGCCGCTCCGAGGCGCCGCATCTGGTTCGTGATCGCGCCGCCCGACTCCTGCTTCCACGTCCACACGCGATCGACGAATGCGGCGCGGCCGAGATCGTGCCGCGACTTCCCCTCGGCCTTGAGCTGCTGCTCGACGACGATCTGCGTGGCGATGCCGGCGTGATCGGTGCCGACCTGCCACAGCGTATTGAATCCGCGCATCCGGTGGTAGCGGATCAGCACGTCCATCAGCGTCTGCTGGAACGCGTGGCCCATGTGCAGCGTGCCGGTGACGTTCGGTGGCGGCAGCTGGATGCAATAGGGCGCAGCGCCCGGCGCGTACGTCGGCTTGAAATCGCCGCGCGATTCCCAGATCGGATACCACTTCGCCTCGATGGCGTGCGGCTCGAAGCTCTTGGCGAGTTCCATGCGAAGGCGCCGTGCAAAAACTTCGAATTATAGAGAGTCGCGCGCCCACGCCCGCGCGTCCATGGCGTCAACCCGCGAGCGCCGCCTCCGCCCGCTCGACCGTCGCGACGGGCGCAAGCGAGCGTCCCATCGCCTGCGCGAGCGCGCCGAGCCTTCGCATCAACGCGCCGAACTCGTCGACCGACAGCGCCTGATCCGCGTCGCACCACGCCTCGGCCGGACACGGATGCACTTCGATCAGCAGCGCGTCCGCGCCCGCGGCAATCGCCGCGCAGGAGAGCGCCGGCACCATCCACGCCTTGCCGCCGGCGTGCGACGGATCGACGATCACCGGCAGATGCGTCTCCTTCTTGAGCACGGCAATGGCCGTCACGTCGAGCACGTTGCGATAGGCGGTCTCGAACGTGCGGATCCCGCGCTCGCACAGCATGATCCGATGGTTGCCGCCCGCGGCGATGTATTCGGCGGCCATCAGCCATTCGCTGATCGTCGCGCTCATGCCGCGCTTCAGGATCACCGGCACGTCGACCCTGCCCACTTCCTTCAGCAGGTCGAAGTTCTGCATGTTGCGCGTGCCGATCTGGATGACGTCGACGTCGTGCTCGAGGAACGTGTCGAGCATTCGTACATCCATCAGCTCGGTGACGATCGGCAGCCCGTGACGCGCTGCCGCCTGCTTCAGCATCGTCAGCCCTTCGACGCCCTTCCCCTGGAACGCATAGGGGCTGGTTCGCGGCTTGAACGCCCCGCCGCGCATCAGGCGCGCGCCGGCGGCGGCGACGCCCGCGGCGGCGGCCTGCATCTGCGGCACCGTCTCCACCGAGCACGGACCCGCGATCACCTGAATGTCACCGCCACCGATGCGGGCGCCGTGCACGTCGACGACGGTGCTCGCCTTGTGCCACTCACGCGCGACGAGCTTGTACGGCTTCAGGATGTGCAGCGAGCGCTCGACGCCGGGCAGCGGGTCGAACATCTCGGGATCGAGCTTGCGCTCGTCGCCAATTGCGCCGATGAGCGTGCGCTCGGTGCCGCGCGAAACGTGAACCTCGAGTCCGTGCGAGCGAATCCTGGCTTCGACGGCGCTGATTTCCGCCTCCCCTGCGTCCGGTTGCATCACGATGATCATGGCTTTCTCCTGGCTTCGTCACAAAACAAAACGGGCGGCCTTTCGAGGGCCGCCCGTCCGATTCCTTTGATTCCTGTTGCTGCTTTACGGTCGCGTGCGGCCCTCGGAGTTCACTCGATAAACGTACGCAAAAAACCGGCCGTCCCTGCCACGGGCGGGGTACGACGAGGAAAACGTGCGACCGCGAACCTTCATGCGATCCAGTCTAGCACGCGGTCGGCGCCGAATCGCAAGCGCCATTCGCCCGGCGGCGGCGCCTGCGCGCCCACGTGCTGCAAAAACGCAACGTCAAGGTTGACGCGCCAGGCGGATCGGCGCCCAATTTTCGGCCTCGAGCATCCGCAAAGGAGTCTCGCAATGTCCGCGCTCGTGTTTCACATGATCGGCGGTGCGCCCGACCCCGTGGCGCCTTTCAGCCACGCGGTCGAAGCCGACGGATGGATTTTCCTCACCGGCCAGATGCCGTTCACGACGACATCGAGTCAGTCACCGTATCCCGCGACGATCGAGGAGCAGACGCAGCAGGTGATGAATAACCTGACGGCGGTGCTGGCAGGTTGCGGCCTCCGTCTCGACCACGTCGCCGCCGTGCGCGTGTTCCTGCGCCACTTCGATGAGCACTACGAAAGAATGAACGCGGTGTACGCGACGTACTTCGCGCCGCACCGGCGTCCGGCGCGCACGTGCGTGGGCGTCACCGGGCTCGCGCGTGGCGCGCTCGTCGAAATCGACATGATCGCGCGCCGAAGTGGATGAGCGCTCAGGCTTCCCGCTTGCGCCAGGCTTCGATCTCGCGCTCGATCGCATCGGCGACGTAGCCGCGGACGAGCTCGCCCAATTCACGGTTGATCGTCGTGACGAGCTCCGCGCTCGCCCGATCGACGATCGGCTGCAAGCGCGCGCCGAGTTGATCGCGCAGCCCGGTGTCGGCGTACAGATCGAGTCGCTGCAGCACCTGCATGCGGATCTCCTCCGCCATTGCATTCCAGTCGACGCCGGAGGCAACCGGTACCTCTTGCGTGCGGACTTCGGGCCGCGACTCCGCCAATGGCTCCGGAACTTCGTGCGGCGGCCATTCGACGACGTTCTGCTCGGCGGGCCTCGCCTCCACGACCGGTGCCGGGGCCGGCGGGATCTCGAGAATGAACTCGTCCTCGATCGCCGGTGCGGGCGTAGCGCTTGCGGCCGGCGCGTCGTGCAGCGCCGCGGCGCGCACGGGCGTCGCTTCCGCCTCCTGCGTCGTTGCGGCGTCGACGATCGCTTCGGCGGACGGGGCGGAAGCAAGCGCCGGCTCGACCGCTGCGCGATCGGGCCATGGTTCCGGAGTTGCGCTCGCAAGCGGCGTTGCGCGCGGGTCGGAGCCCGGCCAGACGTCGACGACGTCCGTCAGGATCGGCACGTCGGCCAGCGTTTCGAGCGAAATCGGGTCGGCGTCGGCGATGGTTTCCGGGCCGATCGGCGTGGCGCGGCTTCGCCCGGCGTCCGGCAGGATGACCGTGGGGGCAAGCACGCTGTCGCGGCGCGCGCCGAGCGCGTCGGTCAGCGTCGCAGGTCCGCTCCGCTTGTCCTTGTCGCGATTGCGATTGCGCCGCATCAACGCGTCGACCTGATCGAGGAGCTCGCGTGCCGTGGGCATCGCGCGTCAGTCACGCTGCGACCAGTCGTGCTGTCGCAACTCGTACCCGCGCTCGCGGTAGAAACGATAGCGGATGCGTCCGGCGGCCATCTGCATATCGTCATCGGCGACGAGCTCGGCCAAACGCTCGAAGCGGCCGAAGAACGGCGGCGGCTCGGGATGCAGGTTCACGAGCACCGCGGCCGGGCCGTTGTGCTCGACCCGCTCGTCGATCCAGATCGGCGTGTCGAGCGCGACCTTGCTGTCCATCCGGCAATGAGGAACGAACGACAGCGGATCGTTCGTCCACAGCAGCCGGTCGAGCGCATTCGTCGTTTCGGCATCGGGCGTCAGCACGCGCACGCGCCCGTGCGAGCGCCAGGCCTTCACGGCGATCTTCGCGGCGAGCCGCAGCGGGTGAGCGACGTTGGTGAAGAAGTCGATCTGCGTCATCGCGGACGCGCGCCCGGCTCGTTGCGGTCCGCGGCAAGCGCGCGGTTACGACTGCGTCTCATTGGCCAGGAGCCATGTCGCCAGCATCGGCACGGGACGTCCCGTCGCGCCCTTGTCCTTGCCCTCCTTCCACGCGATGCCGGCGATGTCGAGGTGCGCCCAATCGTACTTGCGCGTGAACCGGGACAGGAAGCAGGCGGCGGTGATGCTGCTTCCCGCGCGCCCGGCGACATTCGCGAAATCCGCGAAGTTGCTCGCGAGCCCTTCCTGGTAATCGTCCCAGAGCGGCATCTGCCAGCCGCGGTCGTACGCATCGTCGCCCGCGGCAATCAGCGCTCGCGCCAGCGGATCGCTGTTGCTGAACACGCCGCTCGCCACGTGTCCGAGCGCGATGACGATCGCCCCCGTGAGCGTCGCGATATCGACAACGGCCTGCGGCTCGTAGCGCTCGGCGTACGTGAGCGCATCGGCCATGATCAGGCGTCCTTCGGCGTCGGTGTTCAGCACTTCGACCGTTTGCCCCGACATCGACTTCACGATGTCGCCCGGCTTGGTCGCGCGTCCCGACGGCATGTTCTCGCATGCGGGAATCAGACCCACCACGTTGAGCTTAGCCTTGAGCTCGGCAACCGCGCGAAACGCGCCGAGCACGGAGGCCGCGCCGCACATGTCGAACTTCATCTGGTCCATGTCGGCGGACGGCTTGATCGAGATGCCGCCGGTGTCGAACGTGATGCCTTTCCCGACGAGCACGATCGGCTTCTGCTTCTTCACCGCCTGCTCGTATTCGAGGACGATGAACCGGGGCGGCTCCTCGCTGCCGGCGGTGACCGACAGGAACGTCCCCATGCCGAGCTGCTCGATCTGTGCGGGCTCGAGCACCGTAACCTTGATGTCGGGAAATTCCTTCCCGAGCTCCTGCGCACGCTCGGCGAGATAGCGCGGCGTGCAGACGTTGGCCGGCAGATTGCCGAGGTCCTTCGTGAGATCCGTGCCGTGCGCGATCGCGAGCCCGCGCGCGGCAGCCGCCTCGCCGGCGGCGAGGTCCGAGCGCTGCGGCACCGACAGCGTGAGCTTGCGCAACGGCCGCCGCACTTCGGTCGGCTCGCTCTTCATCTGCTCGAAGCGGTACACGGCGTCCATCGCGACCAGCACGGCGTGCTCGACGCGCCACGCGACCTCGCGCCGCTTCACCTTTTCCTCGGTCAGGTAGATCACCGCCTCGTACGACCCGGTCTCGTTCAGCAGCTTGACTGCGCTGGCGATGGCCTGGCGAAACTCCTTGTCGCGGAAATCCCGCTCCTTGCCGAGACCGATCAGCAGCACGCGGTCGGCCAGCGTGCCGCGGACGCTGTGCAGCAGCAGCGTTGCCCCGAGCTTCCCTTCCATGTCGCCGCGGCGGATGATCTCGCTGATGTAGCCGTTGGACGCGCGGTCGATGAGCTCAGCCGACAGCGACAGCTTGCGGTTGTCGAAAACGCCGACGACGACGCACGCGCTGCGCTGTTTCTCGGGGCTGCCGCTTTTTATGGTAAATTCCATCGGGCTCCTCGGGGTCGATCCCTGATGTTTTCATTGCGCAAAGGCACCGGTCCCGCGCATTATCGGCAAATCGCCGTAAAAAAGTCAAAATTTTCCCGCCGTCATGATTTTCCGGCGTAGCCTGGTGCGCGAGCTGACGGCGACGGCGGTCGGGCTCTTCCTGGTCCTGCTCGCCATCCTGTTCACGAACCTCGTGCTACGGCTGCTGGCGCGCGCCGCCGGCGGCTCGGTGGCGCCGGACGGAATCCTGGCGCTGCTCGGGTTCAATGCGCTGTTTTACTTCAATATCCTGCTGTCGGTCGCGCTGTTTCTGACCGTCCTGCTGACGCTTTCGCGCTGGTATCGCGACAGCGAGATGATTGTCTGGTTCACGTCAGGTCAGTCGCTGTCCGCGTGCCTGCGGCCGATCCTGCTGTTTGCAGCGCCGTTTCTGGTGGCGATCCTCGTGCTGTCGCTGTTCCTGTCGCCGTGGGCCGAACAGCGCAAGATCGAGTTCGAGCGCCAGCTCGAGGCTCGTGACGACATTTCGTTCGTCACACCCGGCCTTTTCCGCGAGTTCTCGCGCGCGAACCTCGTCGTGTTCGTCGAGAGCATCAACCCGATCACCAACACGGTCCAGAACGTGTTCCTGCATTCGGTCGAGGACAAGCAGGACGCGACGACGGTCGCCGCCCGCGGCAAGCTCGAGGACATGCCGAACGGCGACCGCTTCATCGTCCTCGAGAATGGTCGCCGCTACCAGGGCACGCCCGGCGCCGCGGATTATCGCGTCGTGGAGTTCGAGCGTCTCGGCCGGCGCATCGAGCCCAATGAGGTCCGCGCGCTGCCGACGTCCACCAAGGCGATTCCGACGGCGGCGCTCGTCGCGGCCGACGGCCGCGTCGAGAAGGCGGAGCTGTTCTGGCGGCTGTCGGTGCCGATCTCGGCGTTCGTGCTCACGCTGCTCGCCGTGCCGCTCGCTTACGTCAATCCGCGCGTCGGCCGCTCGTTCAACCTCGTCGCGGCGACGTTCCTGTACATGCTCTACAGCAACTGCCTCAACATCGTGCAGAGCATGATCGCGCAGGGCCGCCTCGACTTCTGGGCCGGCCTCGTGCTGCCGCACGCGATCGCGCTGATCGTGGCCGTGCTGCTCTTGCGTCAGCAGTTGTCGGTTTCCGGGCCGTTCGCGTGGAGATCGCGCCCGGCGGCCGTCGCCGCCTGACGGTTCGCATGACGCCGAGCACTGCAGTCACGCCCGGGAACATCGGTCGATGAGAACGCTCAAGCGCTACATCGGCCGCGACGTGCTCTTCGCGACGCTGCTCGTGTTCGGCGGCTTGATCGCGCTCTTCGCGTTCTTCGACCTGATCCATGAGCTGGGCGACGTCGGCCGCGGCGACTACACGATCAGCCGCGCGCTGCTCTACGTGACGCTGCACCTGCCGTCGCGCCTCTACGAGCTGTTTCCGGTCGCCGCGCTGATCGGCACGCTGTTCGCGATCGCCCAGCTCGTCGCCAATTCCGAATACACGGTGATGCGCGCATCGGGCATGTCGCTCGCTCGGGTGGCGTGGTCGGTGCTGCGCGTCGGCCTGCCGCTCGCGGCGGCGACGTTCCTCGCCGGCGAATACGTGGCGCCGCCCGCGGAGCGCCTCGCGCAAACGGTGCGCAACGCCGGCGATTCGCGCGTGGTGGCGCAGCAGTTCTCGTCCGGGTTCTGGTTCAAGCAGGACCTGACATTCGTCAACATCCGCACGGTGCTGGCCGACATGACGCTGTCCGGTATTCGCATGTACGAGTTCAGTGACGATCTGCGTCTCAAGGCGGTGCGCGTCGCGCAGTCGGGCGTTTTCGTCGGCAACGGCCAGTGGAAGCTCCTGAACGTGAAGTCCACCGAGATGGGCGCCGATGCGACGCACGTCACGACAGCGCCCGAGTTCGTCTGGACGACGGTGCTGCGGCCGTCCATCCTCAGCGTCTATCAGGTGGCGCCGGAGCGGCTCGAGCTTGGAACGCTCTACGACAACATCCGCGTCCTGGGCAACAACTCGCAGAAGACGTCGCGATTCGAGATCGCCTTCTGGAACAAGGTGTTCTACCCGCTTGCCGTGCTGGTGATGATGGTGCTCGCGCTGCCGTTCGCGCATTTCCAGCGGCGGCAGGGCGGCGTCGGCTTCCGGATCTTCGTCGGCACGATGATCGGGCTGTCGTTCTTCCTGCTCGGACGCCTGTTCACCAATCTCGGCGTGCTGAACGACTGGCCGCCGCTTTTCTCGGCGATATTCCCGCTCGCGCTGTTCACCGCGCTCGCGATGGCGATGCTGTGGCGGATCGAGCGGCGCTAGGGTTGCGGCACTGAAGCGTCGCGCCGCGGCGGCGCAGTGAGCGTTTCGCGCAGGAATGCGGCGATCTCCGCGAGGTGCCGTCGATGGTGGCCGAGCCAGACGTGGCCGCCGCTCCTGAAGCCCAGGAATCGCGCGCCGGGAATGTGCTGCGCGGTGTAGCGCGCAATGTCATAGGTGCCGAACAGGTCGTCGGCAACGCTCGTCACGAGCGTGGGCGCCGTGATCGCCTCGAGGTCGTAGCGCGGCAGCGCGCTGCACACGCTCGCGTCGTTCAACAGTCCGAGCCGGCGGTCGCTGACCGGGAGGATGTGCGCGAGCATTGCGTCGACGCGCGCCGTCTCCTCGGGACCGATCTGGTCGAGCACGTCGACGGGAGTCGCGAGCAGGCCGCGGACCATCGCCTTTCGCGCAAGCCGCGTCGCCGCCCAATACAGGAAATCGAAGCGCAGCGCGGTCTCGAAGAGCGCTTCGGTTCCGGCCGGCGTCGTCAGCGGCGCGGCGCCGCCCCGGCGCGGCGCATAGGCGGCGGGGACGACCAGCACGAGCCCCTTGCAGCGGCCGCGATGCCGCAGCGCGAATTGCAGGGACGATGGTGCACCCGCCGACGCGCCGAGAATCGCCGCATCCGGCACATCGAGCGCATCGAGCAGCGCGGCGTGCGCATCCGCTTGCGCCGCAGGGCCAGCGTCGTCGGGCAACGGGGTGCCGAGGTAGCCGAACCGCGACATCGCGATCACGCAGAACCCGCTGCCCGCAAGCGGCAGGCCGAAGTCGAGCGCCTGGTCGTACCCGCCGCCCGCGCCGTGCACGAGGAGCAGCGGTGTGCCGGTTCCGACCATCGCATATTCGATCGGCCCGCAGCGCGTATCGGCAACGCGGCGCAAGGCCGCGTAGCGATTGCGAGCGGCGCGAACATCGCGCCGGAATTTGGCCGCGACCTGCGCACCTGCCGCGAGGCCGATTGCGCCGGCGACGAGCTTCAGCAGCGTGCGGTTCTCCATCGGGCCGATCGAAGTCGTGAATGAAACACAACCCAAAAAATGCAAAACCCCGCCGAAGAACGGGCGGGGCTCTGTGTGACAGCCAAAGGAACCGCTATGCGGCTTCGGTCGTCGCCTCGACGTTGGCGTACTTGTGCTGCCGCTCGCCCTTGACTTTGAAGTTGACCTTGCCGTCGACAAGCGCGTAGAGCGTGTGGTCCTTGCCGAGTCCGACGTTGACGCCGGGATGGATGCGCGTGCCGCGCTGGCGCACGATGATGCCGCCCGCGCGGATCGCCTCGCCGCCGTACACCTTGACGCCCAGGCGCTTCGCTTCCGAATCGCGGCCGTTGCGGGAACTGCCGCCTGCTTTCTTGTGTGCCATGAATCGCTCCTAGCCGACGATCGACTCGATCCGAAGCTCGGTGTAGTTCTGCCGATGCCCCTGATGCTTCTGGTAATGCTTGCGTCGGCGCATTTTGAAGATCCTGATCTTTTCGCCGCGGCCATGCGCGATGACGGTGGCCTTGACCGTCGCGCCCGCGACGGTGGGCTGGCCGAGGCGAACGGCTTCACCTTCACCTACCAGCAGCACCTGATCCAGGATGACTTCCGCGCCCACGTCCGCCGGTATCTGTTCGACCTTGAGGTTTTCGCCGGGAGCAACCTTGTATTGCTTGCCGCCGGTTTTTACGACCGCGTACATGAGAGGAACTCCAGTTGGGCAATGCAGGGAAAGCCTTGGATTATAACGGGTTTCTGGACTGTGCTGCAAGGGCGGCCGTTTTTCGGCGCTGGATGCCGGCGATCCCCTGCGCAACTTCGGTAGAATGCGCCGTCTTCGGCGGGCGCACGCGACGTGCACCGCGCCTCCGCCTCCATCAGCCTCCGCGCGAGCCCATCCTCGCCACCCGTTCGTGACGCTCGAATTCCTGCAACCCGTCATCGGTGACGACATGGCCGCGGTCGACCGCGTACTGCGCGAAAGCCTGAACTCGGACGTCGCGCTCATCCGACAGGTCGCCGAACACATCATCGGCGGCGGCGGCAAGCGGCTGCGGCCGGCGCTTCTGCTGCTTGCTGCGAGCGCCTGCGGTTACGTCGGACGTGACCATCACACGCTCGCCGCCGCGATCGAGATGATTCATACGGCCACGCTGCTGCACGACGACGTCGTCGACGAGTCGCAGCTTCGGCGCGGCCATGCGACGGCGAACGCGCGCTTCGGCAACCCCGCTTCCGTGCTCGTCGGCGACTTCCTCTATTCGCGCACGTTCCAGCTCATGGTCGGCATCAACCGGATGCGCGTGCTCGCGATCGTCGCCGATGCCACCAACCTGATCGCGGAAGGCGAGGTGCTGCAGTTGCTGCATGCCGGCGACGCTGCGCTCGACGAGCGCGCGTACTTCGCGGTCATCGAGCGCAAGACGGCGAAGCTGTTCGAGGCCGCAGGCCGGCTCGGCAGCGTGCTGGGCGACGCACCGTTCGATCGCGAGGACGCGCTCGCGCGCTACGGCATGCACCTCGGCACGGCGTTCCAGATCATGGACGATGTGCTCGATTATTCGGGCGAGGCCGCCGAAATCGGCAAGAACCTGGGCGACGATCTCGCCGAAGGCAAGATGACGCTGCCGCTGATTCGCGCGCTCGCGCTCGGAACCAAAGAGGAGGCGCAGGTGATCCGGCACGCGATCGAGGGTGGCGGGCTGACCGATTTCGCGCCCGTCGTCGCCGCGCTGCACCGCACGGGCGCGCTGGCTTACGCACGCGAGCGCGCGAACGCGGAAAGCGCGGCTGCGGCATCGTGCATCGAGCGGCTGCCCGCATCGCCGGCGGCTGCCAGTCTGCTACAATTATCGGCTTTCGCGGCGCAGCGCACATATTGACCTTCCCGAGCGCCGCGAACAGCAGCAATTCATCCGCACACGGGGTGTAGCTTAGCCTGGTAGAGCGCTACGTTCGGGACGTAGAGGCCGGAGGTTCAAATCCTCTCACCCCGACCAGTCGATCTCGTGCAGCGCAGCCCGTCGGGATCTCGCGCACAAAACTCCTCTGTGTGAGCTGCTAGCGAATTTCAGGCGAATCGCGAGAGCAGCTGACTGATCTTCGTGGCCTGCTCGCGCCTCGCCGATGCCGCGAGCACCACGCGCTTTCTCCCGACAAGCCGCTCACCGAAATCATTCCGGGCGCGGTCGACGAGGTCGGCGGGCCGACGATCCTTGCCACACTGACCGTCATCGCCGCGCTGCTGCCCATGGCGTTCGTCAGCGGCCTGATGGGTCCGTACATGAGTCCCATACCGATCAACGCGAGCATGGGCATGCTCCTGTCGCTCGCGATCGCATTCATCGTCACACCGTGGCTTGCGCAGCACTGGATGAAGGCGAGTGGCCACAACACGCACGCGCCCAAAGGCCTCGCCGCGCGGCTTCATCCGCTCTTCGAGCGCGTGTTTCGGCCGTTGCTCGATGCGCGGCGCGGCGGCCGCAATCGCCCAACGTCCAAGCATATGCCGGAACGGCAGCGCCGATCAACTTCAACGGCCTCGTGCGCCAGTATTACCTGCGCTCGGGCGGCGACGTGGGCGATCTGCAGGTGAACCTCGTGGACAGGCATTTGCGCAGCGAGCAGAGCCACGCGATCGTGCGCAGCGTTCGCCCCGCGCTGCAGGCCATCGGTCGACGCTACGGCGCGAACGTCAAGATCGTCGAAGTGCCACCCGGCCCGCCCGTGCTGGCGCCGATCGCCGCCGAGGTATACGGGCCCGATGCCGAAGCGCGGCGCAACGTGGCACTTGCGGTCCGCGAGCAATTCGAGAAAACGCCCGGTGTGGTCGACGTCGACGACAGCAGCATCGCGAGGTCGCCCAGGACGCTCGTGCTCGTTGACCGGCGCAAGGCCGCGCTCGTTGGCGTGGCGCAGGAAGCGGTCGTCGCGACCCTTCGCGCGGGCCTGGGTGGCGAGGCGACCGCCTATCTGCACGACCAAAGCAAGTAACCCCGCGCCCGCGGTGCTGCGCATACCCGCCGAGACGCAGGGCGATCTGGAGGCGCTGTTGCGGCTCCCCGTTCGCGGCGCCGACGGGCAACTGATTCCCATCCGCGAGCTGGTGACGCTCGAAAGCGACGAGCGCGAGCAGCCGATCCACCACAAGGACCTGCTGCCGGTGAACTACGTCGTCGGCGACATGGCCGGCGAGGTGGACAGTCCGCTCTACGGCATGTTCGACATGCGCAGTCGTCTCCGCGCACTCGCCACGCCCGGCGGCGGCACGCTGCAGGAGTACTTCGTCCGGCAGCCCGACGACGCGTATCGCGACTACGCGATCAAATGGGACGGCGAATGGCAGATCACCTACGAGACCTTCCGTGACATGGGCCTCGCGTATGCAGTCGGGCTGATACTCATCTACCTGCTCGTCGTGGCGCAGTTCGGTTCATATCTCACGCCGCTGATCATCATGGCGCCGATTCCCCTGACGATCGTCGGCGTCATGCCGGGTCACGCGCTGCTCGACGCGCAATTCACCGCGACGAGCATGATCGGCATGATCGCGCTGGCCGGAATCATCGTGCGCAATTCGATCCTGCTCGTCGACTTCATCCGGCTCGAGGTCGCCAAGGGGGTTCCGCTCGAGGATGCCGTCGTACGGTCGGCGGCAACGCGCGCGCAGCCAATCCTGCTCACCGGCATCGCGGCAATGCTCGGCGCGATGTTCACCTCGACGATCCGATCTTCAATGGGCTCGCCATCTCGCTGATCTTCGGCATCCTCGTGAGCACGCTGCTGACGCTCGTCGTGATTCCGTTGCTGTACTACGTCGCCTATCGGCGGAAGACTTCGGCGGCTGCGTCAGCAGGCTCTTCGGTCCGGGTCGAGAGCGCCCATCGACGCGCTCCACAACCCTAGAAGGCGTAACGGACGCCGGCGAACCAGCTGCGCGGAATCTCGAGAGTCGGCGGCTGCGTCTGCTCGGCGTGCGTCGCGTGCGCGAGGATCTGGCCCGCGACCGAAAGCTCGAGCGCCGGCGTCACGCGCCAGCCGAGACGCACGTCGACTTCCAAATGGCTCGGCACGCCGACGTCGGGCAGGCTTTCAATCTGCCGCAGCCCCACGTACACCTCGACGTCGTGCGCCAGATCCATGTACGAACGTAGGAACACCTGGTGATTCGGATCGTGGCCGAGCACCGTCTGGATGCCCGCGATGTCCGCCTGGCCGGGCTTCAAAATGGAAGTCCTTGCGCAGGAGGCCGAACCCGGGGTCGATGCGCCACCACGAAAAAAAGGACTGTAGCTACCCCAGCCGTCGACGCCGTAAGGTGTGACCCTCCCATCCGTTACTGAACGTGACCGGCAGCACGGTGGCGGGATCGGGTGACGTCGTTCGCAGATCGGTGTAATCGTCGCAGTACGCCGATGCCGACGACGGCGCGCGACACCGCACCCCACAGGAAGTTGCGGGTGTCGGCCTGCCACCCGAGGCGGATGCCCGGCATCACCGCCCAAGCCGCTGAACGTGCTGTATTCGAACTTGCTGCCGAGCGCGAGCCGCAGATCGTCGCGCAGCGTGGTCGTATCCTGCGCGAAGCGGTTAGTGAGCCCGAGCCGCTCGCTTTCCGGGACGAGCACGAACCCGATTCGCCGTGTTGAGCCGCCGCCTGCTGCCGCGACGTCGCTGCGGCTTTGCTGATCGTAATACGCCTGCACCTGCACCGACGCTCCGTCGCCGAGCTGCCGCGTCCAGGGGCCGATCACGTTGCCGCCGCTGCGCCGCCCTCGTCATGCGGCGTCAGATCGCCTTTGCCGCGCGCAGCCCTGCAATCGCATCGGCACCGAAGCCGAGGTCGCGCAGGATCGCGTCGGTGTGCTCGCCGAGCGCAGGCACAGCGTCCATGCGCGGCGGATACGTATCGGGCTGTCCGGGCGGCAGCAGCGCCGGAACCGGACCCGCGGACGTGTCGACCTCGGTCCAGCGGTGGCGTGCGCGCAGCTGCTCGTGACGCCACACGTCGCGCATGTCGTTCATGCGCGCGTTCGCGATCTGCGCGGCGTCGAGGCGCTCGACGACCTGCTCCGCCGTCATTTGCGCGAACGTGGCCACGATCATCGCTCGCAGCTCGTCGCGCGCCTCGGTGCGCCGCGAGTTCGACGAAAAGCGCGAATCGGTGGCGAGCTCGGGCTTTCGCAACACGTCGCGGCAGAACACCGCCCACTCGCGCTCGTTCTGCAGTCCCAGCATCACCGTCTTGCCGTCGCCGGTCGGGAACGGTCCGTACGGATAGATCGTCGCGTGCGCGGCGCCCGCGCGCGGCGGCGGCGCCGCGCCCTCGAACGCGTAGTAGAGCGGAAAGCTCATCCACTCGACCATGCTCTCGAGCATCGACACGTCGATCCGGCAGCCGCGGCCCGTCTTGCCCCGCTCGATCAGCGCGGCCAGGATGTTCGTGTACGCATACATGCCGGCAGCAATGTCGGCGATCGAGCAGCCGGCCTTCGCCGGGTCGTCCTGCGTGCCGGTGACGGAGAGGAAGCCGGACTCGCTCTGGATCAGCAGGTCATAGGCCTTCTTGTCGCGATAAGGCCCGTCGCTGCCGTAACCCGAGATGTCGCAGACGATGATCGACGGCTTCGCCTCGGCCAGCGCTTCGTACGACACGCCAAGCCTCGCCGCCGCGCCCGGCGCGAGATTCTGGACGACCACGTCCGCCCGCTCGAGAATCAGCCGGCGCAGGATCGCCTGGCCGTCGGGGTGCTTGACGTCGAGCGTCAGGCTTTCCTTCGAGCGATTGGTCCAGACGAAGTGCGACGCGAGGCCCTTGACGCGCTCGTCGTACGCGCGCGCGAAGTCGCCGACGCCGGGACGCTCGATCTTGATGACGCGCGCACCCAGGTCCGCGAGCTGGCGCGTGCAGAACGGCGCCGCGATCGCGTGCTCGAGCGTGACGACGGTGATTCCGTCGAGCGGCCGGACCGCCGCCTTGCCATTTGCCGCGTTCGTCTGCGCTTTGGCCACCGCCGCCCTTTCAATCCTCTTTTCGTCCCCGGACCGGTCCACTGTTACCTGTTATCTGAATCAAAACGATCTCGGCAAACCCAGCACGTGCTCCGCGATGTAGGCAAAGATCAGGTTCGTCGAGATCGGCGCGACCTGATAAAGCCGCGTCTCGCGAAACTTGCGCTCGATGTCGTATTCGTTCGCGAAGCCGAACCCGCCGTGCGTCTGCATGCACACGTTGGCGGCCTCCCACGACGCCTTCGCCGCGAGGTATTTCGCCATGTTGGCCTGCGCCCCGGCAGGCTGACCGGCGTCGTACAGCGAACAGGCGCGAAAGCGCATCAGGTTCGCCGCTTCCACCTCGATGTACGCGTCCGTGATCGGGAACTGCACGCCCTGGTTCCTGCCGATCGGCCGGTCGAACACGATCCGCTCGTTCGCGTAGCGCACGGCACGCTCGATGAACCAGTAGCCGTCGCCGATGCACTCCGCAGCGATCAGCGTGCGCTCGGCGTTGAGGCCGTCGAGGATGTACTTGAAGCCGCGCCCTGCCTCGCCGATCAGGTTCTCGGCCGGAATTTCGAGGTTGTCGAAGAACAGCTCGTTCGTCTCGTGATTGACGAGGTTGGGGATCGGCCGCACGGTCAGGCCGTGCCCGACGGCTTCGCGCAGGTCGACGATGAAGATCGACATCCCTTCCGATTTCTTCTTCACCTCCGCGAGCGGCGTCGTGCGCGCGAGCAGGATCATCAGGTCGGAATGCTGGACGCGCGATATCCACACCTTCTGCCCGTTGACGACGTAGCGGTCGCCTTTCTTCACCGCGACGGTCTTGATCTTCGTGGTGTCGGTGCCGGTCGTGGGCTCGGTCACCGCCATCGACTGGATGCGCAGCTTGCCGGCCGCGATGCGCGGCAGGTACTTCCGCTTCTGCGCCTCGCTGCCGTTGCGCAGCAGCGTTCCCATGTTGTACATCTGGCCGTGCACGGCGCCGGCGTTGCCGCCGCAGCGGTTGATCTCCTCCATGATGACCGACGCCTCGGTGAGGCCGAGCCCCGATCCGCCGTACTCCTCCGGGATCATTGCCGCAAGCCAGCCCGCGCCGATCAGCGCATCGACGAACGCTTCCGGATACGCTTCCTCAGCGTCGATCTTGCGGAAATACTCGTCCGGATACTGCCGGCACAACTCGCGCATCGCATCGCGAATGTCCTGATGCTCATCGGGAATGTTCTGCACGCGACCTCCGTCGGCTTCGAAAAGGGACCTACGCGAGGTTCGCCGTTGCGTCCATCGCCAACTCGCCAGCGGCGTTCGCCGCCCACAGCGACACGCGCGTGGCGCCGTCCTCCGGCTTGCCATTGACCGAGAACGGCGCCACGTCGAAGAGCGGGCTCATCGCGCGGAACACGAACCGGGCGATCGTCGCGGCGGGCCGATTGCGACGCAACAGATCGACGAGCAGCGTCGCGATCAGCGGCCCGTGCACGACCAGCCCCGGATACCCTTCCACCTCGGTCACGTAGCGGCGATCGTAGTGGATGCGGTGGCCGTTGAACGTCAGCGCGGAATATCGGAACAGCAGCACGTCGTCGGGATGGATCGTGCGCGTCCAGGCGGCGTCGCCGGGTGCGGGACGTCCCGCCGCCGGCCGCTCCCCGGGCTGCGGCTCGCCGCGATAGACGATGTCGTGCTCTTCGACGATCGCGATTCCCCGCTCACCGGCGATCTCATGGCGTACGAGCACGAACACGAGCGGACCCGAGCGTCCTTCCTTCGACGTGACGTCGGCGATACGCGACGTGCGCTCGATGCGCTCGCCGACGTGCAATGGCTGCAGGAAATCGAAGCGGCCGCCCGCCCACATTCGCCGCGGCAGCGGCACCGGCGGCAGGAATCCGCCGCGTTGCGGGTGGCCGTCCCGACCGATCTCCGACTGGCGCGCGAGCGGCAGGAAATACAGCCAGTGCCAGAGGGGCGGCAATGGGTCGCCCGACGCGGGCGGCAGATCGCCGCGATCGAGCGTGGCCGCGAGCGCCGCCACCGGCGTCGGCGTCACCTGGTCGACGCGAGTTTCGGTGCGGCCGACCCATGCCAGCAGTGGATCGGAGTTGGTCATCGATCGCGGAGTCAAGAGCGGAATCGTGTACGCGATAACGCTACCCGAGCGCCGCCAATGCGTCCAGCCCCGCCCCGCATCACGCGGCGCGGATCGGAAGCGGAGCTCGTGCGAGGCCTCCTCGGGGAATGCGAATAGAATAGCCGAACCATCGGTTTCCGGGTTCGAGAGACGTGGAGCATCCGTCCCGGGGAACCACACGTCCACTCTCCGGAGGAGTCATGTTGCAACGCATCGCCGTCGCCGCGCTCTTGTCGGTCGCCTTTCCGGCATTCGCGCAAAACGTTCCGGCCGCCTATCCGGCCGATTACGCGCAGACGATCACCGCCGCCAGGAAGGAAGGCAAGGTCGTCATCTACAGCGCGCTCGACACCAAGGCCGCGCAGCCGCTGATCAAGGACTTCACCGCGCTCTATCCCGACATCAAGGTCGAGTACAACGACATGAACTCGACCGAGATGTACAACCGCTTCATCGCCGAGTCGGCGTCCGGACAAGCCGGCGCCGACGTGATGTGGAGCTCGGCGATGGACCTGCAGGTCAAGCTGGTCGACGAGGGCCACGCGATGTCCTATGCATCGCCCGAAGCGCCGAAGCTGCCGCAGTGGGCCGTGTACAAGAACCAGGCGTACGGCACGACGTACGAGCCAGCCGTGTTCATCTACAACAAGCGTCTCGTCAGCGGCAACGACGTCCCGCAGGACCATGCGGCATTCGCCAGGGTGCTGAACGGCGAGACGGACAAGTTCAAGGGCAAGGTGACGACGTACGACATCGAGAAGAGCGGCGTCGGTTTCATGTTCGTCGTGCAGGACACCAAGTATTTCCCGGGTATGAAGGACCTCGAGAAGGGGTTCGGCGCGGCGAACTACAAGGTCTACTCGAGCACGGGCAACATGCTCGAGAAGGTATCTTCGGGCGAGCACGTCCTGGGCTACAACATCCTCGGCTCCTACGCGCTCGTGCGCGCCAAGAAGGATCCCAACCTGGGCGTCGTGCTGCCGAAGGACTACACGCTCGTACTTTCGCGCGTGCTGTTCATCGGGAAGAACGCGAAGAATCCGAACGCGGCGAAGCTGTGGACCGACTACATCCTGTCGACGCGCGGACAGAAGCTGATCGGCAGCGACGTCGAGCTGTTCGCCATCCGCAACGACGTCGACGCCGAGTACACGGCCGCTTCGCTCAACAAGCAGCTCGGCAATAACGTGAAGCCGATTCCCGTGAGCTCGGAGATCGTCGCGTACCTCGACCCGAAGAAGCGCCTCGATTTCCTCAACGCTTGGAAGGCGGCGCTCGCAGCCAAATAATCCATAGCCGCCGGGCGGCACGCCGCGCTGGCGTGCACCGCCCGGCGCCGCCATGGCAACGATCGCCAAACCGACGCTCGAAGTCGCGGCCCCGCGCCCGGCGGCCGCGTTCGTCGGGTCGCTGCCGCGTGCGCTGACGATCGCCCTCACCGCGTTCGCGGTCCTCGCGCCACTGTCGCTGATCGTGTACCAGAGCCTGCTGTCGGCGCCGTTCTTCGATGCCGCGAAGAGGGTCGGGCTCGACGCCTATGCGTTCATATTCGCGGATCCCGATTTCTGGAGCGCGGTGCGCAATTCGCTGCTGATCGCGGCCGGCATGACGCTGATCGCGGTGCCGCTCGGTGCCGTTCTGGCGTTCGTCATGGAGCGCACCGACTTTCCCGGCAAGCGCTGGATCGAGCCGATGCTCCTCGTGCCGAGCTTCGTGTCGCCGATGGTGCTTTCGTTCGGCTACATCGTCGCGGCCGGACCGGTGGGCTTTTTCTCGATCTGGGCAACGGACCTGTTCGGCGGCGCGCCGTGGGGCCTTTATTCGATCGCCGCGATGGCCGTCATCGCCGGCCTCACGCACGTGCCCAACGTCTACATCTACGCGTCATCGGCGCTGAAGAACCTGGGCTCGGACGTCGAGGAAGCGGCGCGCATCGCCGGCGCCTCGCCGTTCCGCGTCGCGGTCTCGGTGAGCCTGCCCCTCATCATGCCGGCGCTGCTGTTCTCGGCGGTGCTCGTGTTCTTCCTCGGACTCGAACTGTTCGGGCTTCCGCTCGTCCTCGGCGATCCGGAAGGCCATCTCGTCCTTTCGACGTACCTGTACAAGCTGACGAACAAGCTCGGCACGCCGTCGTACCACCTGATGGCCGCGGTCGCCGTGTGTATCGTCGCGATGACGGTGCCGCTCGTGCTGCTGCAGCGGCGCCTGCTCCAGAACGTCCGCAAGTACGCCACGATCAAGGGCAAGGCTGGCCGGCTGCGCGAGTTGCCGCTCGGCCGCTGGAAGTGGGTTGCAGTCGTACTGATCGGCGCCTGGCTGTTCGTGAGCGTGATCGTGCCCATGACGGGGATCGCGCTGCGCGCGTTCGTGACGAACTGGGGCTTCGGCGTCAAGCTCGCCGAGGCGTTCACGCTGGACAACTTCCACTCGGTGTTCGAGGAGCCGACGCACGTGCGCGCGATCTGGAACACCGTGCTGATCGGTACCGTGGGGGGTGCGCTGACGGTCGCGTGCTACACGGCAATCGGCTTCGCGACCCACCGGCGCAACGACGGGTGGTCGCGCGTCGTCGACTATCTCGTGCTCGTTCCCCGTGCGGTGCCCGGACTGCTGATCGGCCTCGCGTTCCTCTGGGTGTTCCTGTTCTTCGCGCCGCTCGCGCCGCTGCGCCAGACGATCTTCAGCGTATGGCTCGCGTACACGGTGGTCTGGCTCGCGTACGGCATGCGGCTCATCTCGTCGTCGCTGATGCAGGTGAGCACCGAGCTCGAGGAGGCGGCACGCACCGTCGGAGCATCGCGCGGCCGCATTTCCCGCGAGATCACGCTGCCGCTGATCCGCCATGGCCTGCTCGGCTCGTGGCTGCTGGTGTTCATGATATTCGAGCGTGAATACTCGACTGGCGTGTATCTGCTCGCCCCGGGCACCGAGGTCATCGGTGCACAGCTCGTTTCGCTGTGGCAAGGCGGCGCGATCGACGTCGTCGCCGCGCTGTCGTTGATCAACGTCGTCCTTGTCTTCATCGGTCTCGCGCTTGCTTTGCGCTTCGGCGTGAAGCTGCGCGATTGACGCTCCGAGGTTTCCGATGTCCGAGCTCACCGTCGAGAACCTGCATCTCGCGTATGGCGACAACCCGATACTGAAGGGCGTCACGATGACGCTGAACCGTGGCGAAGTCGTCGCGCTGCTCGGTCCCTCCGGCAGCGGCAAGACGACGCTGCTGCGAGCAGTCGCCGGACTCGAGCTGCCGCACGAAGGCACGATCCGCATAGGCGACAAGGTCGTGTTCGACCGCGCGCGCAGGATCGACGTGCCTGCCGAGGCCCGGAATCTGGGGCTCGTATTCCAGTCGTATGCGCTCTGGCCGCACAAGACCGTGTTCGACAACGTCGCGTACGGCCTCAAGCTGCGCGGCATCGGCGGCGCCGAAGGGAAGTCGCGCGTGAAGGCGGCGCTCGAGCAGTTGTCGCTCGGCCACCTCGGGCAGCGCTTTCCACATCAGCTCTCGGGTGGGCAGCAGCAGCGCGTCGCGCTCGCGCGCGCGCTCGTCTACAACCCGCCGGTGATCCTGCTCGACGAGCCGCTCTCCAACCTCGACGCGAAGCTGCGCGAGGAAGCGCGCGCATGGCTGCGCGAGCTGATCGTGCGGATGCAGCTCTCCGCGCTGTGCGTCACCCACGACCAGTCGGAAGCGCTCGCGATGTCCGACCGCATCCTGCTGCTGAATGCCGGGCGCATCGAGCAGCAGGGAACCCCGCAGCAGATGTACAGCGCGCCCGAGACGCTGTTCACCGCGGATTTCATGGGCAGCAACAACCGGCTGCCCGGCCGCATCACCGAGACGCGCGACGGCGCCGCGCTGCTCGAAGGCGACGGCTGGCGCTTGTGGGGAACCGCGAAAGCCGGCGCGACGCGCGGCAGCGAGGGCGTCGGCATGATCCGCCTCGAGCGCATTCGCGTAACGGAAGGCCCCGGCGACAATAGGCTGCAGGCCGAGCTCACCACGTCGATGTACCTCGGCGACAAGTGGGAGCACCTGTTCGCGCTGGGCAAGGAACGCCTGCGCGCCTATGGCGAAGGCCCGCTCGAATCCGGCCGCCACTGGCTCGAGCTGCCGCAGCGGGCGCTGTGGATCTTCTGACAACCGGCCACCGCGTGCGCGACGGCGGCGGGGAGGACGAGGACGACGCCGATTGATTCAGGCCATCGGCAGATCGAGGCCCGCCTCCCTGGCGACCTCGATTGCCCTGGCATAACCCGCGTCGGCATGACGCATCACGCCCGACGCGGGATCGTTCCACAATACCCGCTCGATGCGCGCCGCCGCAGCGGACGTGCCGTCGCACACGATGACCACGCCCGCATGCTGCGAGTAGCCGATACCCACGCCACCGCCGTGATGCAGTGACACCCACGTCGCGCCGCCGGCGGTGTTGAGCAGCGCGTTCAGAAGCGGCCAGTCGGACACCGCGTCGGAGCCGTCGGCCATCGACTCTGTTTCGCGGTTCGGGCTCGCCACCGATCCCGTGTCGAGATGGTCGCGGCCGATGACGATCGGCGCTTCGAGCTCGCCGCTCGCCACCATTTCGTTGAACGCAAGGCCCGCGCGATGGCGCTCGCCGAGACCGAGCCAGCAGATGCGCGCCGGCAAGCCCTGGAACGCGATGCGCTCGCCCGCGAGATCCAGCCAGCGCGCAAGCGGCGCGTTGCCGGGAAAGAGCTCGCGCACCTTGCGGTCGGTCTTGCGGATGTCTTCCGGATTGCCCGACAACGCGACCCAGCGGAAAGGTCCCTTCCCTTCACAGAACAGCGGCCGGATGTACGCCGGCACGAATCCGGGAAAGTCGAACGCGTTCGCCACGCCTTCGTCGTACGCGACCTGGCGGATGTTGTTGCCGTAGTCGAACGTCGGGATGCCCCGCGCGTGGAACGCGAGCATCGCCTCGACGTGGCGGCGGATCGATTGACGCGCCGCCGCGATGAGGGCCGGGTGCTCGTCCGCATTCTTTTGCGCGCCGCGCCAGCGCTCGACACTCCATCCCGCCGGCAGATAGCCGTTGACGAGATCGTGCGCGGACGTCTGGTCGGTGACCATGCCCGGCGACGGACCGCCGCGCTCCGCGCGCCGCACGAGCTCGGGCAGCATCTCGGCGGCGTTGCCGAGCAGGCCGACGGATACGGGTCGGCGCTGCGCACACGCGTCGCCGACGATGCGCAGCGCCTCGTCGAGATCGGCGGCCTGATGGTCGAGGTAGCGGGTCGACAGGCGCATGTCGATGCGGCTTTGCTGGCACTCGATGGCGAGCATCGACGCGCCGGCCATCGTGGCGGCCAGCGGCTGCGCGCCACCCATGCCGCCGAGGCCCGCGGTGAGAATCCACCTGTCGGAAAGCTCGCCGCCGCAGTGCTGCCGGCCCGCCTCGGCGAACGTTTCGTATGTGCCCTGCACGATGCCCTGGCTGCCGATGTAGATCCACGACCCGGCCGTCATCTGGCCGAACATCATCAGGCCCTTGCGGTCGAGCTCGTTGAACGTCTCGAGCGTGGCCCAGTGCGGCACGATGTTCGAGTTGGCGATCAGCACGCGCGGTGCATCGGCGTGCGTGCGGAACACGCCGACGGGCTTGCCCGACTGAATCAGCAGCGACTCGTCGTCACCGAGCCGCTTCAGCGCGGCGACGATCGCGTCGAAGCACTCCCAGTTGCGCGCCGCGCGGCCGATGCCGCCGTAGACGACGAGCTCGGCGGGGTTCTCGGCGACCTCCGGATCGAGGTTGTTCATGAGCATCCGCAGCGGCGCCTCGGTCAGCCACGATTTTGCGGTGAGCGCGGTCCCGCGCGGCGCGCGGATCACGCCGTCGCGGCGGCGCGTCCAATCGGTGCGTACGCGTTGCAGCATGAAGATTCTCCGCCGTCGGCGAGGTCGATCAGCGATTATCCGCCTGTGGGGCTCGCAATGGCATCGACAAAGCGCTCGAACGCGCCTGCCTCGACCGCTTCCCGCATCTGCGCCAGATCGGGTGCGAACGCACGGTCGCGATCCCAGAAGTCCGCCCTGCTGCGGACGATCGCGTGTGCTTGCTGCAACGGCGCGGAAGTCGCGAGCGGCGCGCGCAGGTCGATGCCCTGCGCCGCGGCGAGCAGCTCGATCGCGGCGATCGCCGCGGTGTTGCCCGCCATCGCGGAGAGGCGAAGCGCTGCGCCGGTCGCCATGCTCACGTGGTCTTCCTGATTGGCGGACGTCGGCAGCGAGTCGACGCTGCGTGGATGCGCGAGCGCCTTGTTCTCGGCCGCGAGGGCCGCCGCGGTGACCTGCGCGATCATGAAACCCGAGTTCACGCCGCCATCCCGGACGAGAAAAGGTGGCAGTCCGGACAGGTTCGCATCCATCAGGAGCGCGATCCGGCGCTCGGACATCGCGCCGATCTCGGCGATCGCGAGCGCGAGATTGTCCGCGGCGAACGCGACCGGCTGCGCGTGGAAGTTGCCGCCGGACAGGATCTCGTGATCGGCGGCGAACACCAGCGGATTGTCGGAGACCGCGTTCGCTTCGGTGAGCAGCGTCGCGGCGGCCGCGCACATCTGATCGATGCACGCGCCCATGACCTGCGGCTGGCAGCGCAGGCTGTACGGATCCTGGACGCGGTTGCACGTCGCATGCGACGCGCGAATCGCGCTCCCTTCGAGCAGCCGGCGATAGACGGCGGCGGCATCCGCCTGCCCGCGGTGGCCGCGCAGCGCCTGGATGCGCGCGTCGAACGGCACGTCGCTCGCGAGGCATGCATCGACCGACATCGCGCCGGCGACGACGGCTGCCGCAAGCGCGCGTTCGGCGGCAAACAGCCCGCCCAGCGCAAGCGCCGTCGATACCTGCGTCCCGTTGAGGAGCGCGAGCCCTTCCTTCGGCGCGAGCTCGAGCGGCGAAAGCCCTGCTTGACGGAGCGCGTCGCCGCCCGCGAGCAGGCGGCCGCGCACGCGTGCCTGGCCTTCGCCGATCAGCACCGCCGACAAGTGCGCAAGCGGCGCGAGATCGCCCGAGGCGCCGACCGATCCCTGCGACGGAATGCACGGCACGACGCCGCGATCGTGCATTGCGACGAGGGTTTCGATCACCTGCCAGCGCACGCCGGAATGGCCGCGCCCGAGCGAGGCGACCTTCAATGCGACGACCAGCCGCACGATCGCGTCGTCCAGCAGCGGTCCCGTGCCTGCCGAATGCGACAGCACGAGCGCCCGCTGCAACTCGGCAAGTCGCGCGTCGTCGATCCGGGTACGTGCGAGCAGGCCGAAGCCCGTGTTGATGCCGTAGACCGTCCGATGCGCCGCGACGATCTCGGCGACCGTGGCGGCTGCGGCGTCAACGGCTGCGCGCGCGGCGGCGTCGACCGCGAGCTTCGACGGCGTGGCCCATAGCGCGCGGAGCTCGCCCAGCGTCAATGCGCCGGGACGCAGCGTGATCGTTGGTGCGATGTTGGTCATGGTGTCAGACACGCGTCGGTGACGTTTCCGAGACATGATTCGGGCGGCGCAGCGCGAACGTTTCCCATGCCGCGACCACCAGCACGACGGCGGTCGTCGCCACGCCGAGTGCCAGCGCCGGGAATACATGCGAGAAGGCGACGGGCGTCAACGCGAGCAACAGCAGCAAGCCTGCCATGTGGGACAGCGGCGGCGCGCGCCGCCGGTTGGTCACCCACTTGAACAGTGCGTTGCCGAGCAGGTAAAGCGCGGGTCCGCCCAATATCGCGACGATTGCGGCATCGCTCACATGCTCGGGATGCGCGAGCACGAGCTCGTCCGAAACCGCGCACACGATGATGCCGGCGACGATGAGCAAGTGCAGGTATGTGTAGGCGCTGCGCGCGACGCGTCCGGGATCGCCCGAATGCATGAAGTGGTCGGTTGCGCGCTGCACGCCGGTATCGAAGTAGATCCACCACATCGCCACGCTGCCGAGAAACGCCGAAGCGAACGCGACGATCGTCGCGGCGTTCCACGCGAGGCCGCTGAACGTCGCGCCGGTCACCAGCAGCGATTCGCCGAGCGCGATGATCACGAACAAGCCGCAGCGCTCGGACAAGTGATGCGGATCGACGTCTGCCCAATCGCGGGTGCTCGACCGGCCGAGCCCCGGTACGTAGAAGTAAAGCCACGGCGAGACGAACTCGAGCAGAAGCGCCACGGCCCACAGCGCGAACCTCGCGCCGCCCGCGGCGAATCCGCCGGCGAGCCAGAACAGAGCGGCGACGGACAGCCAGATCAGGATACGATAGAAATTGCGCCGCAGCGGCTCCGGTCCGCCGCGCACCGCCCAGACGAAGAACAGTGTGCGCCCGACCTGCATCGACGCGTATGCGCAGGCGAAGGCTGCTCCATGCTCGCCGAATGCGACCGGAATCGACGACGAGAGCACCAGCCCCGCCAGCATCAGCGCCAGCAGGCACACGCGGACCGCCATCCGTTCCGGATCGAGCCAGTTCGTCACCCACGACGTGAATATCCAAACCCACCAGACCGCGATCAGCAGCAGCGCGATCTGCGCCGCCCCGACCGCATCGAGGCGCGCGAGCAGAGTATGCGAAAGCTGCGTGACCGCGAACACGAACACCAGATCGAAGAACAACTCGACCACGGTGACCCGGCTGCGGTCGTGGCCGCCGCTCGTGCGCAGCAATGCCGGATGCGCGGCGCCGGCGTTCACGGTGTCCTCCGTCGCGATTCGTGCGCGCCAGGCGATCTCACTGGACTACCCTTCGCGCTCACTGGACTACCCTTCGCGCTTCGCGCTCCGGGGCTAATTCGCGCTCGGGACGGCCCTTCGCGCTCACTGGACTACCCTTCGCGCTTCGCGCTCCGGGGCTAATTCGCGCTCGGGACGGCCCTTCGCGCTCATGGACTCACCATCGGCGATAATCGCCAGCTCGAACGGGTCAAGGAAGTTCGTCAGCGAAGGGTAGCGTTGCTTGGAACGACAGGACCTCATAACGCATAACGGCAGTACCGGCAAGGGCCCGCGCTCGCCCGAAGTCCCGGCGCACACGCCGATGATGCAGCAGTACCTGCGGTTCAAGGACGAGCATCCGGACCGCCTGCTGTTCTACCGGATGGGCGATTTCTACGAGCTGTTCTACGGCGACGCGGAGCGCGCCGCGCGCCTGCTCGACATCACGCTCACCGCCCGCGGCCAATCGGCCGGCGCGCCGATTCCGATGGCCGGCGTGCCGTACCACGCCATCGAGCAGCACCTGTCGCGGCTCGTCGCGCGCGGCGAAAGCGCGGTGATCGTCGACCAGGTTGGCGATCCGGCGGCAAGCAAAGGACTGGTCGAGCGGCGCGTGACGCGCGTGGTCACGCCGGGAACGCTGACCGACGCAGGCCTGCTCGACGCGAAGCGCGACGCACCGCTGGTCGCGGTCGTTACCGATGGCGCGCGCGCCGGCATCGCCTGGCTCAATCTGGCATCAGGCCGGATGACACTGACTGACGTTGCCGCCAGCGACGTCGGCCCGACGCTGGAGCGCGTGGAGCCCGCGGAGCTTCTGCTGCCCGAAGACGCGCCGGTGCCGGCGGCGCGCGGACTGCCGACTGCCGTGCAGCGCCTTCCGGCGTGGCAGTTCGACGTGGCGAACGCACAGCGCGCGCTTGCGCGCCAGCTCGGCACGATCGATTTGCGCGGTTTTGGCGCCGATGCAGCGCCGCTCGCGGTCGGCGCCGCGGGCGCGCTGATCGCGTACGCGGGCGCCACACAACAGTCGGCGCTCGATCACGTCCGCACGCTTGCGGTCGAGACGCCGAGCGAATTCGTCGCCCTCGACGGCGCGACGCGGCGCAATCTCGAGATCACGCAGACGCTCGGTGGCGAGCGGGAGCCCACGCTCTTTTCGCTGCTCGACACGTGCGCGACAGCGGCCGGCAGCCGCCTGCTGCGCCACTGGTTGACGCACCCGCTGCGCGACCAGGTACGTGCAGCGGCGCGCCACGATGCGATCGACGCGTTGCGCGTCGAGGCCGCCTTGTTGCGCTCGCTGCCCTCGCGCCTGCGCCGCACCGTCGACGTCGAGCGCGTCGTGTCGCGGATCGCATTGCGCTCGTCGCGCCCGCGCGACCTGGCCGGTTTGCGCGACACGCTTGCACTGCTGCCCGAGCTTGCGGCGGCCGTGGCGACGCTCGCCGCTCCGCTCCTTCGCGATTGCGCACGCGATTTCGCCTGCGATCCGCGCTGGCACTCGCTGCTGGTCCGCGCGATCGCGGTCGAGCCCGCCGCACAGCTTCGCGACGGCGGCGTGATCGCCAGGGGCTACGACGCCGAGCTCGACGAGCTGCGCGCCATCGACGCCGGCTGCGGCGAATTTCTCGTCGATCTCGAGCGCCGCGAGCGCGAGCGCAGCGGCATCGCAAGCCTGAAGGTCGAATACAACCGCGTCCACGGCTTCTATATCGAAGTCTCCCGCGCGAACGCCGAGCGCGTGCCGGACGACTATCGGCGACGCCAGACGCTCAAGAATGCCGAGCGCTACACGACGCCCGAGCTCGCGGCGTTCGAGTCGAAGGCGCTGACGGCGCAGGAGCGTGCGCTCGCGTGCGAGCGGCGGCTGTTCGACGCGCTGCTCGGCGAGCTGGCAACGGCGATTCCGGGGCTGCAGGCCGTCGCCGCGGCGCTCGCGACGCTCGACGTGTTGCAGGCGCAGGCCGAGCGCGCGGAAACGCTTCGGCTGACGCGCCCCAAATTTGCGCCGGAGATCGGCATCGCGATCGACGGCGGCCGTCACCCGGTCGTGGAGCGCCAGGTCGATGCGTTCATCGCGAACGGGCTGTCACTCGACGCGAACCGCCGTCTGCTCGTCGTCACCGGGCCGAACATGGGCGGCAAGTCGACGTACATGCGGCAGACGGCGGTGATCGCGCTGCTCGCCTGCTGCGGGATCTTCGTGCCGGCTGCGCACGCGCAGCTCGGTCCGCTCGACGCGATTTACACGCGGATCGGCGCGGCCGATGACCTCGCGGGCGGCCGCTCGACGTTCATGGTGGAGATGACCGAGGCCGCGTACATCCTGAACCGCGCGACGAGCGAAAGCCTCGTGCTGGTCGACGAGATCGGCCGCGGCACGTCGACGTTCGACGGCTTGGCGCTGGCATGGGCGATCGCGCATCGGCTCGCCGAGCACAATCGCAGCCTCGCGCTGTTCGCCACCCACTACTTCGAGCTGACCGCGCTGCCGTCCGAGATCGCCGGCTGCGCCAACGTGCATTTCGACGCCGTCGAGACGAAAGGACGGCAACGACCCGGCATCGTGTTCATGCATCAGGTCGAGGAAGGGCCGGCGAATCGCAGCTATGGCTTGCACGTGGCGCGGCTCGCCGGCGTGCCGGCGGAGACGCTGCGCCAGGCGCAGCGCTACTTCGGGCGGCTCGACAAGTTCAACATCCGCGACGACGCGCAGCACGACCTGTTTGCCGCCACGGCCGATCGCGCGAGCGCTGCCAAGGCACCTTCGCGCGAGCAGGCGATCGCGGCACGCCTCGCAGCCATCGAGCCCGACACGCTCACGCCGCGCGACGCGCTCGCCACGCTCTACGAGCTGCGGCGCATGCTCGACGACTGAAGCGCGTTGGAATGCGGGATCAGGTCACGAAGTCTGCGATTTCGTGCAGAACCGCCTGCGCAGCGGTGACGAGGCCGGCCATCTGCTGGAAGCCGTGCACCATGCCGGGGTAGCACGTGTAGCGCACGTCGACGCCGGCGCTACGCAAACGCTCGGCGTAGGCCGCCGCCTCGTCGCGCAGCGTGTCGTACTCCGCGGCGACGATCAATGCCGCCGGCAGGGCGGACACGTCGGGCGCGAATAGCGGGGACACGTCCGGGCTTTTGAGATCGTTCCCACCGTAGTACGTGCGGTAGTACCACGCGAGATCGTCGCGTGGCACCAGGCATTCCGATGCGGACAGCGCCATCGACGGACACGAAAGCGTGAAGTCGAGCACCGGTTGCAGCAGGACCTGACTCCCGATGGAGATGCGCGGATCGGCCCGCGCGCGCAGGCACGTGACCGCCGCGAGATTGCCGCCTGCGCTTTCACCGCTCACGACCAGCGGCCCCGGACGCGCGCCGAGCTCGTCCGCGTGCGACGACGCCCACGCCACTGCCGCGAGCGCGTCGTCGACCGCTGCGGGAAACGCATGCTCCGGCGCCAGCCGATAATCGACTGACAGAACGGCATGCCGCGTCGCGATCGCGAGACGGCGGCAGAAGGCGTCGCTCTCGTCGATGCCGCCCTTGACGTATCCGCCGCCGTGGAAGAACAGCAACAGCGGGTCGCGGCGATCGCCCTGCGACGCGTAGACGCGCGCCCTGATGCCGCCCGCCGGACCCCCGATGGTCAGCTCGTCGATCCGCTCCGGCGCGGGCGGCTGGCCGGTGATCGCGGGTGTCCAGAAATCGCGGAAGCCCTTCCGGACGTCCGCGATGGGCATTTCCCACTGCCGCGCTTGCGTGTGCGCGAGCTTGTCCTCGATCAGCCGATGGAGCGCCGGATCGAGCGGCATGCGCGGCTTCGCGTCGGTACTACTCGAATCGCGCGCTCGCGTGGCCGATGCCGGGGAATTCGACGTCGATCGAATCGCCCGGCCCCGCTTCGTACACGCCGGTCCATGTTCCCGCGGTGACGAGATCGCCGGCCGCCAGCGGCGTGCCTTCCGCTTCCGCATGTTCCGCGAGCCAGCGCAGCAGGAACACGAGATCCCCGAGCGGATGGCCGCCGCGCGTTTCCTTCACGACGGTCCCGTTGCGGCGCAGGATCGCCGCCTGTGCGCCCCAGTCGAGCGACCCGCGCCACGGCACGCCGCTGCCGACGACCAGTGCACCGTTCAGCAACTGGTCGGCAAGGCGCAACGGCGGCGCGGCGGCGTCCATGTCCGAGTAGCGGGGATCGACGACTTCGATCGTGACGACGAGCTCGTCGATCGTCGTGGAAGCGTCCCGCGCGGCGGCCTCGGGCGGCGCGGCGAGCCGGAATGCGATTTCGCCTTCGATCACGATGCGGTTGAACGTGCCGCGGCCGAACGTCGCCGGGCTTGCGCGCACGACCGCCGACGGAATCGGCGCAGCGCTCGGCGGCGCGGCGCGACTCGCCGAGCCGACCTTCCACGCCGCGGGCCGAGTGCCGAACCAGTGCAGATCGGCTGCAAGCGCGCGCTGCACCGCATAGGCATCCGCATCGCCGTGCGGCACCGGCAGCCCGGCGACGTCGACCGGCGTGCGCGTCCGGTGCGCACGCAGCAGCGCAGCGCGCAAAGGCTCGAGATATTCCGGCACTCGTACGGTCATCGGCTTACCCTCCGCGCTTCGACAAGAGCTTTCATCGCGACTTCGACTCCGCCCGCGCGATGCGGGACGCCCGCGAGCGCAAGGCCCATTTCGACGCCCGCAAGTGTACCCATCAGCGTCAGGTCGTTGAAGTCGCCGAGATGGCCGATGCGGAACACGCGGCCGGCGAGCTTCGACAATCCGGTGCCGAGCGACATGTCGAACCGCTCGAGAACGAGCTTGCGGAACGCGTCGGCATCGTGGCCCGCGGGCATCAGCACCGCCGTGAGCGAGTTGCTGTACTGCGCCGGATCCGCGCACAGGATTTCGAGGCCCCATGCGCGCACGGCTGCCCGCGCCGCGTCGCCGTGGCGCGCGTGGCGCGCGAAGACGTTCGGCAAGCCCTCTTCGAGCAACTGGTCGAGCGCAGCGTCGAGGCCGTAGAGCAGGTTCGTCGCCGGCGTCCACGGCCAGTAGCCGTTGCGGTTCGACTCGATGATCTCTTCCCAGGCCCAATACGCGCGCGGCAGCGTCGCATGCTTCGACGCGGCGCGCGCCTTCGGGCTCACCGCGTTGAACGACAGGCCCGGCGGCAGCATCAGGCCCTTCTGCGAGCCGGCGACCGTCACGTCGACGCCCCATTCGTCGTGGCGATAGTCGATCGACGCGAGCGACGAGATCGTGTCGACGAGCAGGAGCGCCGGGTGACCGGCGCGGTCGATTGCGGCGCGCATGCCGGGAATGTCGCTGACTACGCCGGTCGACGTCTCGTTATGGACGACGCACACCGCCTTGATCGCGCGGGCGCGATCGTCGGCGAGCCGCGCGTACATCGCGTCGACATCGGCGCCGTGGCGCCAATCGCCGGGGAGAAATGCCGGCGCGAGACCGAGCCGCTCCGCGAGCCGCTTCCACAGCAGCGCGAAGTGACCCGTCTCAGCCATAAGCACTGCGTCGCCCGCCGACAGCGTGTTGACGAGCGCCGCTTCCCACGCACCGGTGCCCGATGCCGCGTAGACGACGACCGGTTCCTTCGTCTGGAACACGGCGCCGATGCGATCGAGTATCGAGCGACCGAGACGTGCGAATTCCGGTCCGCGGTGGTCGATGGTCGGGCGGTCGATCGCGCGCAGCACGCGATCGGGCACGTTGGTCGGGCCGGGAATCTGGAGGAAATGCCGGCCCGACGGGTGGTTGTCGTAGCGGATCATGGGCGATGCGAGGGGTGTGGCGATCAGCTGTCTCAAAGTTATCGGGTCGCGCAGCCCGTTTTGCGACAGGTTCTAGTGATGGTGTCCGTGCGCGCCGTGCACATGTCCGTGCGTGATCTCCTCCTGCGTCGCGGGACGGATGTCGAGCACCTTGCAATCGAAGCGCAGCCGCTGCCCCGCGAGTTCGTGGTTACCGTCGAGAACGGCCTTGCCCTCGGCGATGCCCGTGATTCGCCAGATCATTTCACTGCCGTCCTGCTCGGCGACGAGATGGCCGCCGACCGCGACGTCGGGCGGCAACTGATCGAGCGGCTCGATGCGCATCAGGTCGGTGTCGTAATCGCCGAAGGCATCCTCGGGCTCGAGCGTCACCGACACCGAGTCGCCGACCTTCTTGTCGGCGAGCGCCGCTTCCACCTTGGGAAAGATTCCCGAGTGCCCGCCGTGCAGGTAAGCGATCGGCTCGTCGGTTTCCTCGATCAGCTGGTTGCCCGAGTCGTACAGCTTGAACGACAGCGTCACGACGGTATTGGCGAAGACGTTCATGGCATTCGCATCATCTGGGGAAAGGCGCGGCGGACGCCGGCCGCAAGACACAGGGCCATTGTACCTCCCGCGTTCAGCGGGCCGCGCACGCCCGACGGACGAAGATTTTCGCGGAAACACGCTCGCTATACTCGGGTCATGGCCGCACGCGATCGAAGGCGACTGCTGGGAGGACACGCGCCGACCGCGTTCCTTGCGCGCCACTGGCACAAGGAGCCGCTGCTCGTCCGTGCGGCCGTCGCCGATCTTGCGGCAACGCTGTCGCGCGACGCGCTGTTCGACCTCGCCGCGCGTGACGACGTGGCCTCGCGGCTCGTCCGTCGTGACGCAAACCGCTATTCGCTGGCGCATGGCCCGTTCACGCGCAGCCAGCTGCGCAAGCTGCCCGCTTCGAACTGGACGCTGCTCGTGCAGGGCGTGAACCTGCACGACGACGGCGCGGATGCGCTGTTGCGACGCTTCGCGTTCATTCCGTATGCGCGGCTCGACGACGTCATGGTCAGCTACGCGGCGCCCGGCGGCGGCGTCGGGCCGCATTTCGATTCGTACGACGTGTTCCTGCTGCAGACGCAAGGGCAGCGCCGCTGGCGCTACGGCCGCCAAGGCGATTTGTCGCTCCGGCCGGGCCTGCCGCTGCGCATCCTGCGGCGCTTCACGCCCGGGCACGACGCGACGCTCGTGCCCGGCGACATGCTGTACCTGCCACCGCAGTTCGCGCACGACGGGATCGCGGTCGACGCGTGCATCACGTATTCGATCGGGTTTCGCGCGCCGCGCAACCAGGAGCTCGCCGAGTCGTTCGTCGATCATCTTCGCGACACCCTCCACGTGCCGGGCCGCTATGCCGATCCCGACTTGCGCCCGTCGGCGGCACCGGCGCGGATCGATCCGCGGCTTGCGCGCCGCATGGGCGAGGCGATCGCGCACGTGCGCTGGAACGAGCGCGAGGTCCGGCGCTTCATCGGCCGCTTCCTGACCGAGCCCAAGCCCGAGGTCGTGTTCACGACTTCCCGCGCGTCGCGCGCGGCCGTGCGGCAGCGGATGCGTCGCGCGGGCGTCAGGCTCGACCGCCGCACGCAACTGCTCTACGATGACGCGCGGTATTACCTGAACGGCGACGACGCCCCGCTTCCGCGCAGCGACGGACCGGTGCTGCGAAAGCTCGCCGATCGCCGATCGCTCTCGCCGGCCGAATGCGCAGCGCTCGCGCCGGAAACGCTCGACCTGCTCTGCGAATGGCATCGACATGGATTCATCGCGACCCCCTGAACTTCCGCCACCACCCGGCCTCCCGCGCGAGGAGCGGCTCGACACGCTCGCCGCGCTCGTCCGCGCGCAGGACGACGCCATCGCGCTCGCGCGGCTGACGATCAGGGTGTTCGACGTCGACCTGTCGTGGGGCGGCTGGAATTCCGCGGAGCGCACCGACGCGGTCGCGTCATTTCTCCGCCGCAGCCCGGGCGCGCGATTCGACATCATCGTGCACGACACGCGCTGGATCGAATCCTTCGGCGCCCGCGTCACCGCGCTTCTCGCGCGTCATTCACATGCCATGACGATCTATCGCACGAGCGGCGGCGCGCGCGCTGCGATGGATCCGTTGCTGATCGTCGACGACGTGCATTTCGTGCACCGCTTCCACGTCGATCATCCCGGCGGCAAGCTGTCGATCGGCAGTCCCGAACGCGCCAAGGCGCTCGTCGAGCGCTTCGACGAGATCTGGGAGTCGGGCGAGCCCGGCATCACCGGAACGGTGCTGGGGCTTTGACGCGCTACCGCAGAATCGACGCGAGCGGCGCCATCAGCACTTCCGCCCGGTAGAGCATCTGCTCCTGCCCGACGAGCCCGAAGCAGCGAAACCGCAGCTTGCGCACGCCCGACGTCCCGAGGCCCTTCTCGCCTTCGACCGTCTCGGGACCCCCGACCAGCATGTGCAGGACGTCGTTGCTGCGCAGCCGCCGCGCGATCCTGCGGTCGACCGCGATCGTGTGCGTCATGTACACCATCGGGTCGGCGAGGAAGTCGTGTCCTTCCTGCTGCGCCTTTTCGAGCAGCGCGCACGACAGCAGCGAAGCGGGAAACAGGTCGGGAAAGTTCACGCGCTCGGCGATTTCGTCGAAGTAGTATCCCTGGTCGCACAGGCTGCCGGCAAGAAAGTTCTTCGCATTGCCGGTGTTAAGGAACTTGCGCTTGAGAAAGCACGCGGTGCCCGGCACGAACGTCCGGTCCGGCAGCGGCCGCAGCGCCGGCAGCGGCGACGGATCGCGATCGGCGGCCACGAGCGGCTCGCGCGTCTCGCGCTTGTAGCCGAGCAGCACCATGCCCCTCGGTGTCGGAGGTGCAACCCCCGGTGTCGGAGGTGCATCCCCGGGTGTCCGGGGTGCGACCGTGCCTTCCGCGCGCATCACGACGCGGTTGGACAGCGACGATCGATCGGCCGCCGCGATCGTGGGCTTGATCTCGATGCCGAAGCGCTGGCCGGGCGCAAGCACGTTCGCGAACGTGAGCTGGTAGTTGCTGAAATGCAAGCCCTCCTGCCCGACGATCGCGCGCTCGTCGTGCGCGTCGCGATAGAGGTCGATCGCGTGCTCGACCAGGCACTCGAGCTGAAAACCGAGCACGATCGTGCCGGCGAACGGATTGCCGCGGACGAGCCGCGCCTTGCGCGGATCGTGGAATGGATTGAAATCGTCGGTGGCGTTGCGGGCCGCGTCGACGTGGATCTGCTGGAACGCGAGCGGCATCGGATTGCCATCCATCGCGTCGCCGGGCATTGCTGCGCGCTCCATGTGTCGCTGCCGTCGCTCCCCGCGCGCCGCCGCGCCGCGGGCCGCTACAAGGGTACGCCGATCCGCTTCGCGACGTCGCGGTAGTGCTCGATCACGTCGCCCAGGTCGCGCCGGAAGCGGTCCTTGTCGAGCTTCTCGCCAGTCTTCGCATCCCACAGCCGGCAGCCGTCCGGCGTGAACTCGTCGCCGAGCACGAGCGGACCGTCGGGATCGTCGCGCGGGTGACCGAACTCCAGCTTGTAATCGACGAGATCGATGCCGGCCTCGGCGAACATCGGCTTCAGCACCGCGTTCACCCGATGCGTCAGCGCCTTCATCTGTGCGATCTCGTCGGCGGTCGCCCACTTGAGCACGCGGACGTGGTCGTCGTTGACGAGTGGATCGTGCAGCACGTCGCTCTTGAGGAAGAACTCGAAGATCGGCTCGGGCAGCTTGCGGCCCTCCTCGATGCCGTAGCGCTTGGCCATCGAGCCCGCGCAAACGTTGCGCACGACGCACTCGACCGGAATCATGCGCATCGCCGTCACCAGCGATTCGCGCTCGTTCAGCAGCGACACGAAATGCGACCGGATGCCGGCTTGCGCGAGGCGCTGCATGACGAACGCGTTGATGCGGTTGTTCGTCTCGCCCTTTCGATCGAGCTTGGCCACCTTCGCGCCGTCGAACGCCGAGACGTCGTCGCGATAGTGCATAACCAGCCGCAGCGGATCGTCGGTGGCGTACATCGTCTTCGCCTTGCCGCGATAGAGCTCGTTGCGCTTTTCCATGATTGACTCCCTCGGGGTGGCAGGTCGGAACGTCAGAGTTCGCGCCAGTCGAAGCCTTCCGCCTGGTCGGCGATGCCGATCCAGCCGGGCGCGCAGTCGAGCGCGCTCGCGAGCGCCGCGCGGGCCTTCTCCGGCGTATTGTTCTGCTGCGACAGATGCGCGGCAACGACATGGCGCAACCGTGACGTGTCGATGGCGGCCAGCAGCTTCGCCGACGCTTCGTTGTGCAGGTGACCGAGGCGGCTCGCGATGCGCTGCTTGAGCTGCCACGGGTAGTCGCCGCCCGCGAGCATTTCGAGGTCGTGGTTGCACTCGAGCACCAGCGCGTCGCAGCCGGAAAGGCTCGCCTCGACGTACGGCGTCACGACGCCGATGTCGGTCAGCACCCCGAGCCTGCGTGCGCCGTCGCCGACGACGAACTGCACGGGCTCGCGCGCGTCGTGCGGCACGGGAAACGGCCGCACTTCGAGAGCGTCGATGGCGAACACGTCGTGGCTGTCGAAGCCGCGAACGTGCTCGACGCGCTCGAATACGCAGTCGATCATCTCCAGCGTCCCGAACGTCAGCCAGACCGGGATCCGGTAACGCGCCGCGAATGCCGCCACGCCGCCGGCATGGTCGGCGTGCTCGTGTGTGACGAGAATCGCCGTGACCGCCTCCGGCGCGAGACCGAGGCGCGCGAGGCGCGCCACTGTGTCGCGCACCCGGAAGCCGCAGTCGATCAGGACGCAGGTGCCGTCCGCTTCGACGACGAGGCCATTGCCTTCGCTGCCACTGCCGAGTGACGCGAAGCGCATCGCGGGAATCGCGTCTTCGGAACGGCTACTTGAGCTGGTCGCGCAGCAGCGCGAGGATGCGGTCGCTCGCCTGTGTGCGATCCGGATTGCCGGACGGATCCTGCACGCTCACGGTGCTCTGCGGCGACGTCTCGACGATCTTGATCCGGTACTGCTCCGGCTTGTCCTTTTCGTCGGTCTTCCAGAACGTGAGGAGCTTCGACAGGAATCCCTTCTCGCGGTCCTTGCGCGCCATGTCGGCATCCGGATCCGAAAAGCGCACGTAATAGGTGCCGATCGAGCGGTCACGGTCGACGACGGTGAAGCCGCTCCGGTCGAGCGCGAGCCCGACGCGCCGCCATGCGCGGTCGAACGGATCGTCGACGACGAGCTGTGCGATGCCGTCATTCTTTTCCAGTCGCGCGTGCGGCGTCGCCGGTGCCGCAGGTGAAACCGCGGCGACGGCCTGCGGCTCCGGCGTGCCGAAGCTCATCATCAGCCGCGACAGCATCATCGCCTCGAGGTCGGGATCGGCCGGCATCACGGCCCACGCGAAGGCGGCACCCTGCACGTTGTCGATCTTCGTCGTCGGCACCTGCTCCATCCCGCGGTGCGACACATAGATCTCGACCGTTCCCGGCTCGATGCCGCGCTCGATGCGCGTGCGGAACTTGTCGCGCTTGTACGTCGTGTAGAACACGTCGAGATACTTGCCGACGTACTTGCGCAGCAGATCCTGCGGGATCTCGGCTCGGTTTTCGGCCCAGTCGGTTTCCATCACGCCGAGCGCCGGTTGCTCGCTTGCGATGACGAAGCCCGTGTCGGTCCAGAATTTGCGAACCTGCGACCACGTCTGCTCCGGCGTGCCCTTGACGACCAGCCAGCGTTCGTTGCCGGCGCGCGCGATGTGAGCGTCCGGGTTCGTCGGCAGAAGCTCCGTCCGCTGCGGCTTTGCGGCGTTGCGCGCGGCGAGCTCGGACGCCGACGTCACGGCATACCGGTCGTCGTACTGCGGCGTTGTGAGGTCGGGCGGCAGCTCGAGCGACGGCGAGGAACTCGCCGACTTGTAGTCGATGCGCTTGCCGAGCGAGCTCATGTTCATCGATTCGCAGCCGGCCAGGGAAAACGCGAGGGCGGCGATCGCCAGGATGGCGACGCCGCGGAAGGACAATCGATTCGTCACGTCAGGACCTTCGACAGAGGCTCGCCGATGCAGCCGGTGGCGCGCAGCTCGGCGCGAATGGCCTCGTGAAATCGCGGCGACAACGGCGTGAGCGGCAGCCGCAATTCATTGTGGATCATGCCCATCTCGGCCAGCGCCCATTTGACCGGGATCGGATTCGCTTCGACGAACAAGCGCGCGTTGAGGTTCGCGAGCCGGGCGTTGATGTCGCGCGCCGTGACGACGTCGTTGTCGAGCGCCGCCGCGCACATTTCCGCGACAGCGCGTGGCGCGACATTGGCGCTGACCGAAATGACGCCGTGGCCGCCGAGCAGCATGAACGCAAGCGCGGTGTCGTCGTTGCCCGAATAGAGCGCGAACTTGCGCCCCGCCGGCAGCCGGTTACGGAGGTCGACGAGTCGCGGCAGGTCCGAGGTCGCGTCCTTCATGCCCGCGATGCCCGGAATCTCCGCGAGGCGCAGCACCGTGTCGGTCGCGAGGTCGGCGACCGTGCGGCTCGGCACGTTGTACAGCAGGACCGGCAGGTCGACGCTTTCGGCGATCGTGCGGAAGTGCCGGTACATCCCTTCCTGCGTCGGCTTGTTGTAGTACGGCACCACAGACAGGCACGCGGACGCGCCCGCGCGCTTCGCAAAGCGCGTGAGCTCGAGCGCCTCGGCCGTCGAGTTGCCGCCGGTGCCGGCGATGACCGGGACGCGGCCCGCCGCGTCATCGATCGCCGCCTGGATCAGGCGGCAATGCTCCTCGACGCTGACGGTGGGCGATTCGCCCGTCGTGCCGACGACGACGATGCCCGCGGTGCCGTTCTCGATCTGAAAGTCGATCAGGCGCGCGAGCGCCGGGAGGTCGAGAGCGCCGCCCTGCTGCATCGGCGTGACGATCGCGACGAGACTACCTGAAACCATGAAACCTGCGCGTCCAAAAAAACGAGCGATTTTACCCCATCCCCCGCGGAAATCGGGATTGGCGGTGGAATTCCCGATTCCGCCCGGCCCAAGGCTCTGGCGGAGCAGAAGTCAGGGCCTGTTTAGACGATTGACAGGCTCTGGTCCCGGACCCCGATTGCCGGCGGCCAAATCCGCTTCGGGCCGACGGCCGCCAGACGCTGAACGACTGCGGGTCGGTCGCCGCCGACTTCACCTTGCTCGAAGGCGACGACTGACAACCGGCCGCGCACGACATCGAGCAATTCGCCGGCCCGGAGCAGGAAGTCCGGATTCGACGGCCGCCCGAAGCGTTCGTTCCCATCGGCGAACGTGTCGTACAGCAAGACGCCGTCGTCTGCCAGCGCCGTCAGCAGATGCGGAAACAGCGGGCGATGCAGGTAGTTGGCGACGACGATGGCGTCGAATCGTGCATCGCCGAGCGGCCAGGCGCCGGTCTCGAGATCGGCCGTCGTCGTCTCGACGCCGTGCACGCCGGCGAGCGTCGCGAGCGCGGCCGCGTCGCGGTCGACGGCGAGCACGCGTGCGCCGCGCGATGCGAACAGCCGCGCGTGCCGCCCGTGCCCGGCCGCGAGATCGAGCAGGTGCGCCTGCGCGGGGACGAGATGCGCGAAGCCGGCGATCCACGCCGAGGGCGCGAGTGCCGCGTGCTTCTTCGCATCGATCATCGCTAAGTGGCGAGTGTTCGGCGCGTATCGCGCTTGACGCGCGCGGGCCGCGCACCGTTGCGCCTTGATGCCGGCGTCGTGCGCCCGGACTCCCGCGCCGCCTCGTCGGCGAGCCAGCGCACGAACGCGGTGACGTCGGCGCGATCCTGCACCTGTGGCGCGGTCAACGCAAAGTAGCCCCGCGCCGAGTCGTATTTACGCGCGAACGGCGCGACGAGCCGCCCGTCGCGCAAGTGCTCGGCCAGCATCGGCAGGCGTCCGAGCGCGACGCCCTGGCCGCCCACCGCGGCCTGCACGACCTGGTCGTAGATGCGAAAGCGCAACGCGCCGGCCGGCTTCAATCCCGGCTGGCCGTTCGACGTGAGCCAGCTGCGCCAATCGAGCCACGGCGTGCGCCCTTCGGGATCGTCGAGGTGCAGCAGCACGTGGCGCGCGAGATCGGCCGGCGTGCGCAAGGAGCGTCCGGCGTGCACGATCTTCGGGCTCGCGACCGGCGTCATGCGCTCGCCGAACAGGCGCACCGCATTCTCCGGCGCCGACGCATCGGGCAGATAGCGCACGGCGACGTCGACGTCGCCGCGCGCGAGATCGACGACACGATCGTCCGCCGACACGTAGACCTCGACGTCGGGATGCCGCTCGCGGAAGCTCGCAAGCCGCGGAATCACCCACAGCGACGCGAACGACACCGTCGTCGACAGCGTGAGTCCCGGCGCGCGCACCGCTCCGCTCGTCCGCTCGGTGGCCGCCGCGAGCGATTCGAGCAGTCCGGTGACCTCGCGATGAAACGCCGTGCCGGACGGCGTCAACGCGAGCGCGCGATGGCGCCGCTCGAACAGCGCGACGCCGAGCGCGTCCTCGAGCGCCTTGATCTGGCGCGACAGCGCAGACTGGGTGAGGAAAAGCTCGTCGGCGGCAAGCGTGAAGGAAAGCCGCCGCCCCGCGGCCTCGAAACCGCGCAGGAAATCGAGCGACGGCAGCCGCCGCAGCGTTTTATGCATGCGCTCCATGCATGCGTCCCATGCGAATTCCGCGGTTGAGGCGCCCTCGGCGCCGCAGCAGAATGCTCTTCATCGACGCCGTCGTCCATCGCACCAAGCCGTCGGCATCGAATGATCCACGCGCATTCTATCGGAGGTAGCCATGGCCTGTTTCGAATCCCGCACCGTCGTGAGTCTCGACTCGCGCGAAGCCATCACGCTCCCCGGCATCCGCGGCGCCACGCTGCGCGTGACGCAGGGAATCCTCTGGCTCACGCAGGAAGGCGACCCGAACGACGTCGTGCTGCGCACGGGCGACAACTTCGTCGTCGAGTCGGACGGCGCGACCGTCGTCGAAGCGCAGAGCGACGCGCTGTTCTGCGTCGTCGGGCGGCATGCGGAAGCGCTGCGCGCGCCCGCGCATGCAACCCGGAAATCGGCGCTGTGGTCCACGCTCGCCGGCCTGCTCCTGCCGCCGCCCGGCCATCACGCGCCGTACGCGTGAGCGCGCAGGGTAATGCAGTTGACGCGCGAACGGCCGCCCTGTGCGCGAACAAGCCCCGTAGCCGGGTCCAATCGAACCGAAGGAGACCGCCATGCCGCTCGTGACCCTGACGCTGCAACGCGCGCGCCCGCGCGAGTTCAAGACGGCCGTTCTCGACACCGTCCACCGCGCGCTCGTCGCGGCCGGGGTTCCGGAAGCGGACCGCTTCCAGCGCGTGCTGGAGCTCGACGCGGACCGTTTTCGGTTCGACGCCACGTACCCGGACGTCGCGACTTCACGCACGGCCGACTTCGTGCTGATCGAAATCCTCTGGTCGGTGGGCCGCAGCGTGAAGATCAAGCGCAAGCTCGTCGCCGACATCACTTCGGCGCTTGCGCGGGAGGCGGAGCTCGATCCGGAGAACGTGATGATCGTGTTCGTCGAGACGGCATGGGAGAACTGGGCGTTCGCGGGCGGACGGCTGCTGCACGCGGGTTGATGAGCGGGTTGCAGGGTCGGAGACGCTTTTTGCTGCGCCACGATACGGATCGCCCTGCCTGCGAAAGTCGTCTCTGACTCCACATCTCGGTTAAGCGGCCGACGCGATGTATGCTAAGCGCTCGGCTGCGCGTTCGGTGCGCGCATCGCCTGCGCACATTTCCAGCGTCCCCACGTCGCTTCGCAACGCATTCCCCGGCTACTTCGCGCTGGTGATGGCGACCGGCATCGTGTCGATCGCGCTCGCCGACCAGGGTTTCGCGGCCGCGGCATGGACGCTGTTCGCGATCGATGCGATCGCGTACGTGTTGCTGTGGGGATGCGGCTTCGCAAGGCTCGCGGCCGGCGTCCGCGACGTGGTTGGCGACCTCGCTGATCATCGGGCGGGCCCCGCGTTCCTGACGATCGTGGCCGGCACGGGTGTGCTCGGCGTGCAGTGCGTCCGTCTCGCGCAGTGGCCGATCGTCGCGGCCGCGTTGTGGCTCGCGAGCGTCGCGCTGTGGTTCCTGCTGCTCTATGGCTTCTTCGCCGCCGTTACGCTCGCCGAAGCGAAGCCGCGGCTCGAGCACGGCATCGACGGATCGTGGCTGCTCGCCACCGTTGCAACGGAAGCGGTCGCGGTGCTCGGCACGCTGGTGGCGGACGCCTTCCCCCGGCCGGACGCCGTGGTCTTCGCGAGCCTCATGCTGTTCCTCGCCGGCGCGATGCTGTACATCGTGGTGATCGGCCTGATCTTCTTCCGCTGGACGTTTCGCCCGATGGACGTGCACGGGATGACGCCGACGTACTGGATCAACATGGGCGCCGTGGCGATCACCACGCTCGCCGGCGCGCGGATCGGTGAAGTCGCCGCCCGGTATCCGTTCGTGGCGGAGCTCGAGCATTTCGTCGCCGGCTTCACGCTGTTCTTCTGGGCGACCGGAACGTGGTGGATTCCGCTGCTCGTCGTCGTGTTCGCGTGGCGGCACCTGCGGCACGGCGAGGGGCTGCGCTACGACCCGCGCTACTGGTCGCTCGTGTTCCCGCTCGGCATGTACAGCGTCGCCACGTACGCGTATGCGCACGCGAACAAGCTCTCGTTCCTGATGCCGGTCGCGCGCATCGCAGGCGAACTCGCGGTTGTCGCGTGGGCGCTCACGGCGCTGGGTCTCGTGCGACAACTGCCGGCGCTGCGTGCGCGCCGCGCGGCGTAGCCGCTATTTCGCGAACGTGATCGCGCCCGCCTTCTCGCGGACGTGCACCGTGTCGCCCGGCCCGAAATCGCCGGCGAGGATTTCCTTCGCCAGCGGATTCTCGATCTGCTGCTGGATCGCGCGCTTGAGCGGCCGCGCACCGTAGACGGGATCGAAGCCCGCCTGCGCGACGTGCGCCAGCGCGGCAGCGTCGACGTCGAGCCGGATGTCGAGCTTCGCGAGCCGCTGCTCGAGGCCGCGCAACTGGATCTTCGCGATGTGCGCGATCTGGTCCTCCCCGAGCGGATGGAACACGATGATCTCGTCGATCCGGTTCACGAACTCGGGCCGGAAGTTCGCCTTCACCTCCGCCATCACCGCGACCTTGATCGCGCCCGGATCACGGCCTTCGCTCGTCATCTCCTGGATGCGATGCGACGCGAGGTTCGACGTCATCACGATCACCGTGTTGCGGAAATCGACGGTGCGACCCTGGCCGTCGGTGAGCCGGCCGTCGTCGAGCACCTGCAGCAGCACGTTGAAGACGTCCGGATGCGCCTTCTCGATTTCGTCGAACAGGATCACCGAGTACGGCTTGCGGCGCACCGCTTCGGTCAGGTAGCCGCCCTCCTCGTAGCCGACGTAGCCCGGCGGCGCGCCGATCAGTCGCGCCACCGAGTGCTTCTCCATGAACTCGGACATGTCGATGCGCACCATCGCCTGGTCGGTATCGAAGAGGAATTCGGCGAGCGCACGCGTCAGCTCGGTCTTGCCCACGCCCGTGGGTCCTAGGAAGAGGAACGACCCGTACGGCCGGTTCGGATCGCTCAAGCCCGAGCGCGAGCGGCGGATCGCGTCGGCGACGAGCCGCACCGCCTCGTTCTGGCCGACGACGCGCTGGTGCAGCCGCTCTTCCATGTGCAGCAGCTTGTCGCGCTCGCCCTGCATCATCTTCGACACCGGGATGCCGGTCGCGCGCGAGACGACCTCGGCGATCTCCTCCGCGCCGACCTGAGTGCGCAAGAGCTGCGGCTTCTTCGCCTGCTCGCTCGCGAGCGTCTTGTCCGCCTTCTTGAGCCGCGTCTCCAGCTCGGGCAGCTTGCCGTACTGCAGCTCGGAGACCTTCTGCCAGTCACCCTTGCGCTTCGCCTCGTCCATCTGCAGCCTGACCTTGTCGATCTCCTCCTTGATGTGCGCGCTCGCCTCGACCTGCGACTTCTCGGCCTGCCACACCTCGTCGAGATCGGCGTACTCGCGCTCGAGGCGCGAGATCTCTTCTTCGATCGCCGCGAGCCGCTTCTTCGATGCCTCGTCCTTCTCCTTCTTCACCGCCTCGCGCTCGATCTTGAGCTGGATCGTCCGGCGGTCGAGCCGGTCCATCGCCTCGGGCTTCGAGTCGATTTCCATCTTGATGCGCGCCGCGGCCTCGTCGATCAGGTCGATCGCCTTGTCGGGCAGGAAGCGGTCGGTGATGTAGCGGTGCGAAAGCTCCGCGGCCGCGACGATCGCGGGGTCGGTGATGTCGACGCCGTGGTGGATCTCGTAGCGCTCCTGCAATCCCCGCAGGATCGCGATCGTCGACTCGACCGACGGCTCGTCGACCAGCACCTTCTGGAAGCGCCGCTCGAGCGCGGCGTCCTTCTCGATGTACTTGCGATATTCGTCGAGCGTCGTCGCACCCACGCAATGCAGCTCGCCGCGCGCGAGCGCCGGCTTCAGCATGTTGCCCGCATCGATGGCCCCTTCGGCCTTGCCGGCGCCGACCATCGTGTGCAGCTCGTCGATGAAGACGATCGTGCGGCCCGCGTCGGCCGCGATGTCCTTCAGCACCGCCTTGAGCCGCTCCTCGAACTCGCCCCGGTACTTGGCGCCGGCAAGCAGCGCCGCCATGTCGAGCGACAGCACACGCTTGTCCTTCAGCGTCTCCGGCACCTCGCCGTTGATGATGCGCTGCGCGAGACCCTCGACGATCGCCGTCTTGCCGACGCCCGGCTCGCCGATCAGCACCGGGTTGTTCTTCGTGCGCCGCTGCAGGATCTGGATCGTGCGGCGGATCTCGTCGTCGCGGCCGATCACCGGATCGAGCTTGCCTTCGCGCGCGCGCTCGGTCAGGTCGATCGTGTACTTGGCGAGCGCCTCCCGCTGCCCCTCGGCCTCCTGCGAATCGATGCTGGCGCCGCCCCGGACCGCGTCGATCGCCGCCTCGAGCGATTTGCGCGTCAGCCCCTGCTCCTTCAGCAGGCGGCCTGTCGCGCCCTTGTCGTCGGCGAGCGCGAGCAGGAAGAGCTCGCTGGCGATGAACTGGTCGGCGCGCTTGGTGGCTTCCTTGTCGGTGAGGTTGAGCAGGTTGTTGAGGTCGCGCGAGATCGTGATTTCGCCGCCAGTGCCCTCCACCTTCGGAAGGTTCGCGATCGAAGTCTTGAGCGCCGTCTGCACCTTGGGCACCGCGACGCCGGCCCGGGCGAGCAGCGATGCCGTGCCGCCATCCTCCTGCGCGAGCAGGGCGGCGAGGAGGTGCTGGGGCTCGATGAAGCCGTTGTCGTGGCCGAGCGCGAGGCTCTGGGCGTCGGCGAGCGCCTGCTGGAACTTGGTCGTCAGCTTGTCGAAGCGCATGGTCTTGAGTATTCCGTTCGTCTTTCGGCCGTAAACGTTCAAAACGTGGGGGAAATCCAGTCGCCTTTCAAGCGCGCGAAGGGCGCGCCGCGACGCCGCAAAGGTATTTCGGTACCGGTGCTACCATGGACGAGCCGCCAAGCCGTCGCCCGCAATGCCCGCCGTACCCCCACCCCCCGCTTCCAGACCGCCCGACCCCACCCCGCCGCGGCGCCCCGCAACGCTGCGCGAAATCGTGGGCGCAGTGTTCTGGAGCTTCTTCGGCGTGCGCAAGGGCGAGGCGATGCGGCGCGACACGGTGACGATCAAGCCGCATCAGGTGATCATCGTCGGCATCCTGTGCGCCGCGGTGCTCGTCGCGACGCTCCTCGTCATCGTGCGCGTGATCACGCGCGGCTGAGCCGCCAGCCGCCTCGCGCCCCGAAAAGCCGCCTGTCGGCGCTTCCCGCGATCGACACCGCAACCGCCCCGATCGGCGTAGTCTTGCGGCGCGATCCGCTCGGATCGCACCCACGAACAAGGAGCCTTTAGATGAAGCAACGCAGCGTGCGTCCTGTCGCGGCGGCACTCGCCGTCGGCGCAGTCATGGCGTTCGCACCGGTCGCGAGTTTCGCCGGCAACCAGAACAACCCGGGAAACGACGACCAGGGGAACAATGACCAGAGCCGCATCCAGCGCGGATACCAGATCAACCCGGTTCCGCTGAATCTGAAGGGCAAGAACCGGGCGCTCGTCGGCTTGGGCAGTTACATCGTCAACTCGAACGGCTGCAACGACTGCCACACGCATCCGTCGTACGCGCCGGGTCACGACCCGTTTCTCGGGCAACCCGAGCAGATCAATGCCGTCCAGTATCTCACCGGTGGGCGGCAGTTCGGGCCGTTCACCTCGGCCAACCTGACGCCGGATGCGCTCGGCCGCCCCGCCGGGCTGACGCTGGAAGAGTTCATCACCGTGCTGCGCACCGGCCACGATCCGGATGCGCCAGCGGGAAGTCCGCCGCTCCAGGTGATGCCGTGGCCGGTGATCGGCAAGAAAACCGACCGGGACCTGCACGCGATCTACGAATACCTGCGCGCCATCCCCTCACGGCCGGACAACCCGAACCCGGGCCCGTAGTCCTCCGACGCATTCGCGAGGCGAGTCGCGCGACTCGCCTCGCGCGATTCAGCGCATGACTTCGCGCAGCGTTTCCGCTGCCCGAGTCATCTCCGCTTCGGTCGTCAGGATGTCCGGACATAGCCGTAGATAGCGGCTCCGCGCGTCCGTCGCGACGCCGCGCTCGGCGAGACGCTCGCACCAGGCCGCCGCGCCGGGACCGGTGACGACGACGAACGCGCCGCGATTTTCCGTTCCACCCTGCGCGTCGATGCCATGCGCGGCGAGCAGCGACACGAGCCGCTGCTGTTGCAACAGCGAGTGTGCGCGGATGCGCTCCGGCCGGAGCGCGAGCGCCAACTGCTGGCCCGCGCGCGCCTGGTACGCGGTGAGCACGGGCGGCGTCGATTCGAGGAACGCGTCGCCGCCCGCCGCGAGTTGCGGCGGATCAGGACGGTCGTAGGCGAACGGTGCGCGCTTTGCAAACCAGCCGATGTCGAGCGTGCGCAGCGACCCATCCAGGTGTCGAGGATGCAGGTACAGAAAGCACGCACCCGGTCCGCCGCGCAGGTACTTGTAGCTGCCGCCCACGGCAAAGTCGGCGTCGCTCGCCTGCACATCCACCGGCAGCGCGCCGAGCGAGTGATAGACGTCGAGCAGCACGCGGCCGCCTGCCGCGTGCGTTGCGCGGACGATGCCAGCGACGTCGTCGAGCCGCTGCCCGGTGTTGAACACCACTTCCGACACGACGACGAGATCGACGCGACGCCCGATGGCGCCAACGATGTCGGCCGTGTCGAGCCGGCCGTCGTCGCGCGCCTCGACCAGCGTGAGCGCAATGCGCCCGCGCCGCGCATATTCGCGCAGGATCACGTCGAGCGAGTCGAACTCGCCGCGCGTCGCGACGATCCGCGGGACGGCATCGCGCTCGAATGTGTTGAGAATTGCGCGCAGTCCCTGGCCTGCGCTCGTCTTCGGGACGACGCAATCGGTGCGCGGCGCGTGCAGCAGCGTCGCGACGCGCGTGCGAAAAGCGGCCGTCTCCGCCATCCACGCCTCCCACGCGCCGCCCAGGCGCGCGTACCACGCGTCGAGACCCTCGCGGACGTCGTCGGCGGTGGCATCGAGCGGACGCCCCAGCGAGTGGTTCGCGAGATAAATGCGTACAGGGCTCGCCGCGATGGCGCGCGAGAAGAGCGGCCGCACGTGCGTGGCGAGCGCCGTCTCGGTCAGCGGACCCGGACCCAGCGCCGCGACGGCGCGCTCGATCGCGCCTTCTGCCCGATTCGAGTTGCCCGGCGCCGGCGGGCCGCTCATGGCGCCCCGATCACCGTCCGCACGTCGATCAGCTCGGGGAAGAACGAATGCTCGAGCGCGCGCCGCAGGAACGCGACGCCGGACGAGCCGCCGGTGCCGGGCTTGTAGCCGATGATGCGCTCGACCGTTTTCAGATGCCGGAAGCGCCAGAGCTGGAACTGCTCCTCGACGTCGACCAGCTTCTCGCACATGTCGTAGGCATCCCACCAGTGCGCGGGGTCCGCGTAGATTCGCTGGAACACCGGCAGGAGATCGGGATTGCGCTCGTAGCGTTGCGTGACGTCGCGCATGAGCGTCGCCTCCGGCACCGGCAGGCCGCGGCGCGAGAGATGGCGCAGGAACTCGTCGTAAAGCGACGGCGCGTGCAGCAGGCGCTCGAGCCCGGCGAACGCCGCCGGGTCGTGCCGGAACACGTCGAGGATCGCGGCGTTCTTGTTGCCGAGCAGGAACTCGATCGCCCGGTACTGCGCCGATTGAAATCCGGAGGACGTGCCGAGTGCGGGACGAAACCCCTCGTATTCGGAGGGCGTCAGCGTCTCGAGCACCGCCCACTGCTCGAACAGCTGCTTCTGGATCAGCTTGACGCGCGCGAGGATCTTGAACGACGGCTCGAGCTCGTCGGCCCGCACGTGCGCGATCGCCGCGCCGAGCTCGTGGATCATCAGCTTCATCCAGAGCTCAGCGACCTGATGCTGGACGATGAACAGCATCTCGTCGTGCCGAGGCGGCTTGCCGTCCGCGCCCGACACCGGCCGTTGCGCGCCGAGCAGCGCATCGAGCTGCAGATACCCGCCGTAAGTCAGCCGATCGGCGAGATCGGTCACAATGCCGGGTTCGAGATCAGCCATTCGAAGTCGCATGCGAAGGACGAGCCGATTCTACGCCGCCGCCTTGTGCACGCTCGCGCTTGCGGGATGCAGCGCCGGCCCCGCGCCCGAGCGGCGCATCGATCTCGCCGAATGCCGGCTGCCGAAGGTCGCGCAAGCCGTGCAATGCGGCAGGCTCGAAGTGCCGGAGAATCGCGACGATCCGCGCGGACGCAAGCTGTCGCTGTTCGTCGCGATCCTGCCCGCGAACACGCTGTCGCCGAAAGATGATCCGCTGCTGCTGCTGGCCGGCGGGCCCGGGCAGCCGGCCTCCACGCTCGGGCCGTTCGCGCTGCAGCTCTCCGCATTGCGCCGCACGCGCGACGTCGTGCTGATCGACCAGCGCGGCACCGGCCGCTCGTCGCGCCTCGACTGCCCGGCCTTCGCGCCGGACGAGCACGCGGAATTCGACATCGACCCGGTGCCGAAATCACTGCTTTGCGCGTGGCAGCTGGCCGAGCGGCGGGTCGATGCATCGCAGTACACGACGAGTGCCTTCGTCGCCGACATCGAAGCCGTGCGCGAGGCGCTCGGGTATCGGCAATGGAACCTGTGGGGCGGCAGCTACGGCACGCGCGTCGCGCAGGAGTACCTGCGCCGGCATCCGGAGCGCGTGCGCACGATGGTGCTCGACGGCGTCGCGCCGCCGCCGCTGCGCATTTCGTTCGACGTCTGGCGCACGCGCGACGACGCGCTCGACGGCGCGATCGCCGCCTGCCTCGCGTCGCCGCCGTGTGCGAAGGCACATCCCGACGCGGCAGGCATGCTCGACGAGTTGCGCCGCACGCTCGAGGGCGGCCGGACGATCACGCTGCGCGATCCGCGCACCGGCGTGCCTCGCGAGATGCACGTCGACTACGACACGATCATCGGCGCGCTGCAGCCGCTTACCTATTCGCCCGAGGCGGCGAGCCTCATTCCGGAATTGCTGGCGCTCGCGCATGACGGCGATCTCGCGCCGCTGCTCGCCGCATCGCTCGCAGTGATCGGCGACCTGCCGGATCAGTTCAGTCCCGCGCTGTACTACTCGGTGACCTGCGCCGAGGACGTGCCGCGCGTGACGCGCGACGAGCGGCTGAACGGTGTCGACGACCCGCGCGTGCGTGCGCTCGCCCGCCGCGCGCTCGCCGTGTGCGATCAATGGCCGAAGGGAAGCGTCGCGCCCGATTTCGCGAAGCCGGTCGCGAGCGACGTTCCGATCCTTCTGCTTTCGGGTGGGCTCGACCCGGTGACGCCTCCCGCGTATGCCGAGCAGGTGGCGCAGGGATTTCCGAACAGCCGGCAGGTCGTCGCCCGCGGCTTCGGCCACATCGTCTCGCTGACGCCATGCGTGCCGCGGCTCATCGCGGAGTTCGTGGATACGGCCGGCTTCGCGAGCCTGCCGCAGTCGTGCATCGACTTCCTCGAGCGCTCGCGACGCCCGCCGATGTGGCCCGACCGCCTCGCGCCGCAATGATCGAAGTCGACGCATTGCGCAAGTCGTACGGCGGCCGGCAGGCCGTGCACGCGGTTCGCGGTGTCACGTTCGCCGCGCCGGACGGCGAGATCACGGGGCTGCTGGGTCCGAACGGCGCCGGCAAGACCACGCTGTTGCGCATGATCGCGACGCTCGTCGCTCCGGATGCGGGGTCTGCACGCGTCGACGGCATCGACGTGACGACCGGCCGGCAGCAAGTGCGCAGGCGCATCGGCGTGCTGTCGGATGCCCGCGGCCTCTATCCGCGGCTGACCGCGCGCGAGAATGTTCGCTACTTCGGCCGGCTGCACGGCCTGCGCGGCGACGCGCTCGACGCGCGCATCGACCGCCTGTTCGCGACGCTTGGCGCGACGCCGATCGCGGAACGCCGCGCCGCGGCGCTGTCGCAGGGCGAGCGGATGAAGGTGGCGATCGCGCGCGCGCTCGTGCACGACCCGCAAACGCTGCTGCTCGATGAGCCGACGAACGGCCTCGACATCCTGAGCGTACGCACGCTGCGCGAGCACCTGCATACGCTGCGCGGCGAGGGCAAATGCCTGTTGTTTTCCTCGCACGTCCTGCAGGAGGTCGCCGCGCTCTGCGACCGCATCGTCGTGCTCGCGCAAGGGCGTGTCGTCGCTGTCGGCACGCAGCCCGAACTCGTCGCGCGCGCCGGAGCGGGCAACCTCGAGGATGCGCTGATCGCGCTGATCGGGTCGCCCGAAGGCCTGGCCGCGTGAAAGCAGGGTCAGAGACGACTTTCAGGCACCGGGCCGGCGCTCATCGGACTCGCGCGGGAAACTCGTCTCTGACGCTGCCTTCGGCCTCGCGAACGTTCGCGATCCTCCGCAAGGAGCTGCTCGAAACGCTGCGCGACCGCCGCACCGGCGTGGTCACGCTCGTGTCCGCCATCCTCGCCGGACCGATCCTGCTGCTGCTGATCTTCAACCTGATCGCGAGCCAGGCCGAGCGCGCCCGCGACCTCGCGCTGCCGATCGTGGGCGCCGAGTACGCGCCCGCGATCGTGGCGTTTTTCGAGCGGGCGCAGGTGCGCGTCTCCGCCGCGCCTGCGGACTACGAGGCCGGCATACGACGCGGCGACCTCGACGTCGTGCTGGTGATCGACGAGCGGTTCGCCGCGGACATCGCGCAGGGCAAGCCCGGCCTCGTCCGCCTCGTCTTCGATCGCTCGCGCGACCGCGCACGGCCGGCGATCGACCAGGCGGAAGCGCTGCTCCGCGCCTACAACCGGACGTGGGGCGAGCAGCGGCTGGCGCTGCGCGGCGTCACGTCGACCGTCGCCTATCCGCTGCGCGTCGAGAGCGCGGATCTCGCGACGCCGCAGCAATCGGGCGCGCTCGTGCTGTTCCTCGTCGCGTACTACGGACTGTTCGCGTCGGTGATGGGCGGCATGGCCGTCGCGCTCGACACGACCGCCGGCGAGCGCGAGCGCCAGTCGCTCGAGCCGCTGCTCGCGACGCCGGCGCGTCCCGTCGAGATCGTCGTCGGCAAGTGGCTTGCCGTCTGCGCGTTCGATGCGCTCGTCGTCGCGCTGACGCTCGCCGGGTTCTACCTGACGCTCGCGTACGCTCCGCTTCCGGCCGTGGGCGTGCCGTTTCTGTTCGGCGGCCGCGAGTTCGGCCGCTTCCTGCTCGTGCTGCTGCCGCTGATGCTGCTGCTGCCGGCAATCCTGCTCTACGTCGGCAGCCGCGCGCGCGCGTACAAGGAGGCGCAGGCGAACGTTTCGGTGCTGCTGTTCGTCGTGTCACTGATTCCGGTCGTCCAGCTTTTCCTGCAGCGCAGGGAACCCGGCTGGCTGATGTTCGTGCCCGTCTCGGCGCAATACTCGCTGCTGAACACGGCGTTGCGCGGCGAGGCGCTCGCGCTTTCGCAATGGCTGCTTTCGTGGACCACGCCCGCGCTGCTCGTCGTGATCGCGCTCGTTGCAGTGGCGCGTCGGCTCGGCCGCGAGTCGATCCTGAGCGGTCGTTAGCCATGCGAAAATCGCCCGTGGCCAAAGCGGATTCACACGCGGACAAGACGGCGGCGGCACGCGCGCCGGCGCTGATGGATACGCGCGAGGTGGCCGCGTATTTGCGCCTCAAGGAGCGGCGCATCTACGACCTCGTGCGCCAGCGTGCGATTCCGCACGTGCGCGCCACCGGCAAGCTGCTCTTTCCGCGCGAGCAGATCGACGCCTGGATCGCCGCGAAGGGCGCGCCGGTCGCGGCCCTGAAGTCGCGGCCGGCGATCGTCGCGGGCAGCCATGATCCGCTGCTCGACTGGGCAGTGCGCGAATCGCGCTGCGGACTGGCGATGCTCGCGATCGGCAGCCGCGCGGGCGTAGCCGCGCTCGCACGCGGCGATGCGGTAGCGGCTGCGACGCATTGGATCGATGACGCGAGCGGCGAGTTCAACGTGCCGCTCGTGCGCGAGCTTCTGGACGGCGCGGAAATCGTCGTCCTCGAATGGACGAAGCGCACGCAGGGGTTCCTCGTGCGCGAAGGCAATCCGCTGCGCATTCGCAAGGTCGCCGACCTGGCGCGCAAGCGCTTGCGCATCGCGCGGCGCCAACCCGAAGCCGGCAGCCACCGCCTGTTTCTGCACCTGCTCGCGCACGCACGGATCGCGCCGGAGTCGCTCGACTGGCTGCAACGCGTCGCCCACGCCGAAACCGAGCTCGCTCAGATCGTCCGCGACGACCAGGCGGACGTCGGCCTCGGCATCGAAGCGGCGGCGCGCGCGCATGGTCTCTCGTTCGTGCCGCTTGCCAGCGAGCGGCTCGACCTCGTCGCGTTCCGGCGCGACGTGTTCGAGCCGCCGCTGCAGACACTGCTCGCGTGGGCACGCACGCCGGACTTCGCGGCGCAGGCCGCGGCGCTCGGCGGCTACGACATCGCGAGCATCGGACGCGTCGTCTTCAACGCCTGAGCGCGAACGGTGATCGAAAGAGCTCGCCGCGCGACGGCAACCCCGCTCATCCGGCGTGCCGGGTCAGGAATTCCAGCGTCTTTTCGTTGAAATCCGCGACGTTCTCGTACAGCGGCGCATGCGAGCAGTCCTCGAAGATCGCGAGCTCGGAACGGGCGATACCGCTTGTCAGCGGCTCGGCGAAGCGGGTCGACGTCACCGCGTCGTGGCGTCCGAACGTGATCTGCGTCGGAGCACGGATCCGCGAAAGCTGCGACTCCGCATCGTGCGCGATTACCGCATCCGACTGCTGCATGAACGAATCGACCGGCTGCACGGGACGGCTGCGGACGAAGTCGGACAACGCCTGAATGTAGTCGGGCTTGCGGGCGTAGAGCTCCGGCGTGAAGCACCACGGAAAAATGCCCCGGATCACCAGCTCCGGCACGCTGTTCAGCGCCTTGACCATCGCTTGCCATCCTGTCACGACGGCGGCGCAGTATGCGTCAGTCTTCGTCCAGCCGCTGTGCAGCGACAGCGACTTCACGCGCTCCGGATGCTTCGCGGCAAGCCAGAGCCCGGTGGCGGCACCAAGCGACAGCCCGGAGACGTGGGCTTTTTCGATTCCCGCGGCCTGCATCAGCGCCGCGACGTCGTCGGCGAACATTTCGGTCGACCACCTGCCACCCGGCTTGTCCGATTCTCCCGTTCCGCGCAGGTCGACCGAAATGCATGTGAAGCGCTTTTCGTAATCGGCCACCTGGAATGCATAGCACGCGTGATCGGCGGCCAGGTAAGGGATCAGGATCAGCGGCTCGCCGCTGCCCTGCTGCTCGTAGTGCATCGTGATGCTGCCGGCTCGGATGCTGGGCATGATGTCCTCCTGAGCGTGGATGTCCTCCTGAGCGTGGAACCTTTGGATCGCGTCGATGCTTACCGGCGCTGCTTCACGCGCGCCGTTCGCGTTCCATGGCAACGCAAGTGTAACGCCGCCCGTCGAGCGGAATCAGGCGCACCGCGGTCCGATAGAGCCGCTCGATGTTGGCCGCGGTGAGCGCCTTGGCCACCGTGTCCAGCGCGAGCGGCTTGCCGTCGGCGAGCAGCAGCGCGCGGTCGGCATGCGCGAGCGCGTGATCCGGCTCGTGCGTCGAGAACATGATCGTCATGCCGGCGGCGCGCAAGCGGTCGATTTCGTGCAGCACGCGCGCGCGATTGCCGAAGTCGAGGCTCGCCGTCGGCTCGTCGAGAACGAGCACCGGCGCCTCCTGCGCGAGCGCGCGCGCGACGAGCACCAGTTGCCGCTCGCCGCCGGAGAGCTCGGTGACCGGCCGGCCGGCGAGCGCTGCGATCCCCAGCCGTTCGAGGGCGCCGAACGCGGCCGCACGATCGGCCGCACCGGGCCGCGCGAACGTCGGAAGGCGCGCCGCCCGGCCCATCAGCACCGCCTCGAGCACGGTAAAGCCGAAAGCAGGCACGTGCTGCTGCGGCACGTACGCGAGGCGCCTTGCGCGCTCGCCGGGCGCGAGCGCATCGACCCGATCGCCGTTGACGAGCACGCTGCCCGCCTGCGCCGGCAGCAGCCCGAGCAGCGTCCGAAAGAGGGTCGTCTTGCCCGCGCCGTTGCCGCCGAGCACGGCGAGCGTCTCGCCGGGATCGAGCGCGAACGTCACGTCGCTGCCGACGCGGCGCGCACCGAATCCGAACGCGAGGTCGTCGACTGCGAGCAAGTGTGCTTCCTTCGACGCCCCTTCAGTCGACGCCGACGATGACGCTGCTGGCTTTGACCAAGGCATGCGCAGGCTTGCCGACCGCGAGCCCGAGTGCTTCGGCCGATCGCGTACTGATCGTCGCGACGACGTCGACGCCGCCGGCGATGGCGATCGTCACTTCCGTCGTGACGGGGCCCTTCACGAGATCCTTCACCTTGCCGCTGAAATGATTCCTTGCGCTTGTCCTCATGTCGTTGGCCCCTGTTCCTAGTCAGTGACGTTCATGGAGCGGATTGTCCCATGGGCCTGCACCGCGTCCGTGGCAGCGCGCGCATCGGCGGTCGCAACCTCCTCGCGATCGGCGGCGCGGCCGCTAGAACGCGCGCCGTGCGCGAGCGAGCAGCACGATGAACACCGGCGTGCCGACGACCGCCGTGAGAATGCCGGGCGGCACCTCGATCGGAGCGGCGGTGCGCGCGAGCGTGTCGATCGCCAGCATGAACGCCGCGCCGATCAGCGCAGCAACCGGCAACAGCCGCGAGAACTCGGGTCCGACCAGAAGACGCGCCATGTGCGGCACGACCAGCCCGACCCAGCCGATGATGCCGGACACGGCGACGCTCGCGGACGTCGCGAGCGTCGCGGCGGCGATCACCGCCGCACGCAGGCGCCGCGTATTGACGCCGAGCGCGCGCGCCTCGTCTTCCGGCAGCGCGAGCAGGTTGACGCGCCATGCGAGTGCGATCAGCACGGCGAGCGCGATCGCGACCGCAGGCAGAAGGGTGCGCACCTCGGTGTGCGACGCGGACGCGAAGCTGCCCATCAGCCAGAACGTGATCGCGGGCAGCTGGTTGTACGGATCGGCGAGGTACTTGAGCAGCGAGATCGCGGCGCCGAGCAGGCTCGCCACGACGATGCCGGTGAGGATCAGCGTGACGAGCGGGTCGTGCGCGGTGAGCCGCGCCGCGATCAGCATCACGATGACGACGGCCGCGAGCCCGCCGGCGAATGCAAGCGCTTCGATCGTGAGAAACCCCGCCCCGGTGAAGATGCCGAGGACCGCGCCGAGTGCCGCGCCCGACGAAACGCCCAGCGTGTCGGGTGCGACCAGCGGATTGCGGAACAGATGCTGGTACGCAGTGCCGGCCGCCGCGAGCGCGGCGCCGACCAGCATCGCGACTGCGACGCGCGGCATCCGGATCTGCCACACGACCGCGTCGGCCATGCCGGCATCGGCCACTCCGGTCAACCGCTTCCACAGCACGGAAGCGACATCACCCGGCGACAGCGGATAACGGCCTGCACCCAAAGCGAGCAGCGCGAGCACCAGCAGTCCCACGCTCGCGCCGAGCAGCACGACCGGCGTTCGTTGGCGCGACGTCACTTCAGCGGCCCAGCCGCCTCCAGCAATGCGCGGACCTGGGGGTCCGTCGCCTCGCGGTGGTAGTACAGCGCGTGAAACGCCTTCACCCGCGGCGCCAGCGGTTCCGGGAACAGGTCGGGATGGAGGATGCGGGCGAGCCACTGGACTCCGAGCAGGCGATTGAGCGACGGCGGCGCGTCGAACCATCCGAATGGTACGTCGGGCGGGACGTACACGCGACCGTTTGCGACCGCCGGGACGTCGCGCCAGCCGGGGAGCCCGCGCACGGCGGCGGCGAATGCCGATCGCTGGCGACGATGACGTCGGGCTTCGCAAGGAGCACGTCTTCGACCGACACGTTGATCAGGTTGCCGGGAAATCCCGGAGGCGCGGCGATCACGTTGTAGCCGCCGGCGAGCGTCAGCGCCTCGGCCTGCATCGACCCCCGCGGTGCAGTCGTCAGTCCCGTTCGGGCCACGCGCGAAACAGGTGCGCGGACGCGCACTGTCCGGCACGCTCCCAATCCGCTCGGCCACTTCGACGTAACAGGCGCTCGGCGAGCGTGACGTTCGTCGCCGGCGTCGAGCCGATATCGACGATCACGTCGGGCTTCGCGCGCATGACGACTTCGACGTTCGCCGTATTGCCGCGGCCTGTGAGCCGGCCGAGCGCCGGCAGCGTGGGTGGCACTGCTCTGCGCGGTAGCGGTCGCGACAACGAGCACCAGCAGAGCACCGAGCGCCGCCGCAGGCGCCCGCATCACGGCGGATCGAAGCCGTTGCCGTTCAAGCGGGACTGACCGTCAGGACCGAGCACGAAGCGCGCGAAATCGCGCGCCGGCGCCGGTGCGTCGTGGGCAATCGCCATGCCGTAATCGGCACTGACCTCGAGCGTGGACGGCAGCTTCACGGACTTGAGTCCGGGCTGTTCCTTGCGCGAGAGCTCGGCGTTCGTGCAGTACGTCAGGAAGATGTCGGCGCGGTTCTCCGCGAGCAGAACGCCGTACAAGCTGCGGTTGGACGGCGGCGGCGGGCTTTGCGGGCCGCCCGTCAATTGCATCGCCTTCGCGGACAGCGTCGCAAAACTGCCCGGCTGCATGACGTCCGCCTTGTGAAAGACCTGCCACGCGTAGTCGCCCGACGGATCCGATTTCGGCGTCGACGTCCCGAGCCGCACCTTCGGATCGAGCATCGTCCGCAACACGGTGTCCGTGCTGACCTGCACTTCCGGCCGCGCGAGCACGCACATCGTGTTGCGTGCGAAGCGATCGACGCGCTCGGTCCAGCCGAGTGCCGCCAGCGCCTGCGGATGCTCCATATTCGCGCTGGCGAACACATCGGCGTGCTCGCCGCTCCTGATCCGGTCGCGCAGCAGGCCGGACGCGCCGAACGTCAGGACCACCTTGTGTCCGGACGAGCGCTCGAAGGCCTGTGCGACATCGGTGAGCGCGCTGCGCAGGCTGCCCGCGGCGAACACGGCGACGTCGGCCGCATTCACTGCTGTTGTCACGAGACCGAGCGACAAGGCTACGCGCCCGCCGTGCGAGCGGTCACGAATCGGAGCCGGCGTTGGGGAAAAACAGCTGCTCGCCGTTGATCTTGTATGACGCGATCACCTCCTGGCCGCGCTTGCTCACGAGCCAGTCGATGAACTTCTGTCCCAGATCCTTCTTGACGTTCGGATGCTTCGCGGGATTGACGAGCATCACGCCGTACTGGTTGAAGAGGCGCTTGTCGTCCTCGACGACGATCGTCAGGTTGCTGCGGTTGTGGAAGTTGAGCCACGTGCCGCGATCGGACAGGATGTAGGCGTCGAGTCCGGCCGCCGTGTTGAGCGCCGGCCCCATGCCGGAGCCGGTCTCGCGATACCACGGACCCTTGGCGGTCGCGATGTCGACGCCCGCATCCTTCCACAGGCGCAGCTCCGCGGAATACGTTCCGCTCTTGTCCGCGCGCGAGACGAACGCCGGCTTCGCCTCGGAGATCTTTTTCAGCGCGGCGGTGATGTTCTTGCCGCCGGCGACGTGCGCGGGGTCGCTCTTCGGCCCGATCAGCACGAAGTCGTTGTACATCACCGGATAGCGCTTGACGCCGTTGCCCTCGGCCAGCCATTTCTCCTCGGCCGCCTTGTCGTGCACGAACACGACGTCGGCATCGCCGCGCTTGCCGATGTCGAGCGCCTGGCCGGTGCCGACGGCGACGACGCGCACGGCGATACCCGTGTCCTTCTGGAATTCCGGCAGCAGGTACTTGAACAGCCCCGACTGCTCGGTCGACGTCGTCGACGCGACGTTGATGAATGGCTCCTGCGCGGCGGCCATTCCGGCGAACGCGGCGCAAACGCCCAATACCAGGACTCGTGCCCATGCTCGTATCACAATCGCTCTCCTTCCAGAAACGTCTTCGCTTGCAGGGAGCGCGGCGAGCGGAAGAATTGCTCGGCCGCGGTGTGTTCGGTCACGCGCCCGCCGTCGAGGAACACGACTTCGTCGGCGAGGCGCTTGGCCTGTGCGAGGTTGTGCGTCGTCATGACGATCGTCGTGCCGAGCGCATGGAAATCCCGCACGATCGCCTCGACGGCGCGTGCTGCGGCGGGGTCGAGGCTTGCGGTCGGCTCGTCGAGGAACAGCACGCGTGGCGCGAGCGCCCACGCGCGTGCGAGTGCGAGGCGCTGCTGCTCGCCGCCCGACAGCACGCGCGCGGGACGCTCGGCAAGCGCAGCGAGCCCGACGGTCGACAGTGCGTCGGCAACGCGGCGTTGCGCCTCGGCGCCTCGTACGCCGGCGAGCTTGAGCGCGTGCCGGATGTTGCCCGCGGCGGAGCGGCGCAGCAACACGGCGCGCTGGAACACCATCGCCTGTCCGGGAGGCGGAGCGGTCAACCCGCCCCACGTGACCTGCCCGCGCACCGGTGCGAGCAGACCGTGCAGCACGCGCAACAGCGTGCTCTTGCCGGAGCCGTTCGGACCGAGGATGAACGTGCGCCGCGCGGCGCGGATCGTCGCGTCGACGTCACTCAGGACACGCGTGTCGCGGCGAACGACGTCGACGTCAGTTGCGACGATCGGCAGCCCGTCGACGGCGACTTCGGCGTCACCCAAAGCGCAGCCTCGCGTAGTGGCGGGTCACGTGCGCGCCGACATTCAGCGCCATGACGAGCGTGATCAGCACTAGCCCTAGCCCGAGCGCGAGCGGCAGGTCGCCCTTGCTCGTCTCGAGCGCGATCGCGGTGGTCATGACGCGCGTGACGCCGTCGATGTTGCCGCCCACGATCATCACCGCACCCACTTCCGCCGCCGCGCGGCCGAAGCCCGCGAGCAGCACGGTGGCGAGCGACCAGCGCGTATCCCACAGCAGCGTCGCCGTCGACTGCAGCCACGACGAGCGCAGGCTTGCGAGCTGCTCGCGATATTCGCTCCACGCATCCTCGACGAACTGGCGCGTCAGCGCAGCGACGATCGGGACGATCAGCACGGTTTGCGCGATCACCATCGCCGGTGGCGTGAACAGGAGGCCGAACGGGCCGAGCGGGCCGGCGCGCGACAGCAGCAGGTAGACAAAGAGCCCGACGACGACGGGCGGCAATCCCATCGCCGCATTCAGGACGACGATCAGCGGTGCGCGCCCCGGGAAGCGACCGACCGCGATGGCGGCGCCGAGCGGCAGGCCGATCGCAGCGGAAATCAGCGTGGCGGTCAGGCTTACGGCAAGCGACAGCCCCACGATCTCGGTGAGCCGCGGATCGAGATGCGCAACCAGGCCGAGGGCGACCGCAAAGCTTTGGGAGATCGTGTCCATGCCGGACTGCATATTGTGCCGTCCGGCTGCATTTTGATGCAATCCTTACTAAACCAGCCGACCGGTGTCGGAGGTGTAACCCCCGGTGTCGGAGGTGCAACTACGCTGTTCCGCGGGTGCGGGTCGGAGCGAAAGACGCCGGTCGGGAGTTGCACCTCCGACACCGGGGGGTTACACCTCCGACACCGCGATTCAGGCGAGCTCGCGCAGCACCGCGAGCGGCGGCTCGCGCACCGTCTGGCGCGTGCCGAGCCAGCCCGCAAGCAGCACGGCAGCGGCGCCGCCGACGATTCCATACACCCACACGAGCGGGTTGCCCGAGAATGGGATGTTGAAGACGTGCTCGGCGAGCGCCCAGCCGATGGCGGTGGCCCCCGCGGCGCCGAGCAGGCCCGCGAGCGCGCCGAGCAGCAGGAACTCGGTGGCCTGCGCACTCTGCAATTGCCGCTGCGACGCGCCGAGCGTGCGCACGACGGCCGCGTCGAACTTGCGCTCGTCCTGCGTCGACGCGATGGCGGCTTGCAGCACGAGCAAACCGCCGGCGAGCGTGAACAGGAACACGAACTCGACGGCGCGCGCCACGCGATCGATGATGCCCTGGATCTGGCGCAGGATTTCGGCGACGTCGATCGCCAGGATGTTCGGATAGCGCTGCACGAGGCCGGTGAGCCAGGCGCCATTGCCCTCCGGCGCACGGAACGCCGCGATGTACGTCGTCGGCAGCCCGTCGAGCGCGCCCGGCGCGAACAGCGCGAAGAAATTGACGCGGAAGCTTTCCCAATCGACTTTGCGCAGGCTCGTCACCGGCGCCGTGACGCGCGCGCCGCCAGCGTCGAACGTCAGCCGGTCGCCGATCTTCACGCCGAGCGTGGTCGCGATGCCCTGTTCCAGCGAGATGCCCGCGTCCGTGCCGCTCGCCTGCGGCGTCCAGAAGCGGCCGTCCACCGCGCGATTGCCTTCCGGCATGCGATCGGTCCACGACAGGTTGAATTCGCGCTCGGCAAGCCTGCGCGCGCGCGGCTCGGCGTATTGCGTCGTATCGAGCCCGCGCCCGTTCACCTCCACCAATCGGCCGCGCGCCATGGGCTTGAACTCCGGCGCGACGTCGATCGTCTTCGCGAGCCATGCGCGTGCGTCGTCGACCTGCTCGGGCAGCACGTTGACGAGAAACTGGTTGGGCGCGTCGGGTGGCAGGCTCGCGCGCCAGTCCTTCAGGAGGTCGGCGCGGACGACAGTCAGCAGCAGAAGCGACGTGAGTCCGAGCGCCAGCGCGCCGATCTGCAGGCTCGATGCGAGCGCGCGCCGGCGCAGGTTCGCGAGCCCGAAGCGCCACGAAAGTCCGCGCGGCGGCACGCGCTTCAGCAGCGCCAGCAGCAGCCACGCGATCGCCGCCGCGGCCACGAGCAGCCCGCCGACGCCACCCAGCATGATCGACGCCGCCTGCGCCTCCTGCGCCTGCCATCCGATCAGCAGCGCAACGACCGCGATGCCGCACGCGTACGCGAGCACGCCGGCGGCGCGCGGGCGCGGCAAATCGCGTCGCAGCACGCGCAGCGGCGGCACGTTGGCGAGTGCAACGAGCGGCGGCAGCGCGAAACCGAACAGCAACAGCAGACCCGTCGCGAGCGCCTTCACCGCCGGCATCCACGTCGGCAGCGGCAACGACTCGACGAATGCCGTTGCCAACAGCGCTGCCAGCGCCTGCTGACCGAGCAGCGCGCAGAGCACGCCTGTGACGCTCGCGACGATTCCAAGGACCGCGAATTGCGTCACGAACAGCCCGAGCGTCTGGCGAACCGGCGCGCCGAGACAGCGGAACATCGCCGCGGCATCGAGATGACGCCGCAGGTAGCGCGACGCCGCTAGCGCGACCGCTGCAGCGGCCAGCAGCACGGCCACGAGCGCCGCCAGGCCGAGGAAGCGTTCCGCGCGCTCGAGCGTCTGGCGGACTTCCGGTCGCAGATCGCGGACGGTTTCGACGCGCTGCCCCGGCTTCAATTCGCCGGCGAGCCACGCCCGGAAGCGCTCGATGTCGCCAGCTTCGTCCGCGGCGAGCAGCAGTCGCCACGTCGCCCGATTGCCCGGCTGCAGGAGATTCGTCGCCGGAACGTCGTCGAGATTCAGCAACAGCTTCGGCGCGGGCGCGAACGTCAGTCCGGCGATCTCGGGATCCTGCGCGATGATGGCGGTGACGGTCAGCGTCGCGTCGCCGACCGCAACCTTCGCGCCCTTTCCCGCACCGAGACGCTCGGCGAGCTTCGTGTCGATCCATACGCTGCCCCGCGCCGGAATGCCGCGCGCGTCGAGGCGAACAGCGCTGTCGTGCTCGACCAGGGCGATGGCGCCGCGCAACGGATAGCCTTCGGCGACCGCCTTGACGTCGGTGAGCACCGCCGCGCCCGACACCGGCGCATCCGCCACCTGCACCATGCTGTTGAAACGGATTGCCGGGGACGTCGCCAAACCGCGCCGGCGCGCTTCGTCGGCGAATGCGGCCGGCAGCGGACGATCGCCCGAAATCATCAGGTCGGCGCCAAGCAACAGGTTGGCCTGTTGCGCAAGCCCGGTCTTCACCCGGTCGGCAAAGAACGCGACGGTTCCCACGCTCGCGACCGCGAGCACGATCGCGGCCGCGAGGACGCGCAGTTCGCCGGCGCGAAAGTCACGCGTGACGAGTCGCAATGCGAGCGCGATCGTGTTCATGCGCCGCGCGCGTCGCGTTACCGTGCCGCCACGAGGCTCGGCGCAGCCGCCTTTGCTTGCGCGGTGCGCTCGTCGCCGACGAGCCGGCCGGATTCGAGCGACAGCCGCCGCTCACAGCGGCTTGCGAGATTCACATCGTGCGTGACGAGCAGCAGCGTCGTGCCGTGCTCGCGATTCAGGCGAAACATCAGATCGGCGATCTCCACGCCGGTCGCGGCGTCGAGATTGCCGGTGGGCTCGTCGGCCATCAGAAGCTTGGGCTCGGTGGCGAACGCGCGCGCGATCGCAACGCGCTGCTGCTCGCCGCCCGAAAGCTGCCGCGGATAGTGCGTGGTACGCCGCGCGAGTCCGACGCGCGCCAGCCACGTTCTCGCGCGCCCGGCGGCATCGGGTTCGGCGGCCAGCTCGAGCGGCAGCATCACGTTCTCGAGCGCGGTCAGCGCCGGCAGCAACTGGAACGACTGGAACACGAAACCGAGCACGCGCTGGCGCATCGCCGCGCAACCGTCCTGATCGAGCGTCGACAACGCGACGCCGTCGACGATGACGTCGCCGGATGTGGGCTTATCGAGTCCGGCGAGCAGGCCGAGCAGCGTCGTCTTGCCCGACCCGCTTGCGCCGACGATCGCGATCGTGGCGCCGCTTTCCACGTCGAACGAGACGTCGTCCAGGATCGTGAGCGGCGCGTCGCCGCTTTGCACGATCTTGGTGAGCGAAACGGCGCGGATGACAGGCTTGGACATGGGCGTCGCCATCAGACAGCGAACTCGCGCGCGCGGTTCACGGACATCGCGGAGATCGATCGGCAGCCGCCGGCGAGCGCACGCGGCTCAGAACCGGCCCGGGTCGTCCGCGTTGGGTCGCGGCCCTGCCGCGAACGAATAGGGAATCTCGTCCGTATCGGGCGGCAGGCGCCAGTGATCGGGCGCCTCGTACGCGTATTCGCAGTCGGGAAGGTTCAGGAGCAGCGCAGGCGTGGCGCCGATGCTCTGCACGCCGTGCCAGACGCCGGGCGGCACGACGACCAGCTGCGGCCGCACGTCGCCGCAGCGGAAGACGTTGACGCGGCCGGCGGTGGCGGAATCGCGGCGAGCGTCGAACAGCACGACCTTGATCAGCCCGTGGTTCGCGAACAGCCGATCGGTGGCATGACGGTGCGCATGCCACGCCGACACCGCGCCGGGCCCGAGCAGCGCCTGGAACACCTGGGCGACCGTGCCGTCGAGCTGCCAGTCGGCGCGCCAGATCTCGGTCAGGTACCCGTTGTCCTTCGGCACGTTGCGCACTTCGCGCACGACGACGCCGTCGATCAGGTGCTGCAGCGGCATCCAGTCGCGCGTGATGCTCTGCCGGTCGCGCGTCGCGCCCGGCAATGCGCCGTGCTCGGCGGTGAAGCCGGCTTCGGAGGCATTCGATTCGTCGCGCGCGTTCACGGGCGTTTGGCGAGGCCCCGCCGCCGATACAGCTCCGCGATCACGGCGCCACGCGCAGGCAGGATGCCCCATTTGCGGGGAAAGCGATGGTAACAGTAGACCGCTTCCGGATCGATGCCGAGCGCAATCGCCACGCGGCCGGCCGCACGCATGGCGAGCGCCCGCCACAGATCGCCCGCACCGTAGGACCGCAGGTGCGTAGGCCGCGGGTGCTGCCACGCATGCACGAGGCAGCGCTCGCGAAAGCCGGGGTCCTCGCGAATCGCGCGCGAGATCGCGGCGTGCTCGTGAGACTGGCGTTCCCGGTAGACGTTGCGGCGCGTCGTCGCGGAGACGACGACCACCGTGACCGCCGGTGTCGGCACCATCGTCACGCCCTGCCGGTATGCGCGCCACAGCCAGTCGCGTGTCGGATAGGTGAAGACGCGATCGCGCCGCACGAGCGGCCCGACACGCGCGAACAGCTCGCGGCGAAAAACCCACGTGCTCGCGTTCGGGTGCAGCATCGGATCGAACTCGCTGCGCGGAAATGCCGCGTTGACGCGCCAGCTTCCGTCGGGATCGGCCTCGAGCTGCAGCGTGTACGTGAAGTCGGCGCCGGTCCGCTCGAGCGTCGCAATGGCTTCCGCGAGATGGTCGGGGAAGTAGAAGTCATCGTGATTGAGCAGCGCGACGTAGCGGCCGCGCGCGAGGCGCACGCCCTCGTTCGTCGGCCCGGACTGGTCGCCGACGTTTTGCGCGAGATTGACGAACCGCACGCGCGGATCGCCGCAGCGCGCGACGACGTCCGCCGTGTCGTCGGTGCACGCGTCGCCGACGACGACGAGCTCGAAGTCGGCACGCGTCTGCGTGACCACCGATCCGATCACGTGGCCGAGTATGTTGCTGCGGTTGAACGTCTGGATGATGACGCTCGCCGCCGGAGTGCCGCTCTCCATGCGCCCGATTCTACCGGCCGTTACAATCGCCCCGTGGTGAACCTGCGCCTGCCGTTCCGATTCTTCGCGGCCGTCCTGCTCGCGCTCGCCGCGCACGCGGGCGCGCAATCGACCGCGCCGACGCTGCTCGTCGTCGGCGATTCGATCTCCGCGGGCTATGGGCTCGCGCGCGGAGAAGGCTGGGTCGACCTCCTCGCGGCGCGCCTCGCCGAGCAGGGCCGTCGCGAGCGCGTCGTCAACGCGTCGATTTCGGGCGACACGACGGCGGGCGGGCGCGCACGCCTGCCGGCGCTGCTGCGCGAGCACCGGCCTTCGATCGTCGTCATCGAGCTCGGCGGCAACGATGCGCTGCGCGGCGGCAATCTGCAGGCGACCCGGGAGAACCTCGACGCGATGGTCGCCGCCGCGCAGGCCGCGCGCGCGAAGGTGCTCATTGTCGGCATGAAGGTCCCCCCCAACTACGGGCCTGCGTACGCGCGGACGTTCGACGCCGTCTTCACCGAGGTCGCGAAGGCACGCCACGCGCCCGTCGTGCCGTACGTGTTCGCCGGCTTCGGCGAGGACCTCACGCAGTTCCAGGCCGATCGCATTCATCCGACCGCCGGCGCGCAGCAGCGCATTCTCGACAACGTGTGGCCGGCGCTGTTGCCGCTGCTTGCGAAGCGATGACCGCGCGCGCCTTCCACTGCTCGATCCGCACGCAGGCAACGGTCGGATCATGACCATACCGCTGCCGCCCGGGCCGCCGGCGCGCACGATGCCGAAGGCGGATGTCTCCGACTGGGCCTCGTACGCCGACCGCATCGACGTTCGCTCGCCGTCCGAATTTGCCGAAGATCACGTACCGGGCGCCGTGAACCTGCCCGTGCTCGACGACGCGGAGCGGAAACTCGTCGGCACGATCTACGTACAGCAATCCGCGTTCGAGGCGAGGAAGATCGGCGCCGCGCTCGTGGCGCGCAATATCGCCGGCATCTGCGAAACGCACGCGCGCGACAAGCCGCGCGAGTTCGCGCCGCTCGTCTATTGCTGGCGCGGCGGGCAGCGCAGCCGCTCGCTCGCGCACGTGCTGGCCGAGATCGGCTTTCGTCCGGTGCAGCTCGACGGCGGTTATCGCGCGTGGCGGCGCCACGTCGTCATGATGCTCATGCATCTGCCGCAGCAGTTCCAGCTTCGCGTCGTGTGCGGCCTGACCGGCGCCGGCAAGTCGCGGCTGATCGAAGCGATCGCCGCCGAGGGCGGGCAGGTGCTCGATCTCGAGCGGCTGGCGCGGCATCGCGGCTCGCTGCTCGGCGACCTGCCGGGCGATCCGCAGCCTACGCAGAAGATGTTCGAAAGCACGCTCCTTGCCGCATTGTCCGCGCTCGACCCGGCGCGGCCGGTGTTCGTGGAATCGGAAAGCCGGCGCATCGGCCGGCTGCAGCTCCCCGACGATCTGCTTGCAACGATGCGCGCGTCGCCCTGCATCAGGCTCGAAACGGAGCGCGACCTGCGTGTCGCGATGCTGGCCGGCGACTACGCGCATCTCGCCGTCGACCACGCGCGGCTCGACGCGCAGCTCGCGCCGCTCGCGAAGCTGCACGGCAAGGCGACCATCGCCCGCTGGATGGAATGGGCGCGCGCCGGCGCAACGACCGAGCTCGCGGCTGACCTCCTCGACATGCATTACGATCCGTCGTACACGCGCGCGATCCGCCGCAACTTCCCGTTGCTTCGCCATGCGGAAGTGCTGCGCGTGCACGACGCCGCCGACGCCACGTTCCGCGGGCTCGCGCGCCGGCTGCTACACGATGATTCTCCGAAAACCGCCGCCGCATAACGCCACGCTCATGAATCCACTTGCGTTTCGTATCGTAAACGTGTTCGCCGAAACGGCGCTCGCCGGCAATCCGCTGGCCGTGTTCGAGGACGCGCGCGGCGTCGACGACGCGACGATGCAGGCCCTCGCGCTGCAGTTCAACCTTTCCGAGACGACGTTCGTGCTGCCGTCGGAGACGGCGTCGGCGCGTGTGCGCATCTTCACGCCCGCGTTCGAGATGCCGTTCGCCGGCCATCCCACGCTCGGCACCGCGCACGTCGTGCGCGAGATCCGGCGCGCCGGCGATCGCGTGACGCTGGAAATGCAGGCGGGCGTGATTCCCGTCAGTGCCGACGGCGACGTGTGGACGCTGACCGCCAACGCGCCACGGCCGCCGCGCGCAGCACCCACGGCCGCCGCCCTTGCGCCGGCGCTCGGCCTGCAGCCAGGCGATCTCGATCGTGCGCATCCGCCGCTGTGGATCGACACGGGCACCGAGCAGCTGGTGATTCCGCTCGCGTCGTACGACGCCGTTCGCCGGGCGAACCCTTCGCCCGCGCGCTTGAGCGAGCTCGGCGGCGTGGCCGGTCGCGCCATGGCGTATGTGCTCGCGCGTGAAGGCGACGCGGTGCTCGCGCGCTTTTTCTTCCTGAAGCTCGGGAGCGTCGTCGAGGATCCCGGCACGGGTTCCGCGTGCGCGAATCTCGGCGGCTATCTGCTCGCGACCGGTGCTTCCCTGCCGGTGAGGCTTGCGATCGACCAGGGCGAGGCCGTGGGCCGTCCGTGCCGGCTCGGGCTTCGCGTCGAAGCCGATCGCTCGATCCACGTGTCCGGGCGCGTGATCGAGATCGGGCGCGGGACGATCAGCCTGTAGTCCCTGATTCGTCCGGCCAGCGCGCGAGGAATTCGCGCCAGTGTGCCGCGTCGGACGCGCCGATCCGCTCGCGCACGAGGGCGAGCTCGCGAGCGTAGTCGTCGCCGGCGATCTCGCCGCGCATCAGCCGGAAGCGCTCGTACACGAGATACGTGTTGAGCACGTCGCACTCGCAATACGCACGCACGTCGTGAATGCGCCCCGCGGCGATCGCCGCGCCCACTTCCGCGCCATCCATGCCGAGCTTGCCTGGAAATCCGCACAGCCGCGCGATGGCGTCGAGGCCCGCGCTCGCGCGCGGCTGGTAATGCGCGACGACGTCCATCACGTCGAGATGGCGCGTGTGAAAGCGCGCGAGGTAGTTGTTGAACTTGAACTCGCGATCGTCGTCGCCCCAGTCCCAGTAGCGCGCCGCCGCCACGCCGTGGATCAGCGCACGCTGGCCGAGGACCGGCAGGTCGAACCCGCCGCCGTTCCAGGAGACCAGCTGCGGCGTGTAGCGCTCGATCCCGTCGAAGAAACGGCGAATGAGCTCGGGCTCGGGATCGGTCGCCTCGCCGATCGACCAGATGCGAAAGCCGGACGCTTCCCGCAACGCGCAGGCGATCGCGACGACCCGCTGCAGGTGCAGCGGCGCGAAGTCGCTGCCGGTCGCCGCGCGCCGGCGCTGCTCGAACCACGCGAGCACGCCGGCGTCGTCGACGCGCGCGTCGATGTCGTGCACGCGCCGGATGCCGGCGACGTCGGGCACCGTCTCGATGTCGAACGCGAGGATCGGCGTCGTCACGCGTGCTCGCGCGCGGCGTTCGCGCCTGCGCCGTCACCGGCGCGACGAATGGTGGTGGACGCCGCTCGCGCAGCGCTCGTCACGCCGGAAATACGCCGGTCGAAAGATAGCGGTCGCCGCGATCGCAAACGACGAACACGATCGTTGCGTTCTCGACGCTTTGGGCGACGCGCAGCGCGATCGCGCATGCGCCGCCCGAGCTGATGCCGCAGAAGATACCTTCCTCGCGCGCGAGCCTGCGTGCCGTGTCTTCGGCATCGGCCTGCGACACGCTCTCGACGCGGTCGACGCGCCGCGCATCGAAGATCCTCGGCATATACGCGGGCGGCCACTTGCGGATGCCGGGGATCTGCGAGCCTTCCTCGGGCTGCGCGCCCACGATCTGGACCGCCGGGTTCTGCTCCTTGAGAAAGCGCGACACGCCCATGATCGTGCCCGTCGTTCCCATTGCCGACACGAAATGCGTGATCGTGCCGTCGGTGTCGCGCCAGATCTCCGGGCCCGTGCCGCGGTAGTGCGCGAGCGGATTGTCCGGGTTGGCGAACTGGTCGAGGATCGTGCCGCGGCCCTCGGCGCGCATTCGCTCGGCGATGTCGCGCGCGGCTTCCATGCCCCCGGCCTTGGGGGTCAGCACGAGCTCGGCGCCGTAGGCGCGCATCGTCTGCACGCGCTCGGCCGTCTGGCTCTCCGGCATGACCAGCACCATCTTGTAGCCACGCATCGCGGCGACCATTGCGAGCGCAATGCCGGTGTTGCCCGACGTGGCCTCGATCAGCGTGTCGCCGGGCTTGATGCGGCCGCGCTTCTCGGCCTCGACAATCATCGACAACGCCGGCCGGTCCTTGACGGAGCCGGCCGGGTTGTTGCCCTCGAGCTTGGCCAGGACGACGTTCGATGTCGGTCCCGGCATCCGCTGCAAACGAACCAGCGGGGTGTTGCCGACGGTATCGGAAAGCGTGCGGTTTCTCACCGCCCGATTGTAGCCGAGCGGCGCTACTGCTTCGCTTTCTCGTTGCCGGCTTTCGCCTTCGCAGCCTTGTCCTGCTTCGCCTTTTCCTCCTTCGCCCTCATCTTGGCGATTTTTTCTTCCTTGGCCTTGGCCTTTGCCGTGCGCGCGTCGTCGGCTTTCGTCATCTTGTCGGCTGCGTCCTTGGTGCCGGAGCTTGCATTGGATGGCGTCGTTGCAGGTGCCTTGGCGCCGGAGCTGGCGCTGGATGGCGCCGTTGCAGGTGCCTTGGCGGCCGGGGCTCCCGCCGGCGCGGCGGCCAGCGCAATGCTCGATGCGAGCAGCAGCGCCAATCCGATCAGTCTTTTCATGGGTTCTCCATCGTGGGTAAGTGCGGAATGCCGCACTGGCGTGCGCCGCGTGAGGATGATCCGGAATACGGCTTCGTGCTGCCCATAAACGCGCCGCGCATCACGGCCGTTGACGTGTCGCCGGATGCAGACACTGCGTTTGCCAGCGTACGGACGATGGATCGATGGAGTTGCATCGGCCCGCAACGATGAGCCAGTCACGGGCCGTAGCACGCTGCGAAAGCGGCGTTACTTCGCCGGCTTGATCTCGCCCTTGGCCGCAACCGCAGGCCCTTTTGCTTCCACGCGCGGCGCGGGCTTCGCTGCTGGCGGCGTGACGGTGAATTCGGACTTCAGCGTTTCGAACCGCCGGGCGCCGATGCCCTTGACGTCCCTGAGCTCGTCGACCGACTTGAATGCGCCGTGCTGCGCGCGGTAATCGAGGATGGCCTGCGCGCGGGCGGGACCGATGCCGGTCACCGCGATCAGCTCTTCCTTCGTGGCGGTGTTGAGGTTGACCGCCGCGACGGCAAGCTGCGCGGCGAATGCGAGCAGGAGTGCGAACAACCAGCGGACCATGGCGTGCTCCTTCGAGAGAATGGGCGATTCGTCGCGCCGCGCCACTTCATGCATGCGCGCGGCCGCGATCGAGCACCCACTCTACGAAGGCGCGCGTTACGGCGAAATCAGACTTTCGACGTAGTGCGCGACGCCTTGCTCCACATCCAGCATCGGCGCGTTGAAGCCGGCGGAGCGCAAGGCTGCGATGTCGCCCTGCGTGAAGTTCTGGTATTTGCCATGGAGCGCTTCGGGCATCGGCACGTACGCGACGATTCCGGCAGCGACGAGATCCTGCAGCGGGCGCGGGGACTCGCCTTCGGCGCGCCGGCACGCGTTGACGGCGGCTTGCGCCACCGCGTTGAACGTCGCCGCCGTTCCGGTGCCGACGTTGAAGATGCCCGAGCGCGCGGGATGATCGCGAAAGTGCAGGTTCACCGCGACGACGTCGTCGACGTGGATGAAGTCGCGCCGCTGCTCGCCGTCGCCGTAGCCGCCCGATCCCTCGAACAGACGCACGCGGCCGTCGCGCCGGTATTCGTTCACCAGGTGGTGCGCGACCGACGCCATCCGTCCCTTGTGCGCCTCCCCGGGTCCATAGACGTTGAAGTAGCGCAATCCGGTGACCTGCGCCGTGCGCTCCGGCAGCAGCCTGCGCACGTAGCGGTCGAACAGGCACTTCGAGTACGCATAGACGTTGAGCGGCGCTTCGTTCGCCGGGTCCTCGCGGAACGCCGTGCCTGCGCCGTACACCGACGCACTCGACGCGTAGATGAACGGGATGTCGTTGTCCTGGCAATGCTCGAGCAGCGTGACCGAATAGCGGTAGTTGTTGCGCATCATGTACCGGCCGTCGGTCGCCATCGTGTCCGAGCACGCGCCCTGATGGAACATCGCCGCGACGTCGTCGTCGAAATCGCCGTTGGCGATGCGCAGCAGGAACTCCTCGTGGTCGATGTAGTCGGCGATGTCCAGGCCGGCCAGATTGCGGAACTTGTCGCCTTGCGTGAGATCGTCGACGGCGATGACGTCGCGCTGGCCGCGCGCGTTCAGCGCCTTGACGAGGTTGGATCCGATGAAGCCGGCTGCGCCGGTGACGACGATGTACACGATGCGTTTCTCCGATCGATCAGTCTGCAGCTGCGCCGCCGTCCCGCAGTGCGAAGGGCACCCGCTGCGTCACGGCGCACAGCAGCTGGTAGCCGACGGTGCCGGCCGCCGCCGCAACGTCGTCGACAGGCAGGCCCTCGCCCCACAGCACGACGCCGCTGCCTGTCGATGCCTCCGGGACGCGCGTCAAATCGACGGTCAGCATGTCCATCGACACCCGACCGGCCGTCGGCACGCTGCGCCCGCACACGAGCACGGGCGTGCCGTTCGGCGCGTGGCGCGGATACCCATCGCCATAGCCGCAAGCGACAACGCCGATGCGCGTGGGCTGCGCCGCGACGAACGTCCCGCCGTAGCCGACGGCATCGCCCGGAGCCAGCGTCTGGATGCCGATCAGCTTCGAGCGCAGCGTCATCGCCGGCGCGAGTCCGAGCGAAGCCGCGCTGCGATGCGCAAACGGCGTCGCCCCGTAGAGCATGATCCCTGGCCGCACGCTGTCGCCGCCGACTTCCGGAAAGCGCACGACGCCGGCCGAATTCGCGAGCGAGCGCGGATACGGCAAGCCGGCGCAGGCGCGCTCGAACCGTGTGCGCGCCTCCGCGATGCCGTCCTCCTCGTCGGAGCGCGCAAAGTGCATCATGAGCCGCAGGCCTTCGACAGTCGGCAAGCGCGCCAGCCGCTCGCATGCGCTCGCGACGTCGGCGGGGGCGATTCCGAGCCGGTTCATGCCCGCGTTCACCTTGACGTACACGTCGAGCGGCCGGGTCAGGCTCGCCGTCTCCAGCATGCGTATCTGCGCCGCGTCGTGCACGACGATCCCGAGCGCCGCATCGGCGATCGGCACGAGCTCGCGCGCCTCGAAGAAGCCCTCGAGCAGCAGAATCGGCTTCGCGTACCCCGCCGCGCGCAGTGAAAGCGCCGCCTCCAGCTCGACGAGCGCAAGCCCGTCGGCCCCGGCGAGCGCCGGCAGTACGCGCTGGAGGCCATGGCCGTACGCGTTGGCCTTCACGACAGCGAGCACCTCGGCGCCCGCCGCGAGCTGGCGCGCACGCGCGACGTTGGCCGCGATGGCCGCGAGATCCACGACTGCGACGATCGGCCGTGCCATGCGCGAGGACGACGGTTCGGGACCCTGCTGTTCGCTACAACGAGGCTTTGCGAGGGGCGCGCGGGCGCGTTGGGGGGACGTGCGGGAACATGGTATAAAGCGCCGGCCGCGCGGTGTTCGCATTATAACAATCGACCGCGAGGGATTGGCGCGGCACGCGCGCCGCCGGCGGCGGTCTCCTGGGCTTTGATGAAACCCGGCTTCTACACGATCATCGCGGCGCAGTTCTTCTCGTCGCTCGCCGACAATGCGCTGCTGATCGCCGCCATCGCGCTGCTGCGCGAGCTGCACGAGCCGGCGTGGATGACGCCCGGGCTGAAGCAGAGCTTCGTCGTATCGTACGTGCTGCTGGCGCCGGTGGTGGGAGCGTTCGCCGACTCGATGCCAAAGGGCCGGGTGATGCTCATCACCAACGGCATCAAGATCTTCGGCTGCGCGCTGATGCTGATCGAAACGCATCCGCTGCTGTCGTACGCCATCGTCGGCTTCGGCGCCGCCGCGTATTCGCCTGCGAAGTACGGCATCCTGACCGAGCTCCTGCCGCCGCAGCAGCTCGTCGTCGCCAACGGCTGGATCGAAGGCGCGACGGTCGGCTCGATCATCCTGGGCGTGCTGCTCGGCGGTGCGCTGATCACTCCGCGCATATCGGCGGCGCTGCTGGGTTTCGACGTGCCGCTGGTCGACACGCCGGTCAACACGCCGCCGGAGGCGGCCATCGCCGTCATCATGGCGTTCTACCTGATTGCCGCGGTCTTCAACTGGTACATCCCGGACACCGGCGTCGACCACCGCGTGCCGAGCAACAACCCGCTCTACCTGGTCCGCGAGTTCTCGCACTGCGTCGCGCTGCTGTGGCGCGATCGTCTGGGACAGATCTCGCTGGCGACGACGACGCTGTTCTGGGGCGCGGGCGCCACGCTCCAGTTCATCGTCATCGACTGGGCGGCGCGGGCGCTATCGCTCAACCTGTCGCAGGCGTCGATGCTGCAGGGGGTGGTGGCGGTCGGCATCGCGCTCGGCGCGGTGATCGCGGCCCGGTTCGTGTCCCTGCGTGGCGCGGTCAAGGTGCTGCCGATCGGCGCCGTGATGGGACTCGTCGTGATGGTGATGGTGCTCGTTCACTACATCCCGCTCGCGATGCTGCTGATGGTCGCGATCGGCGCATGCGCCGGGTTCTTCGTGGTGCCGATGAACGCGCTGCTGCAGCATCGGGGTCACGTGCTGATGGGAGCCGGCCACTCGATCGCCGTGCAGAACTTCAACGAGAACATCGGCATCCTGGTCATGGTCGGGCTCTATGCGCTGATGGTGCGCGCGGGACTCTCGGTCGGCTCGGCGATCATCCTGTTCGGCTTTTTCGTGACGGGCACGATGTTGCTCGTCATGTGGCGTCATCGCGCGAATCAGCGCGAATTCGATTCGCTGCACCTGATCGGCATCGACAAGCACTGATTCCGATTCTCGTCTGCGTCGCATCCGCGTCATTGCCTGGCAGCCGTCAGCGTGCCGCGCGGGCTCCAGTCCGTAAGCGCCGGCCGGCGGGTACCCGGCGCTAGCTTCGCGCGCGAAGGGAGCGCCGGGCCCCGCAGGCCGACGTCAACGACTTCGAGCACCGGACACTCGCATGGCACGCGTCCCATGCAAAAAAGTCTACGACTTGGAGCGCCAGACACGCATGGCCCACATCCCATGCGTAGAAGAGGTGAGCGTGGGTTAGCGCAAATCGCGCGATCAAAGAACCACGGGGCGATCGGGCAGCTCATTTTCCGCGCCTGCCGTGCGCGGGTAGTGGCGCGCGAGCAGCGCCGAGATCTCGGTCACGCCGCCGGTGACGCCTTCGCCGTAGCGCCCCTGCGCGAACGCGGCTTCCATTCGCGCGCATATCGCCTGCCATTCGCCCTGGTCGACGCGGCGGTCGATGCCGCGGTCGGCGATGATTTCCACGTCGCGGTCGGCGAGCAGCAGATAGATGAGCACGCCGGCGTTTTCTTCGGTATCCCACACGCGCAGCAGCCCGAAGACCTCGAGCGCGCGCTCGCGCGGCGTGAGCTTGCGCAGCACCCGCAGCGGCGGCAGCGCACCCTCGACCGCGAAGCACACCTGGCCCCGATGCGTGCGCTCGCCGGCGGTGATCGCGCGCTCGATCTCCTCGAGCACCGCGGGCGGGAAAGCGCGCCTGACCGTCAGCTCGTCGGTGACCACATGACGCAACAGCCGGTGCGGGCGTCGATAGGGCATCGTGCCTCCGCTACCAGCCCCCCGACGCGCCGCCGCCGCCGAAGCTGCCGCCACCGCCGGAGAATCCGCCGCCACCGCTGAAACCACCGCCGCCGAGCCCACCGCCGCCCCAGCCGCCGGTGGGAATCCACACGCCGCCGCGCCGGCCGATTCCGCCTCCTGCGCTGAACAGCAGCATCACGAAGAACGCGATCAGTCCCGCGCCGATCGCGATGGCGATCGAGCTCGCGACGATCCACGCGCCAACGCCGACGACGCCGGCGCCAACGGTCGATCCCAGCGTGCGGCCGAAGATGCGCGACAGAATGCCGCCGAGGATCGGCACGCCGACGAACAGCAGCACGAGGAGTGTGCCGAAATCGAACCCCGGTGCCGGCCGGGACGGCGTGCGCTGCGCCGGCAGCGGCTGCCCGGTGCCGACCACTTCGATGATGCGATCGACGCCGGCATTGACGCCGTCGGCGAACCGGTTCTGCTGGAACAGCGGTGCGACATTCTCGGCGATGATCCTGCGCGACGTCGCGTCGGTCAGCACGCCCTCGAGGCCGTAGCCGACCTCGATGCGCATCTTGCGGTCGTTCTTCGCGACGATGAACAGCGCGCCGTTGTCCTGGCCCTTGCGGCCGATCTTCCACGCGTCGGCGACGCGAATCGAATACGCCTCGATCGGCTCGGGCTTCGTCGACGGCACGAGCAGCACGACGAGCTGGTTGCCCGTGCGCGCCTCCCAGCTTGCAAGCTTTGTTTCGAGCGCCTGCCGCTCCGGCGCCGACAGCGTCTGCGTGTAATCGGTGACGCGCGCGGTGAGCTGCGGAATCGGCGCGAGGCCCTCGGACGTCGTCTCCCAGGGCTGCTGCGCGAGCGCGACCGCGGCCGCGAGTAGCGCGGCCAGCGCGAGGAGATGACGCAACGCAACGAAACGCATCAGGCGATCGGCGGACGGGCCGCGAACGCGAAGCGTCGCCAAGCCGGGCGCATCCGCGGCGCGCGGCCTGCGACCCTTCTTCGCGCAGGCGTCAGGATTTCGGCGTAGCCGGCGGCGCGGGCGGCGCCACACCGGGCGCAGGAGGCGCAGCACCCGGCGCCGGGGCGGGTGCCATTCCGGGCGACTTGCCGAAATCGACCTTGGGCGGCGCGCTGACCGCGCCCTCGTCCGCGACTGTGAAGTTCGGCTTGACGCCCATCTTGAAGATCATCGCGGTCAGGTTGGTCGGAAACTGCCGGACCGTCGTGTTGAATTCCTGCACCGACTTGATGTAGCGATTGCGCGCGACTGCGATACGGTTCTCCGTGCCTTCGAGCTGCGATTGCAGGTCCCGGAACAGCGCGTCGGACTTGAGCTGCGGGTAGTTCTCGGCGACGGCGATCAGCCGCGACAGCGCCCCCTGGAGCTGGTTCTGCGCCTGGATGTATTTCTGGAACGCGGCCGGATCGTTGATGAGCTCGGGCGTCACCTTGATCGAGCCGACGTTGGCCCGTGCATTGGTGACCTCGGTAAGGACCGTCTGCTCCTGCTGGGCGTAGCCCTTGACGGTGTTGACGAGATTCGGCACGAGGTCCGCACGCCGCTGGTACTGGTTGACGACCTCCGACCATGCCGCCTTGATGCCTTCGTCCTGCCGCTGCAACTCGTTGTACCCGCACCCTCCGAGCGCCAGCGATAAGACCGCGGCCAGCACGATGCCCAGCTTGCGCAACATGTCGCTCCTCCGTTCCTTTGAGTGGAATGCCAGCTACCGCCGCCCGCGAATATGCGGCCTTGCCGCGCTTCGCGCAAGCACCCTGCCGAAGGGGTACGGTCCACAAGCGCGGTGGCCCGTCACGACGCGCGCGCGTTCGCGGACTCCAGCGCGTCACGCAGCACGCCGCGCGCGAACAGCAGGTCTTCCCACACCTTCGCCTTGTCGCCGGGCGTGCGCAGCAGGTATGCCGGGTGATACGTGACCACGAGCGGCGTGCCGCGGTAGCGATGCACGCGATTGCGCAGGCCGCCGACGGGCGCGTCGACTCCGAGCAGACGACACGCGGCGCTTCTGCCGAGGGCTACGATCAGCCGTGGTGCGATCAGCTCGATCTGGCGGTCGAGGTAGGCGCCGCACGCTTCCGCTTCCAGCGGCTCGGGATCGCGATTGTTCGGCGGGCGGCACTTCAGCACGTTGGCGATGTAGACGTTCTCCGCGCGATCGAGCCCGAGTGCCGCGAGCATGTTGTCGAGCAGCTGGCCTGCCATGCCGACGAACGGCTCGCCCTGGGCGTCTTCGTCCGCCCCGGGCGCCTCGCCGACGAACATCCATTGCGCGCGAACGTCGCCTGTGCCGGGCACCGTATTGCGTCGCGTCCTGCACAGCGCGCACGCCGTGCATTGCGCGATGTCGGCGACCAGCGCAGGCATGTCGAGCGTCGCGATCCGCGACCGCCGCGGATCGGCAGCTGTCGCGGCCGGCTCATCGGGTGTTGCGTCGGCAGCGACGGCCGAAGGCCTTCCCGGCCGGAATGCCGGTCGCATCCGCCACGTCGGCGAAAGCCCGAGCTCGCGCAGCATGTCCTCGCGCCGCATCACGTCAGCGGGGGCAGCGTGCCGAGCTCGCGCCGCATCACGAGCGCGTCCTCGCGAGCGGCGCCTGGTACGGCAGGCGGGTAGTAAGCGATGCGTCGTGCAATGGCCGTGAATCCCGCCTGCTCGTAGAGCGCGATAGCCGGACGGTTGCCGACGCGGACTTCGAGAAAGAGCTGATCGGCGTGCAGCCTGCGCGCGTCGTCGACGAACTGGTACAGCAGCGCGCGGCCAAGCCCCATGCGCCGCGCGTCGGGCACGACGGAGAGATTCAGCAACTGCGCTTCGCCGGGACCCAGCATCAGCACGCCATAGGCGAGGATCCGTTCGCCGCGTGCTCCGACGCGCGCCGAGTAGCCGGCGGCGAGCGCGTCGCGGAAATTGCGCTCGCTCCACGGCGCGGCGTGGATGCGCGCTTCGAGACCGGCCACCACCGGGAGATCGTGCGCGGCGAGCGGTCGCCAACGCAACGGCGCCGGCTCGACCGGCTTCGGGAGCGATGCCATGGGTTGACTATAGCCGCAAACCCGCCGCCCGCTCGATGGTGGTGAGCGCGACGCGATGACGAACGTACAGCGGCTGTGCTTCGGCCGCCGGCACGCCCTCGCCTGCCACGAAATGCGGCCACGCCCATTCCGCGATCGACTCCGCGTCGGGGACGATCGTGGAATCGACGCTCGCAAGCGCGAGCCTGCCGGCAAGCTCGGGGTACGTCGCGAAGCCGTCGCCGGCGCCGTGCCACACGCCGCCATCGGCGAGCGTCAGGTCGCCGGGCTTTTGCACGGCGTAGTCGCCCATGCGCGTCCATCCCTTGTCGTTGCGCACGTACGACGCCACGTAGACTTCGTGCATGCGCGCGTCCATGCATGCGAGCACGCGTGCCACCCCGTGTGTGCGCCATGCGGACTGCGCGATCGCGCCGAGCGTCGGCACGCCGAACACCGGCAGGCCGGCGCCGAATGCAAGGCCTTGCACGACGCCGCAAGCGATGCGCACGCCGGTGAACGAGCCGGGACCTGCGCCGAACGCGATGCCGGCGAGGGCCGGAAGCGGCGTTCCGGCGTCCGCGAGGACCTGCGTGACGAGCGGCAGGATGCGTTCCGACGACGCATTGCCGGCGTGCTCGCGGATCGCGACCGCCGACTGTCCATCGAAGACGGCCACGGACACCCACGCCGTCGACGTATCGAGCGCGAGAATCTGCATGCGTCGCATTTTACCGAGGCCGCACGGCGCGAATGCCGATCCGCGACGAGCGGCGCGTACAATCCGCCCCTCTCATGACGACCGAACTCGCGATCGAATCACTCGACCAGGAAGGCCGCGGCATCGCTCATGCGGATGGCAAGGTGGTGTTCGTCGAAGGCGCACTTCCGGGCGAGCGCGTCGCCGCCGAGATCGTGAAGCGGAAGCCGAGCTACGACGTGGCGCGCGCGGTGCGGGTCGTCACGCCGAGCCCCGATCGCGTCGTGCCGCGCTGCCCGCACTTCGGCGTGTGCGGCGGATGCACGCTGCAGCACGCATCCGAGGCGCTGCAGGTGGCGGCAAAGCAGCGGGCGCTGGAAGAGGCGCTCGCGCGCATCGGACGGGTAAAGCCGGACGTGCTCCTTCCGCCCATCGCGGGCTCCGCGTGGGGCTATCGCGACCGCGCGCGGCTTTCCGTTCGCGACGTCGCGAAAAAAGGTGGCGTCCTCGTCGGCTTTCACGAGCGCAAGTCGAGCTACGTCGCCGACATGCGCGAATGCCACGTGCTGCCGCAGCGGATCTCGGCACTGCTCCTGAAACTGCGCGTGCTCGTCGAATCGCTGTCGATCCGTGCGCGACTGCCGCAAATCGAGGTGGCTGTCGGCGAGCGCTTGACGCCGGCGAGCGTGCAGCAGGTCGATGCGGATTTGCGCGACGGTACGGAAACGGAGCAGCCGGAGCGTGGCAGCGATCGAGCGCGACGGGTTTACGCGCTGGTGCTGCGCATTCTCGAGCCGCTCACCCCATCGGACGAGGCAAAGCTCGTCGCGTTCGCCGATCTTCACGGCGTCGAGATCTGGCTGCAGCCGGGCGGGCCGGAAACGGTGGCGCCGTTTCATCCGCGGAGCGCGACGCTCGCATACACGCTCCCCGAGTTCGACGTTGCGCTGCCGTTCGCGCCCACCGACTTCACGCAGGTCAACTCGGAAATCAATCGCGTACTCGTGCGCCGCGCGATCGAGTTGCTCGATCCGAAGCCCGGCGAGCGAATTGCCGATTTCTTCTGCGGGCTCGGCAATTTCACGCTACCGATCGCGCGGCGCGGCGCCCGGGTCGTCGGCGTAGACGGCAGCAAGCCGCTGATCGCGAGAGCCCTCGCGAACGCCCGCCAGAACGGCCTCGGTCTCATCGCAACGTTCGCCTGCGCGAACCTGTTTGCCGCGACCACCGAATCGCTCGTGCCGCTCGGCCATCTCACCCGCGCGCTGATCGACCCGCCGCGGGAGGGCGCGATCGCCCTCGTGAAGGCGCTTCCGGCGCATGACGGGGATGGGCCGCTCGACCGGGTCGTGTACGTGTCGTGCAACCCGGCTACGCTCGCCCGCGACGCGGCCGTGCTCGTGCACGAGCGGGGTTACCGGCTCGCGGCGGCAGGCGTCGTCAACATGTTCCCGCACACCGCGCACGTCGAGTCGATTGCGGTGTTCGAGTAGACGCGGCGGCTCGGTGACGACGCGACGCTATCCCGGATAACGCGCGGCGTCGAACGCCGGCACGTCGCGCAGTTCCTCCCGCGTTCCCCTGTACACGAGCGCTTCGTCGTCCGCGTAGGACGTCGTCGTCTTGAGCCGCTCCGGCGGCAGGGCCTGTACCGCCGCACCGGGCTTCGGGTCGATGGCCGCAGGCCGCGTTTCGAGACTTCCCGGCGGATTGACCGCGCTCGCGGTCCCCTTCGTAGGCTCGCCCGGGTTCAGCAACGCCAGAACGGGCGGCGCGTTGCGCGGGGCGCCTGCGCCTTCGGCTTCCGGCGACTGCCAGGCCGCCGTCGACGCGCCGTCGGTGAACGCGCTGGGCGGAAGGGCGACCAGCTTATCGTGCGGATTCCATGCGCGGTTGAAATCGACGACCACGTATTGGACGCGGCTCGTGCCGAGGTCGACCACCAGGTCGCTCACCTTGCCCACGTCCCCGCCGTGGCTGTCCCTGACTTTCGTCCGGATGATGTCACTCGCGCGGCGAAAGTGCCCGTTCGCCTCTCCGGGGTCGGCAGCGCGCTGCCGCCCCGCCTCGACACTTCGGTCGTTCCAGTTCGGTTCCCGGCCGGCGTCGAAGGCAGGCGCGGATTGCAACCGATCGCGATCGGCATCGACCGTCAACCCGCCTCGGGCGTCGACACGCAGTGCCGCGAGAGGGACGGCGAACTGCTTGTCTCCCAGGCCGAGGAAGCCGCCTGCCGACAGCACCGCGTAATGCACGCGTCCGGTGTTGGTATCCACAATCAGGTCGCTGATCGCACCGAGCGCAGAGCCCTCGCTGCCCCGTACCGTCGTGCCCAGCAGCTTCGACGCTCGGACCGCCTGTGCCGAGGCGGCTGCGGCGGAAGAACGAGCGGACGTCGCTGCGTGGGTGTCTGTTTTGGCAGATGCGCTACCGGCGCCGGCTGCCGCGCCGGATTGGGCGTCGGCGCCGGCTGCCGCGCATTGCAACGCGAGGCAGGCGCCCATGATTGCGAGGACCGCGGGCTTGATACGGTTCATGGCCCCTCCTGTGGTCTGCAGACGCACGCGGCGCCTATGACCAAGGGACTCCGTGCACAAAAGCGCGTTTGTAGTCCCGGGACCGAAACGCGGGTAGGACGAAAACCGCTGCGAGGACGCCCGCCTCGTCCGGATTCCAGGCGAAAAAAGGGCGAGCCAGCGCTCGCCCGTTTTTCCAGAGGAAAAGTTCAGTCGCGCTGACCGCTGAAGGCGAGCAGCAGGTTCAGCAGGCTGATGAAGATGTTGAAGAGGTCGAGGAACAGGTTCAGCGTCGCGGTGATGTAGTTCGTCTCGCCGCCGCGCACGATGCGGCTGACGTCGTGCAGCAGATACATCGAGAACAGCAGCACGGCGACCGCCGAGACCGCGAGCGACACCGCCGGCACCTGGAAGAACAGGTTGGCGAGCGACGCGACGATCAGCAGGATCAGCCCGACGAACAGGAACTTGCCGAGGAACGAGAAATCGCGCTTCGACACGGTGGCGATCGCTGCCATCGCGAAGAAGATCGCCGCCGTCATGCCGCCGGCAATCGCGACCAACTGGCCGCCGTTGCGGAATCCCGCGGCGACCGACAGGATCGGCGCGAGCATCAGCCCGGCAATGAACGTGAAGCCGAAGAGCGCCGGGACCCCCCACGCGCTGTTACGCAGCGCGGTGACGCCGAACAGCGCCCCGATCATCACGCCGAACATCAGCAGCGGCGCCATGATCGGCGCCGAGGCGAACAGCGCGGCGAAGTTCATCTGCATGCCGGCCCACGCGCCGGCGATCGTCGGCAGCATGGACAACGCCAGCAGCCAATAGGTGTTGCGCAGGACGCGATTCTGGCTTTCCGCAACGACGGTGCCGGTTTGCGCCGACGGTTCGCGGGTAAAGACCGGTTGCAGCCTGGGTTCCATGAAGCCTCCGAAAGAGGGCCGATTCGGGCCCGGAACGTGCACGACGGGCGCTAGCCTAGCAGAAACGGGGGAATGCCCCATCGGGGATTCCCTTACCCTGCTATTGGGGCCGCCGCGAGTGCTAACATGCGCCCGCCGCCCGGCGGGTTCAAGTGGACGGCCGCGCGATGGATGGGTGGCAGAGCGGTTGAATGCACCGGACTTGAAATCCGGCGATCGTGCAAGCGATCCGTGGGTTCGAATCCCACCCCATCCGCCAACCTCAGACCGTCCGGTTCGAGGCCGGCCGCCGCTAGCGCGCCGCCAGTTCCCGCACCGTCGGGTCGTTGGCGAGCGCCCGCGTCACGCGCGCGGCCATGGCCGCCGAGCCGGCATCCGTGAAGTGCACGGTGTCCGCGAAGTGCGCGGGATCGCCGGGGATGTCGTCCTCGCGTTCGATCAGCAGCGCGCCGGTCGCGGCCGCGACTTCGCGCACGATCTCGTTGTAGCGGCGGTACGCGTCGATGATGCCCTGCGCGTCATGAACGGCTCGTAGTAGAGGCGCGAAGCGGCGGCGCGCAGTTGCGTCTCGGCCGATTGGCTGGGACGAAGCTGAATCGAGTACGTCGCGACGGCCACGCGTCGCGCGTTGCTGCGCCGCCTGCACGAGGCCCGTCAGATCGCGGCGCAAGCCGTCCCCCAGAGCGTTCGCATCGAAGACCAGCCGGCCTTTCATCGTCGAGGCCGTCCCGTAGCGCAGCGTCTGCCGCACCCTGATCGCGGCGGAACGCATCCTCCGGGCTGCAGACGATCGGCTCGCCGCGGACGTTTAAGCTCGTGTTGACGACAACCGGGCATCCCGTGAGCCGCTCGAATGCGGACAAAAGAGCGTGATAGCGCCCTGTGGACAGTCTGTATCCGCGCCGAATGGTCGATGTGCGTCACCGCGGGGATGTCCGACCGTGGGACGTTGAGCTTCTCGATGCCGATCAGCGCCTGCTGCTCGGCGGTCATCCCGACGCGGCGTCCGGGAACGACGTCGGCCACCAGCAACATGTATGGGCTATCGCAGTCGAGGTCGGCACAGCGGCGAGATCGAGTAAAGACGTCGCCCGCCGGGCGGTACGGCCCGACCAGGCCCAAATGGTACGGCAATTGCACGCACGTCACGTTAGAATTTAGAATTGACAAAGACGTGCTGGCCAAGAGGTTGCCATGGATCTTTACTGGGTACCCGTGGGGTTCGGCGTCGTCCTGGTGCTCCTCGTCCTGCTGCTCGCAAGGATGGTGGGCAACAGCAAACGCCGCGAAATCCGCAAGAAACTCGGCCTCCCCGAAGGCAGCCGACTGACGCCCGAGCAGGCAGCGGCGTTCCAGGCGTTCGAGAACACGGACATGAAGCTCAAGAAGTCGTTTCCGACGATGTCGGACACGCAGCGGGAGGCGATGGCGCGCGAGGTTCTGCGCGACAAGGGCGTGCTGCCGAAGAAAAAGAAAAGGTCGGCCTAGTGTGCCGAGTCTGAAATTCGCTTGACGGGTCGCCGATTGGCCGCCTCGCAAGCGAATGGCCCGGCGCTCAGCGCGCCCGTATGCAGCGCCGATCGATCTCGGTAAGCACGCCCTTCCCGTTTTCCACCCGCGTTCGCAAGCACGCCGGCACGCTCAGCAACGCGGCGCGAGGAACGTCGACGGCAAATCCGCTCCTGCCGGCGTCCGGATAAGTCGGGTAGTAGCGATCGACCGATTCTCCGTGCTGACCCTGCACGGGAAGCCCAACGGCCGCACTCCACTCCGAGCGCGGAGTGCTTGCATCCCAACCGTCGTAAACGCCGACGCGGACCTGCCGCACACCAAACGGATCGATCGCCCATCCCCGAACGGAGTACGCGCCGGCACCGAGCTCGCGCGTCTTCGGCTCGTCGACGACCCCATGCGCGATCGGCGATCGGGCCGCCAGGTGGTAAAGCCACACGCCGATGATGATCGCCGTCGCAGCCGCGATGGCGACGTCGACCACCACGACCCGCAAGCGAGCCGGGGAGCGGCAATGTGCGAGGACGTACCCTCCTCCGATCAGCACCGTTGCCCAGAGCGCGGAATGCATCAACACGGCATGCCTCGCCACTTCCAGGTAACCGTCCCCGAATAGCGAGCTCGCGATCGCATAAAGGCCGAGGCAGCCGCAGACGAGCAGCGCCGGCGCCACGCCGGCGCCCGAGTCGCCCCGATAGACGCGCCGTATCCAGGCCACGCCACCCGCGAGACACGCCGCAGGCAGCAATGCAACGACGCACAACCAGTCTCGCAACGGCAACTTCTCCGTGTGGCTGGCGAGCGAGGCCGTGCGCCACGAATGGAGGCTGCTCGCATCGCCGAACGATTGGCTCGCGATCATTCCCAGATAGTGCATCCACCAGGCTTGCGTCTGCGGCAGTCCTCGAATGAGCAGGCGCGCCGGAAGCGCAGGATCGGCGGCGGCGAGGCGGACAAACTCCAACCGTCCGAAAGTTGCAACCGCGTCGCATTGCACCGGCGCCGGTCCGCCCATGCCGACGAACCAGTTCGAGCCGATTGCATCACGGCAGCCGGAGGGCAAACCGAGCCTGAGCAGCGCGAGGCGCTCGTCCTGCACCGCCGGCAGCACGGCGCCCAGGTAGAAGTCGTAATTGGAGGCCGCGCGAAAGCTTGGCCATCGCGCGATCCAATGGCTCTGGAGCGCAACGGCCGCTGCGAAGCCGATCGACGCGGCGATCAGCACGCCGCGGTTCTCGCGCCAGTAAGCGGGCGCCATCACGAGCAGCGGCACCAGCCCGAACGCGATGTACTGCGGACGGGAAAGACCCAGCGCAACCAGCGCGCAAATCCAGGCAAGCGCCAGCGGAACGCTCGCGCGCCGCGAGGGTGGCAGCGCCACGAGGCCGACCGTCGCATAGGCCGCGAGCAGCGCCGCCCATTCGGTGTAAAGCGTGTTGAGCCACATGCCGTTCGCGGGGTCCGACAGAACCAGCGCGAACACGCCGCAGTGGGCGAGCCGAGCCCATGGGCGTGACCTCTCCGCGTAACAGAACCCGACGACGACGGCCAGAATGGCCAGAGCCTGAACAACGCCGACGGCCTGCAGCGGATAGCGTTCGAGCGACAGCAGGCCCAGCGCGCCGCCGGCCTGCACCACGCCTTTCGCAACCGCCGCGAGCGCTACGGTCGTACTGGGAAAGCATCGCGCGGCCGTGTCATCGAAGTCGATATAGTCGGGCAACGGTGCTTGCTGATGCGCGAGGGACCGTTCCGCCGGCGGAAGTTGGGGCCACAGGTCGAGGCACGCCGACGTGCGGGCCATGTCGTACTGGTTCGCATAGCCGAGCATCGGCTGGCTCAGCACGACGCCGGCCAGCCGAAGCGTGCCGACCGCAATCAGCAGCACGCACGCGACGCCCGCAAGGCGATCAGGCCAGCGGCGCAACCTTGAACACTTCGTCGACCGTGGTCAGTCCGGCGGCAACCTTCATCGCACCGGATACCCGCAGCGGCTTCATGCCGTCGCGGTAGGCCTGCTCGCGGATCACGCGATCGTCGGCGTCGCGCGTAAGCAGGCGGCGGAGCACCGGCGTCATCAGCATGATTTCGTACAGGCCGATGCGCCCGAGATAGCCGGTCATCCTGCATTCCAGGCAGCCGTGCGCCGCCATCACCCTCGCCGGCTTGTCACCGCGCCACGGCTGCGTCATCGTCGACCACGCTTCGTCGTCAGGCGGATCGGCCGGCTCCTTGCAATGCGGGCACAGCGTGCGCACGAGCCGCTGCGCCATGACGCCGAGCAGCGTCGAATTCAGCAAGTAAGCCGGCACGCCGAGATCGAGCAGCCGCGTGACCGCCGTGGGCGCGTCGTTGGTGTGCAGCGTCGACAGCACGAGATGTCCGGTCAGCGCGGCCTGCACGGCCATGTCGCCGGTGTCGCGGTCGCGGATCTCGCCCACCATGATGATGTCCGGGTCCTGCCGCAACAGCGTCCGCACGCCGGATGCGAAGTCCACGCCAAGCCCCGGCTGCACCTGCATCTGGTTGAACGCCGGCTCGATCATCTCGATCGGGTCCTCGATCGAGCACACGTTGACCTCCGGCGTCGCGAGTCCCTTCAGCGTCGAATAGAGCGTCGTCGTCTTGCCGGAGCCGGTGGGACCCGTGACGAGGATGATGCCGTGCGGCTCGCGCGTCATCGACTCCCAGCGGGCGAGATCGTCGGCGGTAAACCCGAGATCGGCGAAGTCGCGCACCAGCACCTCGGGACTGAAGATGCGCATGACAATCTTCTCGCCGAACGCCGTCGGCATCGTCGAGATGCGCAGCTCGATTTCGCCGCCGTCCGGCGCGATGGTCTTGATGCGGCCGTCCTGCGGGCGTCTCTTCTCGACGATCTCCATCCGCGCGAGCAGCTTGATGCGCGACGTGATCGCGGTCAGCACCGCCGTCGGGATCGTGTAGACCTGGTGCAGCACGCCGTCGATGCGAAAGCGCACGAGGCCCACGTCGCGCCGCGGCTCGACGTGGATGTCCGACGCGCGCTGGTCGAACGCGTACTGCCAGAGCCAGTCGACGATGTGCACGACGTGCTGGTCGTTCGCGTCGAGGTGACCGTGCCGGCCGAGCTCGACGAGCTGCTCGAAGTTCCGCGCGAGCGAAAAATCGCCCCGCGTGTTCTCCTGCGCCTTCTTCATCGAGCGCGCGAGGTTGAAGAACTCGCCGATGTAGCGCCGGATGTCGACCGGGTTCGCCAATACCAGCCGTATTTCGAGCCTCAGGATCCGCGACAGCTCGTCCGTCCACGACCGCACGAACGGCTCGGCCGTCGCGACGGTGAGCGTCGTGCGGTCGACCGCGATCGGCAGGATGCGATAGCGCTCCGCGTACGCGTTCGACATCGTCGCCGTCACGGCGCCGAGCTCCACCTTGAGCGGATCGATGTGCCGGTAGGGCACGTCGAGCTTGCCGGCGAGCCACTCGACGAGCGGCTCGAGCGCCAGCGTCTTGTGCGGCGGCGCGAGCGACTTGAGCCGCTGCTCGGCGACGAGCTCGAGCGGGTGTTCGAAGCGCTGCGTGCGCGTGCGGCCGATCCGTTCCGCATCGGCGGGCAGGATCAGGCCGTCGGCCACCAGCAGCCTCAGGATGTCATCGAGACGCAGCCGACGATCCTGCCCAGCCATGACAGCCGATCCGGGCGCAGGCGTCGCTTCGTCGGGATAGGCGGTGGCCATAGGATGACTTTACACTGTCGCGTCCTCCATTCGCCGGTCGTGCCCATGCTCACCGTTGCCGGCACTACCATCGAAGCGCGCAACGTCGACATCACCACGCTTGCCGTCGACGCGATCGTGAACGCCGCCAACTCGTCTTTGCTCGGCGGCGGCGGCGTCGATGGCGCGATCCACCGTGCAGCCGGACCAGGCTTGCTGACCGAATGCCGGACGCTCGGCGGATGCCCGACGGGCGACGCCCGGCTCACGCGCGGCTACCGGTTGCCTGCCCGCTACGTCATTCATGCAGTCGGCCCGGTGTGGCACGGCGGGATGCGCGGCGAGCCGGAGCTCCTCGCGAGCTGCTACCGGCGCGCGCTGGCGCTTGCGCTCGACGCGAAAGTGGCCTCGATCGCGTTCCCGGCGATCAGCTGCGGCGTCTATGGCTACCCGCTGGAGGCCGCGGTCGAAATCGCGGTCCGCGAGGTCACCACAGCGGCACGCGCAGCGCCGTCGCTCCGGCAGGTGATCTTCGCCTGCTTCGGCGATGCGGTGCTGGCGGCCTACCAAGGGCGTATTACTGACTACCGCTAGCCTGTTGTCTCGACGGGCACCTGGAACACCTCGCGCAGGTATGCGACGTACGAGGGGTCGTAGTCCATCGTCTTCGTCGGCTCGTCGCTGATCTTCGCGACCGGCTGACCATTGCAGCGCGTCATCTTGATGACGATCGCCAGCGCCTCGTGGCCCAGGTCGTTCGTGAGGTTCGTGCCGATGCCGAACGCGGTCTGGCTGCGCGTGCGAAAGTACTCGAACAGCCGCTGTGCGAGCGGCACGTCGAGGCTGTCCGAGAACACCATCACCTTGCTGCGCGGATCGATGCGCATGCGCTCGTAGTGCGCGATCAGCTTCTCGCCCCATTCGAACGGGTCGCCCGAGTCGTGGCGCACGCCGTCGAACAGCTTGCAGAAAAACAGGTCGAAGTCGCGCAGGAACGCATCCATGCCGCAGACGTCCGACAGCGCGATCCCGAGGTCGCCGCGATACTCGCGCGCCCACGTGTTGAACGCGAACACCTGCGAATCACGCAGGCGCGGCCCCACGGCCTGGCACGCCTGCAGGTACTCGTGCGCCATCGTGCCGAGGGGCGTGAGCCCATGCTCGAGCGCGAAATGCACGTTGCTCGTGCCCACGAACTTGCGGCGGATGCCGTCGCGCAGCGCGACGATGATCTCCTCCTGCCAGTCGCGCGAAAACCGCCGGCGCGTCCCGTAGTCGGCGATGCGGAACTCGGGGTCGGGCACCGCATTGAGCTGGTCGATCTTGGTCGCGAGGCGGCGGCGCCCCTCTGCGAAATCCGGCTCCGGATGGAAGTTGCGGTTGTAGACCTCCGAGACGATGGCGAGCACCGGCACCTCGAACATGATCGTGTGCAGCCACGGGCCCTTGATCGTGATGTCGATCTCGCGCGTGCCGGGGATCGCGCTCACGTGGATGAAGCGCTCGTCGAGCTGAAACAGGCTGAGCAGGTCGACGTAATCGCTCTTGAGGAAGCGCCAGCTGCGAAGGTAGTCGAGCTCGCGCCGGGTGAATCGAAGAGTGCACAGTGCCGCGATTTCCTCCCGGATCTCGGCGATGTACGGGGTGAGCTCGACGTTCGCGTTACGGCACTTGAAGCGGTATTCGACCTGCGCCGCCGGGAAGTGATGCAGCACGACCTGCATCATCGTGAACTTGTACAGGTCGGTGTCGAGTAACGACGAGATGATCATCGGGCTTACGCGCGGACGGGGACGGCGGCCATCTTACCTGTCGTGGCAGGCCACCGCCGGGCGGCGCGCAACGTTATGATGGCGACCGTTCGAACGCGTTTGCGGATCATGCTCGTCAGCTGCGTCGCCTACGAAGATGGCCGGAAGATCGCCGACATTCCCGTCGCCGACGTGAGCGAGTACGTGCATCGTCCCAGCTGCTTCGTCTGGGTGGCGATGTTCGAGCCGACGCAGGGCGAGTTGGACGAGATCGCGCGCGAGTTCGACCTGCACGAGCTCGCCGTCGAGGATGCGCGCAAGGGCCACCAGCGCCCGAAGATCGAGGAATACGGCGACTCGCTGTTCGCCGTCCTGCACCCGGCCGAGATCGTCCGCGGCGAAGACGGCACAGACGAGCTGCGCATCGGCGAGGTCGACATCTTCGTCGGCGTCAATTACGTGCTGACGGTCCGGCATCGCACGCAGCTCGGCTTCGCGGGCGTGCGCGCGCGCACCGAGCGCGAGCCCGAGCTCCTGCGTCACGGCGCGGGCTTCGTGCTCTATGCGCTGATCGACAACGTCGTCGACCGCTACTTTCCCGTCCTCGACCAGCTCGAGACGCGGCTCGACGCGTCGGAGGAACAGCTTTTCAGCACCGCATCGTCGCGCGACAAGCTGGAGGAGCTCTACGGCATCAAGCGCCAGCTGATGACGCTCAAGCACGTCGTCGCGCCGCTGATGGAGGCCGTCGGCAAGCTGTACGGTGGCCGCGTTCCCCATCTCTGCCAGGGGACGCAGGAGTATTTTCGCGACGTCTACGATCACCTTGCGCGGATCAACAGTACCGTCGAGAGCATCCGCGAAACGCTGACGACCGCGATCCAGGTGAACCTGGCGCTGATCGGCATTGCGGACAACGAGGTGACGAAGCGGCTCGCCGCGTGGGGTGCGCTGATCACGGTGCCGACGCTTATCGCCGGCATCTACGGCATGAACTTCAAGCACATGCCCGAGCTCGATGCAGCGCTCGGCTATCCGCTGGTCGTGCTCGGCATGGTCGCGATCGACGCGCTGCTGTTCTTCCGCTTCCGGCGCGCCAAGTGGATCTGAGGCGCGGAACTGCGGCCCTGCACCGGCATTCCGTCTGATCGGCGCGTTGTCCTAGCCGCCGTCCGCCGGCGTGATCGGAATCACGCGCCGGTCGCCGAACGGGGGCGACGCCGGCCACGAAGGCTGGAGCGTGACGTGATCGATCTGAAATCGCGTCGCCAGCATGGTGCGCGCGTCGGCTAGGATGCGCGGCCATTGCGTGCCGTCCTCGATCGCGACATGCGCCGACAGCGCAGCGTGACTCGCACTCATGTGCCAGACGTGGAGATCGTGCACGCTCGCGACGCCCGCGACTTGCGACAGCGCCCGCCCGATCGCATGGTAGTCGAGATGCGACGGCACGCCCTCCATCAGCACGCCGGTCGTGCGCGCGAGCAGGCGCCACGTCGATCGCAGAATCAGCACGGCCGTCAGCAGCGACAGCAGCGGGTCGATCGGCGTCCATCCTGTCGCGAGAATCACCGCGCCTGCGACGATCGCCGCTACCGAGCCGAGCGCATCGGAGATGACGTGCAGGAGGGCGCTGTGCGCGCCGGTCGACGACGGCGCCCGCGACAGCATCCACGCCGTGCCCAGGTTGATCGCGAGTCCGATCGCGGCGATCGCGAGAACCGCGCCGCCCGCGACCGGTGCCGGATGCGCGATGCGGGCGATCGCCTCGACGACGATGAAGGCGACGAGCAGCAACAGCGCGAGCGCGTTCACGAACGCCGCGAGAACTTCCGCACGCGCGTAACCGTACGAGGCGCGCGGCGATGGCGGCCGGCGCGCGATCCATTGCGCGAAAAGCGCGAGGCCCAGCGCCGCCGCGTCGGTGGCCATGTGCCCGGCGTCGGACAGCAGCGCGAGCGAGCCGGCCAGCCAGCCGCCGACCGCTTCGACCAGCGCGAAGCCTGCCGTCAGCGCGAGCGCGGCGCCAAGGGCGCGCAGCGTCGTCGCATCGGCGGCGACGGCGTGGTCGTGCGCATCGCCATCGTGCGCGTGCAGGGAATGGTCGTGAGAGTGCGGGGGACTCACGGAACGATCTTCGGTCGGCATGCCGGCAGGCGGCGCCCGACCGCTAAAATAGCATTTGCATGACCCACGCGCCCGACCTCGCCGATCGCATCGACGACGTGCTGCCGCAAACGCAATGCGCGCGTTGCGGCTATGCAGGCTGTCGTCCGTACGCCGAAGCGATCGCCGTCGGCGCCGCCGGCATCGACCGCTGTCCGCCCGGAGGCGATGCGACGATCGCGCGACTCGCGCAACTCGTGGGGTGCGATGCACCGCCGCCCGACACCTCTCGCGGGCAACCGGGGCCGCTGCTCGTCGCCCGCATCGACGAAGCGGCGTGCATCGGCTGCACGCTGTGCATCCAGGCCTGTCCGGTGGATGCGATCGTCGGCGCGCAAAAACGCATGCACGGCGTGCTGGCGACGCTGTGCAGCGGTTGCGAGCTGTGCGTCGCACCCTGTCCGGTCGACTGCATCGCGATGGTCCCTGCGGGCCGCGAATGGCGCGCAGACGACGCCAGCGCCGCGCGCGTGCGCCATGCGGCTCGGGTGCGCAGGCTCGCGAAAGGAGCAGCAGCCCGCGTTCACGAAAGCCGCAAGCGGCAGGCCGCCATCGCCGCCGCGATTGCGCGCGCCCGCGCGCGGCGCACCCCCGCGGCATCGTAGGTGCAACCCCCGGCACCGCGCCATTCGGCATACGAAGAACGTTCCAGCGTCGCGGTGCTTCCTCGGCCATCTGCATGAGGGCGATTAGTCCGAACGCCAGATTTCGCGCGCCTTCGTCGCTGACGACAATTCGTCTGGCGCGGTTTCGCGCGCAAGCGAGCGACGAGAGGGCGACATGGACACATTGCATGGAGGCGGCGGCAAGTCGAAGCTGGGTGCGCTGATGAGCGTCGCCGCGACTATTTGCGTGCTCGGTTTCGCGGGCCTGCTGTGGATGCACGATTTCGGCGGCACGGCTGCCTCGCGAACTGCATTCGTGCCGGAGGCTCCGACGCCGGCGAACGATTTCCTCCGCGCGCCGACGGCGACCGGAGTCCCCTCCGCAGAGAGCGTGTTCAAGGGCGCCGGCTATGTCCCGCCCGAAGAGCCGGTCGCGCAGTTCTGAAAGGGGACTTCGGACGCCGTTGGCGCGTTCTTCTTCGCGGCGCCGCTAGCCGAGGAAACGCTGCGCCGCGAGGACCGCCGCCGTGCGGTTGCGCACGTCGAGTGCGCGAAATACGGCAAGCAGATGCACCTTCACCGTGCCCTCGCTGACGCCCAGCTCGCGGGCGATGGCCTTGTTGGACAGGCCGCGCGCGAGCAGTCGCACGACGTCCGTCTGCCGCCCGGTCAGCCCCGATGCCGGCGCGCCGTTCACGTTCGCCGGCGGCGAGCCGCCCGTCATCAGGCGCGGCGGCACGTACACGCCTCCGGCCAGGATGAGCCGCACGGCGCTTGCGATCACGGCAGGCGGCTCGGTTTTTGGAATGAATCCCGATACGCCGAGCGCGAGCATGGCGCGCACGGCGGCCGGATCGTCGTCGGCCGAAACCACGGCGAGCGGCACGTGCGGCGCGCGCGTGCGAACGGCGCGCACACCCGATAGACCTTCGCAGCCGGGCATGTGGAGATCCATCAACAGCAGGTCGGGCGCAGGTGCTTCCCCGATCATCGCGAGCGTGGATTCGAGGCACTCCGCCTCGATGAACTGTGCGTCGGGGGCGACGCCGGCAATCGCGCTCGCGAGCGCGCCCCGCATCAGCGGATGATCGTCCGCGATCGCGATGCGAAACCGGCCCGAGCTACGGACGTCGTCAGGCATTGATGCCGCTTCCCGTTTGATGGTCCGTTCCATTATAGGCAGAATGGGCGCCGTGATGAGTCTGCACGATCGCGCCGGAAGTGCCTTTGCCGCAGCCGTCGCCCGCGGTGCTGCCGCACTTTGCGCCGCGGTCGTGGCGGTCGCGTCCTGCCCCGTCGGCGCCGCCCAGGACTACGGGTCTGCGGGCGGCGCGCCCGGATGGGTGCAGCTCGATCGCGGTGGCTTCGCGCTCGGCGAAATCGACGCCCGCTTCGGCGATCGCTCGCAGCGGCCGGTGACGCTGCCGCATGCATGGGAAGTGACGGATCCCGGGGCAAAGGGCGACGGCTGGTACACGTTCGAGTGGACGCTCGAGCGCGTGCCGTTCACCCCGCAGGCACTATGCCTGACCGCGCTCACCGTCCCGACGGAGGTCTACGTCAACGGCGACCGCGTCTCCGCCACCGGGCCGCTGGACGGGCGCCGGCCACGCAGCTACGAGCAATCGCGGTTCGTCGAAATCCCTGTCGATTCGCTGCGGGAAGGCATCAATTACGTCAGCTTGCACCTCCGTGCGAGAACACCCGACGTGGCCGGCCTCGGCGTGGTGCTCGCAGGAGACGCCGAGCCGCTGCGCGAGCGCGCACACCGCGTCCTGTTCGTCCATACCCTCGCTCCAGCGGCCATCAGCGTCGCGACGTTCACCGTCGGCATCTTCATCTTCGCCCTGTGGCTGCGCCGGCGCGATTCCGGCTACGCGCTGTTCGCCGCCGCGGTCATGCTCTGGAGCTTGCACACGCTGCTGACGCTGCTGCCCGAGGCGCCGTTGCCGCAGCCTCACTGGGCGATCCTGTGGAACTGGCTCTACCTCGTCTTCGTCGCCATGCTGTGCCTGTTCTGCATCCGTTTCGCGGGCGTGCGCTGGCGCTTGTACGAACGGCTGGTCCAGGCGTATGCGGTGCTCGCACTGCCGGCGCTCTACCTGGCCTACGCGCTCGACAGCTTCACGCCGTTCTCGTCCGCTGCGCGCCTCGGCGGCATCGCCATGGTGCTGATCGCACTCGCCGCCGTCGCACGCTACTCGATTCGGCAGTGGAACCTGGAAAGCGCGCTGCTGCTGATCGCCGGCGCGATCTCGGCAGCATTCGCGATGCACGACTGGCTGGCCAACGCGAATCCGGTCAACCTGCGCCCCGTTTGGCTCGTGCCCTATGCCGCGCTGGCGTTCCTGACGCTGTTCGGATACCTGCTGACCGATCGCTTCGTGCGTGCGCTGAACGCGTCGGAGCGGCTCAATGTCGACCTCGAGCGGCGCGTGGCGGAAAAGAGCGCGGCGCTGTCCGCGCAACTCGAGGTGACGAAGGCCGCGCGAAACGCGGCGGAGGCGGCCAACCGCGCGAAATCGAGCTTCCTCGCTGCCGCGAGCCACGACCTGCGCCAGCCGTTGCATGCGCTCGGGATGTACGCGCAGGCGCTGACCGACCGCACGCGGGACGCCGGTGGCCGGCAACTCGCACAGCGCATAGCGGGGTCCGTGGGCGCGCTCGAAGCGTTGCTGTCCGCCCTGCTCGACGTGTCGAAACTCGACGCGGGCGCGATCGTCGCGAAGCCGCGCGATTTCGCGATCCGGCCACTGCTCGAGCGGCTGATCGACGAGTGCGCACCCGAGGCGCTCGAGCGGGACCTGAAGCTCGCGCTCGTCTGCGGCGATCGCGTGATCCGCTCCGATCCCGTGCTGATCGAGCGCATCCTGCGTAACCTGATCGCGAACGCGCTGCGGTATACCGAGCGCGGCGGCATCGTCATCGGCTGCCGGCCACGGGGTGCGGCATTCGCGATCGAAGTGTGGGACAGCGGACCGGGCATTCCCGCCGCCCAGCGCACGCGCATCTTCGAGGAGTTCTACCAGATCGGCAATCCGGGCCGCGATCGTACGCGCGGTCTCGGGCTCGGGCTCGCCATCGTGCGCAGGCTTGGCGAGTTGCTCGGGCATCGCATCGAATTGCAATCCCGCGAGGGCCGCGGCTCGGTCTTCCGCGTGGTGGTGCCTGCCGGCGATCGCGCCACACTGGTCACCGAGCCGGCGTCGGCGCCTGAGCAAGCGGGCGTTGCCGGCAGGAGAATCCTGGTCATCGATGATGAAGCCGAGGTGCGCGACGCCACCGCCGGCTTGCTGCGGCAATGGGGATGCGACGTCGTCGCCGTCGGCGACGCCGCATCGGCGCTGCAGGCGTATGCCGGGCGTGCCGCACCCGAGGCGATGCTCGTCGACTATCGTCTTGGCGATGATGCCGACGGTCTCGCGACGATCGCGGAGCTCCGCAAGGTGTTCGGGCGGGCGACGACGGCCGTTCTCGTCTCGGGCGAAAGCGGCGAGATCGAGCTCGCGCGCATCGGGGAAAGCGGCGTCCCGCTGCTGCACAAACCGCTGCCGCCGGCGCGGCTGCGCAGCCTGCTCACGCATCTGTTGCGGGCGACCGACGAAAAGCCGGAACCGGCCGTGCTCGACGCCGGCTGACGGCGCCAAGCCGCAGGCAAGATGAATCCGCAGAAGCGTCGAGCGATCTTCGAGCGGCTGCGCGCCGCCAATCCGGCGCCGAAGAGCGAGCTTGCCCATGCGTCCCCGTTCGAGCTGCTGGTGGCGGTCGTGCTTTCGGCGCAGGCGACGGACAAGGGCGTCAACAAGGCGACGGCCCGGCTGTTCCCCGTCGCGAAGACACCGGCGGCGATGGTGAAGCTCGGCAGCGACGGGCTCATTCCGTACATCAGTTCGATCGGCCTCTTCAATACGAAGGCCAAGAACGTGATCGCGCTGTCGCGCATCCTGGTCGACGAGCATGGCGGCAAGGTGCCCCGCGACCGCGACGCGCTCGAGAAGCTGCCCGGCGTCGGACGCAAGACCGCCAACGTCGTCCTGAACGTCGCGTTCGGCGAGCCGACGATCGCCGTCGACACGCACATCTTTCGTGTTGCCAATCGCACGCGGCTCGCGCCCGGGAAGGATCCGCTCGAGGTCGAGGAGCGGCTGCTCAAGTTCACGCCGGACGAGTTCAAGCCCAACGCGCATCACTGGCTGATCCTGCACGGACGCTACGTGTGCATCGCCCGCACGCCGAAATGCCCCCAATGCGTCATCGTGGACCTGTGCGAATACAACGCGAAGACTCGAGCGCTGCCGGGAACGCCCGCGCTGGAAGCACTGCCGTTGCTGCCGCCGGTGCGGCGCCGCAAGGCCTGACGGCGTGTTCGCGCCTACCCGCGACGAAGCGCGCCGGTTCCTGACGGAATCCTGGCGGAAATACCGTGCGAGCGAGCCGCTATCGACGCTCGAGCAGACCGCGGCACAACTGATCGCGATGCATCCCGAGCACCACGCGATCGTCGAGGCGCCCGAGCGCCACGTCGACCGCGACTACCGGCCCGAGCAGGGCGAGCTCAATCCGTTCCTGCACCTGTCACTGCACCTGGCGGTCGCCGAGCAACTCGCGATCGACCAACCGCCGGGCATCGTCGCGCAGTACGAGCGGTTGCGGACCGCGCGCGGCGATGCGCATGCGGCACTGCACGCGGTGCTCGAATGCCTGGGGGAAGTGGTCTGGCAGGCGCAGCGACACGGCGGCGCGCCCGATGCACGCCTGTACCTCGATTGCCTCGAACGCCGGAAGTAGCCCGGCTAGTACTGCCGCGCGAGCACCGCCGGCTGCGACGCATAGTACGCAGCGAGATTGTCGATGTCCTGCGCGGTCAGCGCGCCCGCGAAGCCCGCCATGATCGGATTCTTGCGCGCGCCCGACTTGTAGTCGCGCAACGCCTTCGCAAGGTAGTCGGGATACTGGCCGCCAAGCTTCGGATAATCGGCAACGGCGCTGTTGCCGTCGAGACCGTGGCAGGCTTGGCAGATCTCCTTCGCCTTCGCCTGCCCGGCGGTGACATCGGCGCCGTGCGCCACGGTGGCCAGCGCGAACGACGCAATCAGCAGTAAAAGGCGCATTCCGGCCATCATTGGCTCGCAGTCTTGACGCCGCCCTGCGCGTAGTAGGCGGCGAGGTCGGCGATGTCGGCATCGGACAGGCTGCCCGCGATGGCGCGCATCGACGGGTGGCTGCGCGCCCCGCTCTTGTATTCCTTCAGCGCGGACGCGAGGTAGGCCTCGTGCTGACCTCCAAGCTTCGGCACGCGATAGACCTCGGGGTAGGCCGTGCGCCAGCCCTCGATACCATGACAGCCTTCGCACATCCGCGTCTTTTCACGACCCTTCAGCGGGTCGCCGGCGGGGGCCGCGGGCTGTGCCGGCGTTTGTGCGCTGGCAAGCGCCGGAAGCGACAGCAGCAAGGCAATGGCGAAGTATCGGGTCATCGGCAGGCAAGGGACATTGGCGCGCGCAACGCATGTTGAACGTCGTGCAAAGCTTTGGATTGTAGTGGCCGCCCCGCGCGGCGGTCAAACGCGAAGCCGCTCACCGCTTCAGATGCGAGAGCTTGTCCCGCACGTCCTTCCATTCGTCCGCATCGGGGGGCGCGGGCTTGCGCTCTATGATCGGCTTCCACAACTTCGACAGCTCGGCGTTCAGAGCCTTGAACGGCTGCTGGTCCTCGGGCACGTCGTCCTCGGCGAAGATCGCCTCCACCGGGCACTCCGCCACGCACAGCGTGCAGTCGATGCATTCGTCGGGATCGATCACCAGGAAGTTGGGCCCTTCCCGGAAGCAGTCGACGGGGCAGACGTCGACGCAATCGGTATATTTGCAGCGAATGCAGCTCTCGGTGACGACGTAGGTCATGGCGGCGCTATGCAACCTTTCGCCTTGAATCTTAGCAGACGCGCCCCAAAATCCTCCCGTGAGCGCGCGATGCCGTTGCGGTAAACTCTTGTTCGAGTGCCATTGACTGCGCGTTCGACGAACGCACCCCCGGTTGCAAGGACCCCATCGATGAGCGACATGATCAAGCACGTTTCTGACACCACGTTCGACAAGGACGTCCTGCAGTCGGCCAATCCGGTACTGGTGGACTTCTGGGCCGAATGGTGCGGGCCGTGCAAGATGTTCGCGCCGGTTCTGGACGAGGTGGCCAAGGCCTACGAAGGCAAGCTAACGGTCGCCAAGCTGGACATCGACGCCAATCCGGCCACGCCGGGCAAGTTCGGTATTCGCGGCATCCCGACGGTCATCCTCTATAAAGATGGCCAGGTGCACGCGCAAAAAGTCGGCGCGCTGACAAAATCGCAACTGACCGCGTTTCTCGACAGCCACCTGTAACCGGTTTCTTGACAGTCCACGGCAATCCCCTTTACGCTCCCCCCTGACTGACCGGCCGCGCGGAACGTCCGCGCCGGTCTGCCGACGCGCCCACCGGAAAAAGGCGCCGGCGCATATTCCGGGTGTCCGCCTCCCGTCGCGGCACCTCACCGATCCCAATTCCTCCAACCGGCCGACCGGCCGCTCCCGGCGTACTCCACTCCCACGCAACATGCATCTCTCCGAACTCAAAACCAAGCACGTTTCCGAATTGCTCGACATCGCCAACTCGATGGAAATCGAGGGCGCGAACCGAATGCGCAAGCACGACCTCATCTTCGCCCTGCTGAAGACGCAGGCGAAGAAAGGCGAGAGCATCTTCGGCGAAGGCGTCCTCGAGGTCCTCCCCGACGGCTTCGGCTTCCTGCGCTCGCCCGACACGAGCTATCTCGCCGGCACCGACGACATCTACATCTCGCCGTCGCAGATCCGCCGCTTCAACCTGCACACCGGCGACACGATCGAAGGCGAGATCCGCACGCCGAAGGACGGCGAGCGCTATTTCGCGCTCGTGAAGGTGGACAAGGTCAACGGCGAGCCGCCGGAGAACGCGAAGAACAAGATCCTGTTCGAGAACCTGACTCCGCTCTTTCCCGACGAGCCGATGGTGCTCGAGCGCGACATCAAGGCGGAAGAGAACATCACCGGCCGCATCATCGACATCGTCGCCCCGATCGGCAAGGGCCAGCGCGGCCTGCTCGTGTCATCCCCGAAATCCGGCAAGACCGTGATGCTGCAGCACGTCGCGCACGCGATCACCGCCAACCATCCCGACGTCATCCTGATCGTGCTGCTGATCGACGAGCGGCCCGAGGAAGTCACCGAGATGCAGCGCACGGTGCGCGGCGAAGTCGTCGCGTCGACATTCGACGAGCCGGCGACGCGCCACGTGCAGGTCGCCGAGATGGTGATCGAGAAGGCGAAGCGCCTCGTCGAGCACAAGAAGGACGTCGTGATCCTGCTCGACTCGATCACGCGCCTCGCCCGCGCCTACAACACCGTGGTGCCGGCATCGGGCAAGGTGCTGACCGGCGGTGTCGACGCGAACGCGCTGCAGCGGCCCAAGCGCTTTTTCGGCGCGGCGCGCAACATCGAGGAAGGCGGGTCGCTGACGATCATCGCCACCGCGCTCATCGACACCGGCTCGCGGATGGACGACGTGATCTACGAGGAATTCAAGGGCACCGGCAACATGGAGATCCACCTCGACCGGCGCATGGCCGAGAAGCGGATCTATCCGGCGATCAACGTCAACCGCTCGGGCACGCGCCGCGAGGAGCTGCTGCTCAAGCCGGACATCCTGCAGAAGGTGTGGATCCTGCGGAAGCTGCTCTACCCGATGGACGAGCTCGAGGCGATGGAATTCCTGCTCGACAAGGTCAAGGCGACCAAGAGCAACGCCGATTTCTTCGACAGCATGCGCAGGGGCTGACGCCCGCTGCAACGGCGGACCGCGGGCTGTATAGTTCATCCCGCCAGAGGGAGGTTTCGACGATGCCCCGCAAGTACATCGATTGCCGGCTGTTTCCGAGCGACACGAAGTGCTCGATCGCGATCTCGGCGGATACGGTCGATGAGGTGGTCGAGGCCGCCGCCCAGCACGCGGTCACTTGCCACAAGCATCAGGATTCGCCGCAGCTCCGCCAGCAGCTCCGCGCGTGCATCAAGGAAGGGGCGCCGAGCCCGTAAGGAGGTAAGGCGGTTACATCGCCAAGTCGCACCGTCTCCGACACGTCTCCGACTCGCTAGGCCGAACGGACTAGCGGAAAATAAACTCAGCCGTGTCAATGGGTTGCGGCCACTTGCTAATCGCCGCCGCAGCCCCGACCTTGTCTTCGACCGCGACTTCGCGGATAATCCACGGATTCCCCCGGGTACCGGATGCGCGCCGCAGCTGGCGGGCCGCGCGACGGTATCCCATGTCCGGCAACCGGAAGGCAAGACGCCCATGAAGACCGATACGCATCCCAAGTACAACGAAATCGCGGTGACGTGCAGCTGCGGCAACCACTTCACCACCCGCTCGACGATCGACAAGCCGCTGCACGTCGAGGTGTGCTCGTCCTGTCATCCGTTCTACACGGGCAAGCAGAAGATGATGGACACCGCGGGCCGCGTCGAAAAATTCCGTCAGCGCTACGGCACGAAGTCGGCCACGACTTCGGCCTAGATCACTCGTCGACGTCCGCAAAAGGCAGCTTCGGCTGCCTTTTTCGTTGCGGCGGCGACGTCCTCCCGCCATTCTTCCGGCATGCAGATCCTGCGCGCCCGCCCGACGCGGATGGCTGACCCCGCCGCGCCGGACACCGTCGATCGGTATCGCTTCTGGAAGCAGGCCGGATTGCTGCTGCTGGCGTTCGCGTGGATCGCCCTCGGCCTCGCCGGTCACGACCCGTGGAAGTCCGAGGACGCTACCACGTTCGGCGTCGCCTGGGAGATGAACCAGCGCAGCGACTACGTCGTGCCGCGGCTCGCAGGCGAGGTCTACCTGCCGCGGCCGCCGCTCGTGCCCGTGCTCGCGGCGTTCACGCAGGATCTGCTTTCGCCGCCGCTCGAACCATTCAACGCGGCGCGAATCGCCGCGGGCGCGCTTCTCGCGCTCACGCTGCTGTTCAGCGCGCTCGCGGCCGGCGAGCTGGCCGGTGCCCCCGTGCGCTGGTTCGCCGTCTTGATCCTCGTGGGGTCGGTCGGCCTATGGGACCGCGGCCACGTGCTATCGCCCGAACTCGGCGTCATGGCGGGCCTGGCCGTCGCGCTGTACGGGCAGGCGCTCGCGCTGCGCCGCCTCGTCGCGGGTGGCGCATGGCTCGGCGCCGGTGCCGCCATCGCGTTTCTAGCGGACGGCTTCCAGGGCCCCTCATGGATGGTCATCGCGTCGCTTGCGCTCGTGCCGCTCGGACCTTCCTGGCGGCGCCCCGCTTACGCGCTTGCGCTGCTCGTCGCGACCGCGGTCGCCCTCGCGCTCGCGACACCTTGGGTCGTCGCGCTGTATCACCGCGATCCGGCGTTGGTCGATGTCTGGCTGGCGGCGGAATCGCCGACCCAGTGGATCGCGTTTCCCGGCGGCGAGGGCCAAGCCGACCCGCTGTATCACGCACGCAACCTGCTGTGGTTCGCGTGGCCCGCGCTGCCGCTGATCGCCTGGACGCTGTGGACCCGCGGACGCGGCTTCAGCGGCGGGCTGGCGCAACCCGCCGTCCAGATCCCGGGCGTCCTCGCGCTGGTCGTCTACCTGAACCTGCTGGCGATGCCCGACCCGAAGCTGATCAGCGCACTGCCGCTGCTCGTGCCATGCGCGGTGCTCGCGTCGCTCGAAGTCGATTCGCTGCGCCGCGGCTACTCGGCGGCGCTCGACTGGTTCGGCATCCTGACGTTCGGGCTGCTCGCCATCGTCGTCTGGGGAATCTGGATCGACGCGCGCCTGTCCGGCATGTCGCCCGCGATCGCCGCGCTGTTCCGCGATACCGAGGTCGGGTTCCGGCCCACGTTTCATCTGGGCTCGGTCATCGTCGCGATCCTGCTCACGCTCGCATGGATCGCGCTGGTGCGGCCCGCCCGGCGCAGCAATCGCCGCGCACTCCTCAACTGGGCGGCCGGCGTCACCCTCGCGTGGGGACTGTATTCGACGATCTGGCTGCCCTATCTCGACTCGCGCCGATCGTATCGCGCGATGATGGAAGACCTCGACGCTCACCTGCCCAAGCAGGGATGCGTGACGAGCCGCAACCTGGGTGAGCCGCAGCGCGCGCTGCTTTCCTATTTCGCCGGCATCGCGACGGTACGCGAGGAGACGCACCCCATGGCAGACTGCCGGGCATTGCTCGTGCAATACGGCGCGATCGCCGGCGCGCCACCTGCGCTCGCCGGCTGGCGCGTCGTATGGGAAGGCGCGCGCCGCGGCGACGCGACCGAGCGTTACGTGCTCTACAACAAGGACGATGCGGCGTGAAGTTCGTCGACGAAGCGCGGATCGAGGTGATCGCCGGCGACGGCGGCAACGGCGCCGCGTCGTTTCGCCGCGAGAAGTACGTCCCGCGCGGCGGCCCGGACGGCGGCGACGGCGGCCGCGGCGGCAGCATCCTTGCCATCGCCGATCGCAACGTAAACACGCTCGTCGACTACCGGTACGCGCGCATCCATCGCGCGAAGCGCGGCGAGAACGGGCGCGGCGCGGATCAGTACGGCCGCGGCGCGGACGACATCGTGCTGCGGATGCCCGTCGGCACGGTGATCACCGACGCCGACACCGGCGAGGTCGTCGCCGATCTCGACCGCCACGACGCGCGCGCGCTGCTCGCGAAGGGCGGCAAGGGCGGTCTCGGCAATATCCATTTCAAGTCGAGCATCAACCGCGCGCCACGCCAGTCGACACCCGGCGAGAAAGGCGAGCAGCGCCGGCTGTCGCTCGAGCTCAAGGTGCTCGCCGACGTCGGGCTGCTCGGACTGCCGAATGCGGGCAAGTCGACGCTGATTCGCGCGATCTCCGCCGCGCGCCCGAAGGTGGCCGACTATCCGTTCACCACGCTTGCGCCGCAGCTCGGCGTCGTGCGCGTCGACGAGGGACGCAGCTTCGTCGTGGCCGACATTCCGGGGCTGATCGAAGGGGCCGCGGAAGGCGCAGGGCTCGGCCATCGCTTCCTGCGGCACCTGCAGCGGACGCGCCTGTTGCTCCATGTCGTCGATATCGCACCGGCCGATCCGGAGGCGGACGCGGTCGCGGACGCACGCGCGATCGCGCGCGAGCTCGCGAAGTACGACGCGGAGCTGGCGGCGAAGCCGCGCTGGCTCGTGGTGAACAAGCTCGATCTCGTCCCTGCGGAAGAGCGCGATACGCGCGTGAAAGCGTTCGCCAGGTCGTTGCGGTGGAAGGGGCCGGTGTTCGGGATTTCGGCGATCGACGGCGGCGGCTGCCGCGCGCTGACGTTCGCCGTGCAGGATTGGCTCGACGAGCATCCGGCGCAAGTCCCCGTACCGGAGGGCGAGGAGACGCCGGTCGTCGTGACGCCCGCTCCCGTCGATGTGCGCCGGCGCCGGCCCCGGGCGTCGAAGGCTCAAACGCCATGACGCGCGCTGAGCTCGCGCATGCGCCGCGCTGGGTGGTCAAGGTCGGCTCGAGCCTCGTCACCAACGAGGGCCGCGGCCTCGACCATGCGGCGGTCGCGCGGTGGGCCGCCGAGATCGCCCAGCTTTCGCGCGCGGGCAAGTCGATCGTGCTGGTGTCGTCGGGCGCGATCGCCGAAGGCATGCAGCGTCTCGGCTGGCACACGCGTCCGCGCGCGATCCACGATCTGCAGGCGGCGGCGGCCGTCGGCCAGATGGGGCTCGTGCAGGCCTACGAGCGCGCGTTTGCGCAATTCGGCCTGCATACGGCACAGGTGCTGCTGACGCACGAGGACCTTGCCGATCGCAGGCGCTACCTGAATGCGCGCACGACGCTCACCACGCTGCTCGGGCTGCGCGTAATCCCGATTATCAACGAGAACGACACGGTGACGACGGACGAAATCCGTTTCGGTGACAACGACACGCTCGGCGCGCTCGTCACCAATTTGCTCGAGGCCGAAGTGCTGGTGCTGCTCACCGACCAGCAGGGCCTGTACACGGCGGATCCGCGGCGTGACCCGGATGCGACGATCGTACGCACGGCACGCGCCGGCGATCCGGAGCTCGAGCGCATGGCCGGCAGCGCGGGAAGCGCGATCGGCCGCGGCGGCATGCTGACGAAGGTGCTGGCCGCCAAGCGCGCGGCACGCTCGGGCGCGTCGACGGTCATCGCATGCGGGCGCGAGCCGGCCGTGCTGACGCGGCTCGCGGCCGGCGAGGTCGTCGGCACGACATTGACGGCGGAGCACACGAGCCTCGGCGCGCGCAAGCAATGGCTCGCGGACCACGTGCGCGTGGCGGGCCGGCTCACGCTCGACGAAGGTGCGGTGCGCGCACTGGTTCGCGACGGCAAGAGCCTGCTGCCGATCGGCGTCGTGGCAATCGCCGGCAATTTCGGGCGCGGCGAAGTCGTCGGCTGCCACGGTCCCGACGGCCGCGAGATCGCGCGCGGTCTCGTCAACTACGCCGCGCATGAAGCCGCGCGCATCGTGCGCCGTCCGTCGCACGAAATCGAGGCGGTGCTGGGTTACGTCGACGAGCCGGAGCTCATTCACAGAGACAACCTCGTCCTGCTCGGCTGAACGGCGCAATATCCGTTCGACAGCCGCGCCGCTCTCCCCTACACTTCGCCGCAACTCGAACGCAGGACGCGAAGGCACCGCAACCGGCCGACGCTCGCCACGCCATCAGGGGGCTCAATGAATCTGGTCGAACGGATCAAGGCAATCGTCATGGACCCCCGCAACGAGTGGGTCAAGATCGCGGCCGAGCCGGCGAGCGTTCAGTCGCTCTACACGGGCTGGATCATGATCCTGGCCGCGGTCGGGCCGATCGCGATGCTGGTCGCGATGCACTCGATCCAGTTCGCCATCGCGCAATACGTACTGTCGCTGATCATCACGTTCGTGCTCGCCCTCATCGTCGACGCGCTGGCACCTTCGTTCGGCGGCACGAAGGACATCGTGTCGTCGCTGAAGCTGACCGCGTACAGCTACACGATCGCGTGGCTCGCCGGCATCTTCAACGTGCTCGGCATGCTCGGAAGCGTGCTCGGGCTCGCGGCGGCGATCTACGCGTTCTACACGTTCTACCTCGGCGTCCCGGTGCTCAAGAAGGCCACGCCGGAGAAGGCGGTGCAGTTCACCCTCGTGATCGTTGTCTGCGGCATCGTGCTCGGCCTGCTGTCCGGGCTGGTCTTCAGCGGCATGATGATGTCGCCCCGCGTCAATCCGGGCGTCGGGATGCTGATGCGCTGATTCAGCTGCGCGAGCCAGCCGGATTCGTGTACGAAGCCGGCATCTCCTGATGCGCGAAGCCGTAGAGGCGCTCGCGTCGCGTTTGCGGGCGCATGTGCAGGTAGCGCTCGAGCTCCATGAGCGCACGCCGATAGACCTCGCGCTTGAAGTCGATCACCGACTCCAGCGGAATCCAGTACTCGTGCCAGCGCCACGCGTCGAACTCGGGATGGTCGGTCGCGCGGAGGCTCACATCGTTGTCGCGCCCGGTCAGGCGCAGCAGGTACCAGATCTGCTTCTGCCCGCGATAGCTGCCGCGCCACTCGCGCTTGATCCAGTGTTGCGGAACGTCGTAACGCAGCCAGTCGCGCGTGCGGCCGAGGACTCTGACGTGCTGCGGCTGTAGCCCGACTTCCTCGCGCAGTTCCCGGTACATCGCCTGCTCGGGCGCCTCGCCGGGATTGATGCCGCCTTGCGGAAACTGCCAGGAATGTTCGCGGATCCGTTTGCCCCAGAAGACCAGGTTCCTGCCGTTGACGATAACGATGGCGACGTTCGGGCGATAGCCGTCACGATCGAGCATCGCGTCACCCCGATGCAATATACGTTGCGGCTATTGTTGCACAGTGCGACGGCCGTTGCCTAGCGGCGACAGTTTGGGAAGCGCGAACACCCGCATCCGTTCGTCCCGCCAGACCGGCGCGCCGAGCGCAGCCTCGATCGCCGGCAGGCACGCGGCCATGTCGGGCCAGGCAGGCGGCTCGGCGGCGACGTTCGCGGGCTGCAGGTGCACGATCAGATACTCCGCGGCGACAGGATCGCCACGGATGATCGACGCCAGATGCACGAACTCGCGCATTCGCATGCCGCTGCTCGTCTCGGGATATTCGCCGAAGTCGAACGTCCCGCATGCCGGCGTCGCGAGCCCGATCAGGATCCGCTGCCGATGCGTGTCCTGGTAGAGCGACAGCGCATTGAAGTGCGATTCGAGGCGCCACGGCGTTTCGACCAGCGTGACGCTGCCCGGCGGCCTCGCGCCGAGATCGGCATAGAACGCGGGAATCGGGTCGTTGCGAACGCGCTGCACGTACGGGTTGTGGTCGGGATCGTAGTCGAACTGGTAACGCAGGTGCGCGATGAACTGGTTCGGGTAGTGCCACCACATCGGGATCGGGCCGGCGATGAGCAGCGCGACGACCGCGACGCCTGCGATGAACGCGCTCCACCGGCGCGGCACGCCGGCAAGCGCTCCGGCCCCGCCTTCCGCGGCCAGCAACAAGACGAACGGCAGCACCGGCAGCAGGTAGCGCGCGAACACGAGCGGATGCGAGATCAATCCCGCACGTGACGATGCGACGCTCACCGCGCCGAGGCCGATCACCGTCGCGAGATACGCCGCGAGATCCCCGTCGCGGCGGTAAAGCCGACACCAGCCGGCGCCCGCTGCCACATAGAAAACGAACGCCACGATCGGCGATCCGGTTCCCGCAAGCATCAGCGCGCTGCGATACGCGCTCTCGACCGTGACGTGATCGAGCCCGGCCTTGCCGCTGAATTCGGTCCAATCGACGACGATCGGCGGAGCCAGCAGCAGCGCGAGCGGCAGCGCCGTCGCGAGGCCCAGCTTGACGAGCCGCACGAGCGCTTGCCGGTCGATCGGCCGCAGCGCCCGCACGCCGTAGTACACGAACGGCGAAAGCGTGAACGGCAGCGTGATCGCATGCAACCAGCCGGCGAGCATGGTCGCCGCCGCGTAGACGACGGCATCGCGCGGCCGGCCTTCCTGGCGCCACGCGCGAAAGCCCAGGATCGCGACGAACGCGAGCAGGCACGTCAGCGCATAGGGCCGTGCGATTCTGCCGTGATACACGAGCAGCGGCGAAATCGCGACGAGCGCCGTCCATAGCGCCCGGGTCGGCAGCGCGAACGACGAAGCGAGCAGCCGCGGGCCGGTCAGCAGCAGGCCGATGCTCGCGGCGAGTGGCGGCAGGTGCAGCCCCCATTCGGACAGGCCGACCGTCCGGTACAGCCATTGGTAATACAGCGTCAGCGGGATGCTGTAGTCCGCGTATCCGACGTGCGTGAAGATGTCGAGCGGGCCTGCCCGCATCAGCTTGTGGATCGCGTGCCACTCGTCGTCGATCGGAACCTGGATGTCGATCTGCCACACGCGAAGCGTGATGCCCGAGATGAACGCCACGAGCAACAACCCATTGAAGGCCGCAACGCGGAAGCGGGCGCCGCTGCCCGCGCGGGGCGCGGCCGCCGCGCCAGGCTGAGCTGTCATCCGGCGGCGGTCGCGATCGGTGGCTCGTGGGCCGACAGCCGCAACGCCGGCGCGCGGGAAAATATCCGCGGCGTCGCGATGCCGGCCTTCCATGCCAGATAGCTCACGCACACGCCGAGCACCCCGAGACCGTAGACGACCGAGCGGCGAAAGCCGATCTCGCTCGCCTCCTCGAAGTATTTCGTCGGGCAGGAAATCTCGCCGATGCGCATCCCGAATGCGTGCGACTGCACGAGCATCTGGTTGTCGAAGACGAAATCCTGCGAATTCGCGAGCAGCGGCAGCTCCGCGAGCACGTGGCGGGAGAACGCGCGATAACCGGTGTGGAACTCGGACAGCTTGGTGCCGACGAGCAGGTTCTGCAGCGCGGTGAGCGCGCGGTTGGACACGTACTTGTAGAGCGGCATCCCGCCGCGCAGCGCCGTGTTTCCGAGAATGCGCGAGCCGATGACCACGTCGTAGACGCCCGAGGCGATCATGCCGGCCATCGCGGTGATGAGCCGCGGCTCGTACTGGTAATCAGGGTGCAGCATGACGACGATGTCGGCGCCGTCGGCGAGCGCTGCTCGGTAGCAGGTCTTCTGGTTGGCGCCATAGCCGAGATTCTTCGGATGGCGGTGCGCCACGATGCGGAGCTCGCGCGCGACGGCAAGCGTTGCGTCGTCGCTGCCGTCGTCCACCAGCAGCACGCGGTCCACGACGTCGTGCGGTATCGCCGCGTAGCATTGCGCGAGCGTCTTCTCCGCGCGATAGGCGGGCATGACGACGACGATCCGGTGGCCGTGGAGCATGAGTCGAGGGCGCGAGAGGCTTCCCCTCGCGCGCCGCGATGATACAAGAGCCGGACGCTACGGCCGGCTAGCGAAAGACCCACCACCGATAGACGAGGTAGTTGACGACGGTCAGCAACAGCGTCGTCAGCACCTGCGCCGGCCACACGCCAAGGCCGGCATGTGTGAGCCCGGCGAGCGACGCGGAATTCGCGGCGAGCTGTGCCGCGATGGCGACGACGAAGCGCACGCCGGCCACGTGAACGCCGCGGGTGGGCGAGAAGATATGCGCGTACGAGAGCACGAAGCGCGTGAGCGCCCCGGCCAGAAAACCAACGGCGCTGGCCGGCACGGGCGGGAGACCTGCCCGCAGCAACGCGTACATCAACGCGTAGTGAGCCGCGACCGCCGCGAAACCGGTGACGACATGAAGCGAGAAACTGTGGATCCAGTGCGCGAGGCCGCTGCCGGACGGACGGCGCAGCGCCGCCTTGAGCAGCGCTGCATGGGAGCCGCGGCGCGGCGTGCGGGAATCGTCGGTCAAGCGGGGATCGGTGACATGCAATCGGACGCACGAGGTGCGCGCATCATACAAAAACGCTCAACGGCCCGGGCGAAGCCGGCGCGACTTCGCGACCTCCGGCCGATGGCACAATGCCGTCATGGCGGCACTCGACATCGAGCTCGGCCTCGCGAACGGCGGTGATGCGCCGCAACTCGCTGCGCTCGCGCGCGACTTGATCGAGGCGGGCCTCGGCTGGGGCTATCGCGCACCCCGCATTGCCGCGCTGATCCGCGATGCGGACACGGTGACGCTCGTCGCGCGCGCTTCGGGCCGCCCCGCCGGATTCGCCGTCATGCGCATCGGCGACGAGCGCGCGCACCTGATCCTGCTCGCCGTGCAGACCGCGCACCAGCGACGCGGCATCGGCCGCAGGATGGTCGAATGGCTGATCGAATCGGCCGCGACGGCCGGAGTGTCGTCGGTGCACGTCGAGCTGCGCGCATCCAACGCGCCGGCGTACGCGTTTTATCGCACGCTCGCATTCGTCGAGACAATCCGGGTGCCCGGCTACTATCGCGGCCGGGAAACTGCGCTGCGGATGATTCGCATGCTGCGCACGCCAACGCTGCCGCGCAGCCAGGATTAGCGCCCGTTCAAAGGCACTGGATCCCCTTCTCGACCATCGTCAGCAGGCGGCCGGCGACGCTTTCGCGCTCGGCGTCCGTCATGCGCCGCAGCGGCCCGTCGAGCACGAGCATCGCGAGCCCGTGCACGGCGGACCACGCCAGGTACTCGGCCGCAGGGCGTCGCTCGGGAGGCAGCACGCCGGCGCCCACCAGTCGATCGAGCGCCGCGCCGAGCAATTCGAACGGTCCGAGTCCGCTCGTGCCGGTCGAAACACGCTCGACTTCGCCGGGTGCCGGTCCGCGGCTCGCGAACGCGGTGCGAAACAGGCCCTGCTCCGTTTGCGCGAAGCGCAGATACGCGGTGCCGATCGCACGCAAGCCCGCTCTCGCGAAGTCTGCGGCGCTGTCCTCGCGGCGCACCGTGGCGAGCTCGTTCTCCATCGTCACCGCGAGTGCGGCAAGCGCGGCGTCGCGCACCGCCTGCAGGAGCTCGTCGCGGCTTCGGAAATGCCGATAGGCGGCGTTGGGAACGACGCCCGCGCGGCGCGTGGCTTCGCGCAGCACCACCGCATCGGGGCCGCCGTGACGCGCGAGCTCGATGCCCGAATCGACCAGCGCACGGCGCAGATCGCCATGCCGATAGGTCGCGCGGCGCCGGGATCGCAGCGGACGCCGATTCGTCATCGTCCGGATGCCGATCGCAGAACCACGGTCGCCTTCGACCGGTCTGTTGTGGATGCGGGTGTCGTAGACATCGGTGAATGGGTCTGCTATCGTATTGTGGACAGCGTACACAATAGGATAGCGTAAGCCAGTCTTTGCTTTGTCTCAAGATGGAGTCAAGACGACGATGGACGCGAATGCGGAGTTGTCTCGCAACGAGGCCGAAGCCCTTCCGGGCGCTACGCTGCTCGAGTTCGGCGCGGCATGGTGTGGTGTATGCCGCGCAACCGCCCCGGCGATCCGGAGCGCGCTCGCGGGGCATCCGGGCGTGCGGCATTTGAAGATCGAGGACGGGCCCGGCCGCCCGCTCGGACGATCGTTCGGCGTCAGGCTCTGGCCAACGCTCGTGTTCCTGCGCGACGGCCGGGAGACGGCGCGCCTCGTGCGGCCGCGCGACATCGGGCCCATTGCCGACGCGCTCGCCGCGATCGAGGCGCCTGCGGCCGCGACCGGGACGGGGTCCCGTTGAAATTGTCGATTTCGTGGCGGCTCGTTCGACGGTGAACAGGAGCCGCGAATCCGGAGGGCCGGCCGCGCGGGCTTTCCTCTCGAACCGAAATGGAGGCATGCAATGCGATTCATGGTGATCGTCAAGGCGACCAAGAACAGCGAGGCCGGAATGCTCCCGAGCGAGGAGCTTCTGGCCGCCATGGGCAACTTCAACGAGGAACTCGTCAAGGCGGGCGTGATGCTCGCGGGCGAAGGATTGCACCCGAGCAAGAACGCCAAGCGCGTGAAATTCTCGGGTGGACGCAAAACGATCATCGACGGTCCGTTCGCCGAGACCAAGGAGCTGATCGCCGGATTCTGGCTGTGGCAATGCAAGTCGATGGCGGAGGCCGTCGAGTGGGTGAAGCGCTGTCCGGATCCGATGCCGGGCGAAGAGTCGGAGATCGAGATTCGCCAGGTGTTCGAAGCGGAAGATTTCGGCGCGGAGTTCACGCCGGAGCTCCGCGCGCAGGAAGAGCGGATCCGTGCCGAGGCGACACGGCTCGCGAAGAGCGGAAGCGCGATGCATAGCCGATGACAGCGGCCGTTGCCGCGCAGTCCTTCGCGGCACGGCTCGACGCGATCTATCGCGCCGAGTCGCGCCGCGCCTTTGCCACGCTGGTCCGGCTGCTCGGCGACTTCGACACGGCCGAGGAGGCGCTGCACGATGCGTTTCGCGCCGCGCTGGAGCAATGGCCGCGCGATGGCATACCGCAAAACCCCCGCGCATGGCTCGTCTCCACGGGCCGCTTCAAGGCGATCGACGGCCTGCGCCGCCGCGCCCGCTTCGACACGACCGATCCCGAACTGCTCGAGGAAATTCCGGACGACACGGCCGAGCGCGACGACGATAGCATCGAAGACGACCGGCTGCGCCTGATCTTCACGTGCTGCCACCCGGCGCTCTCCCCCGACGCCCAGGTCGCGCTCACGCTGCGCGAAGTGTGCAACCTCACCACCGAGGAGATTGCGCAGGCGTTCCTGACCGCGGCGCCGACGCTCGCGCAGCGCATCGTGCGCGCGAAGACGAAGATCCGCGAGGCGCGCATTCCTTACGAGGTGCCCGCGCAAGCCGATCTGTCGCAGCGGCTCGGCATGGTGCTGCGCGTGGTCTACCTGGTGTTCAACGAAGGCTACTCGGCGTCGTCGGGTCCTACGCTGTTGCGCGCCGATCTGTCGGGCGAAGCGATACGGCTCGGACGCCTGCTCGTGCAACTGCTGCCGGAGCCCGAAGCGATGGGCCTGCTCGCGCTCATGCTGCTGCACGAATCGCGGCGCGCCGCGCGTGCCGGTACGGACGGCGACATCGTGCTGCTCGCCGAGCAGGATCGCGCATTGTGGAACCGCGAGCAGATCGCCGAGGGCTCGGCGCTCGTGGCCCGCGCGCTGCGATCGGGGCGCGCCGGGCCCTATGCGCTGCAGGCGGCGGTCGCCGCGGTGCACGCCAACGCCGCCCGTGCCGATTCGACCGATTGGCACGAGATCGTAGGGCTCTACGACATGTTGCTCGCGGTCGAGCCGTCGCCGGTCGTCGAATTGAACCGCGCCGCGGCTGTCGCGATGCGCGATGGTCCGGGTGCCGGCCTCGTCCTGATCGACGCGATTCTGGGGCGCGGGGACCTGCTCGACTATCACCTGGCGCATGCCGCGCGCGCCGACATGTGCCGCCGGCTCGGCGCCGCCGCCGACGCACGGAAATCGTACGAGCGCGCGATTGCGCTCGTTCGGCAGGAGCCGGAACGCCGCTTTCTCGAGCGGAGGCTCGCGGACCTGCCTGGCTGACAGGCTCGACCGGGGCGGCCGTGGCTTTCCCGGCGAACGCACCGGCGGGACTGTCGATTTCCGGGCACGCCGTTCGACCATCTTTCAATCGAGGCAAAGGAGGGCCGATGAAGAAGCCCGCGTTTCGCAACATGCAGCTTGAGGCCGCCATGACGGCGCGTGCCGCGATCCGCGTTGCTCGGCGCTACGACGCGCCGGCCGCGCAAGTGTTCGCCGCCTGGCTCGACCCGGCCCTGGCCCGCCACTGGCTGTTCGCGACCGCTTCCCGACCGATGCGGGACGGCGAGATCGAGCCGCATGTCGGCGGCCGGTATCGCTTCGTCGAGGAGCGCGGCGGCAGGATCGTCGAGCATCGCGGAGAGTACGCCGCGATCGTCGCTGCGCGGCGCCTCGCGTTCACGCTTGCGTCGCCCGACGTGCCGGAAGCCGTCACGCACGTCCGCGTCGATTTCGCACCGGTGGCCGCCGGATGCGTGGTGACGCTTTCGCACACGGGCCTGCCCGCGTGCCGTGCGCGCCAGGCGCGGGCGCGCTGGACCGGCATTCTGTACGGGCTCGGCGCAACGCTCGGCGTCCGCCATGACGCAGCGCGCGCCGCGCAACCGCTGTTTGCACCCCGCATTCCCACGGAGCGAAGCCATGCAATACCTGCTGATGTGCTGTTTCGATGAATCGCGCTGGTCGAGCCTTCCGGAATCGGAACGTGCCGACGTGATGCGCGAGTACGGCCAGTTCCACGCCGCGATCGTGGAGAGCGGGCACTACCGTGGCGGCGCGAAGCTTTGCGCGAGCTCGGCTGCGACGACGGTTCGCCGGAAGAATGGCAAGGCGGTGATCACCGACGGTCCGTTCGCCGAGACCAAGGAGCAGCTCGGCGGCTATCACCTCGTCGAATGCAGCAATCTGGACGAGGCGCTGTCGATCGCGATGCGCATTCCGACGCTGCGTGTCGGCGGCACCGTGGAAGTGCGGCCACTCGACGCCGCGCCCGATGCGATGTCGTGACCGGGAACGCGGGAGACTTTCATCGGACAAGATGATGCGCTTGCCGTGCCTGATCCATCGGAGAAGACGATGCGCTTCCTGTGCCTGATCCGCGCCGAGAAGGTGATGGAGCAGCTGTCCGCCGCCGATGCCGAGCGGCATTTCGCGGAGTACGTCGAGTTCGACCAAAGCATCAAGGCGAGCGGCCACTACGTCGACTGCAACCGCCTGTTGCCGCCGACGTCGGCCATCACCGTGCGTGTGCGTGACGGCAGGACGTCCGCCACGGACGGGCCGTTTGCCGAGACCAAGGAGCAGCTCGGCGGGTATTACGTGATCGAAGCGCGCGACCTCAACGAAGCGATTCTCGTCGCGTCGCGAATCCCCGGCGCATGGGTCGGCTCGGTCGAGGTGCGGCCAGTCGCCGACGACGAGCCGACGCGGCGCGCGCTGGGGCGCGCATGACCGCGGAACACGATGCCCGCAGGCAGTGGCTCGCCCTTTACGTTCTCTGTGCGGGCGTGCTGATGATCGTGCTCGACACGACGATCGTGAACGTCGCGCTGCCTTCCATCCGCGAGGATCTCGCGTTCTCCGCCACGTCGCTCGTCTGGGTGGTCAACGCCTACATGCTTACGTTCGGCGGCTTCCTGCTGCTCGGGGGCCGGCTCGGCGATCTCTTTGGCCACCGCCGGTTGTTCCTCGCCGGAATCGCGCTGTTCACGCTCGCGTCGCTCGCGTGCGGGCTCGCGGGCTCGCAATCGACGCTGATCGCCGCCCGCGCGGCGCAGGGACTGGGCGGCGCGGTTGTCTCCGCGGTCGCGCTGTCGCTCATCATGAATCTGTTCACCGCCGAAGCCGAGCGCGCGAAGGCGATGGGCGTCTACGGTTTCGTATGCGCCGCGGGCGGCAGCATCGGTGTGCTGCTCGGCGGCCTGCTGACGAGCGCGCTCGACTGGCACTGGATTTTTCTCGTTAACCTTCCGCTCGGCGTCGCCGTCTATGCACTGTGCCGGCGGCTGCTTCCGGCAGGCGGCGTGCGGCGCGGCGAACGCCGGCTCGACGTCGCGGGCGCGGTGGCGGTGACGAGCGCGGCGATGCTCGCTGTCTATGCGATCGTCGACGGCAACGAAGCCGGCTTCACGTCGGCGCAGACGATCGGCCTCCTCGGGGCCGCATCGCTGGTCGTTGCGCTGTTTATCGCGTGGGAAGCGCAGGCACGCTCGCCGCTCGTGCCGCTGCGCCTGTTCCGCTCGCGCAACCTCGTCACCGCGAATGTCGTCGGCGTGCTCTGGGCCGCGGCCATGTTCGCGTGGTTCTTCATCTCGGCGCTCTACCTGCAGCGCGTCGCCGGTTACGACGCGCTCGCCGTCGGCCTCGCATTTCTGCCGGCGAACCTCGCCATGGCGGCGTGCTCGCTCGGCGTGTCGGCTAAGCTCGTCGTGCGGTTCGGCAACAGACTCCCGCTCGTCGCGGGCCTTGTCATCGCGGCGGCGGGGCTTGCGCTGTTCGCCCGTGCACCGCTCGATGCACGCTATGCCGTCGACGTACTGCCGGCGATGCTGCTGCTCGGCTTCGGCGCCGGCATCGCGTTCAATCCGCTGCTGCTTGCCGCCATGAGCGACGCCGCTCCCTCCGAGTCGGGACTCGCGTCGGGTGCGGTGAACACGTCGTTCATGCTGGGCGGCGCACTCGGACTCGCGATTCTCGCGAGCTTCGCTGCCGCGCGCACCGGCGGTGCGCTCGTGCGCGGCATCGGCGAAACCGCCGCCCTCAATGCCGGCTACCACGTCGCGTTCGCGATCGGCGCCCTGTTCGCGGTGATCGCCGCGTTGTTCGCCGCCGTGCGGTTGCGGCCCGGTGCGGCCACGGATACGCGGCGCGACCCGGCGACGGCGTTCGATTAGGGAGTCTCTGCGCAACCGTGCGGACGCTAGGTCGCCTTCGCGCCGTTGCCGGAGGGCGCGGCGCGAGCTCCGGGCGGGGCCTCGCCCGTGTTGCGACTCCGATGCTCGGACGGCCCGCCGCTGCGCACCAGGTTGCGCGCCGTGTTCACGAGCGCGACATGGGTCAGCGCCTGCGGCATGTTGCCGAGCGCGCGGTGCGCGCGAAGGTCGTATTCCTCGGACAGCAGGCCGACGTCGTTGCGCAGCGCGAGCAGCCGCTCGTACAGTGCCACGGCCTCGTCGCGGCGTCCGCACAGCGCCAGATTGTCGGCAAGCCAGAACGAGCATGGCAGGAAGAACCCTTCGCCGGGCGGCAATCCATCGACGTTCCCGGCCGTGCGATAGCGCAGCACGAGGCCGTCGACGGTGAGCTCGCGCTCGATCGCTTCGATCGTCGCGCGCACGCGCGGATCCTCGTGCGGCAGGAAGCCGACGAGCGGCACGAGCAGCAGGCTCGCGTCGAGCGCCGGCGATCCGTAGCGCTGCACGAACACGCCGCGCGCGTGATCGACGCCCTGCGCGCACACCTCGGCATGGATGCGCGCGCGCACGTCGCGCCAGTGCTCGACCGGGCCATCCAGGCCGTAGCGCTCCACCGCCTTGACCGCGCGATCGATCGCCACCCACGCCATCACCCTGGAGTGGGTGAACGGCTGCGGATCGCCGCGCATCTCCCAGATGCCGCTGTCCGGCTGCTGCCAGTTGTCCGCGAGGAAATCGACGAGCGCCCGCTGCACGTTCCACGCATCGGCGTCCGCGTCGAGCCCCGCCTCGCGCGCGACTTGCAGCGTGTCCATCAACTCGCCGTAAATGTCCAGCTGCGTCTGCACGGCAGCGGCGTTGCCGACGCGAACGGGCGCCGACCCCTCGTAGCCCGGAAGCCACGGCACGGTTAGCTCGGTCTGGCGGCGCTCGCCCGCGATGCCGTACAGGATCTGCAACTCGGCGGGATGGCCGGCCGCCGCTCGCAGCAACCAGCGCCGCCACGCGCGCGCCTCGTCGTGATAGCCGGCAAGCAGCAACGCATACAGCGTGAACGTCGCGTCGCGCACCCAGCAGTACCGGTAATCCCAGTTGCGCACGCCGCCGATGCATTCGGGAAGCGACGTCGTCGGCGCGGCGACGATTCCCCCTGTCGGCGCGTACGTCAGCGCCTTCAGCACGACGAGCGATGCGCGGACGTCTTTCGCCCATGGCCCTTCGTACGTGCAGCGGCCGCACCACCCGTGCCAATAGCGCTCGGTCGCGGCGAGCGCCGCCTCGGCGTCAACGGGCAACGGCCGCGGCTCGTGCGACGCGAACCACGTCAACACGAACGGCACGCGGGTGCCCGCTTTCACGGTGAACTCGGCGACGGTCGTGAAATCGCGGCCTTCGAGCGCGACCGGCGTGCGCAGCTCGAGCGAGTCCGGACCTGCGGTCGCACGCAGCGCATCGTCGACGCGGCGCACCCACGGCGTCACCGCGCCATAGCCGAACCGGATGACCAGCGCCATCCGCATGCGAACGGCGCCCTCCAGGCCGACGACGATGCGCACGACGTCGGTGCGCCCTTCCCACGCCGGCATGCAATCGACGATGCGAACGACGCCGTCGGCCGTCGCGAAATCCGTCTCCAGCACGAGCGTCTCGGGGCGGTACGCGCGCCGCACGTTTTCCACGCCGGCCGCGGGTGCGAGTTGCCAGTGGCCGTGCCGGCGATCGCCGAGCAACGCCGCGAAGCACGCATCGGAATCGAAGCGCGGCACGCACATCCAGTCGATCGAGCCGTCGTTGCCGACGAGCGCGGCCGACCGCGTGTTGCCGATCAGCGCGTAATCCTCGATGCGCAGCGACACGGCGGCAGCTCCGCGAAAGGCATTTCCGCGATTGTGCCACCCGTGGCGCAGCGAGCCGTTGCTTCAGCGCGGCTTCGGCTTGCGTGGCTTGCGCGCGCCACCGGCCGTTCGGGTGACGGCCCAGTCGCGATCCCAATACGGCTCGGGTGAAAACCGCGCAACGAGGAAGTCGATGAACACGCGCACCTTCGCCGACAGGTGCCGGTTCGGCAGATAGAGCGCATGCAGGTTGCGCTCCGCCGGCACGTGCTCGGTAAGCACGGCCTGCAACCGGCCCGACTGCAGATCGTTCCCTACGATGAACGTCGGCAAAAGTGCGATACCGAGGCCGCCAAGGGTCGCCTGCCACAGCGCTTCGTCGTCATTGAGCGTGAGATTGCCTTTTACGGCGACGACAGCCTCCCCATTTTCGGATCGGAATCGCCATTGGGAATCGGGATTCGCGTGCGTATAGACGAGACAGTTGTGGCGCGCGAGGTCCTGCGGCCGCCGCGGCATTCCGTGCCGCTCGAAATACGCCGGTGCGGCGCAGACGACGCGATTGATCGGCGCGAGCCTGCGCGCCACCAGGTTGTCGGGCAGCACGCGCGCAATGCGGATCGCGAGGTCGAGCCCCTCCTCGGCGAGATCGAGGTTGCGATCGCCGATCGTGAGGTCGATGCGTACGTCGGGATATTGCGCAAGGAATTCCGGCAGCGCGGGCGCGACGTGCAGCGTGCCGAACGCGACGGGCGCCGTGAGCCGCAGCACGCCGCGCGGTTCCGCATGCAACCGTCCCACCAGAAGCTCCGCCTCGTGCGCTTCCTGCAGGATGCGGGCGCACGGCTCGTAGAACGCGGCGCCGATTTCGGTCAAACTGAGCTTGCGCGTCGTGCGGTTGAGGAGGCGCACGCCCAGAGCCTGCTCGAGCCTCGTCACCTCCTTGCTGACCATGGACTTCGACAGGCCGAGGCGTCGCGCTGCCGCGGAAAAGCTGCGCTCCTCGACGACGCGCGCGAAAATCGCCATGCCGGTAAGATTTTTCATGTGTCCCTCCCGTCCTCGCCGCAGGGCCCCCGGGAGGGCATTCGCTCGACAAGGAGACGCGATGCTGCGCGTGCTGTTGCCGGTGGACGGCTCGGAAAGCTCGACCCGGGCCGTGCAAATGGCTGTTCAAATGTACCAGCGCCTCGGGAAAGTCGAGGTGCTTCTGCTGCACGTCGAAGTCGCCGACGGCGTGCCGGCGACTGCGCTTGCCCAGGGTGATCAGCGAGCGGCGGCGCCTGCGGATCCGCTCGCGCCTGCGAAGGCGCTGCTCGATGCGGCGGGCGTTCCGCACACGAGCGAAATGCGCCGCGGCTACGTGCCGCCGGTGATCGCCGAGTATGCGAGTGTGATGCGCTGCGACGCCATCGTCATGGGCACGCGCGGACTGGGCTCGACCGGCGACGTCGTGGGCTCGATCGCGCGGCAGGTCATCGCGTTGTCGGACCTGCCCGTGACACTGGTTAAATGACCGCCGGCGGGGCGCGCGGACCGTGCAAGGCGCCCGCGACTTCGGGGTCAAAGGTAGCGGCGTCGCTGACAACGAGGTGCGGGGAAACGGTGTTGTTCCCCGTACGGCGCTTATCGAAGCGCCTGCCTGCCTCCATCATCGGTATGCACGAACGATGGAGGTGGACATGAACGACTACGCAATGATGATCGGCACGACGCTCGCGATGCTGGCGGCCTCGCTCGCCTTCGTGCTGCTCGGCTACTCGCTGATCGGTTTGCTGCTTTTCGTATTCGCGGTGACGCCGCTTCCGCTGCAGGGGACGCGGTGGTTCGCGGAGCGGATGCGCGGGGCGCCGGCAACAGGACACCGGCGCCGCTAGGGCGTGATGCGCACGACGGCGCCGGTGAGCCGCGCGGACGTTCCGCGGGTGCAAGGACGCCCCGGATCGTCTGCTGGCCACCCTTGGCGATGGCGCCGAGCGCCTTCTCCTCGATCGTCGTGAGACCGCCCGCCTTGTTCTGCGGCCCCGGATTCTGCGCGCGAAGGTCGCCGCCGCTATCGCGAACCAGTGCGCTCGCGCTAGTTGTGAAGCGTCAACAGGTTGTTTCTGCTGACGGCCAAGCGGCTGATGGGTGCTAACCCGCCGATGCCTTGGTGCGGGCGATGCCAGTTGTAGTGATGAATCCATCGGTTGAGCGTGGTCGCTCTCTCCGCGGAATGCTGATAGGCAATGCCGTAGGCCCATTCCCGCAACGCCGATTGGATGAAGCGCTCGGCTTTGCCGTTGGTTTGCGGCCGATAGGGGCGCGTGAACAGATGCTTCAGAGCCAATCTGCGGCAGGCGCGGGCAAATATTTTCGAGCGGAACACCGAACCGTTGTCAGTCAGGACGCGGCGGACGGTGACTCCGAGCTGCGCGAAATACTTCACGGTGGCCACCAGGAAAGCGACGGCATACCGCGCGTGCTCGTGCGGCTTGAGCTGCGTAAAGCCGATCCGGGCATGATCATCTACCGCCACGAACAGGAACTCCCAGCCGGCGCCGGCCACGGTGTCCCGGCGATTGCCAGTAATGCGGTGACTCATCCGTTCAATGCGCCCCAGCTTCTTCGTATCGATATGCACCAGGTCGCCAGGGCAGTCGTGCTCGTAGCGGACCACCGGCTCGCTCGGCTGCAAGTCACTCAGATGCGACAGCCCGGCCGGGCGCAGCACCCGGCCCACCGTACTCGCCGATACGTGCAGCGCGGCGGCAATATGGGCCTGCGTCAGGTATCGCCGGCGCAACTCGACGATCGCCAGCGCGGTTCTGGGCGCGATCGCACGCGGGCTCAGCCGTGAAGAGCCATCGCGCAACCCCGCCTCGCCCTGCGCCAGATAGCGACCCACCCACTTGCGCACCGTAGGCACGCTTACGGCGTGCGCTGCGGCAGCGGCGGTCAGCGTCAGCTTACGTTCGACCACGTCTTGAACCATTTCCCGTCGACGGACGAGCGTGAGTCGGGCATTCTTGTGAATGTTCATTCGGCTGAGTCCCTAAGAGGTGTGGGTTGGGTCGCACCTCCCAGTCTCTCAAACTCAGTCCGAATGAACAGTAACAACGTATTGAAGCTTCACAGCTAGCCGACGGCGCCGACAATTCGCTGCGCGATCTGCGGCGTCGCGGCGCGCTGTGCGAGCAGATGCTCGGCGCCGGGCGCCCGGCATGTCGTAGAGCTGACCGAACTGCGCTAGGGCTCCCGACAGCGTGCACGTCGCGCCGCTACCGTAGCTGAACGTCAGCGCGGCCGAGCCGTCCGCTGCATGCGTCACGTCCAGCGCGAAGGTGTCCGTGTACGGGCCGTTCTGCGAGCTCGTTGCGCCATTCGAGTAGGCGCCGGCCTGGGGCGCCGACGTGGTTGCCGCCGAGCACGATCCGCGTCAGCGTCTGGCGAACGATCTGCTTGCTGACGCTCCCGACGCCTTCCACAGCGTAGGCCAGCGTCGCATGGTAGGCGTCGACACCGGGTTGAAAGCTCGCCGTTCCGACCTGTACGGCGTCGGGATGCTCGGCCAGGTTCCACGGATTCGCCCAGAACGATCATGGCCGCGGCCGGGGGTGTCAACGCGAAGACCGCGAGCCACGCGATGAACAGGCGCGCGTTGCGAAACCGTGTTCGGACAGCGCGCACTCGAGGTCGCGCTACTCCGGGAACGTTTTCACGAGCTCGGCGAGCCGCCCGCGCGCGCCGGTCAGGATCGGCGTGCCGTCGCCGAACAGCAGCGTGTCGAAATCCAGCTCGAGCAGGTTGCGCACGCTTTGCCGAAGCCGCGCGGGGTCGTCCATCACCTTTTCCCGCAACAGCGCGCAGGTGCCCGGCGGATTGCCGATGACGGCGTCACCGATGAACAGGAGCCGCCGTTCGGGCCAGTGCAACGCGACTTCCCCGGGCGATTTGCCGGCGGCGGGCTCGATCACGAGCGGGCCGATCTTTTCGCCGATCAGCAACTCGCCATCGATCGCCGTGCCCTGGCCGATCGCGTGCGGGGCGTCGTCGGGGTGGATTGCAACCGTCGCTCCGGTTCGCTCGCGGATCGCGTTGGCCGCGCGCGAGTGGTTGCGGTTCGTGAGCAGTATTCTCGCCACACCCGCGCGCTCGATCTCGGCGAGGTCGTCGCCGGGTACGACCGGATCGATGCAGAGGTTCCCTTCGTCGTGAAGGACGAGATAGCCATTGAAGTCGTAGCCGTGCGGCTGCGAAAACCACGACCACGTGAAGATGTCCGGCAGGATGGCGCGCATCGTACCTCCGAGGGTAGCTTGTTCGCGTCGCGAAACCATTGTAGCGCCGCGCAGTCACTACGCCATGCAGCGCCTGTTGATCATTCTCGGCCTTGCGGTGCTGGCCGCCGGCATCTTCTGGCCGTGGCTCGCCAGGCTTCCGCTCGGCCGGCTTCCCGGCGACATCCGGATCGAGACGGAAGGCGGCGGTTTCTTCTTTCCGATCGTCACCTGCCTCGTGATCTCGGTCGTCCTGTCGCTTTTGCTCTGGTTCTTTCGCAAGTAGGCAGCGTCACCGTCACGCGACCGCAAGGCGCCGCTTGCGGTGCCAGTCGGCGATCGATTCCTCGGGATACTCGGCGAAGTGCGTGTGCGCGCGCCCGGCGGGAACGTCGGCCCACGGTGCCGCGTAGTCGAGCATCATCTCGACGTCCTGCGGCGGCTTCGGCAGCGGCGTGTCGATGGCCGAGGCGAATGGATACACCCACTCCGGCCAGCGCGGATCGTGGATCCACAGTGCGCTCGCGCACTTCGCGCAGAAATGCCGCTGGCCCGGCGAGCGCGAGCGCCGCTTGCCCCTGCCGTCGACGCGCGCACGATAGATGGCGACGCTGCCGCGACCGCGCACTTTGAGCGTGCCGGCATCGCCCATGATGTTGATCGCATAGCCGCCGCCGCCGGCAGTCTTGCGGCAGATCGAGCAGTAGCACCGCAGGAACGGGTACGGCGTGTGCGACACGACGCTGAAGCGCACGGCGCCGCAATGACACGATCCTTCGAGTTTCATGAGTCCTCCGATCCGGCGATCCTGGCGCAAGGGTCGCCGCGCCAAGCGCTAGGCGCGCTGCGGCCGCGCGTCGGCGAGCGGAAGCAATTTCGCCAGCTTGGGACGATTATCGACGAGATCGGCCAGCGTGTAGCGGTCGAGCGTGCCGAGGAATGCTCCGAGCGCCTCCCCGAGCACGTTCTTCAGGCGGCACGCCGGGGCGAGCCGGCAATCGGAGCGATCCGCGTCGAAGCACTCGACGAAGGCGACGTTGTCCTCGGACTGGCGGATGACGTTGCCGACATTGATCTGCGCAGGCTCGCGCGCAAGCCGCATGCCGCCGCCCTTGCCGCGGACCGTCTCGACGTGCCCGTGCTGCGCCAGATGGTGGACGACTTTCATCAGGTGGTTGCTCGAGATGCCGTAGACGCCTGCGATCTCGGCGATCGTTGCGAGGCGATCGCGATGGACGGCGAGGTAGATCAGGACCCGCAAGCCGTAATCGCTGAAAGTGGTGAGGCGCATGACTTTTCCCGGGGTCGTCTTAAAGATATACGGGAGATATTGATTATCCCGGATAGCCGTGCTATCGTGAAGATATATCTTATATATATGTTGTCGCAGTCCCACCACCCCCCCGAGGAGAGTCCGATGCCATTCGCCCCCAGCACGACCGTCGACGTCCGCACGATCATTCCACGCGAGCGCCATCCGCTGATCTTCAACACGTTCCGCGGCCTCGCGCCCGGCGAGGCGTTCCTGCTCGTCAACGACCACGATCCCAAGCCGCTCTACTATCAGTTCAAGGCCGAGTTGGGCGAGGTCTTCGACTGGGAGTACCTCGAGAGCGGTCCGGAAGTCTGGAAGGTGCGGATCGGCAAGCCGCAGTAGTGCAATGACCGCCCAGCGGGTCTACCTGGCGGTCATCGCCGCCCTTCTCGTCGTCATCGCCGCAATCGTCTACAAGTTCGTCGTCGCCGGTTCCACGCTTGCGGGTGACGACGGTCGCACGGCGGTCGTCCTGGCGCCGGGCGAGCGGGCGCTGATGTTGGGCGAGATGCGCGGATTCGTCACTGGCATCGCGCAATTGACCGACGCGCTCGCGCGGAACGACATGGCAGCTGCGTCGGCCGCTGCCGCGACGATGGGCGCGGGCCGGACGCACGACGTGCCGGCTTCACTGATGGGCAAGCTGCCGATCGGGTTCAAGGAGCTGGCCTTCGGCGTGCATCGCGGCTTCGACGCGATGGCGACCGATGCGGACAAGCTTCGCGATCGCGACCGCACGCTCGCGCAGCTTGCCGGCGTGCTCGGGCAGTGCGCCGCCTGCCACGAGCGCTACCAGATCGGCGCCGCAGCGCCGCATTGAAAGGCCGGCGCTTCGGCTACCTCATCAGCCCCGGCAGCCAGAGTGAGATCGCCGGCACGTACGTGACAATCAGAAGCGCGAGGCACATCGCGCCGTAGAACGGCCACAGTTCCTTCGACACCTGCTCCATCGTTACCTTTCCGATCGCGCAGCCGACGAACAGCGTCGGTCCGACCGGCGGCGTGATGAGCCCGATGCCCAGGTTCAGGATCATGATCATCCCGAAGTGCACCGGGTCGATGCCGAGCTTCAGGATCACCGGCATGAAGATCGGCGTGCAGATCAGAAGCATCGGCGCGAGATCCATGAACGTCCCGAGCAGCAGCAGCAGGATGTTCGCGAGCATCAGGAACACGTACTTGTTCTCGGAGATGCTCAGGAAGAAGTACGTCACCTTGGCGGGGATCTGCATGAGCGCCATCATGTAGCCGAACGCGACCGAGAACCCGATCAGCATCATCACCATCGCCACCGTCTTCACCACGCGATGCACGAGCCGCGGCAGCTCGCGCCAGTGGTAATCGCGGTAGACGAGGAACGTGACGAGGAACGCGTACACGCACGCGACCGCTGCCGATTCCGTCGGCGTGAACACGCCGCTCAGGATGCCGCCCATGATGATGACGACGGTCACGAGACCCCACAGCGCCTCGCGGACGATCTTCGGCACTTGCGACAGCGGCACCGGCTCGGATACCGGAAGCTGGCGCCGGTGCGCGGTCCACAGCACGAGGCCCATCAGGCACAGCCCGAAAAGCAGTCCGGGAAAAATGCCGGCGAGGAACAGATTCGCCACCGACACGGTGCCCCCGGCGGCGATCGAGTAGATGACTGCGTTGTGTGACGGCGGGATCATCAACGCCTGGACGGATCCGCAGATCGTCACGTTGGTGGCGTAGATCCGCGGATAGCCCGCCTTCACCATCTGCGGGATCATCACCGAGCCGATCGACGCCGTGTCGGCGACGGAGGACCCCGAGATGCAGCCGAACAGCGTGCTCGCGAGCACATTGACGATCGCGAGGCCGCCACGGATGAAGCCGACGAACACCTTCGCGAGGTTGACGAGGCGCGTCGCCATGCCGCCTTCGGCCATGATGCCGCCGGCGAGCACGAAGAACGGAATCGCGAGCAGCGCGAAATCGTCGGTGCCGTCCGAGATCTTGAGCATCACCGCCTCGAGCGGGATGTCGACGTAGATCGCGGCGACGATCGCCGACAGGCCAAGCGCGTACGCCACCGGGATGCCGAGCGCGCAGAGAACGACGAACGAACCGAGGAGGACCAGGATGTCCATCGCGGCGGTCTACTCGAGCTCGGCGGGCTGATCGTTGAACATGCACGACGTCTGCGGGGCCGGCCCGAGCCACACCTTCTCGACGATGAACAGCAGCGTCAGCAGTCCGGCAAGCGGGATCGGCAGGTAGACGATCGCCTGCGACAGCCCCGGAAATTCGGCCATCGTCTGGAACCGCGTCACCGCGCACAGGTCCGCGCCGTAGACCAGCATGAAGAGCGCGGTGGCCGCCATGCAGGCGTCGATGCCGATCCGCATGATGCGTCGAACACGAGGCGGCACGGCGTTCACGAGCGCCTCGACCGCGACGTGGACGTTCGCGCGATAGACCGCGGCACCGCCGAGAAACGAGAACATCACCATCATGACCACCGACGCGGGCTCCGGCCACGACAGCGGCGCATTCATCACATAGCGCATGAACACGCCGAGCGGAATGATCAGCGTGATCACGACGAGCGCCGTGCCCGACAGCACGATGCACGCCACGTAAATCCACTCCATCGCCTGTCGATAGCGGTGCCTGCCGCCCATCCGACTATCCTCGCAATGCCGACGTGACAGCCACTGGCTCCGGCGCCGGGTCGCTTCCCGAACGGGATCGACCCGTGCGCGCCGGACAAAACAAGGGCGCCGCGTCCTCGCGGGGCGCGACGCCCTCGCGTCGAACCGCTACGCCGTTTCCTGGATGCGCTTCAGCAGCGCGGCGTACTTGGCGCCGTACTTGTCGCGGATCGGCTGCGTCGCCTTGTAGAACGCCTCCTTGTCGGCCTTGACGAACTGCACGCCGAAGCCCTTGAGCTTGGTCTCGGCGTCGCGAACCATCGCGTCCCACAGCTGGCGTTGCTCCATCTGCGCCTCGCGCGAGACCTTGCGCAGCATCGCCTGGTCGTCCTTCGACAGCAACTCCCACGTGCGCTTCGAGAATACGAAGATCTCGGGAATGATCAGGTGTCCCGTCAGGCTGTACACCTTCTTGACCTGATAGTGGTTCTGCGCGAGCACCGTGGGCTCGTTGTTCTCCGCGCCGTCGACGACGCCCGTCTGCATCGCCTGGTACAGCTCGTTGAATCCCATCGCGACGCCGTTCCCGCCCATCGCGTTCATCGTCTCGACGAAGATCGGGTTGCCCATCGTGCGGATCTTCATGCCCTTCAGATCCGCGGGCTTGGTAACCGGCCGGTCGCAATAGACGTTGCGCGTGCCGGCATCCATCCACCCGAGCACGATCAGCCGCGACGTGGGCGCATTCGAGACGCGGTCCAGCAGGTCCTGGCCGATCGGGCCGTCGATCACCTTCCGCATGTGCGCCTCGTCGCGGAAGATGAACGGCATGTTGAAGACGTTGAGATCGTCGACGACCGGGCCCATGGCGCCGACGGAGATCCGCGCGATCTGCAGCGCGCCCACCTGCGCCTGCTCGATCATCTCCTTCTCGCCGCCGAGCTGCATCGACGGAAACATCTGGATCGAGATGCGGCCGTTCGTCGACGTCTCGAGCTTCTTGCCCATCCGCTGGATCGCCTCGACCGTCGGATAGCCGAGCGGGTGCACGTCCGACGCCTTCCACACCATCTTGTCCTGCGCCCGGCCGAGCCCCGGCATGCCCGCGGCGGCGGCAGCGGCCAACGACGATCCGCAAACCTTCACGAACTCACGACGCTTCATGGCGTTCCTCCTCTCCCGATGGTGAAGTACCTGCGGCCGATCCGGCTTTCGAGACGGTCCGCGGGTGCGGAAGCTTAGTGGAAAGCGATGCGCCGGAAAAGCCCGCCGGACCGGACGGAACCCGGCCTACTGGCTGGCGGTGATGCCGCCGTCGACGTACAGCACCTGCCCGGTCACGAACCCGGACGCCGGCGCGCAGAAGAACAGCACCGGCCCGGCGACGTCCTTCGGATCGGCGATGCGGCCGAGCGGAATCCGGTCGAGCAGCCGCTGCCGGAACGCGGGATCGTCCATCACGTGGCGTATGAGCTCGGTGTGCACGAACGTCGGCGCGACGCCGTTCACGGTGATCCGCTCGGGCGCGAGCTCCATCGCGTGCTGCCGCACGAGCATGACGAGCGCGCCCTTCGTGCTGCAGTAGGCGGAATAGCCGCGGTCGCGCAAGCCGAGTTGCGAGCGCACGGAAAGCAGATGCACCTGGCGGCCGCCGCGACCGCCGTCGATCTGGCGCCGCGCCGCAGCCTGCGCGAGAAACATCGCCGCCTTCAGGTTCACGTGATAGACGTCGTCGTAGGCGTCCTCGGTCACGTCCAGCAGGCGCTGCTCGCGCTGGATGCCGATGCAATTGACGAGAATGTCGAGGCGGCCGAACGCGTCGACCGTCGCGTCGGCGGCGGCGCGGATGTCGGCGAGCGCGTGCGCGTCCATCGCCACGCCTTGCGCTGCATGTCCCGCGCTTCGCAGCGATGCCGCGAGCGCCTCGGCTTTGGCGGCGCTGCGACCCGCGATCATCACGCTCGCACCCGCCAACACAAGTGTCCACGCGATCGCCTCGCCGATGCCGCCGTAGCCGCCGGGAACAAGCGCCACCTGCCCGCGCAGGTCGTTCAGCCCGGCGAGCTCGCGCGCGAAGTCGATTCGCGGCGTGATCCGGGAAGGCGGGTTCGAATCGGTCATCGTCATTTCCAGAGCTCGACCGGCTCGCCGCGCGCGCGCATCGCGTCGGCGCGCCGTTGCAGGTAGCGCTGGAACGACGGCTCGTTGCGGTACGCCCCGCTCGCGACGTATGCGAAGGTGCTGGCGAAATGGAACGGCCGCAGGTAAGCGCCGATCCGGAAGACTTCCACGCCCGACGCGTCGAAGAATACGACCGACGGCGTGTACACGACGCCGAGCTCGCGCGCGAAGTCGCCGGCGGTCGTGGCGCGGCCGTCCGGCGTCGTAAGCGGCGTGGCCGTGCCGGGCGCGAAGCGTGCGACGTCGAACTGGCGCACCTGCGCCATCACCGCGTCGCGGCGGAACGCTTCGACATGCAGCTCGTCGCACGGCCCGCAGTCGACCGTCTCGAAGATCACCGCGAGGGGCCTGTCCCCCGGCTTGCGGCGCAAGTCGAAGGGTGCACGCATGAAAAACGGCTCGTCGGCGAGCGTCGGGCTCGCGCGTTCCTTCGCGTGCGCGCGCACGTAGTCGCCGAGGGCCTGCGTGCGCTCCAGCTTGCCGGCGGCATAGTCGAGCACCGCCTCGAACTGGTTGGGAGGATAGTAGCCGTCCAGCCGGACGATCGGCGTGCCTGCTTCGTCGAAGACGAGGATCGTCGGCGTGAATTGCACCTGCAGCACGCGCGCGAGTTCCTTTTCGGTCATCGTGCGACCGTCGGTCCACGTGACCTCGCGGTCGCCGAAGATGTTGATCGCCGTCGCGACGAAATGCCGGCGCGTCTTGTCGACGATCGCCTGCTGCGAGAAATTCACCGTCATGAGCTTCGTGCAGTACGGGCAGCCGTCCTGGCCGAAATACACGAGCAGTCGCTTGCCGTCGCGCGCGGCCTCGTCGATGTCCTCGCGAAAATCGAGGAACGTCGTCGCGAACCAGCGCGGAATGTCGATCGCGTGCGGCGACGGCACCTGAGCGATCGCTGCGCCGCAGGCCGCCAGCAGCAGCGCGAAAACCAGGCGCGCGAGCCTTCCGGCGGACCCAAGCGGCGGACGCTCAAAGGACATGGAATTCCGCGAACACGTCGCGCAGCTTCGCGCCGCGCGCGAGCGCCTCGCGCGTCCTGTCCTCGCCCGTCACTTTCGCGAAAGCGGCATTCAGCGCGCGGATCTCGATCGCCTGCGGCACGACGACGACGCCGTCCGCGTCGCCGACGACGAGGTCGCCCGGGTTGACGCTCACGCCGCCGCAACGGATCGGCACGTCGATTTGCGCGACCATGCCGCGGCCCTTCGAATCCAGCGGCGCGACACCGGCGTGGAACACCGGAAACTGCATCTTGCGGATGTGACGAATGTCGCGCACGTAGCCATCGGTGATGCAACCCGCAGCGCCGCGCGCACGCGCCGCGGTCGACAAAAGCTCGCCCCAGGGCGCAATGCGCGTCGATCCGCCGCAGCCCAGCACGGCGACATCGTGCGGCTTCAAATCGTCTACGAGCGCGATCTCGAGCTCGTATGGATTCTCGCCCGGAACCACCTGATAGACTTCACGATAGATGCCGGTGCGGGCAAAGCCCACGAGCGTCAGCGCGTCGTCGAGCGGCCGAATCGACGGCGGAAAAGCCTGGTCGCGGCAGCCGAGCTCGTCGAGAACGTCGGACAGAACGGACGTGTAGAGATTCTCGGCAATCGCCGCGACGAATTGTGGCAGCGGCAGGTCGTTTCGATTCATGCGGTTTCCCCGGAGTTGGAGTGCGCCCGGCGCCGGCGGCCGGGCAGTTGATCGCCTGCGGCGGCGTCTGCCGCTCCATGGTTCCTTGCCCAGCGCCCAATTGCCATCGTGTGAACAGGCCCCAATGGTATCCCGCCGCTTCGCCAGGTTCATTCTCGTAGGATGCATCGGATTCGCGGTCGACGCCGGCGTGCTCGTGCTGGCACTGCGGCATCTGACCTCGTCGGTCTACGCCGCACGAGCGCTGTCGTTCGCCACCGCGGTTTTCGTGACGTGGCTTTGCAATCGTACGTTCGTCTTCGCCGCATCCGGTTCGGGGGTGAGCGTCGCCGCGGAGTACGGCCGCTACCTGACGACGCAGGTGACGGGCGCCCTCGCCAACCTGCTGATTTTCGTCGTGCTGATCGAGCTCGTTCCCCGCCTCGCCGCCACGCCGGTCGTACCGCTCGCCGTCGGCGCCGTGGCGGGCGCGCTCGTCAACTACGCGGGCTCGGCCTGGTGGGTGTTTCGTCCGAAGCGCGACCCGTGAGCGCGCAGGGCCGTCCCAAGCGCGAATTGCCCCGAAGCGCGATAGCGCGCAGGGTAGTTCAATGACCACGATAAAGCCGAAGTGACCTCCCCCGGCTACACCGGCACCGACAACCTCGAGGTCATGCGCGAGGCGGTCAACTACAACCGCGCGCTGCTCGACCTCGTGAAGGCGCACGCGCGGAAGTCCGACCGACTGCTGGATTTCGGGGCGGGCACCGGGACGTTCGCGATCGCCCTTGCCAAGGAGGGCTATGCCGTCGAATGCGTCGAGCCCGACCCGGCGCAGCGCGCGGCGATCAAAGGGGCAGGGCTTCGCGTGCACGGCGATCTCGCCGCGATTCCGGCCGCCAGCGTCGATTGCGTGTACACGCTGAACGTGCTCGAGCACATCGAGGACGATCTCGCGACGATCCGTGCGCTCGGCGAGCGGCTCGTGCGCGGCGGCAGGCTCGTCGTCTACGTGCCGGCGTTCCAGGTGCTGTACACGAGCATGGACCGCAAGGTCGGCCACGTGCGCCGCTACCGGCGGACGGATCTGCGCGCGAAAGTCGAGACAGCCGGGCTCGCCGTACTGAGCTCGGAATACGTCGACAGCCTGGGCTTCGCGGCCACGCTCGCGTTTCGCGCATTCGGGTCGAAGTCCGGCGACATCGACCGCGACGCGGTGCGGGCCTACGACCGTTTTGCGTTTCCGCTGAGCCGCCGGCTCGATCGCGCGCTGAACCGCGTCGTCGGCAAGAACGTGCTGCTGGTCGCGCAGCGCAACGGCTGAGCGCGCCCGCGGCGTCTATCCGGCGCCCCTGCCTTCGCGCACCTGATCGGCATGCGCTCGCCTCGGCAGCGGCGCGACCCGGCGCAGGACGTCCTCGGACAGCCATAGCGCCGCCCGCCGCGCCCGCCCGGCGACGGCAGGCAGCGGCATTTGCAGGTAGTCGTCGTTGAACACTTCGAAGCTGTAGTCGCCGCCGTAGCCCAGGCGATCGAGTCGCAGCACGAGCTCGGCGAGCGCCGCGCTGTGCACGCCCTCGCCCGGGAAGACGCGAAAGTGGCGCGCAGTGGCGACACGCTCCTCCACCGTGGGCACTTCCTGCCACATGAAGTCCGCGAGCTGCACGAGGTAGATGCGCGAAGGATCGATGAGGTCTAGATCCTCGAGCATCGTCTGCGTCGCGAGCACGTGATAGGAGTCGATGCCGATGCCGAGGTTCGGCGCATCGGCGCGGCGCACGATGTCCCAGGCCGTCGTGAACTCGTTCACCGTGCGGCCCCACGACAGCCCTTCGTAGGCGATGCGGATGCGAAGCGGCAGCGCGAGCATCGCGAGCTTGCGCAGGTCGCGCGCGAGCACGTCGCGATCCTCGCTCGCATGCGTCGACGTCGACGAGCATACGAGCAGCACCGTCGAGCCGAGCGCATGGCACATCTCCAGCATCGACTTCGCGACGTCGACCTTGTAGTCGTGCAGATGCCCCGACAGGCCCTCGAAATCGCGGAGCACCTGGAAGCCCGTCACGCGCAGCCCGCTCGCACGCACCGCTTGCACGGCGGCGTCGAGTCCCGCGGCGTGGCCGACGACGTCCCGCGCGGACAGCATGATCTGCGCGAAGCCGGCTTCGCGGACCGCCGCGAGCTTGGCGGGCAGCGAGCCTGCGAGCGAGATCGTGTCCATGCCGAAATCGGCGATGTTGGGCAGCGCCGCGGCAACGGCCGGCCGCGCCCGGCGGTCAACGGCGTTCATCGTGAACGAGCTCGAACATCACGCCGCCGAGGTAGCCCTGCGTGAGCGCTCCGCGCACTTCGGAATGCACGCCGGCCGGCGATTCGATGAACCCGACACCGCGCTCGCGCAGCGCGGCGACGCTGCGTAGCACGTCCGGCGTGCCGAGCCCGATCCGTTGCAGCATCTCCTCGTGATCGAGGTCGAAGTTGTCCGGCCGCGGCTCGACGAGCTGCAGGAAGAAGCTGCGGCACGGGCTCTGCAGGATCCGGCCCTTCGGCAGGATGCCGTAGCGCTCGTCTTCCGGCAGCACCCGAAAGCCGAAGAACTCCTGATAGAAGGACGTCCAGTCATCGGTGCGCGCGGCGCCGATGTACTGGACGATGCCGAACCAGTGCAGGCCCGTCAGGGCGGGCGGGTGCGGATCGACGCCGGGGTTCAGAACGAAATCGACGTCGTAGATCGTCAGGTTCCGGTAGCGATCGACGAAGTAGATCCGCGTTGCTCCCACGCCGTGAATGGCCGGGATGTTGAGTTCCATCGCGTCGACGTGCGACGGCGCGGCCCATGCGCCGCGCGCGACCGCGTAGCGCAGCGCGCTGCCGGCGTCGCGCACGCGCAGCGCAATGGCGGAGATCACCGGCGCCTCGGCAGGCTGCACCGACCGGCGGCGGCTGTCGGCGTGCGCATTCACGATCACGTTCATCTCGCCCTGCCGGTAGAGCAGCACCTCGCGCGAGCGGTGCCGCGCGATCGGGCGGAAGCCCATCATCTCCAGCACCTGCCCGAGCGACTGCGGCCGGCTGGTGGCGTATTCGATGAACTCGATCCCGTCGATCTCGACGGGATTCGCCGCATCGGCGGTCAGCTCGCGGTCGGTCAGCGACGTCATCGGTTCTCCTTGCATCCTGCGCGGCGCCTACGACTCGGTCGTGAATGGCACGGCGAGGCGCTCGATCACGCCGCGCGTGTCGGGGCGCACGCCGCGCCACCATTCGAATCCCTCCGCCGCCTGCTCGACGAGCATGCCGACGCCGTCGGCGAGCCGCCCGGCGCCGCTCGCCTGCGCGAGCGCGAGAAAAGGCGTCAGTCCCTTGCCGTAGACCATTTCGTACGCAAGCCCGCCTTTGCGGAACGCCGACGCAGGGACGGCGGGCGTTTCGCCCTGCAGACTGGCCGACGTCGCGTTGATGACGATGTCGAACGCCGTATCGACAAAATCGTCGAGCCCGCCGGCTTCGAGTGTGCCGACGCCTGCAAACAGTTGGCGCAGCGCTTCCGCTTTCCCGGACGTGCGATTCGCGACGGCCAGCAGCGCCGGCGTCTCGGCGAGCAGCGGCTGCACGACGCCGCGCGCCGCGCCCCCTGCGCCGAGCACCAGCACGCGATGACCGCGCACCGGAAAGCCGAGATTGCGCGTGATGTCCCTGACCATGCCGACGCCGTCGAAATTCTCGGCGAAAATTCGGTCACCGTCGAACTTGAGCGCATTGCTCGCGCCGGCCAGGCGTGCGCGGTCGGAAGGGTTCGTCGCGAGCTCGAACGCCTGGAGCTTGAACGGCGCGGTCACGTTCATTCCCTTGCCGCCCGCCGCGCGAAACGCTGCGACGGCGGAGTGGAAGCCGTCCAGCGGCGCTTCGACGATGCCATAGACCATGTCCTGGCCTGTCTGTTCGGCGAATGCGTTCTGGATCAGCGGCGACTTGCTGTGGCTTACCGGGTGGCCGATGACGGCGTAACGGTCGGGCATGGGTTCAACGGGCACGCGTGCGGTGCGCGTCACCGTGTGGCACTGGTTGGTGTCGATTCGCAGTTTACCGCGTGCCAGCCTGCGCTTCGCACCCGGCGCGTGCCGCGGGACGTGTGGAATGCCCCGCCGCGGGAGGCGCAAGCGTACGCTATGCGCTTCGTTTTCGCATCACATCCTTTCTGCCATGAATCTCTTTGTGCTGCTCGAGCAGGCGGCCCTGCGCTTTCCGCGCCATGCCGCCTTGTGCGTTGGCGCGGACATCGTGCTCGATTACGCCGGGCTCGCTTCCCGGGCGCTCCGCCTCGGCGCCGGGTTGCGCGAGCGGCACCACGAGTGCGACCGGCTGGCGATCGTGACCGAAAACCGCGCCGAGTACGTCGAGCTGCTGTTCGGCATCTGGGCGGCCGGCATGGTTGCCGTGCCGATCAACGCCAAGCTGCACCCTCGCGAGGTGGCGCAGATCGTGGAGGACGCAGGTGCCGCGACCGTATTCGCATCTTCCTCCCTGGAAGCCGGTGTGACGGATGCCTTGCGAGTGACGAAGCCGGCATGCCGGGTGACAGCCATCGGCGGGGACGAGTACGCGGAGCACGTGCGCGCAGCGGCGCTGCAACAGGCGGCGCCCGTTGCGGCCGATGCGCTCGCGTGGCTCTTCTACACCAGCGGGACGACCGGCCGGTCCAAAGGTGCAATGCTTTCGCACCGGAACCTGCTCGCGATGACGATCGCGTACCTGGCCGACATCGACACCGTCGACGAGCATGCGAGCCTGTTGCACGCCGCGCCGATGTCGCACGGCTCCGGTTTGTATATCCTCCCCTACGTCGCCCGGGCGGCGCGGCACGTCATTCCCGCCACGGCCGGATTCGAGCCGCGCGAATTTCTCGATCTGTGCAATCGCCATCCCGCGTGCGCGGCGTTCCTCGCGCCGACGATGGTGCAGCGCCTGCGCGCCGAGGCCGAACGGTCGCGAGCGCCGTTTGCAAACCTGCGCACGATCGTCTACGGCGGCGGCCCGATGTACGTCGAGGAGTTGAAGAAGGCGCTCGCCGTATTCGGGCCGGTGTTCGTGCAGATCTACGGCCAGGGCGAAGCGCCGATGACGATCACCAGTCTGAGGCGCGCCGATCACGCGTCCGCGGACGATGCGGTTCTCGGCTCGGTCGGATGGCCGCGCACGGGCGTCGACGTCGCGATCGTCGACGCAAGCGGTGCGCCGCTGCCGGTCGGCGAGGTGGGCGAAGTCGTGTGCCGGGGCGACGTCGTGATGGCCGGCTACTGGAACAACCCGGCGGCATCGCGCGACGCGCTGCGCGACGGCTGGCTTTACACCGGCGACCTGGGCTCGCGCGACGCGCGCGGCTACGTGACGCTGCGCGACCGCTCCAAGGATGTCGTCATCAGCGGCGGCTCGAACATCTATCCGCGCGAGGTCGAGGAAGTCCTGCTCGCGCACCCCGGCGTGGCCGAAGCCTGTGTGATCGGACAGCCCGATGCCGAATGGGGCGAGGTGGTCGTTGCGTTCGTCGTAACCGTCCCCGGCACGTCGGTGTCGGCCGAAGCGATCGACGCGCATTGCCTCGAACGGATCGCCCGCTTCAAGCGTCCCAAGCGGTACGTCTTCGTCGATTCGCTGCCCAAGAACAGCTACGGCAAGGTGCTGAAGCGGGAACTGCGCAACCAGGTGTCCGGCTAGCTTGCGCGCGCGCCTGAAAGAAATGCGACCTCGGGCGGCGACCCCGCCCCGCGGTGGGAACGTTCGGCCGGTGCGATGCTCGAACGGGGAAGAAACGAGCGGCCGGGGCGTTCGGCTGCGCTCGCAACAAGGAGGCGACCATGGCCAAGTACGGCAGGAAGGCGGAGGCGAAAGTCAAGAAGGCGATGCACGAGCGCAAGGAAGGAACACTGCGCAGTGGCAAGTCGGGAAAGAAGGTGAAAAGCCGCAAGCAGGCGATCGCGATCGGGCTGTCGGAAGCGCGGCGCGCGGGCGGCAAGGTGCCGAAGAAGTCCGCGAAGAAGTCCACGCGCAAGTCCGCGAAGAAGTCCACGCGCAAGTCCGCGAAGAAGTCCACGCGCAAGTCCGCGAAGTCAGCCCGCAAATCGACGAAGCGATCGACCCGGAAATCGTCGGACTGAAAACTACGCCTCGCCGTGTGGCGCGGGCGCTCGCCGGGCATTGCGAGGCGGTTGTCGGTGGCGTACGATCGAACGAGAACACTCTGCCAGGGAGGATGTTCGTCCACTCCGGAAAGGAGCCTGCGATGTGTTACGAATACAGCGGTTGGTTCCGCGAGTTGCGCCGCAAGGAAGCCGACAAGGCACGTGAAAGAGTCGACGCGGCGAAGCGTCCTGAACCCGCGGTCGCGCCGGCGCAGCCTGCCCGGCATGAGCCGCGCGTCAGGGAATCGGAGAAGCTGCCCGCGTAGTGCGTCGGCGCCGTACGTGAACGGCCCCGTCCGCGGGGCCGTTCTGCTTCGGCTCCGCGCGATCAGTGCCGCTTGAAATACTGCACTTCGCGCTCGTGCTTCTCCGCGGCCTCGCGCGTCGGAAACGTCCCGAGGTTGCGCCGCTTGCCGGTGCGCGGATCGACCTTGCGCGAATAGAGGCGATACTCCCCGGAAGACAGCTTGCGGATCATGCGCACTCAGACCGCAGTTAGCGCGCCGCGGTTCAACGAGCGAGCAAAGGAGGATCGGAGATGGCGGCTTCGCGGCTGCTCGCAGGCGCAAGCGGGTATTCCTTCAAGGAATGGAAAGGCACGTTCTACCCGGAGGACCTCAAGGCGGAGGGGATGCTGGACTTTTACTCGGCACGCCTGCCGACGGTCGAGATCAACAACACGTTCTACCGGATGCCGAAGGCTTCGATGCTCGAGCACTGGGCTGCGACGACGCCGGCCGGCTTCCGCTTCGCGATCAAGGCATCGCGGCGAATAACGCACATCGCGCGGCTCAAGGCCGAGGCAGCGGCGGACTCGGTGGATTTCCTGTACCGCAACCTCGCCGCGCTGGGCGACAAGCGCGGCCCCGTGCTGTTTCAACTTCCGCCGAATCTGAAGAAGGACGTGCCGCGGCTCGCAGCCTTTCTCGCGCTGCTGCCACAGGATCACCGTGCGGCGTTCGAGTTCCGCGAAGACAGCTGGTTCGCCGACGATGTCTACGATGCGCTGTCTCGCGCCGGTGCTGCGCTATGCCTGTCCGAGCGCAGCGACGACAAGCCGCCGCCGCTGGTTCAGACGGCGCCGTGGGGCTACGTGCGATTGCGGCTGGAGACCTATCCCGACGATGCACTGCGGCAGTGGGCCACCACGCTACACGCGACGGCCTGGGATGCGATCCACGTGTACTTCATGCACGAGCCGACCGCGCCGGCGTACGCACGATCGCTGATGGCGTTCTCCGCGTAGGTTCGCTTCGCAGGTATCCGGCAAGGTGTCGCACGCGCACTAGCTTTCGACGCGATTGCGGCCTGCCGCCTTCGCGCGATAGAGCGCAAGGTCGGCACGGGCAAACGTCTGCATGATCGTTTCGCCGGGACGATACTGTGCGACGCCGATCGAGATCGTCAGGCGACCGACTGACCGCGGCAGCGGAACCTCGAGCGCACTGATGCGCTCGCGCAGCTGCTCGGCGTCGGCCACGGCGCCCGCGAGCGTCGTATGGCGGCATATTTTCACGAACTCCTCGCCGCCGTAGCGGCCGAAGACGTCAGTCGTGCGCAAGTGCTGCCGCACCGCCTCGGCAAACGTTCGCAGCACCTGGTCGCCGGTCAGGTGGTCGAACTCGTCGTTGTAGCGTTTGAACAGGTCGAGGTCGATCACGCAGATCGACAGCGGCTCGCCGGCGGCATCGGCGCGCCGCTTCGATTCCTCCATCGCCACGAGCAGCGCTCGCCGGTTGTACAGGCCGGTGAGATCGTCGCGCCGCGCCTGCTCCTCGATGTCCTCCAACTTGACGTGCACCTCGCGAAAGCCGCGCTGCAGGCGCTGCACGCGACTGCCGATCAACAGGAACCACGGCAGCGTGACTGCCATGACGACGAGCAGCAGCAGGTCGACCTCGATGACGCGCGCGGCCTGGCCGGTCGCGTAGCGGACGCCGATCATCGCGGCGAAAGCCAGCAGCGACACCGACGCGAGCACCGCGAGCGTGGCGCCGCTGTGCCGCAGCATCGCGAACATGAATGCGACGAAGGCGAACGCGACGAACGCGAGCCGCGTATCCGGCGCGCGATAGGCGATGTAGAGCATCGTGAACACCGACGCCAGCAACTGCCACGCCGTGAGGCTCGGGTCCGCGAAGCGCAGGTTGAGGCGGGAGACGAACAGGATGCTGAACGCGACGATCAGCAGCGCGACGATGGTGCAGGCCTGCAGAAGGGTCGCGCGGTCGATTCCGTCATGGAAACGGAAGACGCCGAGCACCACGAGGTACAGCACCGAAAATGCACTCGCGAGCAGGAAGCGGCGCAGCCGCACCTGTTGCCTGGCCGAATCCGGCATACGCGGCGGCGGATCCGCGCCGGGTGCCATGTTTACGCGAGAATTGCGGCCTCGCCCTTCGCGAATGCGCGCAGCATCGCTCTTACCGCGCGCGCCGGGTCGCCTTGACCGTGGCCCGTTCGACCGGCGTCCGCTTCTTCGAGCCATGCGGCGACATCAGCGTGAGAAACAATCTGCGCAGTCACGCCGGTCCATACGCCCAGTGCGGGCGCATCGCCGCGGACGTCCGCCGCGGGCAGCCAGGACGGCTGCGTGCGCATCTCGTCGATGAAAGACCGATGGCCGCCAACGGCCGCACCAACGACGACGATGGCTTGGCGCGCCAGAGGCGCGAGTGCGGACTCGGCCTCGGACAAGCGGTTTTCGTGCACGACAGCGGTAATGGGGCGGGTCGCGGCGACGCACCGTGCAAGGTCTTCCGGATCGGAGGGCGCGCCGATCATGGGTACAGCCCCCATCTTCATCGCGCCGAGCAGGCTGCCGACGAACGCTGGCGACGGGGGCAACGCGAGCAAAACGCTGCCACCGGCCGGCACAGCCATCGCTTTCAACATGCTGCCCGCCCGGTTCATCAGCGCCGCCACATCCTGGAAGGTGTAGCGCTTGCCGTTGTACGAAAACGCATCCCGGTCTCCGCGGTTCGTCGCGATCAGCCGATCGACGACGATGGCCGCGATGTTGTGGGTACTTTCGCCGACCACGCTCACGATTGCTTCTCAGATGTCGGCAGCGGCTGCACGCCATACCGCTCGAGCCAGATCCTGCGCACGTCGTCCTCCTGGACACCCTTGTTGAAGACGTAGGCCGGCGATCGAACGGGTAGCGCCGTGTCGACCTGGATCCTGACCACCGCGTTCACCGGATACTGCTTGCCCTCGCGCTGCCACAGCTCGTTGGCGACGAGATCGAAGGTCTCGCCTTCGGTAAAGATGTCGCAGCGCCCCTTGAAGCGGTAACCGCGCCGCAGGAACGGATGGACGATATTGATCTCGACGTATGGGTTTTCCTTCAGGTTGCGCATCGTTTGCGGCGACATGATGTCGGCAAATGCGAGGTGGTCGCCGTCGACGACGCGAAGCGACCCTTTCGGCGACAGGTTGGGCCGTCCGTCCGGCGTCACCGTCGCCACGTAGCATAGGCGCAGCTCCGCGATCATCCGCGCCATCTCGTCGGTGATCTTCGCCATGGAGCGCCCCGTCAAATGTCGAGCTTGAAGCTCTCGGCCGTGTCGCGGTGCGGGACGAACTTCTTGCTTACGAGCTTGATGTTGTCCACGCCACGCGGCTCCTCGAACAGCAGGCTTCGCTGAGCCGCGAGCAAAGGGAAATCCTGCACGGTCAGGATGATCGCCTGCTCGTCGCCGTCGTTGACGTGCTGGTGATAAACCCACGCCGGGCACAGGAACGTGTCGCCCTTCTCCCATTCGATCTTCGTCGGTTCCGCGTCGTCTTCGTCCTGCATGACGTCGAAGCCGCGCCCCTGCAATACGTGGTACAGGGCAAACGAGTTATGCCGGTGCGGTTTCAGCCCTTCGCCAGGGTTCAGAATCGTCATGCCGATCAGCGCACCCGGTGCCGTGCTCGCCATCTCGTCAGTGTCGTTGTTGACGAGAATGATGAAGCGCCGATCCGCGCCTGGGATCGGAGAGCTCGCAATCTCCTGCAGCTTCGCGTGGCAGTCGAGCCAGTTCCAGCGCGCCGGCCGGATTTTCGGACGGACGGCCTTCGGATACCACTCGTCGTCGGGTAGCAGGCTCGTGTGATCGAATTTCTCGCCCCGCTTGCGCACCTTGAGCTTGCGGTCCCTCGTGATCGAATCCACGTCCTTGATCAGTGCCATGCGCGTTCTCCTCGTAGCATTCGATGCCATCGTGAAGCGAGTTTAGGCGCGTTGCCGATCGCCTTCAAGGAATCCGGTTCGGCTGCGCGTCCGCACGGCTACGCGCTGCGGGGGCGTGCGCCGCGACGCGGTTGCCCGCCCGCCCGCCGAGCAGCATGTCCGTGATGAAGTCGATCGTCCTGTCGTCGACCCGCACGCGGCGATGCAGGTGGTAATCGATCGCGCAGCCGTCGAACGCCATGACGAGAACGTGCGCGAGACGCACGTCGGCGATTCGCGCGCGGCGCGACGGAGGCAGCGCCCCCTCGATCATGCCGGTGATCCGCTTCTCGAGCCACCGGACGAGCGTCGAGCGGTAGCCTTCAGCAGGACCTGCCGACGAAATGGCCTGCATGATGTTGTTGAGAAAACCGTTCTCTTCGGCCGGGATCTCGCGCCACAGCGCGACCAGCAGGCGGCGAAGGCGCGCGCGCGGAGACGGAAGCGCAGCGAGCTCGCGGCCCAGTGCCTCGATGCGCGCGCGCAGCCACGGATCGTAGATCGCGTACAGGATCTCGAGCTTCGAGCGGAAGTAGATGTAGACGTTGCCCGGAGAGACGCCGGCCTCCCGTGCGATGTCGGCAACCATCGTCGCCGCGTACCCTCTGTTCGCGAACAACCGGAAAGCCGCGGCGAGAATCGCCTCGCGAACTTCCGGTTTCTTGCGCTGCACCATGTGCTGCTTCCGCGGAGCGCCTGCAATTGACAGGCGCAGAGCATAACCGAATAATGAAACCCATTCCGTTTTGTGAGCGGCAAGCCGTGACGCTGCGTCTGCGGCAGATCCTGTTCGTTCCTCCCGCGCCGCTCGTCTTTGCGCAGCATCTGGACCTGTTCGCCGCGCATGGCGTCGACGTCGAGACGACGCAGACGCTTTCCTCCGATCACCTCGGCCAGGGTCTCGCAGACGGTACCTGGGACGTCGGCATCGCGGTCATGGACAACGTGATCGCATGGAATCAGGAGCGCAGTGCCGACCTGCGCATCGTCGCGCAGCTCGAGCGCTCGACCGTGATGGCGTTCTGCGGGCTTGCGCGTTACCGCTCGCTCGCTGAAGCCGCGATGCAGCCGATCGCCGTCGACTCGACCACCAACGGCTTCGTGCTCGTGCTCTACCGCGCGCTCGCTCGGGCAGGCATCGACTGGCGTACCTGCCGCTTCGATCCGGTCGGCGGCGTGCGGCAACGGTTCGAAGCGCTTGCAGCCGGCACGGCTGCCGCGACCATCCTCGTGCCGCCCTTCATCGACCGCGCGCTCGACTCGGGATTCAAGAAGCTGTGGTCCGGCGATGAGATCGCTCCCGCGTATCCGGGCGTCGTCGTCACCGCGCGCGCCGCCTGGCTGCGGGAGAACGCGGAGACGATGGTGCGTTACTTGCGCGCACTGCTCGCGGCAGGCGCCTGGGCCGCCGATGCGAGCCACCGCGATGCCGCCATCGCCGCGCTCGTCGCCGCACGCTATGCGAACCGCGCGGCGGAGCGGCTCGTGCGAGACCCCGTCCCGGACCTTGCGCCCGTACGCAGCGGATTCGACGAAGTGATCGCGCTGCGCCGCGAATGCGGCCTGCTCGGATCGCGCGAGCCGCGCGCCGACGATGTCATCGACACCGGGCCGCTCGCACGCGCCGCAGCTTGAAAAGCAAGTTCAGTTCGGTATTGACACACCGCGGCGGCGACGGTTTACTTCGCCGACCGCGCCGCACCGATCACCCAGAACGAGAACATCCGGAGAAGCCATGCTGACTCGACGCGCTTTCACCCTCGCCGCCGGCCTCTGCGCGGCGCTCGCAATCGCCGGCACGGCGTCGGCGCAGGAAAAGGTCAAGATCCGCATCGGGACGCACATCTCGATCAGTGCGCACCTGTTCATGCAGAAGAAGCCGGATATTCTCAAGAATTACGGCAAGACGTACGAAGTCGAATGGGTTCGCTTCGCCGGCAGCGGCGACGCCATGCCGGCGCTCGTCGCCGGCAAGATCGATGGCTGCCTCGCCACGCCGTTTCCAATGGCGAATGCGATCAACCAGTCGCGCGTGCCTGTCCTGATCGTGCATCAGCTCCTGTCCTTCGGGTTCGACGGCCATTACGACGATGCCACCGTCGTTCGCGCCGATGGCGGGATCAAGACGGTCGCGGACTTGAAGGGCAAGACGTTCGGCGTCAACGCGATCGGCGGCACCCTCGACATGGGCGTGCGCATCATGGCGCGCAAGGCCGGGCTCAATCCGGACAAGGACCTGACGGTCGTCGAGGCGCGGCCGCCGTTCCTCGCCGGCATGGTGCGCGACAACAAGATCCAGGCCGCGACGCTGTTCCAGCCGTTCTTCGAGGAGGCGATGGGCAAGGGCGACCTCAAGGTCCTCTATCAATCCAGCGACATCTACGGCGGGCCTACCGACTACGTGTTCATGGCCTTCGACGAGAAATTCGTGAAGGCACACCCGCAGGCGCTGCGTGACTACATCGAGGACTACCTGCGCGCGGTGAACTGGTCGCTCGACAACCGTGCCGACGCGGTGAAGATTTATGCCGAGGAATGGAAGCTGCCGCACCCGGTCGTCGACAGCTACCTGCTCACGAAGAAGGACTACCTGGTGCGCCGCGACGGCCGCGTCGACGCGAAGCACATTCAGCCCGTCGTCGACAGCCTCGCCGCCAACGGGTTCATCCAGAAGTTCGACGTGGCGAAGTACCTGGACCTGTCGTACCTGCCGAAATAGCGCCGGTGGCGGTCGCGTGTCTTACGCTACGCGATGTCGCGATGCGGTATGGCGAAGGCTTCGACGCCGTGGTCGCGCTCGAGCGGATCGATCTGGCCGTCGACCGGCACGAATTCGTGTCGATCGTCGGTCCGAGCGGCTGCGGCAAGAGCACGCTGCTGTACCTCGTGGGCGGGTTCCTGCGACCGACGGCGGGTGAAATCCGGTTGCACGACCGGCCCATCGAAGGACCGGGGCGCGACCGCGGCATCGTCTTCCAGCGCTATTCGCTGTTTCCCTGGCTCACCGTCCGCGACAACATCGCCTACGGACTGCGGGAGTTGGGGGTCGCGCGCGGCGAATGCGACCGGATCGTCGCCGACCACGTGCGGCTCGTGCACCTCGAAGGCTTCGAGCGGCGCTATCCGCGTGAGCTTTCGGGCGGCATGCAGCAGCGTGTGGCCATCGCCCAGACGCTCGCCTGCAATCCCGAAATACTGCTGATGGACGAGCCGTTCGGTGCCCTCGATGCGCAGACGCGCCGCATTCTGCAGGACGAGCTGCGGCGCATCTGGCGGCGCGGATCGCAGACGGTACTGTTCGTCACGCACGACGTCGAGGAGGCGGTCGCACTCGGAACGCGAATCGTGGTAATGGCGGCCCGCCCCGGACGCATCAAGGAGGTGCTGACGCGCGGTTTCGACGTCGACGACGGCGACGAGTTCGAGTCAAATCCCGCGTTCGTCGCGCTGAAGCTGCACGTGTGGCGCAGCGTCAAGGAAGAAGTCGACGCCGCGCGCGCATGACCGAGATCCGGGGCGGATAAGCATTTCCCTCGCTGCACCACGCCAAATGACCAATAGATCGGGCAATGCATTGCTGACCCGGTTTTCGGGGCTGCTCCGGCTGCTGCCGCTGCTGATCGTATTCGCGGTGTGGCAGGTGGCTTCAACGGTCGGCGCGCTGCCGAAGTGGCTGATGCCGTCCTTTTTCGCGGTGATCGCGTCGCTGGCCGATCTCGTCAAGAGCGGCGAGATCGTTCCGCACACGATCGCATCGCTCGCGCGGGCGGGCGCAGGGTTTGCGATCGCCGTCGTGGCCGGCATCCTGATCGGCGTGCTCATGGCGCGCGTTCGCGCCGTGCAGCTCGCGATGGAACCGATTCTGATGCTGATCTACCCGGTCCCGAAACCTGCACTCATTCCGTTGTTCATGGTGTGGCTCGGCATCGGCAACTTCTCGAAGATCTCGGTGATCGCGCTCGCCTGCCTCGTGCCGATCGTCATCGCCACGTTCAACGGCGCGCGCAGCGTCGATCCGATGCTGCTCTGGTCGGCACGCGCGCGCGGCACGTCCGGGCGCCGGCTGCTTTGGCGCGTCGTCATTCCATCGGCGCTGCCGCAGATCGCCGCCGGCGTCCGCACGGCAATCGCGATCGCCATCATCGTCCTCGTTAGCTCCGAGTTCATCTCATCGGATTCCGGCCTCGGCTATCTGATCTTCTCGTATGGTGGCGTCGGCGCGGAGGATGCGATGCTGGCAGTCGTGCTTTACCTCGCCGTGCTCGGCTACGTGTTCGACCGCCTGTATGTCGCCAGCTTGCGGAAGGCGATGGCCTGGCATGCATTCGCCCATTGACTCGAGGGCTTCGCACGCACGGACGCTCGCCGCGCGCGTCGTCCCTGTCGGCGTGCTGCTGCTCGCATGGGAGCTGACCGCACGTACGGGCGTCGTCAATCCGTACGTATTCCCGCCGGTGTCGGAAATCGTCGTGCGCTGGGCCGCGCTCGTCGCCGACACGACGATGCTCGGACCGCTGTGGGACACGCTTTGGCGGGCGCTGCTGGGCCTCGGCATGGCCATCGTGATCGGCGTACCGCTCGGCCTGGCAATGGGCCGCATCCGCGCGGCGGAATGGTTCCTGGAACCGCTCTTCTCCTTCGGCTTTCCGCTGCCGAAGATTGCGCTCATCCCGCTTTACGTTTCGTGGTTCGGCCTGTTCAGCCTGTCCAAGGTCATGCTGATCTTCACCGACTGCCTGTTTCCCGTCGTCATCTTCACGTATCACGGCGCTCGCGGCATCAGCCCGGTGTACCTCTGGTCGGCGCAGGCGCGCGGCACCGGCCGCGTCCGGATGTTCTGGCGCGTCGTCCTTCCCTTGTCGCTGGCCAGCATCTACGACGGTGTCCAGGTGGCGGTCGTCGTCGCTGTCCTGGTCGCGGTCGTGTCGGAGATGGTGTCTGGCGGCAGCGGGCTCGGCTACATGATGATGCGCGCGTTCCGCTATGGCGACGTGCGCTCGGCGTTCGCGACGCTGCTCACGATCTCGCTCATCGGCTTCGCGCTGTACCACATCGCGCAGGCGCTGCGAGAGCGGCTGCTGTTCTGGCATGTGACCGAGGCGTGAGCTGGATCGTTGCCGAAATTCCAGCACGGGACGCGGGCAACGCGTGTCCGGTGTCCGAAGTCGTCTCCCGGTGCATGGGACGCGGGCAATGCGTGTCCGGTGCTCCAAGTCGTAGACGTCGGCCTGCGGGGCCCGGCGCTCCCTTCGCGCGCGCTTACAGAGTTTCCACGCGTGTTTCGAGACACCTCCTGGTGCCGCGCTCGTCCGCGCCACCCGCTACGGCCGCCACTCCAGTCGCACCAGACACGCATTGCCCGCGTCCCGTCGCGGCGGGAGTGCCGATGCGTGACAGGCAAGTCGAATTTCGCGTCGCGCGCTCAATCCGCCGGCGGCGACCTCGTGGCGGTTGTTGTCGCGAATCGCCACCGGCGTGTCGAGGCAGCCGTCAGCGTGCGGCGCGCGCGACTGGAAGTGCCGGCCGTAACGGGTGGCGCGGACGAGCGCGGGGTCACCGAGGTACGACGAAGATGCATGAAGACGCTGTAAGCGGGCGCGAAGGGAGCGCCGGGTCCCCGTAGGCCGGCGTTGACGGACCTGGAGCGCGCGCCGGACGCTGACGGCTGCCCAAACGGAGATGAGGCGATCTGGAACGTGCGAAGGCGCTCACTTGTGCGAATTCGAGGATGAATCGTGTCGGCATTCGGTTGCGGGCGCGTTGACAATGCACGAACCGCGCCGAATAATAAAGCGCGTTCGGTTTTGATGCGCGTTACGGAGGCATGATGCAAACTGCGGCCATTCGTACGTCCGAGATCAATCCCGCGAAGCTGACGCGCCTGTACGTCGAGCAGTTCAATCTTTCGGCAGTGAAGAAGGGCGAGACGATCGCGGTGGTGTCCGACCTGGGCACGCGCCGCGAGTACGTCCAATCGGCCTTTGCCGCCGCCGAGGAGCTCGGCGCCGACATCTACGAGCTCTGCGTCAACTCGCTGCCCGGTTGGACGCGGGTCGGCGTCCCGACGATCGGCCAGTGCAAGGGAACGCTCGAGGCAGTCTGCGCGGCCGACATGGTCGTCATCTTTCATGTCCCGCTGTTCAGCCGCTGGCTGAAGACGGTCATGGACGGCGGCACGCGCGTGCTGATGATCATCGATGCACCCGACCAGCTCGCGCAGCTCATGTCACCCCCCGGACTCAAGGAGGCGTGCAAATACGCGGAATCGCTCTACCGGAAAACACGCACTGTGTGCGTCGTAAGCGACGCCGGCACCGATCTCACGTACACGTGCGGCGAATATCCGGTGATGACGCAATGGGGCTTCGCCGACGAACCCGGACATTTCGACCACTGGGGCGCCGGGCACATACACACGTTCCCCAACGAAGGCAGCACGCACGGCACCGTCGTGATGCAGCCGGGGGACATCGTCATTCTCCCGTACTGCCGCTACGTGCACGACCCGGTGAAGCTCACCGTCCGCGAAGGCCATGTCGTCGACATCGACGGAGGGCTGGATGCCAAGCTGATGCGCGACTGGCTGGCCGACGGCAAGTCGGCAGCCGACGACCGTGATCCCTACGCGGTGTCCCACCTTGGCTGGGGCATGAATCCGCAGGCGCTTTGGTACGGCATCGCGCTGAACGGCGACGAGCCGGAGATCTCCCGAGCGGCGGCGCGGACGTTCCCGGGCAACTTCCTGTTCTCCACCGGTCCGAATTCACAGGGCGGAGGCAAGCGCACGACGCGCGGCCATTACGACGTTCCGATGCGCGACTGCTCGATCGAGCTCGACGGACGCCTCGTCGTCAAGGACGGCCGGATCGTCGACGATGCGATGCGCGTCGCCCGAGTGCCGCGCTGACCCCGTTGGCGGTGCAGGCAGGATGTTCGAGTACTTCCCATCGCACTATTCGTGGAACCTCGGCGTTTTGATGGCGGCGCAACTCGGCGGCGAGCTGACCGAGATCGACGCCGCGTGCCGTCCGTTGCGCATGCTCACGGAGCGAGTCGACGTCAAGGTGGATCCGCAAGCGCAGGCGGCCTGGGTGGACGCGTGGGATGTCCTCGCGCGTCGCGTCGAGGATCTCGCACGGCGCGACGAACAGGCGGGACACGCCCGCTCGGCGGCCCGCAAATACCGGCGTGCGTGCGTGTACTACTTCACGGCCGAGCGCATGGCGAGCCACCGCTCGCCGCAAAAGCGCGCGCTGTACGACGCGATGACGCGCTGCTTCGATCGATTCGTCGCGCTGCGCGCGGAGCCGCTCGAGTATGTCGACCTGCCATACGAAGGGACGACGCTGCCCGCCCTGCTCTACCGGGCGCCACGGCCCGGGCCGCGGCCGGCGATGATCCACTTCGACGGCTTCGACGTGACCAAGGAGTGGATGCACCTGTGCGGCATCGCCGAAGAGTTCGCCGCTCGCGGAATATCGACGCTGATGGTGGATCATCCTGGCGTGGGCGCTGCGCTGCGGCTGCAAGGACTCGCCGTCAATCACGACAGCGAGCGCTGGGCGCGCGCAGCGCTCGACTGGCTCGAGCAGCGGCCGGAGATCGACGCCCGACGTGTCGGTGTCATCGCCATGAGCCTCGGCGGCTATTACGCGCCGCGCGCGGCGGCATTCGAGCCGCGGCTCGCGTGCTGCGTCGCATGGGGCGCGCGATGGGACAACGCGGGCTCGCACGGCAGGATTCTCCGCGATCCGCAAGCCGCGCGCTCGGTGACGGGATGGCTCGAGCACGCGCTCTGGTACTACGGCGCCGCCGACGCCGACGAGGCCGCGGCGAAGATCGCGCGGATGACCCTCGACGGCGTCGCGGAACGCATCGCGTGCCCGCTGCTCGTCGCGCACGGAATGCACGATCGGCAGGTTCCGCTCGAGCAGGCGCAGCGCACGGTGGCGGAAGCGCGCAACAGTCCACGCGCCGAATTGCGCCTGTTCGACATCGGCGAGGGCGGCGTCGAGCATTGCAGCGGAGATCAGTTCTCGACCGCGATCGATGCGATGGCCGACTGGGTCGCCGACGTGCTGCTCCCGTACCCGCGCGCCGAGCGTTGAGCGTGGAATACATAGTCCCCGATACGCTGGCCGATGCCTGTCGCGCGCTCGAAGCGCAGGGCGCACAATGTCTCGCCGGGGGCCAGTCGCTTGTCGCAATGATGAACCTCGGGCTCGCTGCACCCGAGCGTCTCGTGAGCCTGCGGCGCATCGCGGCATTGCGCGGCATCGCAACCGCGCGCGATGGCGGCCTGCGCATAGGCGCGATGACGACGCACGCCGAGCTCGCACGATTGCGATCGGACGTGCCGGGTGCCATGCTGCTCGCGCAGGCAGCGCGCCTCGTCGCGTATCCGGCGATTCGCAATCGCGGAACGATCGGCGGATCGGTCGCGCTCGCCGATCCGGCCGCCGATTACCCGGTGGCCCTGGTCGCCGCCGACGCCACGATCGAGCTCGCGTCCGCCGGGCGAACGCGCGACGTTCCCGCACGCGATTTCTTCCGCAACATGTTCGAGACCGCACTCGCGCAGGGCGAGATTGTTGCCGCCATCCGCATACCGCCGGGCGCTGGCAGCGGCACGGCCTACGAAAAGCTGTCGCTCGTGGCAGGCGATTTCGCGATCCTGTCGGTCGCAGCGATCGTTGGCCGGGACACTGGCGTCGCGATCGGTGGCTACGCAATGAGACCGCTGCTGCTGAGCGGACTCGGCGTTGCGGACGGCGGAGTCGCGGACATCGCGCGCCGGCTCGCCGCCTTAGGTGAGCCTCCGAGTGATCATCGCGCGTCCGCGGCTTATCGGCGGCGCGTCGCGCCCGAGCTCGTCCTGCGCGCAGTCCGCGCCGCCGCGCAGCGCGCATTGCCATGAGCGAATCGAAGATCCCCTGCACGCTGCAGGTGAACGGCGAGACACACGATGTTCGCGTGCGCGCCGATGCGACGCTTCTCGACGTGCTGCGTGAAAAGATCGACCTGTGTGGCACGAAGCGCGGCTGCAATCACGGCGTCTGTGGTGCATGCAACGTGCTGGTCGACGGCAATCTCGTCCGTTCCTGCCTGATGCTGGCGTTCGAGGCGGAAGGGGGCGCCGTCGTCACGGTCGAAGGCGCTTCGGAAAGTCGCACGGGCTCCAGCGTGCAGCAGGCGCTGATCGATGCCGGTGCGATCCAGTGCGGCTTCTGCACGCCCGGATTCGTCATGGCGTTGACTGGCTTGTTCGCGCACGACCCGCATCCGACCGGTGATGCCATCCGGACAGCGCTGTCCGGAAATCTGTGCCGATGCTCGGGCTACGTGAAGATCGTCGAAGCCGCTGAGCGACTGGCGGCAATGGACCGGTGACTATGGCGACTGAAGGCAGCCCTGCTCGCCTCGACGCCGGTGACAAGGCGACCGGGCGCGCGCGCTACGTCGACGATATCCAGCTCCCCGGAATGTTGCACGCGGCGGTGCACACGAGCACGCATGCGCATGCTCGCATCATCGCGTATCGCCTCGATGCCGCGCATGCGATCTCCGGCGTCAAGGCGATCGTGACCGGAGCCGATATCGCCGGCGTTCGTGCCGGCGGCATCGTCAAGGACGAAACGATGCTCGCCCGCGGCACGGTGCGCTACGTGGGCGAGCCGGTCGCAGCGGTCGCCGCGGTCGATCTGCGGACGGCGCAGCTCGCGGCGGCAGCCATCGAAGTGGACTACGCGCCGCTGCCGGCAGTGTTCACGCCCGACGCCGCGCTGGTAAGCGATGCTCCCGTGCTGCACGAGGCGTTCGCGAATTACGTCAAGACAGTCGACGGCGGCGGACAGGGGAACGTCGTCTTCGAAAGCGCGATCACCGAAGGCGACGTCGAGCAGGCGTTCGGCAACTGCGCCGCCATCGTCGAAGGCACGTACGAGACGCAGGCCCAGCACCACGTCTACCTGGAGACGAACGGTTGCGTCGCCGACGTCGACTCGGCCGGCCGCATCACGCTGCACGCCACGTGCCAATCGGTGCATCACATCCAGCAGCGCGTCGCCGAGGAGCTGGCGGAGCCGATGGCGAAGATCCGCGTGATCGCCACGCGCGTCGGCGGTGGCTTTGGCGGGAAGCACGCATCCAACATCCACTCGATCGCCGCATGGCTCGCGCGCGCGACGCGCCGCCCGGTGAAGCTCGTGCTTTCGCGGCTGCAGGATTTCGAGATCCAGCGCACGCGGCATCCCGCGCGCATCTGGATGCGTACCGGCGCCGCCGCCAACGGCACGATCGTCGCCCGCGACGTGCGGATCACGCTCGACGGCGGCGCCTATGCCGACGAGAGCCCGGCGGTGCTCGCGTTCGCACTGCTGATGTCGCGCGGCCCCTACCGGATCGCGAACGTGCGCGCGCACGGCAAGGTCGTCTACACGAACAAGCTTCGCGCGGGCTCGTTCCGCGGCTTCGGCAATCCGCAGGCGACGTTCGCCGGCGAGTCGCAAATCGACGAGCTGGCGACGAAGCTCTGCATGGATCCGTGCGAGTTGCGCCTTCGCAACGCGATGCGACCCGGCGACACTGCATTTGGCGGGCAGCCGGTGCGCTCGTGCGCGCTGCGTGATGCGCTGGAGCGGGCGCGTGCTGCCCAGCGCGCGGCGCCTGTACTGCCACCGCGCGACGGATGCCGGCGCGGTGTCGGCTTCGCGGCGATGTCGCACATCTCGGGGCTGATGGGCACCGCCGCCAGCGTGCAGTTGCGGGCCGACGGCTCGATTGCACTCGCGACCGGATGCGTCGACATCGGCCAGGGCGCGGACACGGCGATGGTGCAGATGTGCGCCGGGCTGCTTGGGGTGACGCTCGATCGCGTGAGCTACGCGCAGCAGGACAGCGACGTCTCGCCGTACAACTGGAAGACCGCCGGCAGCCGCTCGACGTACATGACGGGGCGAGCGGTTGCGGCGGCGACGATCGAGATGCGCCAGAAGATGCTCGACCAGGCCGCGCGCATGATGGAATGCGCGGCATCGGATCTCGAGCTGCGACCCGGCGGCACGATCGGTCTCGTCGGCGTGCCGAGGACCGTGTCGTTCAAGGACGTGGCGCTGCATTCGCTGTTCCGCGCCGGCGGTCCCATCGCGGCGACGCATGGCTTCGTGTTCGACGGACCGGGCTTCGATCCGAAGCGTGCGTCGATCCACCGCCTGGCATTCGCCAATCTCGGCGTCTATACGTTCGGCGCGCATTGTGTCGAGGTCGACGTCGACACCGCGACGGGCAAGGTGGACGTGCGGCGCGCCTGGTGTGCGCACGATGTCGGCCGTGCGATCAATCGCGTCGCCTGCGAGGGCCAGATCCAGGGCGGTTTCGTGCAGGGCATGGGGTACGCGCTGACCGAGGCGATGCACTGGAACGAGGATGGATGGCTCACGACGACGACGCTCGCCGACTACAAGATCCCGGGCGTGCTCGATGCACCCGCCGAGATCCATCCGATCGTGATCGAGGATCCGGAGCCCTCGCATCCGCTCGGCGCGAAGGGAATCGGCGAGCCCTCGCTCGTCGGAGCGGCGCCGGCGATCGCCAACGCCATTCACGACGCGACGGGTGCGCGCCTGCGCACGCTGCCGATGACACCGGAGCGCGTGCTCGACATGCTTCCGTGAACCACGATGAAGCTGGCCGACTATCCGCCGCAGGAACCGCTGTCCGAGGCCGGCCAAATCTATGGCGCCGAGTGCTGGCGGCGGTCGGCGCCTGTTGCGTTCGACGAGTTTCCGTTCGGCGGCGATCCCTATCAGCGGCTGCTCGTCGCCCAGGCAGCCAGGCCCGATGGGCGCGTGCTGCTGTTCTGGCACGGGGGCGGATGGACGTCCGGCTACAAGGAGTGGATGGCGTTCATGGCGCCGGCCTTCAACGACGCCGGCGTGACGTTCGTCTCGGCCGGCTATCGCCTTGCGCCGCAGAACGTGTTTCCCGCGGCGATCGACGATTGCGTGCGTGCGAGCGAGTGGGTGCTGCGCAACGTCGCGCTGCACGGCGGCGATCCGCGACAGCTTTTCATCGGCGGACATTCGGCGGGGGGGCACTATGCGGCGCTGCTCGCCGTCGATGCTTCGTGGCTCGCGCGACTCGGAACGCCGCACGAGGTCATGTGCGGCTGCCTGACGATCTCGGGCGTCTATGCGTTCGGCGCAGGCGCCGGACTCGCGATGCGGCCCCGCTTTCTCGGCGACGATCCGGACAACGACGTGCGCGCGAGCCCATTGGCGCATCTGCACGCCGCGCCGCCGCCATTCCTCGTTGCGTACGGGACCAACGACTTCCCTCATCTCGTCGCGCAAGGCGTGAAGTTCGCATCGGTGCTGCGCGAGATCGGTGCGGACATCGACGAGTGCCCGCTCGCCGGCCGCACGCATTTCACGGCGAGCTATGCGGGCGGCGAGCCCGACGGCCCGTGGGTGCCTCGCGCGCTGGCGTTCATGGACCGGCATCGTCGGGGCACGGTGCCGCGCACACGATGATCACGCCCGCGCGCGACCCTCGACGAGAGTTGCGCAAGCAGTGGACAACTGTTCGGCGGAAAACGCCGCCTCCATTTCGCGACGAAATCTCACCGCAACGCTGGTTTCGTCGACGACGACATCGGTCCACTTGACCGGCTGCCCCGCGGCCACCGGCCGCACGAGCCGGATGCCGTGCGCGAGGCCGAGCGGCAATCCGCCGAGCCTGAGCGAATCGGCAGCCGGCATCAGCTTGCCGTACACCGTGTAGCCGCCTTCGCCGTCGAGCGTCTCGCCTTCGCAAAGATCGCGCTTGGCAGTCGCCACGACATCGCCGCGAAATCCGCGCGCGACGCCGGTCGCTTCCCGTCGCAATCCGACCGATGCGACGCTGATGCCGAGCTCGAGGCCGATCAGGTGAAACGGCTTGTACATCGCCGTGTATTCGCCGCTCTCGTCGGTGACGAGCCCGTATTCGCGAAAGCAGCGCGCGACGTACGGAGTGCCGGCACGCAGCGTCACGTAGACGCCCCAGCGAAGATCGCGGAACACGGGCCGGCCGTCGCGCTCGAGACTCGAGATCACTTCGACCTGTCCGGCGTGATTCAGGCTGCCGCCCGCACTGCGCGGCCGCAGCACGCGCGGAAGGTCGTCGACGCCGCACGGCGGGAACGCGAGCCCGTCCGGCGCAGGCGAAAGACCGGTGGCGTTGGCCACCGCCGCCATTTCGATCGCCGATTTGGTGCCGTCGAGAAACGAATTGAACATCTGGGGGTTGAGACCGCCGAGCCGCGCGTCTTCCCGTGTCAAGCCATAGTGTCCCCATACGGTATCGGGCGTGGACGCGTGATATGCCGGCAGGTATTTCGTGCCTTTCCCAGCGGCGACGACGTCGAAGGCCGCGGTGCGCGCCCAGTCGACCATCTCGCAGATCAGCGCCGGCTGGTCGCCGTACGCGAGCGAATAGACGATGCCCGCCTGCTCCGCGCGTCGCGCGAGCAGCGGCCCCGCGAGCGCATCGGCTTCCACGTTGACCATCACGACGTGCTTGCCGTGGTCGCAGCACGCGAGGACGTGCGCGATGCCCGCCGCCGGATTGCCGGTCGCGTCGATGACGATCTCGATCTCGGCCGCGCGGATCATCGCGAGCCCATCGTCGGTGACGTGCGTGACGCCGCGCTCGACGGCATCCGCGCACGAGCGGCCGTCGATGCGCTCGGCGGGCCAGCCAGTCGTCGTGAGCGCGGCACGCGCGCGATCGGGCGACAGGTCGGCCACGGCGACGAGATGCATTCCCGGCGTGACTCGCACCTGCGAAAGGAACATCGAGCCGAACTTGCCGGCACCCAGAAGCGCGACACGCAACGGCTGGCCCGCGGCGGCACGCATTTGCAGCATGTGATGGAGATTCATCGCCTATCGACCAGGTTACGCGAGCGTCGCCGCGAGCCGGTCGATTGCCTCGCGCACAGGCGCCGCATCCTGCGCGCCTTCGCGAAGACACGCAAGCGTGCCGGCGGCGACGCCGTCGCGCACCGTCTGCAGAACGTCTTCGCCTCGATCGAGCGCCGCCACGATCGCCGCCGTGCAGGCGTCGCCCGCGCCCACCGTGTCGACGGCGTCGATGCGCTGTGCCGGCTGTTCACCAAGCTCGCCCCGCCAGGCGTAGCCGGCACCGCGCGCGCCGCACGTGACGATCACTGCGCGCTCGTGCGTGGCGAGGCGCCGGCAACGTGAGCGAGCGTCCTCGTCGTCGCTCCAGCACCCGCGAGAACGCCCGCCTCCGTCTCGTTGACGACGAGGAGGTCGATTGCATTCAGAAGCTTCGCCGGTAGCGCATGTGCGGGCGCCGCATTGAGCACGACCCGTGCGCCGCGGTTGCGCGCGCGCTCGGCGAGTGCGCTCACCTGGTCGATCGCCACTTCGAGCTGCATCACGAGCGTTGTTGCCGAGTGCAGGATCGCGTCGGGAACCTGTGCGGCGCGCGCTTCCGCATTCGCACCCGCCACGACGGCGATGCAATTCTCGCCCGCATCGTCGACGTGGATCAGCGCCACGCCCGTCGGCGCGCCGACTTCGCGAACACCGGCGAGATCGACGCCGGCCTCGCGAACGTTGCGCAGCGCAATCGGCGCCGTGGCATCGCACCCACGCATCCGAACAGCCGGACCGCCGCTCCGGCGCGCGCCGCCGCAAGCGCCTGGTTGGCGCCCTTGCCGCCCGCGGTCATCACGAACCGGCTGCCGACAAGGCGTTCCGCCCGGGCAAGGCGGCCGCGGCACGCGCGCGACGAGATCGACGTTGATCGACCCGAAGACGATCACCATTCCGGCGCCCACGGCCTCTGTGCATTGATGAACATCGTCTGGACCCTCCTACTTCACGGCCCCGGCCGTGAGCCCGCGCACGATCGCGCGCTGCGCGAAGAAGAGAAGCACCAGCGAAGGCAGCACCGACAGCACTGCGCCGGCGGCCATCGCCGTGTATTTGGTCTCGTTCTCCTGCGCATACTTGGCGATCGCGACCGGTACCGTGGCCGTCTGCCGCGCCGTGAGGTTCAGTGCCACGACGAACTCGTTCCAGCTATGGATAAAGACAAGGATCGCGGTCGCCGCGATGCCCGGCATGACGACCGGGACCACGACGCGCCAAAGCATCTGCAGCGTCCCGCACCCATCGATGCGCGCCGCCTCTTCGAGCTCGCGCGGCACCTCGCGGATGAACGTGGCCATCAGCCAGAGCCCGATCGGAAGGTTCAGCGTCGCATGCGCGAGGATGACGGCAGTGTACGTATTGTAAAGACCGAGCGCGCGGAACCCGACGTACCACGCGCCGACGAGCGTGATCGCCGGAATCGCATTGAACACCGCCGCGGCGAGCAGGAAGGAATGCACGGCGAGGCGCGGCCAGCCCAGCCGCTCGATCGAGTACGCGCCGAGGGTGGCGACCACGAGTACGATCAGCGTGCTCGCACTCGCGACGATGAGGCTGTTGCCGTAGTTGGCGAGGTAGTCGGATGTTCCCGAAGACAGCACCTCCCGAAAGTTCGCAAGCGTCGGCGTGAACGCCACCTCGCCGATCATCAGCGAGATCTGCGTCTTGAATGCTGCGAGCGCGATCCACATGAACGGGAACACGACGATGATCGCCGCGGCGACGAGACCGGCGTGCATGGCGACCCCGCGCCAACGGGCACGCTTCATCGAGTGTCCCTCCAGGCCTGCACGGTCATGCCGATGCCCTGCGCCGCTCGGTCAGGCCGCGTGCGGCGATGAACACGAAGGCGATCGCGAAGAGCACCACCACCGACATCGCCGACCCGTATCCGGTCTGGCCTTCGGTGAAGAAGCGCCGAAAGATCGTATAGCTCACCACTTCGGTCGCCGTGCCGGGGCCGCCGCCGGTCAGCAGGTAGATCTCGTCGAACACCTTCACGCCGACGAGAATCCGGAACAGCATCGTGACGACGATCGTCGGCAGCATCAGCGGCAACGTGACGTAGCGCAGTTCCTGCAGGAACGTCGCGCCATCCACGCGCGCGGCCTCGTACACGTCCTGCGGCAGGCTTTCCAGGCCGGCGAGCATCAGCAGGAATACGAAGGGCGTCCAGTGCCAGACATCGACCGCGATGACGGCGGCGAGCGCCGTCGCCGTGCTCCCGAGCCAGTCGATGGGTCGCACTCCGAACAGACCGAGAACCTGGTTCAGCACGCCGAAGTCGAAGTTGTACATGAGCTTCCAGATCGCCCCGATGACGATGCCCGGAACCAGGATCGGCAGGATGAATACGGTCCGGTACACGAGCCGTCCGCGCGCGACCTTCGTCGTCAGCAGCGCGAGGGCGAAACCCAACACCATCTGCACGGCGACGCCGGCAACCGCGAACACCAGCGTGTTCGTCACACCGGTGCGGAACAGCGCGTCAGCGAGCACGCGCGCATACTGGTCGAAGCCGACGAATCGCCACTGCGCCTTGCCCTGCACCCAGTCGATCTGCGACACGCTCATCGCGATCAGCTGGCCGATGGGCACCAGCGCCACGGCGATGAACAGAACCACGGCCGGGGCGATCGTCCACCCGCGATCGAAGCGCCTCCCTCTCACGCGCTCTCCCGCACCATGATCTCGAAGCCCACGTCGACGATCGGATCGGCTACGGCGTCGCCTTCGAGGCGGTCGAGGATCATCTGTGCCGCCCGGCGGCCGATCGCCTCGCGCGGCACGCGCACCGTCGTGAGCGCGGGAACGAGATGCGCACCCAGTCCTGCGTCGTTGAAGCCGGCGATCGCAATGCGCGCCGGCACTGCAATGCCGCGGCGCAGGCAGGTCAGCAGCGCGCCGGTGGCGCGCACCTCGCTGGCTGCAAAAATCGCCGTGCACCGCGGATTTGCGTCGACGATGGACATGAGCGCGCGGCCGCCGGCCTCGAGATCCGACGCGCATTCGACCATTAGCGTCCTGTTCCGTGCCAGCCGGTGGGCGGCGACCACGTCCGCGTACGCCCGCCGGCGGTCCGCGGCCTGCGGATTGCCTTCGGTCGGCGCGCCGATGAAGCCGATCGTCCGATGACCGCGCGCGACGAGGTGCGCCATCATCGCGCGACTGGCGTCGTAGTTCGAGAACCCGACGACCATGTCGATCGGGTCGGATGTCAGGTTGCCGGTCTCGACGATGGGAATGCGGGCGCGCTCGAGCATGCGGCGCGCAGTCGCCGTGTGCGCGACGTTGCCAAGCACGATGCCGTCGGCGCGACGGCCGAGAAACGCCGCGACGAGCTTTTCCTCGCCTTCGAGCGCGTAGCCGCTGTCGCCGATAAGCGCCTCGAAGCCGCGGCTGCGCAGCACGGCGCTGAGCCCCGAGATTGTCGACGCATAGATCGATGCGGTGATCGTGGGCACGACGAGCCCGACGAGGCGCGTGCGCCGACTGGTGAGGCTGCTCGCGACGAGATCGCGAACATAGCCGGTCTTGGCAACCGCGGCCTCGACGCGCGCGCGGGCTTGCGGCGACACCTTGTGCGGCTCGCGCAACGCGCGCGAGACGGTGATCGGCGACAGGCGCGCGACCCGGGCCACGTCGACGAGCCGCGGTGCGCGCGCCGGCGCCCGTGCGTTCGATGAGGCGGTATGCGCGCGGCTCACGGCAATGCGTTGACAGATCGCGTCGCACAGTAGCAACATTCGGATGATTGCGCAATCATCGCGGCGGTCGCCGACGACGCCGCAGCCGGAAGACACCGCAGCACACACAGCAGCCGCTCGCCCGAGGCATGTTCGAAAGGAGCAACCGATGAACGATCGCCGGCAATTCCTGCGCCGCGCGGGCGCAGCCTGCACGCTGGCCATGCTGCCTTCGGCGGCCATCCGCAACGCAGCGGCGCAAGCAACGCCGAAAGTCGCCCCGATCACGATGGTGATCAACCAGTCGCCCTGGTTCGACGGGTTCCGCCAGCTCGTCGAGCAGTACCGGAAGGAGACCGGCAACGCGATCGAGCTCGACGTCAATCCGTATGCCGGCGCCCTGGACAAGATTCGCAACTCGCTGCGCGCCGGCAGCGGCTCCTACGATCTGCTCGCGATCGACAACAACTGGATGGTCGAATTCTTCGACGGCGGCTTCCTGATGCCCGTTGCCGAGCTCGATCCGAAATTCGCGCTTGACCCCGGCATCAGCACGTACGGCGACACGATCTACTGGAACGACAAGCTGCGCACGTTCGATCCGCGCGGCGGCAAGCTGATGGGCGTTCCCGTCAACGGCAACGTCGAGGTGTTCTACTATCGCAGGGACCTGTACGACCAGCACGGGCTCAAGGTTCCGCAGACGTGGGACGACGTGCTCGCCAACGCCCAGAAGCTCAACGACGGGTCGCGCGTGTACGGCTTCGTGCATCGCGACGACCGCGACTCGGCGCTCGCGGACTTCAGCAACTACCTGTTCAGCTTCGGCGGCGACGTGTTCCGCGATGCGAGCGCCGGCGATTTCACCGTCACGCTGAACAGCCCCGCCGCGCTGCGCGCACTGGACTTCTACCTGAAGCTCGGGAAGGCGGGCGGCTATCCGACGGCGGGTGCGGTGAGCCAGGGCCAGATGATCCAGCTGATGGCAACCGGCAAGGCCGCGCAGACGGTCGGCATCGTCGGCGCGTGGGCGCAGCTCGAGGACCCGACGAAGTCCGCCGTCGTCGGGAAGTTCGAGGCGGCGTTGATCCCGAAAAGCGCCGACGGCCGGCACGCGAGCCGCGCCGGCCACTGGATCGGCGCGATCGCGCGCAACGTGCCGCGCGAGCGCCAGCTCGGGGCGCTCGCGTTCCTCGATTGGTTCCAGACACGCGACCACCAGCTCGCGTACACGCGCTATGGCGCGGTACCGGTGCGCACCGACCTCGGCGGCAGCGACCTCGCGCGGGAGCCGAAGTTTCGCTTCCTGTCTCCGCAATCCGAGAACTCGAAGGTCGCGAAGATGTATGCGGTGATTCCCGAAGCGGCGCAGATGTCGTCGATCTGCTCGCTGCGCCTCAACGAATGCATCATCGGCAAGAGCTCGCCGGTCGACACGCTGAATCGCGTCGCCGCGGAAGTGCAGGAGCTGGTGGCGCGCGGCGGCCGCAAGACCGGGCACCTGCCGGACCTCAAGTGATGCGACGCGAACGCTCGCGCCTGCGCTTCGCATGAACGCGAAGTGCCGCTCGCACGTTCCGCGCTTGCCATCGCTCGGCTACGGCGGCGGCAGCCTATTTCCGGTGCGCGCCGAGCGCGAAGCCGAGGACGTGCTGGCGTACGCATACGACCGCGGCTTCCGCTATTTCGACACCGCGCCGCTGTACGCCAATGGCCTCGGCGAGCATTGGTTCGGGACCGCACTGCGCCAACGCGAACGCGACGATTTCGTACTCTCGACGAAAGTCGGCCGTCGCCTGCGTCCGCAGTGCGTCAGTCCGGCGCCGACGGACGGGCTGGCGTTCGAGTACTGGTACGACTACAGCTACGACGGCGTGCTGCGATCGCTCGAGGACAGTCTGCAGCGATTGGGCCTGTGTCGCGTCGACATCGTCTACCTGCACGACGTCAATCCGCGCTGGCAGAAAAACGCCTACGAGGCGCGCTTCGCCGAAGCGATGGGCGGCGCTTATCCGGCGCTCGAGCGCCTGCGCAGCGAGGGCGTCGTCCGCGCCATCGGCGTCGGCGTCAAGGGCGCGGACGTATGCATGCGCTTCGCGGCCGCGGGCGACTTCGATCTGTTCATGCTGGCGGGCGGCTACACACTGCTCGAACACGCGGCGCTCGAACACTTCCTTCCGCATTGTCTCCGACACGACATCGGCGTCGTCGTCGCTTCGCCGTTCAATTCAGGCATCCTTGCGACCGGTGCCGTTCCGGGAGCGACGTTCTTCTACGCCGAGGCGCCAATGGAGATCATCGAACGCACGCGCAGGCTCGAAGCGGTATGCGCCCGCCACGACGTGCCGCTCGGCGCAGCGGCGCTGCAATTCACGCTCGCGCATCCCGCAGTGGTCAGCGCCGTCTGCGGCTATCGCTCGACTTCGCAGGTGGATACAAACCTTCGTTGGGCAACGCAGGCGATCCCCGCGGCGCTCTGGGACGAGCTGAAGGCCGGCGCGCTGATCCCAGCGAACGCGCCCACGGGGGTGTCGCCTCCGGGAGGCAGGGATTCGGGCGCATCGTGACCCGACGGACCGGCACTGCGAGATGACGAGTGCGCATTTCGAAGGCTTTCGGCGCAGCGACGGATCGGTCGGCGTGCGCAATCACGTGCTCGTGATGTCGGTCACCGGTCTCACCGGCCCGACAGCGCGGCGCATCGGACGAGCCGTGCCCGGCGCACGCGTCATCACGACGCCGTACGGCAGCGGCCTCGTCGAAGGCGACGCGGCGCTGCAGCGTCGCGCAATGGAGGCCTTCGGCCGCCACCCCAACGTCGCCGCCGTGCTCGTGGTCGGTGCGACGCCACCCTACGTCGCCGAGGTTGCGGAGGCCATCGCGACCACCGGTAAACCGGTCGAGTCGCTGGTGCTCGACGACTGCGACCACGACGCGATTACGCTCACCGAGCGCGGCATCCGGATCGCCGCGCGCTTCATGCGCGAGGCGTCGCGCGCGCGCCGCGTGCGCATCGACGTCGCGGATCTCTGCCTTGCGATGGAGTGCGGCCGTTCCGATCCGAGTTCCGGTCTCGTGGCCAATCCGCTGGTGGGCAGCATCGTCGATGCCGTAGTCGCTGCGGGCGGTCGTGCCGTATTCGGCGAGACGATCGAGTGGCTGGGCGCCGAGCATCTGCTCGCCGCGCGTGCCGCCGATGCTGCGGTGGCGCACGCAATCCGCGCCGCTGTCCTGCGTCGCGAGCGCATGAGCGTCGCCGCCGGCATCACGCTGACGGGGAAGAATCCGGGCCCCACGAACGTCGCCGCCGGATTGTCGACGATCGAGGAGAAATCGCTCGGTGCAATCGCCAAGGGCGGTCGCTCGCCGATTCGCGGCGTCGTCGACATTGCCGAGACGTTGCCGGGCCCGGGGCTCTACGTGATGGACGCGCCGGCGTATGCGCCCGAATCGGTCGGCGGCCTCGTCGCGTCCGGCGCACAGATCGTGCTGTTCACGACCGGCGTCGGCAACAGCTTCGTGAGCGGCCTCGCGCCGACGATCAAGATCTCGGCGAACCCGATCGCGGCGAAGCGCCTGGGCGAGCAGCTGGATTTCGACGCAAGCGGCGTGTTCGAGCGCAGGGAAGCTCTTGCCGAGGCGACTTCGCGGCTCATGGGCGTCATGCTCGACGTCGCGTCAGGCACGCTGACGTGGGGCGAGGTGCTCGATGAAGGCGAGGATGTCGTCAGCAGGCTCGGGCCGGCACTGTGAGCGATCGCGACAATAGTCCGGCGGTCACGACCCGCTGGCACGCGACCGCACTCGACGCGAACGACAACCTGGCGATCGTCCTCGAGGCCGTCGCGGCGGGCCAGGAGGTCATCGTCGATGTCGCCGGCAAGGCGATTCGCGTGCAGGCGCTCGGGGCTATCGCGCTCGGTCACAAGATCGCCCTCGCCGATCTGCATCCAGGCGATCTGCTGGTGAAATACGGCGAGACGATCGGCGAAGCGACCGCACCTATCGCTCGAGGTGCCTGGGTGCACGTGCACAACCTGCGCAGCTTGCGTGCCCGCCCCGATGCGCAAGCCGTCGTATTCGACGCGCATGAGTACCTGGATGTCGCGGCGGCGGCGCTTGCGCTGTCCATTCCTCCCGAAAGCCGTGATGCGGTCGCGGCGAACCTGAAGCGCCTGTCCGAGTTCGCGCGCGAGGTGCTGGCCTTCGATGCGTGATCCGCTCAAAGCGGCAGCGACGGCCGCAGACATCTCGGCTGCGGTGCGCGCCGGCAGCGTGACCGCCCGCGCGGTCGTGGAGGCGGCGCTTGCGCGCATCGAGCGCGCGAATCCAACCGTCAATGCGTTCACGGCCGTCGCGGCGGATCGTGCGCTCGAGCGTGCCGATGGAATCGACGCCGCACGGCGCGCAGGCGCGGGGCTCGGCGAGCTCGCCGGCGTTCCCTTCGGCGTGAAAGCGATGATCGACGTTGCGGGACTGACGACGACCGGCGGTTCTGCGCTGTTCCGTGATGCGCCTGTCGCCACGCAGGACGCCGCGGTTGTGCGCAAGCTGGAAGCGGCCGGCGCAGTGTGCGTCGGCGCGCAGAACATGGACGAGCTCGGGATGGGCGGCACCACGGACAACGCCTGCTTCGGCCCGACGCGCAATCCGCACGATCGCTCGCGCACCCCCGGCGGGTCGTCGGGGGGATCGGCCGCGGCCGTCGCCGCGGGGATGGTGCCGCTGTCAATAGGCAGCGATGGGCTCGGGTCGGTGCGCCTTCCCGCGTCGCTGTGCGGCGTGTTCGGATTGCGGCCGACGCGCGGTGTGATCGACGATGACGGCGTGCTCAGTGCCGGCAGCACGCTCGCGACGCTCGGCCCGCTGGCGCGCAGCAGCGCCGACATCGCGCTTTGCCATCGGCTGATCGCCACGCCGCCAGCGGCATCGACGGAAACAACGCCCGATGATGGGAAAATTCGTGTCGCGACCGTCGGCGGCTATTTTCGCGAGGCGCTCGGCGACGAGGCAGCGCGCGCGTTGCAGCGCGTCGTCGACGCGCTGGACATCGTGCGCGAGGTCGAATTTCCCGACGCGCGGCGCGCAAAGGCCGCGGCGATTCTCGTGAACGCAGCGGAAAGCGCGACCGGCCGCATCGATGCGCTGCGCATGCGCCTCGACCGCTTCGACCCGGCAACGCGCGAGCGCTTCCTCGCGCATGCGCTGCTCCCGGCGCAGTGGTACCTCGCCGCGCAACGCTTCCGGCGCTGGCACGCCGAGCGCATGGGGCGTCTTTTCGACGACGTGGACGTGCTCATCGTGCCGGCGACACCGTGCGCCGCGCCGCAGACCGGCGCGCAAACGCTTCGGATCGGCAGCGCGGACCTGCCGACCGGGCCTGCGCTCGGGTGGTTCACGCAACCGATTGCGGGAACCGGATGTCCCGCGCTCACCGTGCCGATTGCGCATCCAGGCCGCCTCCCCATCGGCGTGCAACTCGTCGCGCGTCGCCACCGCGACGATCTGTTGTTTCGCGTCGCGGCCGAGCTCGAAGCGCTCGGCGTCGCGCAAGCGCCCGTCGCCGTCGAGTCGGCACGGGCCGACACGTCGGCAGCGGCGCACGCCGTACCGCGAATGTGACGCCGACCTGGAGCGCGGCGCTAGCGCTCGATGCCCGTGCCGAAGCGGGCGAAAGTCCCTGGTGGTCCGCCGCGGAGAATTGCCTGTACTGGGTCGATATCCATGGCCGCCGCCTGCATCGCTTCGATCCGCGCAGCGGCCTCGATCGCGCGTGGATCACGCCCGATCTCGTCACGTTCGTCGCACCGCACGAAGCTGGCGGCCTCGTCGTGGCGCTGCGTGATCGCGTCTGTCACGTCGATCTCGCGAGCGGGCGCTACCGCATCGTCGCGCAGCCGGCGCTGCCGCCGGGCGGCCGGCTGAACGACGCGACGATCGACGTGCGCGGGCGCCTCGTGATCGGAGCGATGACCGCACCCGACGACACGGACGCGCGTGCGGCACTGTATCGCATCGATCTCGATGGGACATGCGCATCGCTGCTGGACGGGTTTCGCACCGTCAACGGCCTCGCGTTCGCGCCGGACGGCACCACGCTCTACGTGTCCGATTCGCATCCCGCGATTCGCACCGTCTTTGCGTGCGAATACGACGTTGCGCGCGGTGTCGCCGGTACCCGCAAGGTCTTCGTCGCGACACGCGATCTGCCCGGTCGGCCGGACGGCGGCTGCGTCGATGCCGACGGCGCGTACTGGATGGCGGTCGTCGACGGCGGGTGTCTGATGCGCTTCGACGCGGACGCCCGGGTGATCGGAACGGTGCTCGTGCCGGTCGAGAAGCCGTCGAAGGCGGCGTTCGGCGGCTCTGCGCTCGACACGCTTTTCATCACGTCGCTGCGACGAAACCTGCGCATGCCACCCGCGCAGCAGCCGCTCGCGGGTGGATTGTTCGCGGCGAAGACCGGCGTGCGCGGGATCGCTCTGCGCGACTGTGCGATCGCGCTGCCGGGGTAGCATCGTCGCGACCGGTTCACCCGCCCATCTTCGCCATTCCCTCGCGAATTTGCTCGGGCGTGAGGTCGACCGTGTGCGTGGCGACCGACCAGCGATGGCCGAACGGGTCTTCGAGCTGGCCGTAACGGTCGCCCCAGAACATGTCCGCGACCGGCATCGTGACCTTGGCGCCGGCCGCAACGGCTTGCGCCACCGTCGCATCGACGTCGGGTACGTACAGGTGAATCGTCACGGGTGAGCCTTTCAGCGATTTCGGCCCGAATGATCCCCATTGCGGGTTCTCGTCGACGAGCATCAGCGTCGAGTCGCCGATCTTCACGGCGGCATGCATGAGCTTGCCGTCCGGACCTGGCAGGCGAGCCTGCTCGATGGCCTTGAACGCGCGCTTGTAGAACTCGATCGCGTCAGCGGCGCCGGCGCAGATCAAATGGGGTGTGAGCGAATGCATGCCGTCGGGAATCGGCTTCGGGGCTTGCTTGACCATCACGGCTCCTTCGGTAAGGTTTATGCAGTCAGGTATCGCTGCCTCCGCGATGCCATCGCGTGCATGGCGTAAGGCGCGAGCGTCGCGGCCGGCGGGCCGCCCATGCGCAGCCGCCCGCTCCTGTAGAGCAAAAGAAGCAGCGCGACGAGCGTTCCGCCCGGCAGCAGGACTTCGACGACAAGGTACGGGCCGAAGCGTTGCACGGCGCGACGCAATGCCGTGAGCAGGGTTACCACAGGTTCCATGCCCGTTCCTCGCCTGGTTCGACGGCCCCCGAATGGGGCCCTCACGATCCAGTCGAACGGGATCGGCGCAAATCGACAAACGTGGCTTCGGGGTCGAGATCGGTGACTTCGCTGACGCCAGCGCAAGTCGACTTGTTGCTCTGACCCCTCCCAGCTACGCCAGCGCCTGCTCCAGGTCGCCGATCAGGTCGTCGGCGTGCTCGATGCCGATCGAGAGCCGCACGAGATCGGCCGGACACGTGGTCCCCGGCCCTTCGACGCTCGCGCGGTGCTCGGCGAGGCTCTCGACAGATCCGAGCGACGTCGCCCGCTTGAATACGCGAAGGCGCGCCGTGAAACGCTTCGCAGCTTGGTCACCGCCACGCACGCGCAGCGACAGCATGCCGCCGAAGCCGCCCTTCATCTGCCGTGCGGCCGTCACATGCCCGGGATGCGAGGGCAATCCCGGATAAAGCACGTGCGACACCTTGTGATGCGACGCGAATCGTTCGGCGATTGCCTGCGCGTTTGCGCACGCGGCCGCCACGCGCACGTGCAGCGTGCGCATGCCGCGCAACAGCAGCCACGCCTCGAATGACCCGAGCACCGCGCCGGCGCCGCTGCGAACGCTTCGGATCCGCTGCCATCGCTCGTCGTCGCGTGCTGTCGCCAACGCGCCGGCAATGACGTCGGAATGCCCGTTCAGGTACTTGGTGGCCGAATGCATGGCGATATGCGCGCCGAGCGCGAGCGGGCGCGTCAGAAGCGGCGTGGCCACAGTCGAGTCGACCGCGACGATCGCGCCGACCTCGCGCGCAAGCTCGGCGGCTGCGGCGATATCGGTGATGTCCCAGGTGGGATTGGCCGGCGTTTCGACCCAGATCAGTTGTGGTCGCAGCGCACGAGCCTTCGTCGCGAGATCGTCCGTCGACGCGTTGTCGTAGAACTCCAGCGGCAGCGCCCAGGTCGCTGCGAACTGCGAAATCCAGCTCCGCAGGCCCCAGTACATGTTGCGCGGCGCAAGCACGCCATCGCCGGGAGCGAGCGCCTGGAACACCGCGGCTGCCGCTGCCTGTCCAGACGCGAACACCATTGCGCCCGCAGCGCCTTCGAGCGCAGCGATCAGCGCTTCGGCCTGGTCGAAGCTCGGATTGTCCGGGCGCGCATAGATGCGGCCCCCCGGAAAGCCGCCGTCGCCGCCGCGTTCGTACGTGGTGGAAACGTGGATCGGCGGCACGATGTCGCGATACGGGTCGGCGACGCAGCCCATGCCTTGCGCGGCAAGCGTCTCCACCCGGCGTTGAGAATCGTCAGTCATGGTCGTCTTTCCACGCCGACTTCAAGAGCGATCGGCGCGCCTTCGCTCGCGCCCGGCGCCCGAAACCAATGAAACACCACCGGGGCAGTGCGGAAATCGGCAGGCTACACGGCGTGGCTAAACTCATAACCGCTACTCGCCTACGGGAGTGCCCCTGCCGGAGCGTTCTCGTGCGAAAGCGTTACCTGACCAAGGAGACCCCGATGATCCGCAGCAGATTCCCCGCAGGCAAACCGAATCCTTCCCCGAAGCGCGTGCTCGCGGGTGCGCGGGCGCGCGTCGCAGCCGCCTTCCGCAAGCTCGCGCATGGCGTCGATCCGCGCACTGCCGGCGACAGGACGCGCAGCTTCTATCGTTCGAGCGGGATGGCATGGTCGCGCAGCCTTAGCTGATGCCGGAACGTGGCGTCGGCGCGAAGCGCTCTACGCGTCTTCGAGATCGACGGGCAGCTTGCCGAACACGTCGAGGACGAGCGGTATCGTCGTCAGAATGCCGACGGCGAGGAGCGTGCCTCCGATCGTACGTCGCTGCTCGCGGCTCAGATGGTCCGCGAGCAGAAGCGCGATCCCGGCACCCGCGATCACGCGCGTCCCGGCAATCAAGGCAATCTCCGGCAGGGTAATTGCGACGCGCTTCATCGTGTCCTCCTCGTCCAGCCGCGGTTGCGGGCATCGATCGTCAGCATACGCCGGCTCGTGCTACGCATTCGCGAAACGGCGCAGCGCATCCATGCTTCGAAGCTCGAATGACCGCGCTTGCTGCCGCCGGGCGAGCTCGATCGCCTTACGCAGCGACCGTTCGGCTCCGGCGAGGTCGTTCCGGAGCACCAGCGCTTCCGCCTGGAAGCGCATGATTTCCGCCGCATAGAAACGCTCGCCGGTTGCCTCGCTTTGCGCCAGCGCCTGCGCAAGCACACCGACGGCTTCCTCGCCGTGGCCGGCGTCGATCAGCCCCTTCGCGTGCTGCGCCCGCACGAACGGCTGGTAGGTGACCGCGCCGATCTCGGTGTGGCCATCGATGCCACGCGTGAGCCCCGCGAGCACGTCCGGGCCATGATCGCCGATACCAACGAGCGCACTGCAGCGCATTGCTTCCGAAATCCCGATCCAGGTCGCGAAACGCTGCTCGCGCGCCGCCTCGAGCGATTGCGTCGCATAGGCGACCGCGGCGGCGAAATTGCCGCCGATCAGATGCACGGCAGCGAGGTAGCACAGCGAGAAGTTGACCGTATGCAGGCCGCCGAGTGCGCGTGAATGCCGAAGCCCCTCCTCGGCCGCCCGCACGCCGTCTTCGGTCCGGCCCATCAGCGTCAGCGACAGCGCGAGGTAACACAGACCGGTCGACTTCTGGTCCTGCACGTACAGCACCTGTCGCGCGCGGCGCGCCGCCTGATCCTGCTCGTAGATGCGCAAACCTTCTTCCAGGTGCGAGCGTGCCGCGGCAAGCTCGCCCTTCAGGAACAACGTGCCGCCAAGGAGCAGGTGCCCCATGATGAACGGCGGCTTGGCCTGCTGCGCGGCCGCCCGCGTCAGGCACTCGTCCGCGAGCATCTCGCACCTGGGGAAAGCCGCGCGCGTGATCTCGAACGAGCCGAGCCCCGACAGCACCGAGAAGATCTCCGGCGCGTCGCCGAGCTCGCGACAGAGGTCGAGCGCGGCGTTGTATGCCCGCCCGCACTCGGCGGACGAGAAGCCGCGGTATTCGGCGTAGATGCCGCCGAGCGTCCGATGCACGATCAACGCGAGGCGCAAGCGGCCGCGCGACTTCGGCTGGGCGGCGAGCAACGCCAACGCAGCCTCGAGTTGCGAGATCGCCTCGGCGAAACCCGAACGCCGCGCCGAAAGCTTGGCAGCCTTGACGAGAAACGCCACCGCGTTGTCGGCGTCGTTGGCGGCCTGGAAGTGATGCGCGACCAGCTCGGGCTGCGTGCCGGCCGTCTCCGGAAATTCGTCGACAAGCACCTGGGCGATGCGCGCGTGAAGCGCTGCCTGTTTCTTCCTGAGCAGGTTCGCGTACGCCGCGTCGCGGACCAGCGCGTGCTTGAACGCGTAGCTTAAAACTGACGACGAACGGCGCGTGACGAGGAGTCCGGCATCGACGAGCCGGTACAGCTCCTCGCGCAGATCGTCCTCCGGCATATTGGCCGTCCGGGCGAGCAGCTCGTAGGAGAATTCGCGACCGATCACGGAGGCGACCTCCGCCACCGCCTTCGCCGAGCCCAAACGGTCCAGGCGCGACATCAGGGAGTCGTTCAACGTCGCCGGAATGGTCACGGCAACGAGTCCCGGATTCGTCGCATCACTGTCCGCGGCGGACCCGCTCGCGCTCTCCAGCACGTCGCGCGTCAAATCCTCGATGAACAGCGGCAGACCGTCGGTCTTGTCGGCGATCTGGTCGACCATCGAGGCGGGAATGCGCTTTCCCTCGCACAGCAGGCCGATCATCGTGAGCGAGTCGCGACGCTCCAGCGGAGCGAGCGCGATCGAGTGCAAGTGGCCGTTCGCGTCCCAGTGCGCCTGGAATTCGGTGCGCGCGGTGAAAAGCGCGAGCACCGGCAGCGAGCGCAGGCGATCGATCAGAATGCCGACCAGCTCGTCCGAGGACGGATCGATCCAGTGCAGGTCCTCGACGACGAGCAGCACGGGACTGCGCGCAGCGTAGACAGCGAGAAGCTCCATCAGCTCGTGAAAGAGCCGTTGCTTCTGTCGCTGCAGGGACATGCCCAGCGGCGGATAGCGCTTCTCGTAGCGAACCGACAGCAGGTCCGCGAGAAGCGGCACGGCTTCCGCGCGATTCGGCATCGCTTCGGGAACCAGACGCTCGATCCTCGCGAGCTTCGCATCGTCGTCGCCTTCCTTCGCGATGCCGGCCGCGAGCGTCAGCTGGCGAACCAGCGGAGCGAGCGGACTTCCCTGCAGATTCGGTGAGCAGTGATACCAGAGCCGCAGGCAGCGCCGGTCCACGATGCGCCTCGCGAGCACCTGCGCGAGGCGGGATTTGCCGACGCCGGGCTCCGAGGACAAAAGCACGGCCTGCCCGTCCCCGGCACGCGCGGCTGCCCACATGCGTGCGAGCGCCTCGATTTCGACCTGCCGGTCGACGAGCGGGGTCAACTCGGCGGCGCGCAGTGCGTGAAACCGGCTGCGATTGCGACGCTCGCCGATCACCTGCCATGCGGGCACCGGCTGGTCGAATCCCTTCAGCTCCTGCGGCCCGAGATCGCGATACTCGAACAGCCCGCGGCTCAGGCGCCGGGTCTGCTCGGAGACGACGACCGTGTCCGGCTCCGCCAGCGCCTCCAGGCGAGCCGCCAGATTGAGCGCGCTGCCGATTGCCGAGAGCTCTTCACCCGCCTGCGGCAGGTTGCCGACGACGACGAGACCCGTCGCGATGCCGATGTGAACGCGCAGGTCGGCCGCGCCGATCGCCTGCCATTGCGTATCGGTGATGGCGAGTGCGGCGCGGATGGCGCGCTCGGCGTCGTTCTCGTGCGCGCGCGGATAGCCGAAATACGCGAGCACGGCGTCGCCGATCTGCCGCGCGACGATGCCGCCGTGCGCTGAGACGACATCGTCGCAACGCCGGCGATAGGCCTGGATGACGTCGGCGAGCTCTTCCGGATCGAGCCGCAGCGATAGCGCCGTCGACGCGACCATGTCGCAAAGCATCACGGTGAGCTGGCGACGCTCGGCAGGCCGGATGTCAGTCATCGCACGAGGGCCGCGACAGGAGGTCTCCGATCGTACTGCGTTTCCCGCACGCGCGCCGAGGCATCATGCCCGGGCGATCGTCCGCAGCCGCAGCCTGAAATGGTCGTAGAGGTACGGAATCCGCGAGGGCTCGACCGCCGGGTCGACGAGCTCGAAGTGGGAATCGCGAAGCAGCGCCGCGAGCGTCGCCTTCAGGACGAACGTCACCAGCGAGCGGCCGGCGCAGCCCTGGCGATGCGCGCTGAAGACGTAGACGTCGGGAAACCCGCCGCTGACGACCGCATCGGGCGCGAACCGGTCCGCATTGGCGCCGAATATCCGCGGATCGCGATGACGGAAGCCGGCGTGGATCAACAGTTGCCGGCCTGACTCGACCGTTATGGAATCACGCAGCGTGAAGGAGCGCATGGCACGGCGCATCAGCAACGGCACGGGAGTCCAAAGCCGCAACTGCTCCATGATGCACGCTTCGAGATAGTGCAGGCGGTCGATCGCTTGCCCGTTCGCGCCGCCGGCCGTGCGAATTTCGTCGCGCACGCGTTGCTGCACGTCGGGATGCGCGGCGATCAGCGCAAGCGTGCGTGCGACGTGCAACTCGACGGCATCCTTGAGCACAAACAGCCAGAAGCCGATCTGCGCCGGCACCCGCGTGATTGGCGTGGTGCTGCCTTTTTCGACGAGCGTGGCGCTGTCGCGCAGCAGGCATGCGGAAGGCCCCGATGCAATTGCGTTGGCGAGATCGCGCTCGATGCGCTCGTAGAAGGCAGCGAACGACGCCTGCTGGCGCAAGAGAAGGTTGCTGCCGGCGACCAGCCGGGCAAGATCCGCGCTCAGTTCGGGGCTGACCTGCCCCGCGCCGCGAACGGCCTGCTGCGAAATGCGTTCGCCGAGCGTCTGGAAATCGGACCAGCGCAATTCGCGCGATCCTGTGCCTGTCAGGCGCGCGGCTTCCTGATGGGCGATTTCGCCGAAAGTCTCTTGATGGGGGTGCGGCCGCCCGAGATAGAGCGCAGTTTCATTGAACGGACGGCGTGCGCGCCACTCGTCGCCGCTCGAGATGACGAGCGAATCGGGAACGAACCGCGACAGTGCCGCCTTCTTGAGAAATGGATCGGCAGCATTCGCATCGGAACGCAGCACTTCCTCGATCGATTCCGGCGCGAGCACGAGCAGCGTTCGCCCGACCGGGAACCAGCACCACAAATGGTCGCATCGATACTTGTCGCGCAGCTCGGCGAGCAGGCGCATCGCGCCGCGGCCGCCGCCCCGCCTCGCGAACCAGGACAGGAATCCGCGATTGGGCGCAACCAACCCGAGAAAAAACGCCGGGATGGCCACGTGCCATTGCAGGCGCAGCGTATCCCACCAGGAAAGCTTCCTGACTTCGACAGCCATCGGACCCTCCCTCCCCGCGGGATCGGCGTGGCGCGGCTCGTGCGATCGTAACGCGGAACGGGCTTGAAGACGACGGGGCGGCGGCCCATACTCCACCGGCCATTCCGCCGCCGGGCCGGAGGAGACTCCCGATGGAAAACGGATCGCTCGCCCGGCCGAAGCCGCGCGCGGAGCGCGACATGCGGTTCGTGCTGCATCCCGCGGACGACACCGCCTACGCGCACTACGAAGGGAGCGACGCGAATCCGTTCGAGCCCGCGGCCGCGGGCATCTCGCGGATGAACGCCTGGTGGCTCGCGGAGGCGGCGCTGCTTGCATACTGGCCGCCCGCCATCGCGATCGCGCGCTTTCGCGCGGCGGGGATGGAATCCGCCTTCATCGAACAGCGCGGCGTCCAGTGCTATGTGAGCGTCGCCCCAGCGTTTGCGATCGTGTCGTTTCGCGGCACGGAAGTCGACGATCTCCAGGATGTTTTCGACGACGCGCGATTCGCGCTGGTGCGCTGGAACGAAGCCGGCGCGAAAGTCCACCATGGCTTTCGCGAGGCGTTCGACCGCATCGAGGCGCACCTCGCGGACGAGCTCGCCTCGATCGGGCCGGAGCGGACGCTCTGGTTTTCCGGACACAGCTTAGGCGGCGCGCTCGCCGTGCTGGCCGCTGATCGTTTCGGCCGCACGAGTGGCATCCTGTCGATCGGCTCGCCGCGCGTTGGCAACGCCGCATTCGCGACGGCCTTCGCGGCACGCTTCGGCGCCGTGACCGCGCGCTACGTCAGCAATCGCGACCTCGTCACCCGCGTGCCACCGCGGCGCCCGTTCGGATACGAGCATGTGGGCGAACTGCGACAGATCGATTCGAACGGCGACGTCAGCGGCGCAGCTCCACCGGCGATTGCGCTTGCCGAGCGGATCAAGGACCTGGCCCGGACGCAGGAAGCGCTGCTCGATCACATGCCGCGCGGATACAGCGTCGATATCTGGAACGACTACGCGAGAAGTGGCGGCTGATCGCCGGCGATTTCCACGAAGCGGCACAGCGCATTGACGAGGCGCATCTGGTCGATCGTGCGCGCATGCGCTTCGAGCAATCGCGGGCTCGCGACGATCACGGCGAGGCACATCGCGCGCGAGACGGCGACGTTCAGCCTGTTGCGCGAAAACAGGAACTCGAGGCTGCGGGGGATATCGTCGATGGTGGACGTCGCCATCGAGTAGAAGACGATTGCCGCTTCGCGCCCCTGGAACTTGTCCACCGTTCCCACCGGCACGTCGGGCAGTCTCGCCTGCAGCAACGCCTCGCGCAGCTTGCGCACTTGCGCGTTGTAGGGCGCGACAACCATGAAATCGGACGGCTGCAGCGGCTTCGCCTTGCCGTCGCGATCGGTCCAGGTGGTGCCGATCATCGACGCAATCCTGGCTGCGACCTCAGCCGCCTCCTCCGTCGACGCCGCGGCGTTCCCGGCGTGCGCGACCGGCACGAAGCGCAAGCCCGTGCCGAACGCTGTCGTCATGCGCTCGAGTTCCGGAATGCCTTGCAGCCGGCTGTCGTAAACGATTTCAGAAACGAACCGGCAGACGTCGGGATGCATGCGGCGCGTGCGCTCGAGAAAGAGACCCATGCGCGCCGGGACGGTCGCTTCGTCACCGAGCAAATGCTCCAGCACCGATGCGCCGGTCCCCGGGGGATGCGAGCCCTGCGAAACCTGCGCGAGTTGCAACGGATCGCCGAGCAGCACGACATTGCGCGCTGCCGTTCCCATCGCAAGGGCATCGGCCAGCGACACCTGCCCCGCTTCGTCGATGATCAGCGTGTCGATCGCCTGATCGATGTCCGGATGCGCGAAGAGCCAGGCGGTGCCCGCGAAGAGCAGTGTGTCCGGACCCGCGTTGGCGAAGTCCTCGGTCGCGCTGGCGCTGGTGATCGACGCGCGGTCGTACAACGACTCGGCGTTGCCGTCCGACGACTTTTTCAAGCCGCGAAACTGCAAGCCCTCCTCCTCCGCGGCCCGCCCCACCTCGTCGAGCAGGTTGTGGATCGCCTTGTGGCTGGTGGCCGTGACGCCGACGCGCCGTCCCTGGCGCATGAGCTCGGTGATGAGTCGCGCGCCTGTCCAGGTCTTGCCGGTGCCCGGCGGGCCCTGGATGAACAGGTAGCTCGAATCGAGCGACAGCGTCAGCGCGCGCTGCTCGGCAATGTCGATCGTCTGGATTGCGTCGCAACCCTCGCGCCCGCGAATGCGGGGGGACGTTCGCGCGAGGATGTCACTCAGCGCGGGATACCGCGCGTCGTCGGCGAGCACCGATCGTGCGAGGCGCGCGAGCGCGTCGCGCTGTGCGACCGTCCTGTACGGGCCACCCGGAATCAGCGCGCGTGGCAGTGGCTCGTGTTTCAGTTTCGCGCCGCGGCGCAGTGACAGCGTACCGGCGATGTCGTCGAGCGCGACGATCGTGCCCGCGCCCTTTTTGGTCGCCGGGTCATACGGCGAATCTCCCGGGCGAAATTTGTGCTGCTGCACCGGAAACGCCAGCGGGTAAATGAGCGCCCTATTGTCCGCAACGGGCGCTCCGGCCGATACGAGGCCCGCGATCGACTCGCCGTCGTCGAGCAACTCGTCCGCGATCATGTGATCGCAGCGCTCGAAAAACCACCACCAGACCGGCCGGTCCTCGCGCTGGTGATATTCAAGCAACTCGCCCGCGAGCCAGCGCGGCGATCCGGACTCCTCGCCTTCCACGAGGCGCGATCGCAGCTCGGCCCGGGCGCCAGCTTCCTCGGCCTCCTTATCCTCTACGTTCGGGCGTGGCTCGAGCCACGGCAGATCGATTGGATGCTGCGCGAACAGCCAATCGCGCAATGCGAGCGTCGCACGGCAATCATCCTCGTTGTACTCGGCGATCGACGCGAGCGCGGCGGCGTCGCGCGCGGTCATCCATTGCTCGTACGCGAGCACCGCACCCATGCCGCTGCGCACCTCGGCGAGCCGTGCATACGGTACGAGCCCCTCCACCTCCTTGAGCGAGTAGCTTTCGACGCCGGCGCGCAAGCCCTGGCGCACCACCGTATGCAGATTGACGAGCACGCCACGGCGTAAAAGATCATCGACGGCGTCCTCGCGCGTCGCATACGTTCCCATCAGCTGCTTGAGCGCAGCGTTTTCGTAGGTGCCGTAGTGGTACACGTGCATCGCCGGATCGGCGGCGAGGCGCGCATGAATGAAGTCGACGAAGTTCTCGAACATGCGCCGCTCGCCCGCGCGGTCGTGTGCCCACATCGGCCGGTATTGCCAGCCGTGGCGCTCGCGCACGAGGATGCCGAACAGGAAATGCAGGCCCTGCGCTGGCTCCCAGAATGGGTCGCCCTCGATGTCGAAGATCACGTCCCCGGACGACGGCCGCGGCAATTGCTCGAAGCCATGGCCGGCTTCGGCATCGATCCGATGCCAGTCGAGCCGGCCGGAGATCCGGCGCTCGAGTTGCAGCGCCGCCTGGTCGCGCAGCTTCTCGAACGCGTACGCTTCGACGTGCTCGACCTTGGTCCGGGGAGCCGCGTGCGCCAAAGCAGTGAGCGTCGGCAGGCGCGCCTCGCGCAGCCCGGCAACCTGCGTGCGACGCACGCCGGCGACGAGCACCAGGCTGTCCTCGGCGCGCCACTGGTCGTGACAGACGCCGCGAAATTCGCACAGGGCGCAATGCTCGACGGGATACGGCTCGGTGCCATCGGGCGAAGCGAGTGCCGATTCGAACCGGCGGCGCACGCGCCGGTAGTACGCCGAGAAGTCGTCGTAGCGCAGCGTGCGCGTTTCGCCGACACCGAGAAACACATGCATGTGCTCGGGCCGGGCGCCCTGTACGGAAGCGATGCCGTCGCTGTAGAAGCAAAGTTGCAACACGTAGGTAGGCTTTTCCGCGCGGGCGAGCTTGGCGTCGAGCGCCTCGTAGTGCCAATCCCCGAGATTCGACAGCCCCGGCTTCTTGAGGAGGAAGTCGGCGCGGCCTCGCCAGCGACCGTCGACGAACGTCGCCTGCGCGATGACATCGGCGCCCGCGCGCATCGCGGCGACGGTATGCGCGGCGGCCGTGTCGAAGTCCCAGGTGTCGCCAAGCGCAATTTCCACGACGTCGCGGCCATCGTCGCGCACGCGCGCTAGAAATTCGAGCTCGTGCACCATGCCCTTGTCGGCGAGCAGCTTCGCGCCTTCGTCCGCGACGTGGGGCTTCGCGCGCTCGCCCAGCGCGACCTGCCGTGCAAGCGTCGTGCGGTGCCCGCACTCGACGAAGTCGTTCAGGTCCGAAGGCGAAAGGAGGATGCGGCCGTTGAGGTTCAGCATTGGGGCGGCCCGCGGTCAGTGCTCCAGCTCACGGTCACAGCGGGCAAGCGCGATGCTGCAGGCGAACTATGATAGCCAAGGGGCAGTGGGGGTGACGTCAAAGCGACTCCGAGAGCCTGCGCAGCGTCAGTCGCGGATCCTCCACGATCGGGTCACCGTGGGAGACAAGGATGCGGCGCAGCGACTCCAGCCCGGCCCATTCGAGCAATTGTTCGCGCAGCGCTCGTGCATCGTCGACGAGCAGCCGTTTCACCACCCTCGGAATGCGCGGTTCGGGTCCTGCAAAGCCTGCGAGCCTGAACATGAAACCGGCCAGGCCCGTCGCGTCGCGGACGTTCCCAACGAGGTCGTTCAGCACGATCGTCGTGCCGCTCGGCCTGTGCACGAGGAGCGCTGCCTCGCGCTCGCGCGTTCCGGCCACAACGACCATTCGAACGTCCGCATCGCCAAAATCCGGAAACGTCGTATCGACGCGGATGACCTGGTCGACGTTGGCTCGCGCGCCGGCCGGCGCGGCCACTTGCAATGCGGGATAGCGCGTCTTCCATGGCTTGGCGTCGAGGCGATGATGGTCGTTCGGAACTACGAGAAAGGCGGGTCGGCCAAGCGCTTCGATCGTCGCCATTTCGTTTTCATCGAGCGCGATCGGGCTCCAGACCACCAGTCGCGCATCGTGCAAGCGGACGACTGTCATGCGCCGCGGGAAACTTCCCAGCGGCATCCGAATGCGGCCGACGACCGTCAGGATGCCGGTGTCGACCTCGGTGAGCTTGTCGTGCGGCAGGACATGCCAGTGCTCGAATGGACGCGGCATTGCAACACCTCCTTTGGATGCTCGGAACTCCGGCGTCGGCCGTACCTCCTAAGAACCATGAGTGATCACCGATTCCGCGCCGGCGACCCGTTTCCCGACCTGTCGTGGCCGAAGGTCGGCGGCGGGAGGCTTTCGCTCGCGAACGATCCGGGCTGGCGCCTCCTCGTTGTCTATCGCGGCAAACATTGCGGCCTCTGCCGCGATTATCTTGCCGAGCTGAACAGCATACTGGACCAATTCAACCAACGTGGCATCGGCGTCGCCGCGGTATCCGCCGACATTCGCGACAAGGCCGAAGCCGAAGTTCGCGACGGACGCTTGCAGTTCCCCGTCGCGTACGACCTGAGCACCAAGGACATGCATCGGCTCGGCCTTTACATCTCGCCGCCGGAACCGGGCGAAACGAACCGGCCGTTCGCCGAGCCGGCGCTTTTCATCGTCAATCCCGACGGCCGGACGCAGGTAATCGCCGTCACGAACGCGCCGTTCTCCCGACCCGATCTGAAGACGGTGCTCGAGGGGCTGCGAGCCGCGCAGGACGAGCACGCCCCGATCCACGGCACCGCAGCCTAACCGCTGCTGTTTGGGACGCGTGCGGGCGCGAGCGGATCCGTCGCGGGACCGTGCATCACCTGCCCGTCGCAGGAGAAAACTGAGCCGTGGCACGGACAGTCCCAGGTCAGGTCCGCGTTGTTCCAGGTCACCGTGCACCCCTTGTGCGTGCAGGCGGCCGAAAACGCATGCGCCTTGCCCTGCGAATCCTTGAACACCGCGATTTTTCGCTTTCCTTGCTCGATGACGCCGCCCGCGCCGGCTGCGATGTCCTCGACGCTTGCGACACGTGACTGGGTATCCCCGCCGGGATTGAAATCCGTCGGCGCCCGCCGCCGAGGGTTGTACAGCGTGCGCCAGGGATTGCGCTCGCCCTGGATCTGGTCGGCGATCAGCATCGCCGCCGCCGTACCGTTGCTGATGCCCCATCCGTTGAAACCGCTCGCCACGTACATTCCAGCCGCCTCGCCGGTGAGCGCACCGGCGTAGGGAATCTCGTCGGCGGTGTCGTAATCCTCGTTGACCCAGCGCCAGACGACTTCGCCCGCCGCCGATACGTTTTCTCGCACCCAGCGCTCCAGTCGCTCGAACCGCGCCGCGACGTCGCCGTCGTTTCCATTCGGAAAGCTGGGACCGAGGACGATGAGCAGCGGCCCGTCGCCGTCCTGGCCCATGCGCAGCGAATGCGACGGCTGATCGACGTCGATGAACATCCCGTCGATCGCGCCGGATGTCGTGCGGAACGCCATCGCCGTGTGACAGCGTGCACGCATGCGCTTGTCGTAGGGAATGGGCGTCCACATTGGAATGTGCGTCGCAACGACCACGCCCTCCGCATCGACGTGGTGCCGGCCGGATTCGATCCGCCAGCTTTTCCCGCCGGGCCGCCTTTTCACGTTGCCAACGCGCGTGTTCTCGAAAATGCGCCCGCCGCAGCGCGTGATGGCATCCGCGAGGCCCACAAGGTATTTCGCGGGATTGAACTGCGCCTGATGGCGAAACCGGAGTGCGCCCGTGGTTGCGAACGGAAGCGGCGCCGCATCGAGCAGATCGGCGTCGAATCCGAATTCGCGTGCGATATCGGTCTCCGCGTCGAGCGCCGACTTGCGCGCGGGGCGAAGCGTGTACGCATACGCGTTCTTCCGCTCGAAATCACACTGAATTTCGAGATCACGGACCAGCGATGCGACCAGCTCGGCCCCCACGTGGTTGGCCTCCGCGTAGAGACGCGCCCGTTCCAGGCCGAACGTCCTGGCAAGCTCCGCGTAGACGAGTGCGTGCTGCGCCGTGATCTTCGCCGTCGAGCGGCCCGTCACCTGCCGACCGACTTGCAGCGCTTCCAGCACCGTCACGGCAATTCCCGCCCGTGCGAGCAGGTAGGCGGCCGTGAGGCCGACGATGCCACCACCGACGACGGCGACATTAGTACGACCGGACTGCTCGTACCGCGGATAGCTCGTCGCAGGCGCGGTCGCCACCCAGCACGATTCCGCCCTGCCCGGAAGCCGCGTCGCTTTCCGGATCGTCATGGCGCGGAGGGTTGCGGCTGCGAGGAACACCGACGGCGAGGCGCACGGATCGCACTCATCCGGCGCTGCGACCACCACGCCTCGATCCCGTCCGCGATCCGGTCGACCAGAGCGAACGGCAGATCCGCACCCGTAACACGAATGACATTGCGGCGTGCGATCGCATCGTAGAACCACTCGACCGCGATGAAATCGAATCCGAACGACCCCGCGTGCTTGACGAGCAGCCCCTGCCGTGAAAGCGCGCTGCACAAGTCCGCTGCCGCGCGCTTGACGTCGTCGATCTGCATGTCGCGCTCCGGTTTCAACGCGAGATACAGACCATGCTGGAACTGGCGCACCGTGTCGCGCCCGAGCGCGAGCGACAGTTGGCGCGCCATGCGCCGCGTGCTGCGAACGATCGCCGCAGTCCGGGCGCGGCTCGCTCGGCGGTAAGCCCCGGTCCCCGTGAACGGCGGAAAGTGCGCCGGGATCGCCGCCGCGCCGTAGAGCCGCGCCGACGCTTCGACCGCCCGACGAAAGTCTCGCATCCACGCGGCTCGCGGGTTCGCAGGGTTCCACAGCAGCACCGCCGATCCGAGCCGGCCGTATTCGATGCCCAGCGCGTCGAGCTTGGCGTGGCTGCGAACCAGCGCAAGTGGAAGATGGGCGCGCGATGCCCACGCGACGACCCGCCGAATCCTGGCCGAAGTCCGCCAGAAGCATGTCGTATCGACGACGACGAGGTCGACATCATCCGCGCGCACGTCGCGATAGGTCTCGAAACCGGCGCTGACGCACGAGTCGACGAGCAGGACTCGCGTGGCCTCCGCCGGCGACGCCGACCTGCCGGACGTCGACACGACTGCCGCAGGTCGCCTGCCCGATCGCGCGGCCGTGGTGAAGAGGGTGACGCGTTCGCCGAAGCTCTCGAGCAGCTCGCGTGTTTCGCTATAAAAGCCGCGCGTCGCGAGCACGTGCAAGGCCGGGCGCAACCGCAGCAGCGCGGTAAACACGACGGCGATCGCACTCATGCCGGATCCGGTATACAGCGTGTACTCCCTCAGCTCCGCGCGACGGCCAGGAACATCGTAGATCGACGGGCCTCGAACTTCGAGGTCGGCGCGCTGATAGCCGAAGCTGAACTCGTATGCGCCCACGCGCCAGCGCTGGATCTCGGGGCGGGCCGTCTCGGTGATCGCCCAGCTCGAAAGCGAGCGCTCGGCCCGGAGCGCGCCCGCGAGCCGGAATTTCTCGTCGATCGCGTGCGCGGCGGTGCGTGGGACGGTCGCGGCGAGGGGCGCGGAGAAGCATCCGGCGATCAGCTCGATCTCCCGGTGCTTGCGGGCCAGATACGCTTCGTCATCCATGGGTTTGTAGCTTTTTCCTTGCGCAGCGTGCAGTTCGTGCCGCATCGCGGCATTTGCACACGCGGGTAAAGTGCCGGTGAATCAGTCCCGCGCCCATGGCGGGTGGAGCGCGGGTTACGTGCCGCTTACGCAGCAAATTGCGTTCCGCGCAGCCTGCGGGAAATGCGTGCTTACCCCAGCAAGTCCAATCGAGGCGGGACCCAAGGAGGAACGTAGGCGGGGCACCGCGGCGGCCGCGTGAGAACGATTTCGGCGAAGCCCGGTTCCGGCTCACGGTCGTATCGCAGGTCGCCGGCGATCCTTGGCTCGCTCTCGCGAAACCAGGGCGTTCGTGCGAAGCGAAGCAGCGCTGCAACCTCGCAAGAACTCGCCGCGAGCGCACGCAGTTGTTCGCGCGATCCCGTGAACTGCCCGTGCCAGCGCAAATAGGGCGTGTCGGGCATTTCCGCCGGCTCCAGCGGCGCCGTGACGGGCCGGTCGATGCTTCGGGCCGGGCATCGGATATCCGGCACGAGCGAGGCCAGCGCCCGTCGCAATGCGTAGCGGTCACCTTGCTCCTGGACGAGGATCGCCTCCCAGCAAAGCGGATTCATCGGCAGCGGCGTCAGCACGCGATCGAGCGTCCGCCAGCCGGCCAGCTGCGAAGCGCCGTCCGAATCGACGCGCGCGATCGCCTGGCGATGAGCGACCAGGAACACGGCGCAGATCGCGAAGCACGTCGTTAAGGCGGCAATGATCGCCGTCCCTGGACGCGCGATGCGCCCGATCGCGAGCATCGCAAGCGCCAGCAGACAGAACGCTGCGATCGATCCACCGGCTACGATCCCTGTCGCGAACGCCAGATAGATTGCAAGCAACAGGCACGACACGACGAGACCACGTGCGAGGAGACTTCGAAACAGGAACGCGAGCGGTGCGGCAGCCGCCCAGAACAGCGGCTCGACGATGAACACCGAATCGCCGTAGGACCAGCGGTTGTCGATCGGCCACCATGGGTGCACGCCGTAGGTATTGAGCGCATCCATGGCGAGGTGCAGCAAGGGTGCGACCAGCGCCAGCGCGGCAAGCCAGATCCAATCGCGGGACGAGAGCCGGCGATTCCGCAAACGCAAGCCAAGCGCGCAAGCCCCCAGCATCACGACCGAGCCCACGATTGCACCGACGACCGTGTGGGTATGCCCACGATGCTCGAGCAGATACGAAAGCTTGCTGTCGTCGCCGAGCGAGTAGACGAGATCGCTGTCCGGCAGGTTGCTGCCGACGATCATCACCCCGAGGAACAGCGCGCGCCGGATCACGGCTGCTCGTTCGCTGACGGCGGGCGACGCGATCCGGGCCGCCCCTTCCCCGATCAGTGCACCGATCAGCGTGTGCGTGACGTTATCCACCGCCCTCCTTCGTTGCGTCGCTGCGTCCAGGCGGCGGCAGATTCACGCCGCGACCGCATCGGCCATCATTTTGCCCATAATCGTGGGAACGACTTTTCGGCAGCGGCTCCGCTTCACGCGGCGCCCAGGACAATGCTCGACATCAAGGCCGTTGCCTTCGTGGCAACCTGCTTTCTTGCATTTTCGGCAGCATCGTCGTCCCGCGCGCAGCAACCGCTGGAGGCGCCGCTCGAGGAACTGCGGAGCTGGACGCTTGCGAAAGGCGATCTCGTGGCGTCGCCGACGCAGCCGTTCGCGTACGGGCTGCGTCTCGAAATAGCCATGCTCCGCGGCACGCGGTGGTCGCCGGGCGTCATTCTCGACACCGTCAAGCGCGCCGCACCGATTCTCGCGCAGTGCGGGATACGAATCGATTCGGCGCAACTGCACGAGTTCACCGGCCCGCGTCGCTACCGCTACCTGTCGACGCCGGACTCACGCGAATTCGCCCGGCGGGCGGGCTTGCGCAAACCGGCCGTCTTCTTCGTCGACGACACGCGAATGGAGCCGGCGTTCGAAGCGGAGGCGATCGGACGCGCCAATGCGCGAGCGCGCCCCGAGATGACGGACACCGTATGGATCACGAGGGAAACGCGGGATTTGCCGGTTGCGCTGGCGCACGAGCTCGTGCACGTCCTCGCCAACTCAGGCAACCATTCCTCCCTGCCCGGCAACCTGATGCGCGAACAGACGACGCCCTTCAATACGAAGCTCGTGCGGGAGCAATGCACGGCGATCGTTGCGGCCGCGCAAGCCAATGGCCTGCTCGATCGTTTGCCGCCTTCGGAGGGCAAGCGCCCGAGCCGGGCGCCGCCCGCACGTGTCAGCGACGGGGTGCCGCGCGAGCATTCAGGAACACCGAATACAGCGACGTCGTCGCGCAAATGAACAGGCGGTTGAGCTTGGGTCCGCCGAAGCATACGTTGGCGACGGACTCGGGAATGAGGATCTTGCCGAGCAGCATGCCGTCGCTTGCGCAGCAGTGCACGCCGTCCCCGGCGGAGAGCCAGAGATTGCCGTGCGCGTCGGCACGAAAACCGTCGTGGAGGCCCACGGGACACGTCACGAAGATCTCGCCGCCGGAGAGCGTTGCCCCATCAGCCGATACCGTGAACCGCCGCACATGCTGCGGCCCCTCCGCCGCGTGCGTGAGTCCGGTGTCCGCGACGTACAGCTGCGACTCATCCGGCGAGAACGCGAGCCCGTTCGGCTGCACGAAGTCGGTCGCCGCAACGGCCACCCGGCCGTTCGCCGGATCGATGCGGTAGACGTTGCTCGCGCCGATTTCTCCGGGCGCGGCGTCGCCTTCGTAATCCGAGTCGATGCCGTAGCTCGGGTCCGTGAACCAGATGCTGCCATCGCTCTTGACGACGACGTCGTTCGGCGAGTTGAAGCGCTTGCCCTCGTAACGGTCGGCGAGAACGACGCGGCGGCCGTCGAACTCGGTGCGCGACACGCACCGGCCACGGTGTTCGCAGGACACGAGGCGCCCCTGCAGATCGACGGTGTTGCCGTTGGTGTTCATGGCCGGCTGGCGGAATACCGAGACCGACCCGTCGGTTTCGTCCCAGCGCAGCATGCGGTCGTTCGGGATGTCCGACCACACGAGGTATCGCCCGGCCGCGAACCACGCCGGACCCTCGGCCCAGCGGCAGCCGGTGTAAAGCTTCTCGACGTGCACATACGGAAGCACCAGCTTGCGGAAGCGCGGGTCGACGACTTCGAAACTGGACGTGAGCTCGAGCGGCATGGCGAGGTCGTGAAGGAGTTCCGGATCAATCGTAGTGCCTGCGCCCACGGCCGTAGATCAGCAGCATGGCAATGATGACGACGCCATAGGTGACATGGCGACCGAACTCGGGCATTTGCATCACCGACAGGATCGACTGCAGCAACGTGATCAGGATGACGCCCGCCACCGTTCCCAGATAGTTGCCGCGACCGCCGAGGATCGACGTGCCGCCAAGCACGACTGCGGCGATGGCGGGCAGCAGATAAGGGTCTCCCATCGCCTGCGCCGCCTTGCTCGCATAGCCGGCGAGCAGCACGCCGCCGAATGCTGAAAGGCCACCGGCGATTGCAAACGCCGTCATCACGACCCTGCGCGTACGGGCACCGGACAAATATGCCGCGCGCTCGCGGTTGCCGATCGCGTACACGGTGCGGCCGAACGTCGTGCGAGTCAGCAGGAAAACCGCGGCAACGCCGACGACAGCCCACACGATCACCGCGTTCGGAATGCCCGCGATGCTGTCGCCCGTGGCGATCACGCGCATCGCCCGCGACGACGCATCCTGCGGCGAGAACCCGCCCGTGTGCACGATCATCAGTCCTTGCGCGACCGCGTTCACCGCGAGCGTGACGACCATCGATGGAATGCGAAGATAGGCGACGCCGATACCATTGACGATCCCCAACGCGATGCCGCATCCGACGCCTATCGGAATCGCCAACGCCTCTCCGAACGCACCCCAGCCGGTGGCCGCCGTCGCCATCATGCCGCCGACGGCAACGACCCAGGGCACCGACAGGTCGATCTGGCCGAGCAGGATGACGATCATCGCACCGGTCGCGATGACGCCGAGGAACGATGCCACTTTCAACTGCTGCAGCAGATATTGCGGCGAAAGGAAGCTGCTCGAATAGAGGCTGCCGATCAGCAACACCAGCGCGATGCAGCCGAACGCCCACGCGATCGCCGGGTCGAGGCGACGGCGGCGCGCGTGCGTCGTCCCATCGAACGCGCGGCCCGGCGGGTTCGTCGGAAAGCGCAACTCAGCCATACAGATCGAGACGATTGCGGACGTGCAGCAGACGCACGGCGCCGAGACAGACGGCGGCCGACAGCACGATGCCCTGGAAGAGCGGCTGCCATAGCGGCTCGACGTTGAACACGAACAGCAGGTCGCCGATCGTTCGGAACATGAACGCTCCGAAGATCGCGCCGACCGCGCTGCCCGAGCCGCCGAACAGCGATACGCCGCCGAGCACCACCGCGGCAATCGAATAGAGCGTGTACGTGTTGCCGTTCGCAGCCGATGCCTCGCCCGTGTAGGTGATGAACGTCAGGAACAAGCCCGCGAGCGCCGCCAGCAGTCCCGAAAGCATGTAGGCAACGAACTTCGCGCGCCTGATCGGCACCCCCGACATGTACGCCGCGACCTCGGAGGAGCCGACCGCGTAGGCGGCGCGTCCGGTCACCGATCGGCGGAACGGCAGCCACACGACCAGAACCAGCCCGAGCAGCACCACCAGGCTTGCCGGTATTCCGCCGGGAAGCTGGCCGGTGAGCGCATCCGCAAGCGTCGTCTCGACGTCGCCGCCGGGAACCGGTCGCAAGCCAAGCGCGACGCCGTAGAAGATCGCACCGGTGGCGATCGTCGTGACGATCGGCTGCAAGCGCCCGTAGATGACGATGAATCCATTGATCGCGCCGCAGACGAGACCGACGACAAGCACGGCCAGGACACCGAGAGCCGCCTGCACAGGCGAACCGACGACGATGCTCGACGCGAGGCAATTCGCGAGCACCATCACCATGCCGACCGAAAGATCGATGCCGGACGTCAGCACGACGAGCGTCTGCGCCATCGCGACGATTGCGAGCAGAACCCCCTTGTTGGCGGCGGTCGTCGCGACGTTCGCGTTGAGTCCGGCGGGATGGTTGGCCGCGTAGATCGTGAACATCACGACGAATGCGACGAACGCGAGCAGCGTGCCTTTGTGCTCGCGCAGGCGGTAGGACCAGTCGCCGCTCACGTCGGAACGGTCTGCGCGACGCGACGGGTCGTGGATTGCGCGCCGAGGTTCAGCGCACTGCTGACCAACGCGCGCTCGGTGATCTCCGCGCCCACGAGCTCGCGCCCGATCGCGCCGTCGCACATCACGAGCACGCGGTCGCAGCACCCGACGAGCTCGTCGTAATCGGTCGAATAGAACAGGATCGCGGCGCCCTCGTCGGCCAGCTGTCGCAGCAGCTGATACATCTCCTGCTTGGTCCCGACGTCGATGCCGCGCGTCGGATCGTTCAGCAGCAGGATGCGCGGCGCCAGCATCAGCCACTTGCCGATGACGAGCTTCTGCTGGTTGCCTCCGGAAAGCGATCCGGCCGGCACGTCGGTGCCGTCGGTGCGAACAGCGAGGAGCCGCACGATCCGCTCGACCGCTTCGCGCTCGGCCGACGCGCTGACGACGCCCCAGCGCGACAGCCTGCCGAGTGCGGCGAAGGAAAGGTTTTCGCGGACCGACATCGGAAGCATGAGGCCTTCGGTTTTGCGGTCCTCCGGGATCAGGGCCATCCCGATTTCCTTGCGCTTCGCGAAGTCCGGCCCGGCGATGGTGACGGGTCGGCCGTCGATCAGCACCTCGCCGGTCGTACCCCGCAGCACGCCGAAAAGCGCCAGCAACAGCTCGCGCTGTCCCTGGCCGTCGAGTCCGCCGAGGCCGATCACCTCCCCCGCACGCACGCGAAGCGAAATGTCGTTCAGGCGATCCGTCCAGCACAGGTTGCGTACCGCGAGCATCGGTGTCGCGTCGCTCGCCGGATGCGCTGTTCGTGGCGGAAACACCGCGTTGTACTCGCGACCGATCATCATCTCGACGACCTCGTTGTCGGTCTTGGTGCCCGCGGCGTAGCTTGCGACGCTGCGCCCGTTGCAGAACACCGTGCACTCGTCGGCCAGTTCCGTGATCTCGTGCATCCGGTGCGAAATGTAGACGAGCGCGAGCCCCTCCGCGCGCAGTCGCTTCAGCACGCCATAGATCTTCGTCACGTCGGCTGCTGTCAGCGCCGACGTGGCCTCGTCGAGGATCAGGATCCGCGGCTTGCGGGCGAGCGCCTTCGCGATCTCGACCATCTGCCGCCGCGACAGCGACAAATCCTTGACCAGCGCCAGCGGATGGATATTGTCGGCCCCGGCGCGCGCGAGCGCCTGCTCGGCCAGGCGGCGTTGCGCGCCGCGATCGATCAGGCCGAAGCGGCGCGGCGGATTGCTGATCGCGATGTTGTCCGCGACGGTCAGATCGGGGATCAGCGACAGCTCCTGGAAGATGCAGGCGATGCCGGCAGCATTGGCCGCGGCCGGCGACGGGAACGAGACCGGCGCGCCGTCGAGGATCATGCGGCCCTCGTCGGGTGCGACGACGCCGGCCATGATCTTGATCAGCGTCGACTTCCCGGCGCCGTTTTCGCCGAGAACCGCGTGGATGCGCCCGGCCTCGATCGCCAGACCGGCGTCCTGCAGCGCGCGCACCCCACCGTAGCGCTTGGAGACCCCCTCGATGACGAACAGGCTCATTCAGCCACGCGCGACAACGGCGCGCACCGTTGCGCAGTGCGCCAGTCCCTGTCCTCGAGATGTCCCCGCATGCATGGGTCGCTGCGGGGCCCGCCGTCCCCGCTCGCGCTTACTTGTTCGCTTCGGTCTGACCCATGATCTCCTGCGCGGTGAAATTGATGCCGCAGGTCGGAAACGAATTGCCGACGAAAAAATTGTCGGACAGCGACGAGTAGTAATCGGTCCCGTCCTTCAGGTTCGGCGATTCGACCCGTGCCAGTGGAAGCTTCACCGACTGCGGCACGACCTTGCCTTCGAGCGCGGCGATGGCCGTCTTGATCGCCACCGCGACCTGCGCCGGGCCGGTGCCTCCCGATGCGCACTTCAGGCCTTCGTTGCCGTACTTGCCGCAGAACTTGCGGAATCCGTTCTCCGTTTCACCGCCGAACGGCACGAACGGATGCTTGGCGTCGATCATCGCCTGCACGACGCCCGTATCGCCGCCTTGCGCGGTGATGGCATCGAAGCGCTTGTGCACGGCGATCGCGTCGGCGGTCACCTTCTGCGCCGTGGGATCGTCCCATTTGCCGATCACCTCGACCGTGTCCCACTTCTTCCCGGAAGCCTTGAATACTTCCTGAATACCCTCGTGACGGTCGCGGTCGACGGACGTCCCGGAGACACCGCGTACCTCGAGCACCTTGCCACCGTTCGGCACGTTCTTCACGAGCCATTCCGCCCAATACTTGCCGAGACCCTTCTGGTCGACGTTGACGTTGATGGCTTCTTCGGTGTCGAGCGTATTGTCGAACGCGACGAGCACGACGCCGGCGTCGTTCGCGCGCTTGATCACCGGCTTGAAGGCGGCCGGGTTCTGCGCGTTCACGACGACCGCATCGTAGCCCGAGTCGATGAAATTGTTGATGGCGGCGATCTGGGCCGCGACGTCTTCGCCCGTCGACACGACCTTGAACTCCTTGAGCTTCGCGGCGACTTCGGGCTGCGCGGCGTAGGCCTTCGCCGTCTTGATCATCTGGATGCGCCAGGTATTGGCGATGTATCCGTTGGCGAGCGCGATCCGGTACGGGCCTTTCTTCGCGGGATACTGGAACAGCTTGGTGTCGCTCGTCCACGGCGCGAAGCATTTCGGATCCGAATTGGCCGTTGACACGACCTTCGGCGGGGCTGCCGTCACGACTCCGGCGGCGACGAGCGCGCTGACGGCGACAAGAGCACGAGTGCGGTATGGCATCAGAGCCTCCTTGCGAGCAGGAATTGCGGCCATCGGTGGGGCGGCAAACAGGGACCGCCTTGCTGCTGTTCCGGCGGGCGACCTGTTTCAGTACGGTGAGCCGCCCACGAGCTGTACGACGCGTCGATGCTTTCGTCAGGCAAGCGGGGGATTATGGACCGACGGATCGGAAATTCAACTGGGCTGGCGCGCGGCGGAAATCGCCTCGAGCAGTGCGGCGGGATCCTGTGCGCCGGAGACGGCGATTTTGCCGTCGAAAATGAAGAACGGCACGCCCCGTATTCCGACGTCGAGCGCTTCCCGGCTCTCGCTGCCGACCTCCTGCCGCAATGCGTCGCTTTCCAGCATTGCGAGCGCGTCGTGCTCGGGCCAGCCGCATTCCGCGGCCAGGCGCGCCAGCTCGCCGCGTTCGCCGATGCGGCGGCCTTCGAGGAAGAAGGCCTGGAAGAGCCGCTCGACGAGGGGCGTTGCGTCGCCCTGCTTCTGCGCCCAAGCGATCAGCCGATGCCCATCGAACGTATTGGGCTGCTGCTCGATGCGATCGAGACGAAGCCCGATGCCGGCGGCCTCGCCCGCGCCCTGGACTCGACGGTAGGCGTGGGATGCGCGCTCCGCGCCGCCGAACTTGCGCTCGACATAGCTTGCACGCGCGATACCCTCGGCCGGAAGATCGGGATTGAGCTCGAACGGATGCCAGCGGGTCCGGACGTCCAGTGTCGGCTCTTTGCCCTGCAACTCAGTAAGCGCGTGCTCGAGCTTGCGCTTGCCGATGAAGCACCACGGACAGACGATGTCGGAGACGACGTCGATGGCGAGGGGTGTCGTCATGGCGGATGGCATGCGTTCATCTTCAGTGTCGTCGATGGCGTTTACGCGCGCGCATGCTCCATCGCCACCTCTTCCCGGAGGCTTTCCACGTCGCGATAGATGGACGCCACGGCGAGCAGGCGGCCTTTGTGGCGGTAGCGCACGACACAATCGCGCTGGCCGATGTCGCCGTCGATGCTGATGTCGTCCCATGCCTCGGCGTGGCCCACGTAGTTGATCGGAACGTCGTAGTGCTGGCTCCAGAAGAACGGCACGGCGTCGAACGGGTGCCGGGCGCCCAGCATGTTGAGCGCGGCGGTTTGGCCCTGGCGCTCGGCGACCACCCAGTGCTCGACGCGGATCGCGGCACCGCTGTGACGATCGGGCCAGCGGGCGATGTCGCCGGCCGCGTAGATGTTCGGCGCGCTGGTTTGCAGGCATTCATCGACCACGACCCCTTTGTCGATTTTGAGTCCGGCGTCCTGCGCAAGTGAAAGCCTCGGCCGCACGCCGACACCCGCGACGACGAGGTCAGCGCGGATCGCGCCGCCGCTTTTGAGCGTGACTCGCTTCGCGTCGACCGCGGTCGCCGTGTCCTCCAGGTGAAAGATCACGCCGTGCTCCTCGTGCAGGCCGCGAACGAAATCGCCAAGCTGGGCGCCGAGCACGCGCTCCATCGGCGTTTTTTCGGGTGCCACGACATGGACCTCGATGCCGCGCGCGCGCAGCGACGCCGCCGCCTCGAGGCCGATGAAGCTCGCGCCCATCACGACCGCGGTGCGCGCGCCGGCCGCCTGCGAGATGATCGCGCGCGAGTCCGCCAGCGTGCGAAGCGTGTGCACGTGCGGCAGGTCCATTCCCGGCAGCGGCAAGCGCACGGGCTCGGCGCCTGTGGCAAGAAGCAGGCGGTCATAGGCGATGCTGGCGCCGTCGGCAAGCCTGACCTCGCGCTTGCCCGGATCGATCGCGGTCACCGGCGTCTTCAGCCGCAGGTCGATGTGCTGATCGGCGTAGAACGCGTCGTCGCGCAGAGGCACCCATTCCTCGGGCGCGGTTCCGGCGAGGTAATCCTTCGAAAGATTGGGCCGGTCGACCGGCGGCGCGGCGTCGTCGCTCACCATGACGATGCTGCCGTCGTAGCGCTGGCGCCGCAGCATCTCGGCGGCCGCGAATCCGGCCGCACCCCCGCCGACGATGACGATCTTGCGCGGCTCGGCTGCCGGCATTATTCGAATGCGTGGGGGTCGCTCGACCTTGTCGCGCACATGCACCTTGCCGTCACGCTGCTCGGTCGTCCAGCACGCGACCGGACTGATCGCGGGCGCGTGCAGCGCCTCGCCGGTGCGCAGGCTGAAGCAGGCGTGGTGCCATGGACACCGAACGGTGTCCTCCACGAGAATGCCTTCGGCGAGCGGGCCGTTGTAGTGGGTGCAGGTGGCGCCGATCGCGAAAAAATCGCTCCCGCGACGCGCGAGGAGAACCGTGTCCTCGCCAACGTGCCCGGCGAGCATCGCACCCTCGGCGAGCGTGTCGATCGCCACACCCTGCGTCAGGTCGGGGCCGGTCGGTCCGGATTGTTCAGAACTCATGTCGATCTCCCGCCGCGCCGTGCAAGGGGCGCAGGCAACGTCCATTGGATGTCTGCCAGGCCGATTTTGCTCCGATCGGAAATCGGCGTGCGACACCGCGTGATTGGACGGCCCGGGTCCTGTCGAGGTTACGGCGGCGGACGGACGGCCCGATCCGGATGACCCCGGCGTCAGTAGAATCCGAGGCGACCGTCCGAGCCCCGAAGCCGGCGGCCATCATTCGAGACCGATGCAGGCTGCTCCGCGAGAAATGTCAGAAAGACGATGACTAACGCAGGATCGATCGCCGTGCCGGTTCTCGTGCTCGCGCTCGTCGGTGCGGTCTTCGTCGTCCAGGCGCTCGTCATCTGGTCCATCAAGCGTCACCGCGATCCCGAGCTGCACATCGAATGCGACGCCCCGATCGATGAACTGACGCCTTCGCTCGCCGGCCTCGCGCTCGGCACGGCTGTCGACGGGAACACCGTCGAGGTTTTCGAGAACGGCGCCTACTTCGACGGCCTGTTCGAAGAGATGCGGTCGGCGAAAATGACCGTTCACTTCGAGACTTACCTGTGGCAAGAAGGCACGCTGGGCCAGCGCCTGGCGGAGACGCTGGCGGAACGCGCGCGGGCTGGCGTGAAAGTCCGCGTGCTCCTGGACGCGACGGGCACGAAGAAGATGGGCAAGGGGGCGGAGCGCCTGCTGCATGCCGCCGGTTGCCGTGTCGTGAAGTTCCATGACCGCCGCCTGCGCAACATCGGCGTGATGAACGAGCGCGACCACCGGAAGCTCGTCGTGATCGATGGTCGCGTCGCCTTCGTCGGAGGCCACTGCATCGTCGACTCGTGGCTCGGCGACGCCCAGGACAAGGACCACTTCGGCGATGTCAGCGTCCGGCTGCGTGGTCCGATCGTCAATTCGGTTCAATCCGTGTTCAGCGAGAACTGGGGCGGCGAGACCGGCGAGCTGTTCGTCGGCGACGACGTGTTCCCGGCGCTCGACAAGGTCGGGGACGTGACGATGCACGCCGCCTATGTGAAGCCCGAAGGCTCGGCGCCGGCAGTGAAGCTCCTGCATCACACGATCATCTGCCTTGCCCGAAAGCGGATCTGGATCCAGAACCCGTATTTCATTCCCGAGCCCGAGGCCATCGACGCGTTCGGCGAAGCCGTGAAGCGGGGTGTCGACGTTCGCGTGATGATGCCGTCGACGGGCGGCTCGGACAATCCGATGGTGCAGCACGCCGGGCATCGCAATTTCGAGAAGCTGCTGCGCTGCGGCGTACGCCTCTTCGAATATCCGCACACGCTGCTGCATCAGAAAGTGATGACCGTGGACAGCGTCTGGTGCACCGTCGGCTCGAGCAATTTCGACGATCGGTCGTTCGAGACCAATGACGAAATCACGCTCGGGATCCGGGACCCTGCAACGGCCAGGCGGCTCGAGGAGATCTTCGAGAAGTACGCGCCTCGTTGCGAGGAAATCCAGCTCGAACGCTGGCGCAACCGCGGCGTCGGCCATCGCCTGATCGACAATATGTATTACCTCATCAACGAAGTGCTCTGACGGGGCCGGCGATGAAAATTTCGATCCTCGACGACTATCACGACACGGTACGCACGCTGCCATGCTTCGCGAAGCTCGCGGCCCACGACGTGCGGATCTGGAACGATCATCTCCAGGACGTCGCGCGGCTCGCCGAGCGTCTCCGGGACACCGAGGCGCTGGTGCTGATACGCGAGCGAACGCAGATTCGCGAGCCGCTGCTCGAGCGCCTTCCTGCGCTGCGCCTCATCAGCCAGCGCAGCGTCTATCCGCACATCGACGTCGCCGCCTGCACGCGGCTCGGGATCATCGTGTCGTCGAATCAGCACGCAGGCGCGCCGTCGTACGCGGCCGCCGAGCTGACTTTCGGCTTGATGCTCGCGGCGATGCGCCAGATACCGCAGCAGATGAATTCATTGCGGGCGGGCAACTGGCAGATCGGCGTGGGCAACACGTTGCGCGGCAAGACGCTCGGCATCTATGGCTACGGCCGGATCGGCGCCGCGGTCGCGGGGTACGGCAAGGCGTTCGGCATGGACGTACGGGTCTGGTCACGGGAGGCGTCGCTCGCGCGCGCCCGGCAGGACGGATACGCGGTTGCCGCGAGCAAACAGGCGTTCTTCGAGACTTGCGACATCGTCTCGCTGCACATGCGGCTCGTCGACGCCACGCGCGGTATAGTCACGGCGGACGATTTCGCGCGCATGAAACCTTCGGCGCTGTTGGTCAACACCAGCCGCGCGCCGCTGATCGAGCCTGGAGCGCTCGTGAACGCATTGCGCGCGGGGCGTCCCGGCATGGCCGCAGTCGACGTCTTCGAGGAGGAGCCGGTGCGGGATCCCGATCACCCGCTGCTGCAGATGCCGAACGTCGTCTGCACGCCGCACATCGGCTACGTCACGCGCGAGGAGTACGAGCTGCAGTTCTCCGATATCTTCGACCAGATCGTCGCGTACGCGAACGGCGCGCCGATCAACGTCGTGAATCCGGAAGTGCTGGCGCATGCGCGACGTGGTGCCTGACATCGATCCTCGGCATTCATTGGCGCACCCGGGAGGAACATCAATGACGATAACGGTAGAAGTCCGACGCATCGCTGCGCGGCTGATCGCGCTCGTGCTCGTCGTGTTTGCATCGGGCCTGCCTCACGCGCAGGCCCCGTGGCCGAACCGGACGATCAGGATCATCGCGCCCGTGCAGCCCGGCGGCGGCGTGGACCTGGTCGCGCGGACCGTCGCCGAGCAGCTCGGCCATTCGCTCGGCCAATCCGTCGTCGTCGAAAACCAGAGCGGCGGCGGCGGCATCGTCGGCTCGACCGCAACGGCGCGTTCCGCGCCCGACGGCTATACGCTGATGGTGGGCTATGTCGGCACGCATGGCACCAATCCCGCCGTGCGCAAGCTGCCCTACGATGCCGTCAAGGATTTCACGCCCGTCGCCATGGTTGGCGGGACGCCGAACGTGTTCGTCGTGCCACCGAGCGTGCCGGCCGCGACGCTGCGGGAATTCGTTGCGTGGGCTAAAACCAATCCCGACAAGCTCGCCTATGGCTCGGCGGGGCCGGGCACGCTCACGCACCTGGCGATGGAACAGTTCAAGGTTGCGGCCGGCGTGACGGACATCACGCACATCGCCTATCGCGGCATCGGCCCGGCCTTCACCGACATTCTCGGTGGCCGCACGCAGGCGATGCTACCCGGGCTGGCAGCGGCGCTGCCGCATATCAAGGCCGGCAAAATCAAGGCGCTCGCCGTCACCGGCACGCGGCGGCACCCTCTGCTGCCCGACGTGCCCACGTTCGACGAGTCGGGGTACCCGGGCTTCGACGGCGTGCAGTGGTATGGCATCGTCGGGCCCGCCAACCTTCCGCCGGCGATCGTGACGCGGCTCAACGACGAGATCAACAAGGCGCTGGCGGTTCCGGCGCTCCGCGACCGGCTTGGGGGCGAAGCGCTCGAGCCGATGCCGATGACGCCCGAGGAATTCGGTCAGTACATGCAGAACGACATCGCGAAGTGGACGAAGCTCGCCAAGGACCGCGACATTCACCTGACCGAATGATCGTCGGGCAGAACGTACCAGTATGGACGACTCAATGACGAAAAAAAGGACGGCGACGGCGCAGAATGACGTGCCGCCGGTAACCGGTCTCCTCGGCCGCTTCGTCGCCGAACATCCGTCCGCCGGCTGGGGTGCCGACGTCGAGCGCGAGGCGCTGCGCACGCTGCGCAATTGGCTCGCGTGTGCGATCGGCGCGTCGCGCCATCCAGCCGTCGACGCGTCGCTCGCGGCTGTCGCAGAGCTTGCGCCGAGCGAGCAGGCGAGCATCCTCGGACGTTTCGAGCGCGTGGATATGGCAAGCGCGGCGCTGGTCAACGGCATCGCGTCGCACCTGTTCGATTTCGACGATACGCACCTGCGCACGATCATCCATCCCGCCGGCCCGGTCGCATCCGCCGCACTCGCGCTGGCCGAAAAGTCTGGGATGAGCGGGCGTGTGCTCCTCGACGCGCTCGTGCTTGGCATCGACGTCGAGTGTCGCGTCGGCAACGCGATCTACCCCGACCATTACGACCGCGGCTGGCACATCACCGGCTCGACCGGCATGCTGGGGGCGGCCGCCGCCTGCGCGCGGCTGCTGGGGCTCGATGCCACGCGCACCACAATGGCCCTCGGCATCGCGGCGTCGCAGCCCATCGGCGTGCGCGAGCAATTCGGGACCATGACGAAAGCGTTCCATCCGGGTGGGGCGGCACGCGCGGGACTGCTGGCGGCGTTGATGGCGAAGCACGGGTATACGGCCTCCGAGCGGGCGCTCGAGGCGCCGCGGGGGCTCATGCGGACGTATTCGACGAAGTGCGACTGGCACGAGCTCGAGCACGGGCTCGGCGAACGCTTCGAGATTCTTGCGAACACCTACAAGCCATTCGCGTGCGGCGTCGTCATCCATCCGAGCATCGACGGCTGCGTTCAGCTTCGCAACGAACTGCATCTCTCCGGCGATGCCGTCGAGCGCGTGGAACTGGCCGTGCACCCGCTGGTGCTCGAGTTGACCGGCAAGCGCACGCCGCGAAGCGGCCTCGAAGGCAAGTTCAGCGTCTATCACGCATGTGCGGCCGCCTTGCTGTTCGGCCAGGCCGGCGAAGCGCAGTTCTCCGACGCGTGCGTCAAGGATCCGAATGTGATCGCACTGCGCGATCGCGTCGAGGCGCGCGCCGATCCTGCGATCGCCGAGGCGTCCGCCGACCTTACGCTGACCCTTCGCGACGGCCGGACATTCCGCAAGCGGGTCGAGCATGCCGTGGGCAGCCTCGAACGACCGATGAGCGACGCCGTGCTCGACCAGAAAGTTCACGGCCTCGTCGATCCCGTGCTCGGGACCGCAAAGGCCGATGCGCTGTTGCGCGAGTGCGAGGCGTTGCCTCGGGCGGCCAACGTGTATGCGTTGGTCGTCGCCGCGCGTCCCGACCCTCGTTGAAGCGCACGACCTACCGGCGCTTTCATTCCGAGGACGCCGGTTTGGCGTGCGTGAACAATGCGCGAAGACGTTCTCGACGTCAGTCGTCGATCGCCTGATAAGCCGAAGTCCAGAAGTCGAGCACCACCGGTGGCATTCGCAAAGCACCGGGGAGGCATTGCGCCATGAGAACGCCGACCAGGTCTTCGTGCAGGTCCACGTAGAGCGACGTGCTGAACGCGCCGTCCCAGCCGAAGCGGCCCGGCACGGCGCTCACGTCGTCGCGCCGGGTCACCATGGAAACGCCCATCCCCCAGCCGCGCGAATCCCAGAAATTTTCGAAGAACGGAGACGCCGCCTTTTGCTCGGCCGTCAATTGGTCCGTGGCCATGAGCTCGACCGAAAGCCGCGACAGCAGCCGCTCCTTCCCGCAGGCACCGCGGTTCAACAGCATGCGTCCGAAGGCAAGCAGATCGTCGACCGTCGAAACCATCTGGTCGCCACCGCCCGACTCGAACGTGCACGGACGCGCGAGCAGATCGGGGCCGAGCTCTGCAAAAACGCTGATCTCGCCGCTCGATGGGTCGGTTCTGTAACAGGTCGCGACGCGGTCGAGCTGCTTCTGCGGGACGGTGAACCCCGTGTCTTTCATGCCGAGCGGCTCGAAGATTCGCTCGCGCATGAACTTCGAGAGCGAAACGCCGGAAGCGCGGGCGATCAGTACGCCGAGGATCTCCGCGCTCATGTGATAGAGCCACCGCTCGCCCGGTTGATTGGCAAGCGGCAGGCGCCCGAGGCACTCCATGAAGTCGTCGGCAGTCCCCGGGAACGTGAGCGTGCTGAGCGGCAGGCGGGCTTCGATCAGCGCTCGCTGCAGAGGGCACGTCGGCGAAAGGAATCCCACCTCGCCGTACCCCGAGCGAAACGTCAGCAGGTCGCGCGCCGTGATGGGGCGCTTGGCAGGCACCGTATCGTCCAGCTCGCTGTCGATCGTTCGCAATACCTTGCGATTGGCAAGCTCGGGAAGAAAACGATCGACCGGATCGTCGAGCCTCAGCTTGCATTCCTCGATCAGAATCATCGCGGCGACCGCCGTGATCGGCTTCGTCACCGACGCCAGCCGGAAAATCGTGTCCGGCTGCATCGGCGCCGAGCGGTCGAAACCGAGCGTACCGATGGCCTCGACGTGCTCCACGCCTCGCCGGCTGATCGCGGCCACCAGGCCGGGCAAGCGGCCCGCGTCGACGTGGCGCCGAAGCGTGTCGCGGATCCGCGTCAGCCGCGCCGGTGACAATCCGTCCGTCGTTGACATCTGCTTTTCGGGCGCATCTTCCGACGTCTCGGCGACGCGTCAAAGGAAGCGGCCCGTCGATTGCAACCCTACGCCCGCGGTTTGCGAGGCCCTTTGCTCTGGATCAAGGACCGGCAGGTCGCCGCTATCCTCCGACCGCCTTCAGATCGAGCGGCCAGGATCGGCCGATCCAGACCGCGCTGTCGCGGTGATCGCGAAGTTGATCGCCGGTGTTCGGATGCACGAACACGTCGAGCTCTCCGTGGTTGAGCGCAAGCCACGGAACGACCTCGGCGAACTGCGCCGGCGCGAACGCAAGCTGATAGCTCCAGCGCGGATGCGGCCCGACCGGCCGCTCGTGAAAGCGGCCCAACTCCACGCGTTCGCCAAACCGGGCAGTCACCACGTCGCGGAATGCCCATGCGGCATCGCGGCTGGCCGCGTCGAAATACACGTGGACGTGCCAGCTCGTGATGCTCGATGTGTCGAGAGTTTTCATTGGTACGGCACGCGGATCCGGGAAGGGTCAGCTATGCTGCCACATCGTTGACTGATCGGTAACGCGGGATGTCATCGTCCGAAGTCCGTACCTGGCGCATGCCGCGGGAGCAGGACCTGCGGCTGCTTCACCTCGTCAATCCGCTCGGCCTGAACATATCGATCCTGCCGAACGGGACGGTGTTCGCGATCGAACATCGAACGAATGCCGGCGCGATACTGATCAACCAGGTTCTCGGGTCGCCGATTGGCGGCGGCATCGCGCGGATGCTGCTCCGCTCTCATGCGAAGGGCTCCGCGCCGCGAGAGATCGTGGGTCCGCGCGCGCGCGTCCGGCTCGGCGCCGCGGCCGACCGCATCGTCTGGGAAGGAAGATCCCGCGGCGTCCGTCATCGCGTGACGCTACGCCTGCGTCCCGACGCGACGGCGTGGCTGTGGTGCGTCGAGGCGACCAACACGACCGTGCGTCCCACATCGATCGACGCGATCTTCTTGCAGGATCTCGGACTGGGCACGCGCGCTTTCGTGACCGGCAACGAGGCCTACGCATCGCAGTACATCGATCACCACGTTGCAAAGGACGCGCACTTCGGGCCCGTCGTGATGAGCCGGCAGAACCTCGCGCAGGACGGCGCTCATCCGTGGGTGGCGCACGGTTGTCTCGACGGTGCGGACGCGTTCGCAACGGACGCCATGCAACTGTTCGGTCCGTCCTACCGCGACGCCGACGGCGTTCGGTTGCCGTCCGGAACCGACCTCGCGAATCGACGCCTGCAGCACGAAGTCGCGTGCGTGGCGATCCAGTCGCCTCCCGTCACGCTGGAGCCCGGCGCCCACGCGTCCTGGCGCTTTTTTGCCCTGTACGAGCCCGACCATCCCGACGCTTCGAACGATGGCGACCTGACGAAGCTCCGAAGCATCGCATGGCCGGACAGCACTGGCGTCAAGCTGGTAACGGCGAAGGCGCGGCGCAGCATCGTGCACGACGCCCCCGTGTGCCGTGTCGCTCGCCTGCACGCTGACGATCTGGCGCGGCGCTACCCCGACCTGGGCCTGCCCGAATTCCGGAACAGACGGCTGCTGTCGTTCTTCGCGCCCGACTCTCCACATAACCGCCACGTCGTGCTGGACGCGAAGGAGCGCATCGTGACGCGCCGGCACGGGGCCCTGCTGCGGAGCGGCAAGGCGATGCTGCCGGACGAATCGACGCTTTGTGTCACGTGCTGGATGCATGGCGTGTTCGCGGCCCAGCTCACGATCGGCAACACGTCCTTCCACAAGCTGTTCAGCGTTTCGCGCGATCCGTACAACATCACGCGGGCCAGCGGCTTGCGCGCACTGATCGACACGGGGGATGGCCGCTGGCGCCTGCTCGCGATTCCATCGGCTTTCGAGATGGGATTGAGCGACGGCGTCTGGATTTACGCGCTTCCCCGACACGTTGTCTCCGTGCGTGTGATCGCCTCGGGCGATGATCCCGCGCTGCAATGGCGGATCTCGGTCGACGGCGAGCCGTGCCGGTTCGTCGTTTTCGGACACATCGTTCTCGGCGAGCGCGAGCTCGAGCACGCAGGATTCGTTCAGGCCGACGCAACCCATCGGCGGTTTACCTTTCGACCCGACCCTGAATCGCCCTGGGGCCGGGCGTATCCGCACGCGACGTTCCATCTCGTAACCAGCACGCCGGATGCGGTCGATGCGATCGGCGGCGATGAACTGCTCTACACGGACGGGCAGGCGGGAACCGGCACTCATGTGGCGATCAAAACGCTGCCGACGCGGGAGTTTTGTTTCGCGGTCGTCGCGTCGCTGACGGATCCCGCGGAAGCGGATGCGCTGGCGCACAAATACGAGCAAGCGCACGACGACAGCAAGCTGCTCGCGGCGGCGAGAACGTTCTGGACGGGCGTCACGCGCGCGTCACGGATCGCCGGTCCGGGGCGGCACACCTATGCGCTTAACGCTGCGCTGCCCTGGCTCGCGCACGACGCAATGATCCATTTGACGGTGCCGCGCGGACTGGAGCAGTACACGGGCGCCGCGTGGGGAACGCGGGACGTATGCCAGGGCCCGGTCGAATGCCTTCTGGCCCTCGAGCACGACGCGCCCGTGAAGCAGATCTTGCGGATCGTCTTCGCGCGACAGTACGCAACCCGCGGCGACTGGCCCCAGTGGTTCATGCTCGAGCCTTATTCATCCATCCAGGACAAGCACAGTCACGGCGACGTGCTTCTTTGGCCGCTGAAGGCGCTGAACGACTACCTCGAGGCCACGAACGATTTCGGCTTTCTCGACGAAGAGGTGCCGTGGTGCGAGGACGAAACGCTCGAATGCACGCCTCGCCGGGATTCGATTGCCAGTCATGTCGACAAGCTGCTTGCGACGGTGCGCGGAAGTTTCATACCGGACACGCATCTGCCGCGCTACGGCGAGGGCGACTGGAACGATTCGCTGCAACCGGCCGATCCTGCGCTGCGCAACACGATGGTCAGCAGCTGGACCGTTGCGTTGCTGTACCAGCAGCTTGTCCGCTTCGCCGACGTGCTGCATCGCGCTGGCCGCAAAGACTCGGCAACCGGACCCGCCGCGCTCGCGCTCGAAGTGCGACAGGATTTCAACGATTTCCTGATCCGGGACGGAACCGTCGCCGGATACGCCCTTTTCGACCCGGGAAGCGCCAAGCCGGAATTGCTGCTGCATCCGTCGGACGTCCGCACGGGTCTTCGGTATTCGCTCATACCGATGACGCGAAGCATTCTCGCGGGATTGTTCACGCCGGAGCAAGTCCAGCATCACTTGCGCCTCATTCGCGAGCACCTGCTGTTCCCCGATGGCGCGCGACTGATCGACCGGCCGGCCGCGTACCACGGGGGCCTCGAACGCACGTTCCGCCGCGCGGAATCGGCGGCTTTTTTCGGACGCGAGATCGGGCTCATGTACGTCCATGCCCACCTGCGCTATGCGGAAGCGATGGCGGCGCTCGGGGAGGCGGACGCGCTCTGGGAAGCGATGCAGGTCGTCAATCCGGTCAGCGTGGCCGACCACGTCGCGAACGCGGCGCCACGGCAGCGAAACGCGTATTTCAGCAGCAGCGACGCGGCGTTTCCGGATCGTTACGAAGCGAGCGACTCGTGGGCACGTGTCAAAGCGGGTACCGTTGCGGTCGAGGGTGGCTGGCGCATCTATTCGAGCGGGCCCGGGTTGTACATCAACATGCTGATCCGGTATGCGCTGGGCGTCCGGCGCTGCTTCGGCGATCGCATCGAGCAGCCGGTGCTGCCGAAGACGCTCCGCAAGTTGAAGCTGACGTGGAACGCGCGTGGCGACGACGGCTGACGTGAACGCTGCGCTCAGCGCGATGCAGCGACCCGGCAAACGATTTCCGCCGGCGTGCCCGGAATGATCACGGACTGCGCATCGAAATCGTCATGGGCCTTGCCGTCGACGCTTACGCCGAGCAGGCGGCCCGATACGGGTGGCCGAAGCTCGATCCTTGCCGCCACGCCGGGCCCGATTTCGCAGCGGAAGGTACGTTCGTCGAGCGCGCGCGCAGAGTAGCTCAGGGGTCCATACAGCGTGGGCATTTCCCGCACCTGAACGCCCGCGCCGCTCGTCCACTCCGGAGCGAGACCCGCCGCCACCACGAGACGTTCATCGCTCGCGCGCTCGTAGGCGAACAGGCTGCGCACGGCGAGCACGTACTCTGCGGCCACCCACGTGTGGGGCAGATCGCCGACGTGCGCCGGCGCTCGAGGATCGCGCCAGGCGATCTCTGGCCATTGATTCCACGCGGGCGGCCGCCGATCCGACAGGAAGAACCGCAGCAACTCGAGCGCCGCTTCGCGCCGCCCGAGTCGCACGAGCGCACCGATGATGCGAATCTCGTACGGAGCGTAATTCACCCATTCCAGGGTTCCGCTGCGCTTGCGACGCCAGTCGAAAAGGTATCGGTCGAAGGTTCGTTCCACCGTCTTGGGGTCGAGACCTTCGGCAACATCGAGAAATGCGATCGCGTTCGCCGTGGCAGTCGGGTCGAAGTCCGCCCACTCGACGCTGCCCGGGATGAAATCGAGCGCGTGCGCGGCGCGGGTCCGTTCGATCGACGCGAACAGCGTGGAGGCGAACCGATTCGCGACGGCGTTCCAGCGCGCGGCCGCATCGCGCTCCTCCATTTTCCGGGCAAGGTGAACCGCATCGCGCAGCCCGCGCAACGCCCAGAAATCGTCCCAGTACGAATGCACGGGCTGCGCGAGATAACCTTCGTGGCTCACGGACACCGGCAGCAGTCCCTCCTCTTCGAGCAGTCCTTCGATGCAGCCGACGGCCTTGACGACAAAGGGCCATGACTCCGCGAGGAATATGGCATTCGACGTAAAGCGGTAGCAGTCGGCGATGGCGACGATCAGTTGCCCGTGACTGTCGTGCTCCACCAGCCAGTCGGGTCCGTTACGGTCCACGCAACACGGGACGAAACCGTCAGCGCGCTGGTGCGGCGCATACCAACGGATGAACGCGGCCGGCTCTTCCACATGCCTCATTCGCAGCAGCGCTGCGCTCATGATGGTGCCGTCGCGAATCCAGGAGCGCGCGTAGCGTCGCGGTCCAGGCTGCAGCATCGGGCCGGAGCGCGTCACCAGAATGTGCGCGGTCGCCGTGAGCGCGGCACGGATCGCATCCATCGCCCAGCCGGAGCCGGACCACTGCGCCGCGGGAAGCTCCTTCGCCCAATCGAACGCCGGCTGTCCGGGAACAAAGGAAGCATTCGCGGGCCGACATTCCACCATGCGCTCCGCCGTGGCGTGAGCCTCGAGCGCCAGATCGAAGGCGAGCGCGGCGGAAGCAAATTCGCGCGCGTCGTGAAGCCGTGCGTCGGCGGGCCCGGGGCCCGTTTCCACAAGACGCAAGCCGACGAAGCCCTCGTCGAACGTCGTCGCGGCAAAACCCGAGGGCGCCGTCGCCGGCACGATGGCGATCCTATCGTCCACCCGCAGCGCCCCCGCCTCCCATGCGACGTCGCGGACGCGGCTCACGCCGCCAATCGTGCCGATGCGCTGCCACGGCGGAGTCACCTGAAACGGACGAACGAGCACCAGCAGGCGCGCCGCCATGGAGCGATCCGAATGGTTCTCGAGTCGATAGCGCAGACGAACGAGCCCGCGCTCCGTTGCCTCGCCCAGGACATGCAGGCGCCACGCCGCGGTTTCCCAGATCGCAGACGGGACCGGGAGTACTTCGTCGAGGAGTTCCTGGCGCTGGACGGCGTCCGTCCAGCCAAGGAGGCGGCCGTCGATTGCCACCATCGGCTCGATCGAGAACGACCCCGGCGCGATCTCGACCGAACCCTCCTCGTTCATCAAAGCGCAGTGCGTGCCGTTCGCGGTCCCGATCGGCGTCCACAGCGATTGCTCGCGATGCAGCCAGCGCGGGTACCAGGCTCGCGGCTCGTGCCGGGCGATCCTGTACCAGAAGGCATCGATGGAACGTGAAAACTCGAACGATTGGGGCCTCAAGACGGCACCGGCCGATGAAGCATGCAACTCCAGCCGGAGAAGACGCGTCCGTAGATTCGGCAGGTAGACGTAGCTGCGCGCGCCGCCGGCACGGTTCGTCGCGTAGACCGTCCGCCAGCGCCGGCCACTCGACGATGCGCGCACCCGGAACCCGCTCGCTGGTGCGCCGCCCCGCCAATCGATGACGAGCCCACCGAGCCTGCGCGTCTCGATGAAGTCGAGGCTGATCCACGGATGCGCATCGTCGCGGCTGGGAATCCAGCCCGGCCCACCGAGCGCCTGATCGGGATCGAATCCGGGAAGCGCGCTCGAGGCGCTCGCCCGCGCGTCCGATGGCGAAGGTTGATTCTCGATCGCGAGATCGCTGACCCATAATGTACCGGCACCACCGTTGCCGGCGACGATAGCGAGCTCGATCGCGCCGAGGTGCGTCGGGACGTCGCCGCTCGCCGGACCCCAGGCGAACTCGAACGCGCGGCTGTCGATGCGGATGCGCTTCCAGCGTGTGGACGGCTGCAAGTTCTCGCGAACATACCGCCAGACGTTCTGCCCGCTGGAGTCGACGAGCTTGATCTCGAGATTGTTGGTCGGAGCGACGCCGCGCAGGCGGAAGGCCACCGTGTAGTCCGCGCGCAGCTCGTAATGAACCGGACAGCGGGCGACGACGAATCCCGTTCCTCCCTTGAAGTCGAAATCCAGGCGCAGGGCAGGCCGCCCGCCGGTGGACGCCGATGAGACGACGAGCCGCGTCTCGCCCGCTGCGACCGGCGACCAGACAGCTGCATCGAGCGGGACTTCCAAGGCGCGTGCGGGCCGAGTCATCAAGAGGCTGCCGCCGCTGCCATTCCGGATGGCAAGCGCGACGCTTCTGCGGACTTCTGACGAACCATTCTGCGGATGCCGGGATCCCTTCCGATGTGGAGCAGATGCGTGAACGAGGCATCGGCGGCGTCACCGCGACCGATGTGCACGATGGCGGCGTCTTTCAGCTCGTTCCCGAAGATGTCGAACGCGCGTGCGCGTGTCGCATCGTCGATCGCATCGAACACGTCGTCGAGCACGACCCACCGCGGCCGGTGGATCAGCAGCCTCCCGAGCATCAGCTTCTGCTGCTCATCACCGTTGAGCTCCTGGTCCCAGCGCGAGACGCGGTCGAGCATCGGGGCGAGGCGCGCCAGGCCGACTCGCGTGAGCGCGTCTGTGAACGCCTGCGGCTCGAGGTTCTCCGCACTCTGCGGATAGGCCAGCACGTCGCGAAGCGTGCCGGGCGGCAGATACGGCCGGCGCGGACCGAAAAAGACGTTGGCGCCTCCAGGCCGGCTGATGCGGCCCGCACCCCATGGCCAAAGACCCGCGAGTGCTCGAAACAGCAGCGTCTTGCCGGCTCCAGGTTCCCCCACGACGAGGACGTGCTCGCCTGGCTTCACTTCGACTCTTTGCTCTTCGAGCATCGTGCATCCCGCGGGCGACGAGATTTCCAGATTCTCGAGCGTCATCGCATCGAAAGACCCTTCTTCGTACGCGATGCGACCGGAGCCTTCGTGCAACGCGTCGGACATGAGCATGGCACGACGAAAGCTTGCGACGCGCAACAGCGTCGCGCGCCAGTCCGCGATCACGCTGAAGTTGTCCACGAACCAGCGAAGGGACGACTGGACCTGGATGAACGCCCCCGCCGCCATCATGAGGCCGCCGAAAGTGAGGCTGCCCTTGAAATAGAGCGGCGCCGCAACGAGTATCGGCGCGACGATGGTCAGCCACCCATACCCCGCCGTGACCCAGGTCAGGTTCGTGTGACCAAGGACGAGACCCCGCATCGCGGATAGCACCGCTGCGAGATTCAGCTTGATGCGCCGCGCTTCTTCGGGCTCACCACCAGCGAGCGAGATCGCGTCGATGTGCTCGTTGACGCGTACCAGCGAAAACCGAAGCTCCGCTTCGCGGGCATAGCGCTCGGCGTTGCGTCCGACCAGGTTGCGGCCGACCCAGTAGCTCAGCAGGGAAGCAGAGCCGGCGTAGAGAAAGCCGGCCCACACCATGTAGCCCGGAATGGAAACGACCCGGCCGGCGACGGAGAAGGCGAAGTCCGCCGACAGCGTCCACAGCACGCCCACGAACGTGACGAGCAGGATCGCGGCCTGCAGCAGGCCGATGCCGAGATCGGCCGAAAGCTCGGTCAGGTGGCGAGCATCCTCGTGCATTCGCTGGTCGGGATTGACGCCGATCGGCCCAGCGCTCGCGAGCCGGAATGCGCGGCGAGGCAGCATCCAAAGATCGACGAGATCAACTGTCAGACCCTCGCGCAGCTTGACCTTGGCCGTTTCCGCCAGCCAGCGCTGGAGGACATTGAGAACGAGCAACGTACCGGCGATGATGCCGAACACCGCGAGTTGCGCGACAAACTCCGGGTAATCGCGGCGCGCCAGCGCGTCGTAGAAGGGCTGGTTCCAGCGGTTGAGCCGGATTTGCCCGTAGGCCGTCGCGACGACGACCAGAAAGGTGATGCCGGCGAGCCACAGCAGCGTGTTGCGTACGGGGGAAGCCCAGAACGCTTCGAGCATCATGCGGACCTGCGGCACGAGGCGCGCCTCGGCTTTTTCGTCGCTGTCGGGTGTGGCTGGCTGTTGCGGCTGGTCGCTCATGAGTCGCCCCGTGTTCGGTCCGCGGTGATTCTGCCCGCGAACGACGTCGCGCTGCTAGCGGCGAGCGCGCGACTGGAACAGGATTCGCGCGTAGCGTGTTATCCCAGGGCGCCAGCCCGATCCCATACCTCTTCCCACCAGCAGGGAATCCAGCCATGTTGCCACTGCGCATAACATCGTCGCGGCCCTTCACAACGGCAGCTCACCGCCCCTTGATCCCGCGGACCCAGGGGTGGCTGGGCCGATACGTTCTACGGCCGGCGGTTCCTCGCTGGCAGTTCTGGCAAATGCCCGTTTTCACGTAGTGCGGACCAGTGACCGCCTTTGCGGCGTCGGCCACACCTGCGTCGACAAGTTGTCGCGCGACTGAGCGTCAAGGTCGATTGGAAAAAGATCGAGATTGCCGGGGATGGTCAGGAACGCTGCTTTCGACTCACGACCGGTCGCCAAAGATGATCATGTAGGCATAGTGTGGCGTGATTGTCCTACAGCCATTTCATCGGCGAGCCGATGCAGCGAGCGCCGCGCTGTGCGGACAATGATCTCGCACGCGGTGAGTGGCAGGTAGCAGCATGGAGCCCAAGCCGCGCCGTTCATGTTTGCGAGGAGGAAACCGATGAAACAAGCGTTCAAGACGAAGTTGATGGCGGCTGCTTTCATTCCGGCACTCGCCCTGGCTGCAAGCGCCGCGTACGCCGCCGGCGACTACAAGAGCCCGGGTGCCGATAAGATGGGTACCACGCAGGGCACGCAGGGCAGCATGAAGAGCGGAATGACCGCGAGCACCGATGCGACGTTCGATCGGCTCGACGTGAATCACGACGGCCAGCTCTCCGCTTCGGAAGCGGCCGCGGATCCAAAGGTGCACAGCGCCTGGAAGAAGCTGGACGTAAACAACAAGGGCTCCGTGTCGAAGTCGGAGTTCGAGGCGCATGCGTCGCTCATCAAATAGAGTCGGCGCCGACACCCGTCACCCCCTGACTCGGCACTGATAGAGAACGACGGTTTCTACGAGATTTACGAAGGCCCCGAGCAATCGGGGCCTTTTTCTTTTTGATGCGGATAGATCCGGTCAACGCAACAGCGGTGCAAGCCACAGGCTCAACTGTGGCGCCGTTGTCAAAAGTCGAGATAATTCACCGGTTAGAAAGCGTCCCCTGCCGCTTGGAACAAGGCGCCCACCGGGTGTGTTAGCGGTCGGATCACCCCTTCCTCGTGGAGAACCCCTCATGTCGCCAGGACGCACGACGCGGTTCCCTTTACTCGTAAAGCCTTCCCTCCGCCGCTTGATGGTGATGTGTGCTGCCGCGACCTTTTGTCTCGGCACGCCTGCCAGCCGCGGTCAGGCCGGACCGGGCGCGAGCGCCCCCCCAACCGCGCCGCAGTATCCAGCGCCAATCGATCCGCAAACCGTATCCTGCAGTGCCCTGAAGGCCCAGATGAAGAGCGCCGGACAGTTGCCAATCCTCGTTGGGCCGAGGGGTGGTTGGCCCGATACTTTCTACGGCCCGCAGGTTCCCCGGTGCCAGTTCTGGCAAATGCCGATGTTTCAATATGTCCGGACGAACGACGGGCTTTGCGGCGTGGGATACATCTGTATCGACAAGATGTCGCTGGATTGAGCCGCAGCCCGTGCGGCCAAACGATCCCGTTGGCCAGTTGCTTGCCCTGCGATGCAGTGGAAAGCGGAATTTCGCAGTCGGCACGCTGTTCTCCAACCAAGAAGGAGAGCGATTGTGTTCAATTCGATCGTGGCGATCGTGCTGGTCAGCACGATCGGGATTGCCCCGAGCAGCTGCACGACGATGGGCGGTGGAACTGGCGATGGGGGAATGAGCGGCAAAGGAGACGGCGGCGGCGGTGGCGGATATCTAATCCAGTTCCCTTCCGAGAGCGCCGTTCCCTGGACGGGCGTTCCTTGAACTTCTCCCTGGCTCTTGCCCCAAGTCAACGCTTGAGGAGCCGAGAGGCATGTGGTGGCGCTCGTGCTGTCAGTAGACAACGATTGAGGCCAAACAACGCCAGCGCATCAAGAGAAGCGGACTGTTTTACTTTGCAGCGCGCCTTGCAGCCGTTCCATTGCACGACTCAGGGTCGAAGCCTCGCCGCTGTGCATTCCGACCGCAAGCCGTTTCGCCTCCGAGAGCGCACCCTCCGCCGCCGATCGATCGCCGCGGCGAAGATCGAGTTCGCCGCGCGCGCAGAGCAGTTCGGCGAGGAGCGGCTGGTCGCCCAGCTCTCGCAGGATCGTCTCGGCATCGGCCAGTAACGTGGCGGCGTCCGCCAAACGACCCTCGCGCAAGGCGAGCTCGCCCATGGCCGACAGACAAGTCGTCTCGATGCGCCGGTTCGTCGTCGAGCGCGCAATCGCGAGGGCCTGTTCGAATGCCGATCTCGCCTCGTCGACTTTGCCGCGCTCGAGAAGCGCAGCGCCCAGCCCGCGAAGCGCCTGGCCATAGACCCTTCGGTTGCCGATGGCACGCGACAGATCGACTGCGGTACGAAGCGTCGGCAACGCTTCGTCGATCAAACCCTGACCGAGCTCCAGCTCGCCGAGCTGCTGGAGCGTGATCGCCTCGGTGTCGCGGTCGCCGAGCTCGCGCAACAGCGCAAGCGCGGTCGCGAACGTCTGCCGCGCGTCATCGCTCTGACCTCGGGCGCCCAGAAGGTCGGCGAAATTGCAGAGCGTGATGGCTTCGTCGCGAAGACTGCCGATTTCGCGCTCGATCGCGAGCGCCGCCTCGTAGTGCGTCGCCGCTTCGTCATGGCGGCCTCGCTCGTGGTGCGCGATTGCGACATTGCCATGCATGCGCGCCTCGAGAAGGCGATGCTCGATCGCACGCGCGCGTTGCAGCGCTTCTTCATAGCGCGACCCCGCCTCCTCGACGCGACCCGACCATAAACAGAGATTGCCGAGACGACCGAGGATGCGCACCTCCAGTTTGCGATCCGCGATCGCGCGCAC